>ERZ1673695.1110-NODE-1110-length-30791-cov-5.562240_pt1 | contig 30791 bp, 30 predicted proteins | sample MGYA00580225_ERZ1673695 | MGnify/ENA primary metagenome ERZ1673695 (study PRJEB41218, sample SAMN15661739) | gut metagenome | host: Homo sapiens | place: Canada: London | collected 2015-08-20/2019-03-30 | study: EMG produced TPA metagenomics assembly of... | reverse complement strand
ATGTCTTTATGCGGCATATCCTGTACTGCTGCTTGTCCTTGCCTTTTTACGGGACAGCCGGATTTGGAAAGTTGTTTTCATTCCGGCGGCTGTTTTTATACTTGTTACGATACTGCGGAAGTTCGTCAATGCAAAGCGTCCTTACGAGCTTCTTGGGGTTCAGCCGCTGATTCCGAAAAATAAAAGAGGAGAGTCCTTTCCGAGCAGGCATGTGGCCTCCGCCTTTATCCTTGCCCTGGCTTTCTGGTATATAAACCTTCCGCTGGGCCTTCTGGTGATGTTAATTGCCCTTTTGATTGCGGTGATCCGCCCTTTGGCGGGAATTCACTTCCCGCGGGATGTCATAGCGGGCGCTCTGCTGAGCCTTGTATTGGGTATACCAGCTTTTCTGCTTCTTCCGTTTTAAAGTTTACACTTGTAAAAAGCGCCAAATAATGCCCGCCGAAGGAAAGGCGGGCATTGCTGTTCTTGCGTTTATGATTGTTTTCCGTCGTCAATATTTGGCTGTCGTTTGCTGTAAAAAAACATGGCGGTGGAAATCCCACAGATGATAACGTAGCCGAGCAGGCTCCAGCCGTCCGGCAGTTGGCTAAAGAGGAAAAAGCCCAACAGGGCGGAAAACAGAACCTGCGTATAGTCGAAGACTGAAATCTCCCGGGCGGGCGCGTGGGAATAGGCGGCGGTAACAGAAAACTGCCCGCCGGCAGCGGCCAGACCCGCAAGCAGCAGGAATCCCAGCTGCTGCCAGCTCATAGGATGAAAATCAAAGAGCAGAAAGGGCAGGGTGACAAGGCAGGAGAAGGCAGAAAAAAAGAATACGATAAACGGTCCGCGTTCCCCGCGCTTGCTCAGGTACCGTACCGTGGTATAGGCCACCCCGGCGCACAGCCCTCCCAGCAGGCCGATCAGGGCGGGAATACTGTCCGAAAAGGCGGAAGCTGTCGGCTTGATAATAAACAGGCTGCCTGCAAACGCTGCGATTACGGCAAAGAGCTGGAACGGCTTTATTGTTTCTTTCAGAAAGAAGAAAGAGGCGATCACTGCGAAAAACGGGGCGAGTTTGTTGAGCATGGAAGCGTCAGACAGCAGCATATGGTCCACCGCATAATAGTTTCCTAAAATTCCCACCGTTCCAAAAAAGGAACGGATGGCCAGAAATTTCAAATTGCTGCGGTCGAAGCGGAATTTCTCTTCCGACTTTAAAAGAATTACCACGGCGAATACCACCGCCACCAGGTTGCGGAAAAAACTTTTCTGAACCGAAGGCAGGTCGCCCGCCAGCTTTACGAATACATTCATCACCGCAAATGAAAGTGCGGAAAGCAGGATAAACAGAATCCCTTTTGTTTTATTTTTCATGGCGGTTCCTATCTTTTTTGTTTTACAGAAAAAGCCCGCGCCTTTTTGGGGCACGGGCATGTTTTTATGCGTATACAACGGCACCCATATTCTCACGGTCCTTTTTTCCTTCCGCAGCAGCGTAACCCAATGCCGCACATCCACAGACCTGGTGATTTTCCGGTACGCCGAACCGGCTTAAAACGGCGCGGACGCCTTTATCGTCGTAGGTGTCAGTCAGCTGGTTAATCCAGACCGAACCGATTCCGAGGTCGTGCGCCATTAGGAACATATTTTCCAGCGCACAGGCGCAGTCCGCCATCGCGTGGGCGTAATCCTTGGGCGCGGAGACGATTACCAGAACCGGAGCGTTATAAAACCGGTGGTAATTTGCGTTACCCAGTGCCGCGCCGACTGCTTTTTGCAACTGGGTGAGCTTATCTGCCCCCTCTACTACAGTAAATTGCCAGCTTTGAGTGTTGTTTGCGCTTGGCGCGTAGAGTCCCGCCGTCAAAACCTGTTCCAGGTCGTTTTTAGGAAGCGCTTTGTCCTGATAAGAGCGCACGCTCCGCCGTGTTTTGATGTTTTCTAAAATCTGGCTCATTAAAATACCTCCTTTGTAATACAGAAAATTCCTGCAAATTCAGAATATCACTATTTTTTGCGGATTGCAAGCAAAGAATGTTGCTTTGTGCGGCTCAAGGGCGGATCGCGCGTTCAATTGACTTTGAGGGACGCCAAACGTATAATAAATTTATTGAAACGCGTGAAAATTGACGTGGATGTTTCTGAGAATCCGCTTGTAGAAAAGCTTGTTAAAAAGTTTTTAATTCTCTTCAGAGCGTCAAAACGGCGGGATATGTGTTTTGTTCGGGACGGGTACGCGATGCGGGGGCGCTCCCGCGTTTTCCCGGAATCAACACACGGTCGAACGTAAGGAGTGGTTTTATGGAAAAAACGCTTCGGGATATCATTGGAAATTCCAATAGGGCTGTATTTTTGGGAGAGAGGGAATCTCTGTGGGAAATGGGATTCCCTGTGCCTCATTTTGAGCTTGGCTGGAATGGAGGAGGACATTCCAGTGGGATTCTCAGGAGGATGACAAAAGTGCCCGTCTGGATGATGGAGAATCAGCTGTGATCGCATACTTATCGCCTGCCCGGAACATGCAGCCGGGCGCTCTGCCGGAAGGAAGCCCTTCGACCCCGCGGTACCTTGGTAAAACAAAGCGGATTATAGACGCTTTGAAAAATTGCCAGCCCTGGCAGTTCGAAAGCCTGCTCAAGCTCGGTCCCGAGCTTGCCTGGAATGCCTTTGCCCGGCACCAGGACTTTGACCTGAATCGCCCGGGCGTTCCTGCGCTGCTTGCTTATCAGGGGCTTGCATTCCTGCACCTGAACGCGCGCGATTTTACTAAGGAAGATTTTGATTTTGCCGAGCGGCATCTGCGGATTGCCAGCGCGCTGTACGGCCTTCTTGCCCCCAAGGACGGTATTCAGCCCTACCGGCTTGAATTGCGCTGCAAGTTTAGGGTGGACGGCCAGTCTCTTTACCGCTTCTGGGGAGATACTGTTTATAAAGATTTGTTTGCCTCCGGCGCCCCGGTAATCAACCTTGCCTCCCGTGAATACGCCCAGCTCGTCACTCCGTTTTTGCATCCGGCGGATAACTGGATCACCTGCGATTTTATGACTCCCGTTCGCGGAAAACTGAAAACCCTGCCATCCCGCGCCAAGATGGCTCGGGGGGAAATGGCCCGTTTTATGGTTAAAAACCGCCTTGAAAATCCGGAGGATTTAAAGCGCTTTTCAAGGGACGGTTACCGGTTTGCCCAAGAGATTTCTACATCCAGCCGGTTTGTCTTTATTCAGCACGGGGAGGGATGAACATTGGCGGTAACCTGGAATTTGTGGCACGGCTGCCACAAGCTGAGCGCAGGTTGTGCGAACTGCTATGTCTACCGGATGGATGAGCGGCATGAAAAAGACAGTTCCGTTGTAAAAAAGACGGGAAATTTCAACCTGCCGGTCCAGCGGAAGCGGGATGGAAGCTATAAAATACCGCCCGGAGAGCTTGTTTACACCTGTTTTACCTCCGATTTTCTGGTGGAGGATGCGGACTGCTGGCGGCCCGAAGCGTGGAGAATGATAAAAGAACGCAGCGATCTTGAATTCCTGTTTATCACCAAACGGATAGACCGGCTGGAAGAGTGCCTGCCAGAGGACTGGGGGGACGGTTACGGGAACGTCCATATCTGCTGCACTGTGGAAAATCAAGAGCGTGCCGATTACCGGCTGCCGCTCTTTAAAGTCGCACCTGTCAGAAAGAAAAGCATTGTCTGCGAGCCGCTGCTTGAAAGAATAGACCTTACGCCTTACCTCGGTCCTTGGGTGCTCGAGGTAATCGCGGGCGGCGAATCCGGGAACAGGGCACGGCCCTGCGATTACGACTGGGTTTTGTCTCTGAGGAAACAGTGTGTGGCGTCAGGTGTGGCATTCTATTTTAAGCAGACGGGCGCACGTTTTGTAAAGGATGGCAAGCTTTACCGGGTTAAGAGGCAGTACCAGCATTCCCAGGCGCGTAAGGCGGGGATTGATTACCTGCCAAAAGGCGAACAGATTGTTTTTATAGGAGACAAAAAACAGAATGGATAGAGAGTGGGCTCTGTTTATTGTGTAATTGAACGCTTTAGATTGTTGAAATCTATTTTTGGAAAAAAGGCCGCGGAAAACTCCGCGGCCTTTAAACGTTTTGATTCACAGGCAAACACAGCCCATTGCCTCTGCGACCAGAACCGCCTGCGCAAAGTCAATTTTGGTCTGCTTCATCCGGATCGATGAAAAATCGATCCCGGTGAGATCCGCTCCGCGCAGGTCTGCCTGCTCCAGATGAGCGCCGGCCAGAACGGCGTGTCGCAGGTCGGATTCCCGCAAATCCGCCTTTTCCAGCCGGCAATTTTGCAGGAAAGCATTTTCAAATTTAAGCCCTTGCAGGTTCCAGCCGCGCAGGTCGCTGTCATTAAAAATGGTGTAGGAATAGTCGCCGCCGCGGAGTTCCAGCGCGCTCAAGTTGGCGCCCGAAAAGGTACTTCCTGTGCATTTGCACTCCAGAAACTCGGCCGAAAAAAGATTTGCCGCCCGGAACATACAGTTTAGAAAAAGGCTGGATCGGTGAACAGACCCGTTGAGCCTAGCAAAAGAGAAATCGCAGTTTTCAAAAACACAGTGAAAGGTGGAAAAGGATGACATGGCGCTCCCCTTAAAGCTGCACTGCTGAAAACGGGTTTTGGATAGAGAAAGCTCACTGAAATCATAATCGGAAAAAGTTTCGCCGGTATATTCGGCCTGATTTTGGATAATTTCCATAAGATACCTCTAAAAAGTTAAATCGTATTTTTATACTATCACAATTCTGTCGGAAAGAAAAGTATTTTGCTTTACCTATTTTAAAGCTGTGCTATAATGGTATCGAAAAAAGCAGGGACTTTTGTAAAATCTGTGTAAAATATAGGCGCGGCGGCCTTTGAACAGGTTACCCGTTCCGGTGGGCGCCGCTTAAAAAATGGCGAGAAAAAGGGAGGACATCCTTTGAAAAAACAGGAAATTTCCAGCAGAAAAGCTCCGGCTGCAATTGGCCCTTATTCTCAGGCGGTCAGCGCTGATGGGCTGGTTTTTGTTTCAGGGCAGCTTCCGTTGAATGCCGAAACCGGCGAACTGGCTGTTGGGGTTGAAGGCCAGGCCCGACAAAGCCTGCTGAATATTCGTGAAATACTATCCGCGGCGGGCCTTTCTATGGATGATGTGGTCAAATGCACCATTTTTTTAAAAAACATGGAGGATTTTGCCGCGGTTAATCAGGTGTATGCTGCTTTTTTTGAACCCCCTTGCCCGGCGCGTTCCTGCGTTGAGGTTGCAGCTCTGCCAAAGGGGGCGCTGGTAGAAATTGAGGCGATTGCAGCGGTGAACGTTCATGCTGAATGAGTTTTCCCGGACCGAGCTGCTTTTGGGAACTGCCGCCGTTGAAAAGCTGAAGCAAGCGTCGGTCATAGTCTTCGGAATTGGGGGAGTTGGCTCCTTTGCTGCCGAAGCGCTGGCTCGCAGCGGAATAGGCCGTTTGATATTGGTTGACCATGATGTAGTCAGCCTCACTAATTTAAACCGCCAGCTGATCGCCACTCATGAGACCATTGGGCGGCGCAAGGTGGATGTGATGAAGGAAAGAATCCTTTCGATAAACCCATCGGCCCGTGTGGATGTGTTCGCTGAGTTCCTTCTGCCGGAAAATATAGACGATTTCCCGCTGCGGGAGTGCGACTATATTGTAGATGCGGTGGACACGGTTGCCGCAAAGCTGGCCTTGGCGCAGAAAGCCGAGAAATACGGCGTTCCGTCTATCAGTTGTATGGGGACGGGAAATAAGCTTGATCCCTCCCGGCTTGAAATAACCGATATCTACAAAACCTCTGTCTGCCCTCTTGCGCGTGTCATGCGGCGTGAACTGAAAGCGCGGGGGGTTCGAAAGCTGAAGGTGCTTTATTCCAAGGAACCGCCGCTTACCCCCTTTCCTCTGGGAACAGAAGAGCCTGTTGGAAAGCGGCAAACGCCGGGTAGTGTGTCCTTTGTACCGCCGGTAGCCGGTTTGATGGCTGCTGGCGAAGCCGTCCTTGATTTAATCGGGGAAAGCCGCATGACAGCCCCAAAACAGCCATAAACTAATAACAACAGGCTGTTTTAGCCGGATCGTGATGTTGAGGTGTTATAAATGGAATTTGTCATGAACGCCATAGACTCTTATGGACTTATCGCTGTTTTTGTGTTAATCTTATTAGAGTATGCCTGTTTCCCACTTCCCAGTGAAGTAGTCCTCCCGTTTTCCGGGGCAATTGCCTCGCAGAGTGACTGGACGTTTCTGGCAATTTTGGGGTTCAGCGTGCTGGCCGGGGTACTCGGCGCGCTCGTCTGTTATCTCATTGGATACTTTGGCGGTTACCCGCTGGTGGAAAAAATAAAGAAGAAGTTCCCCAAAACGAAAAAAGGCTTGGATGCGTCTCAGAAAAAGTATGAAAAATATGCTGTGATGTCTGTCTGCGTCGGCCGCCTGATCCCTTTGTGTAGAACCTATATTTCATTTATCGCTGGGATTTCGCGGCAGAACCTTTGGTCTTACTTGGGAGCCACTGCAATTGGAGTGACAATTTGGAACAGCGTTTTAATTGGTTTAGGGTATATTTTTGCCGAAAACTGGAGTATTGTAATAGAATATTACAATGAGTATAAGATGATATTGATTCCGGTTCTGGTTTTATTAGTTGTATTCTTGATTTTCCGCTGGTTCTGGAAACGTAAAAAAGGAAAAAACTCCGCCTCTGACGGAGTGGAAGAATAAAAAGAAGGAGAATGTATGAATGGACTTTTTAATCGAAGGTGTTTTAGAGCTTTTCAAGCCGGATAGCTGGAAAATTTGGGTCATGTTCGTCATTGGCGGTGTGCTCATTTTCCTCGCAATCAAAAAGGGGCTGGAACCGGCCCTGCTGCTCCCGATGGGCTTCGGCGCAATCCTCGTCAACCTTCCGTTTTCCGGGGCTATTAACCAGACCATGGAAGGGATCGGAGAGGTTCAGGGTATCATCGACTGGATGTTCCACGTTGGAATCGAAGCCTCAGAAGCTCTTCCTCTGCTTTTGTTTATCGGCATCGGCGCTATGATCGATTTTGGCCCGCTGCTCGCAAATCCAAAACTCTTGCTCTTTGGCGCGGCAGCCCAGTTCGGTATTTTCTTCACCATTACGGTTGCGACCCTGCTCGGCTTTAACCTGACCGACGCCGCCTCAATCGGCATCATCGGTGCGGCGGATGGGCCGACCTCTATTCTCGTTTCACAGGTTCTCGGCAGCCAGTATATTGGGGCAATCGCGGTAGCGGCTTATTCCTATATGGCATTGGTCCCGATTATCCAGCCGATTGCCATTAAGCTGTCAACTACCAAAAAAGAGCGTGCTATTAAAATGGCGTACAACCCGCAGGGTGTTTCCAAAATGACGAGAATCCTTTTCCCGATCATCGTCACTATGATCGCCGGTCTGGTTGCGCCCGCCTCGGTTTCTCTGGTCGGTTTCCTGATGTTCGGCAACCTTCTGCGTGAATGCGGCGTACTCCGCACCATGTCTGAAACGGCGCAGAACCAGCTTGCGAATCTCATCACGCTGGTCCTCGGCATCACCATTGCCGCGAGCATGAAGGCGGAGAGTTTTGTTAATCTCCAGACCCTCTTTATCATGGCACTTGGCCTTGTCGCCTTTGTTTTTGACACCTTTGCCGGCGTTTTCTTTGCAAAGCTTCTCAACCTGTTCTCCAAGAACAAAATTAACCCCATGGTTGGTGCGGCAGGTATTTCTGCCTTCCCAATGTCCTCACGTGTAATCCAAAAGCTGGGCATTGAAGCTGATCCGACCAACCACCTGCTGATGCACGCGGTAGGCGCCAACGTCTCCGGCCAGATTGCCTCGGTTGTCGCAGGCGGCGTTATCCTCGGCATTGTGCCGACCATGATTTAAGGAGGATGTGGAAATGACGATTGATATGAACGCTGTGATGGCTTCCCTCAACCTGATGTGGATGGGGATGCTTGCGATCTTCACAGTTATAGTTGTTATATTTATTGTGACCCAAATTATGCTGACCATCAGCAACCGGAAGGAAAAGCCTTTAAAAACCGATGAAAGCCGCTGACGACTTTGGAGGATACGAATACTATGGTGAGAAAAACAAAGATCATATGCACGCTTGGACCTGCAACGGATGACGACAACGTCTTAAAAGAGCTGATGCTCGGCGGAATGAACGCTGCACGCTTTAACTTTTCCCACGCCGACCACGCCTATCACAAGGCGAATATTGAACGGGTGCGCAAGCTCAGGGAAGAGCTTCACCTGCCGGTGGCGGCGCTGCTTGACACCAAGGGGCCGGAAATTCGGATTGGGAAATTTAAAGAGGGCAAGGTTTCGCTCAAAAGAGGAGAGCTCTTTACCCTGACCACCCGTGAAGTCGAGGGAACAGAAAACGGCTGCTCCATTTCTTACAAAGACCTGCCGGGAGATATTTATCCCGGCGCAACCATCCTGCTGGACGATGGATTGATCTCCCTTTCAGTCGTCAGTGTGACCGGCGATGATATTGTCTGCCGGGTTATGAACGACGGCGTTGTTTCAAACAACAAAGGGGTCAATGTCCCGGGTGTCAAGCTGTCGATGCCCTATATCAGCGAAAAGGATCGTGCGGATATCATCTTTGGAATTGAAAACGGTTTTGACTTCATCGCCGCTTCTTTTACCCGGAGTGCCGACGATATTCTGGAAATCCGGAAAATTTTAGAAGAACACAACTGCCATAGTATCAACATTATAGCAAAAATTGAAAACGGCGAAGGGGTGGACAACCTGGATGCAATCCTGCGGGTTGCGGACGGGGTCATGGTTGCCCGCGGGGACATGGGGGTTGAGATCCCGCTGGAAGAAGTTCCCGTATTACAGAAGATGATGATCAAAAAGGCCTATACCGCGGGAAAACAGGTCATCACCGCCACCCAGATGCTGGATTCCATGATGAAAAACCCGCGCCCGACCCGTGCGGAGTCGACCGACGTTGCCAACGCGATCTACGATGGAACCAGCGCTATTATGCTTTCGGGCGAAACGGCGGCCGGCATGTACCCGGTTGAGGCGCTCAAAACCATGGTAAGAATTGCCTGCCGGGCCGAACAGGATATCGATTATGTCAAACGCTTTAAAAACCGCGAATATGAGGAAGTGCCGGACGTTACAAACGCAATTTCCCACGCGACCTGCACGACTGCCCATGACCTTGGTGCAACCTCGATTATCACCGTAACGAAATCGGGTAAAACCGCCCGGATGATTTCAAAATACCGCCCCTATGCGCCGATTATCGGCTGTACCACCAGTGCGCATGTTTGTCGCCAACTTAACCTCTCTTGGGGTGTCGTCCCTCTTCTGATCAAGGAGGAGAGCAGTACCGATATGCTCTTTGACCACGCGGTGGACGCTGCGCAGGATACCGGTATTATTGACAACGGCGACCTTGTTGTCATCACGGCCGGCGTCCCGCTCGGTGTTTCCGGAACCACCAATATGATGAAGGTTCATGTGGTGGGGCATGTTCTGGCGACCGGTACGGGGATTACTTCAAAGAGCGTCTGTGCCCGCCTGTGTGTCTGCAAGGATGCGGAAGAGGCGATGGCAAATTTTAAGGATGGAGATATCCTAGTCATCCCGCAGACTTCAAACGCTCTTTTTGACATCATCAAGCGGAGCTCTGGAATTATTACCGAACTTCCCGGTTCCAATTCCCATGCGGCAATTGTAGGCCTTGCGATGGATCTGCCGGTTCTGGTGGGAGTCGCCAATGCTACAGACCTGCTCAAGAGCGGGGCCGTGGTCACCTTGGACGCCGAACGTGGAATTGTATGCTGTAATTCCTAATAGAATTAACTGCGAAAAAACAGCCGCCTATTTAAATACAGGCGGCTGTTTTTATTGCTTTGCGCGAAGTCAGAATAGGTACGCGGTTAATATTATTAAAGTTTTTTTCCTTCCAGTTTGCAGAGAGTCCGTACGCTTTCCATTACGCTGTCAAAAATATCCGGTGTGATGGACTGCGCACCGTCGCAGAGAGCGGCCGGGGGATTGGGGTGAACCTCCACCATTAGTCCATCCGCTCCCGCGACTACAGCGGTTTTTGCAAGGATGGGAACGAGAGAGGCGATCCCGGAAGCGTGGCTTGGGTCGACAATGACAGGAAGGTGCGATTTTTGCTTGAGCAGGGGAATTGCCGAAATGTCAAGGGTGTTGCGGGTTGCTGTTTCAAAGGTGCGGATACCCCGTTCGCAGAGGATAACGTTGGGGTTTCCGCCTGATACAATATATTCGGCGCTCATCAGCAGTTCTTCCATTGTACTGGACAGCCCCCTTTTGAGCAGGATGGGCTTGTCACAGTGGCCGAGTTCAGAGAGCATTTCAAAGTTTTGCATGTTCCGCGCCCCCACTTGGATGACGTCGACCTCATTGAATAAATCAAGGTACCTCAGGCTGGTCAGCTCGGTGACAATGGGCAGGCCGGTTTCTTTTTTGGCTTCCAGAAGAAGCTCGATCCCTTCCGCTTTCAGCCCCCTGAAAGCGTAGGGCGAGGTTCTGGGCTTAAAGGCGCCGCCCCGCAGGAATTTGGCTCCGGCCGCTTTCATCCGCTTTGCAACGCCTATGATCTGCTCTGGGGTTTCAACTGAGCATGGCCCGGCAATAACACCAAACATACCGTCGCCGATAACGCCGCCCCCTGCCTTAACCGCGGTGTCCGCCGGATGAAATTTGCGGTTGACTAACTTGTAAGGCTCTGAAACGCGTTTGACTGCTTCTACAACGTCAAGGGCTTCCAAAGCCTCCTGATCAATTTTGGAAACGTCCCCCACCAGTCCGAACAGGGTGGTGTGGGCGCCTTCGCTAAAATGAATGTTGACCCCCTGGCTTTTTAAGTTTTCCAGCAGGTCGTCAACCTTTTGTTTCGGTGCGTTTTGCTTGAGAATAACAATCATTGAAGTTCCCTCTTTCTTTTTTTGCTTTCACAGATGGGTTTTAGGGCGTGCCTTTTTTGAAAAACAGCATACAAAAAGGCCGGCAACCGGAATCGGTTGTCGGCCTTTCGAATACAGCGCAGGTTTAATGCTGTAAAACGGCGCGCAACAAACAACCCGACTCCGAACCGGTCAGGCAATAATAATAAAATCGATTGTCGCACACAATATTCAGCATCTCTTTACCCCTTAAAAGCTTTAACGCTTTAAAGCGCATTTTTATCATAACAGCTTTTTTTAACTTTGTCAACCTTTTCTTGCAAAGTGCCAATAAATAACCATACCCACAGATTACTGTAAGATAGCCTGCCGGAAGCAAAGGGCGGTCATATCCCCTTTTATCAAAGTTTGACACCGGTTATTTCAGTACTTTATCCGCGTAGTTGATAAATTCATCCCAATCATAGGGGGAGAGGGAATGGGCTCCGCGGCGGAGGTGGTAGGCAACGCTTCCACTTTGGTCTACAGTGCCGACAATTGGAAAATTTTCAAGTCCAAGGGGCTTTTTACCGTAAAGCTTGTAAATTTCACCAGCGTATTTCGCGCCCAGGAATTCCGATGACGGACCGGACCACAGGTCCTCTACCGCGCTTGATACATAAAGCGGGCGGGGCGCTGAGAGAGCCAGCAGCATGTGCTGGTCAAAGGGCATATTCTCTTCGTCGCCGCCAAAGGTTTTATAATTTGAACAGAACCAGCAGGGAAACCCTTTACAGATATCCTTAATGTGTTCACCCTGTTTTTTACGGGTGATTGCGGTGCCGCCGCAGCCCGATTCATTGCTGCATATCAGGCCAAAGCGTTTATCGGAAGCGCCGCACCAGAGAGCGGCTTTACCGGTGCGGGAGTGGCCCACCAGCGCGGCTCTGCTGCCGTCAATTTCAGGGATCGTTTCAACCACATCCATCAAGCGGGATGCGGCCCAGGCCCAGCTTGCAATTGCGCCCCAGGTGTTGTCTTTGCGCACGCCGTCCGGTTCCTTGACAATAGCGTGAATACCGCCAGAAAAGTCGTTGTTGTCATCGGTGCAGATCTCCGGGTAATAAAAACGGGCAAGCGCGTAGCCGCGGTTCAGAAGCTTTTCTTTAAAGACGTGTGTTTCCTGGTAGGGAAACTGAATCACTTCAAAGACCGGGCAGGGCTTTTCAGCTTTTGGGACCGAGATACAGGCATTAAAACTGTGAGAACCGAACGTTGTTTTGGTGGTGATGACAACGCCGTATTCTATGACGCCACCGGTTTCTCTGCGCTCCTTGGTGTGAGAGACTTCCATTTCAATCTCTGGAACCCGGCCGTATACGTAATCAGTAAAAAAATCGTAAATTTCACCGCGGCGCTTCGTTTCCCACTCCTCTATAGTGGTGACGCAGCTCCCGTCGTTACAGGTTAAAATAGGGGGCAGGCTGGAAATTTTCGGGATGTACATGGTTTCTTGCTCCTTTATAATAAAGTAATGAACGGCAACACATTTGTATAATACGACGGAATAAAAGCACCGTCAAGAGCTATAATTGAACATTGTAAGCCTGGTACGCTCCTTTCAAGCGGTAGCCGAGTTTTTTCGCAAGTGCTACAGAAATCAGATTCGCCGCGTCCCAACTCGGGTAGATTCCTTTATCAAGGCAGCGCAGAATCAGATCGGATGCGCAGGCGGTTCCAAGCCCTTTATGCCGGTGATCCTCCCGCACGTCGATTTCGATTTCAATCCCGCCGTTATATATGGTATAAGAGGAAGCGCCGCCCACCATTTCGCATCCATGCAGTACGGCGGAACCAATTCCCCGTGCCAGAAAATCTTCTGCGTCTGTGAAGTGCGGGCAGAAATCCTGCGACCATGGCTCGCTGAGGGAAGAATGGTAAATCTCCGCATCAAAGGGGACGATTTTATAATCCTCCGGAAGAGAGGAACGCAGCTTTTCCAAATGCGCCCTGTCAAAGGCGGTATCTTTATAAAAGGCATAACGAGTGATACGCTGTGCTTTGTCCCCGTAAACTGCCTCAATTAAATCGCTCCAATCTTCATTTGAAGGAACGAGAAGCCGCCAAGGTCGGCTGAAGGGCGGCAGGTCTTTCACCAGTTCTTCAGCGCCTTCCGCGTTGCTGTCCCCGGCGAAGAAGAGAAAGCCGCCGATAAAAATCCGCGCGGCAGACGGCCTATCGTTTCTATCGGCCCAGGCGTCCCCCATAACTCCCTGCAGGCAGGACCAGATCATTGTCTCTTCCATTCCGGAAAAGAGCGGAGCAATTTGTTCCATTTCGCCGGGCGTAAGTTTTACCATATAAAGCACCTCCTTTTAAGGGTGAGTTTATCATGAAATCAGCTAAAACACAAGGCCGGCGCGGATGTTTCCGCGCCGGCCTTGTGTTTTATAATAGAGTAGAAGGTTTTACATCTGCCGTGATTTTCGGCCGTGTCTGAAAAACGGGCTCTTATTCGTGGCTCAGCCTTTCCGCCAGTTTGATCATCTGCTTTGCCTCTTCCTCGGTGTCAAACTCACAGTAGAGGAACAGCCCCTTGGAGGAAAGTTCGGTCAACAGGGTTTCAAGCACCGGGAATTTGTTGTGCCGTATGAGCAGCCGTTTGCCCGCTTGTTGGATTTTCCGCAGGGTGGGGATAAACTCGGTCGGTTCCGGTTGTCCGTCAACACAGGTCCACTGAATGATGTCCAAATCCTCCATCTCCAACAGGGAATCGAGGTGCGCGCACTGCTCCATCCCGTCGAAGTGGTAGAGTGCTTTGTCTAAAAAGGCCGCCTGCGCCTTGAGCTCGGGCAGGGCAAATTCCTCAAACATCGGGTGGGAGATCATAACCGATAGGTCGCACTGCATCTGGCTGAACTTTCCCGGCCCCCAAATACCAAGCCAGCCCACCGTGCTTCCGCCGTCGTTGTTTGCTTTCGTGATGGCATAACATTCGTCAATGGTTGTTTTCCAGGCCTCCAGGCACTTCGGCATCGCCGCATGAACCCAATCCGGATTAAGGGCGAGATCCATTAGAAAATTATCGCTCCCGCGCAGGTGGGCAAGGGTATCGAGATTGCCGGAAATATCGGGCATCGAAATAAAATAGTCCCCTTTGCTGTCCTCAACAAAGGCTTTGGAAAGTTCCAGTGTTTTCTGGTAAAGGAAACTCTGCTTGTCAAAAACAATTGTTTCGGGGTCGTCTTCTTTTACTTCGTCACTCCCAAAGAACCAGATGGAATCCTCGTACCCGACTTTGATTCCTTTAAAATATCCCGCCAGCCCTGAAGCACCAAGGTTTGTAAAAATTTGCGGAAAAGACTCCCCGGCGTAATATGTATTTTCGAACACATCCCGGTTCCGTTCAATGATCAATTCCGGATCGGTCCAGTAAATTTTGCGGTCTTCTGCTTTTTCCGGTTTGGGGAAGTTGCGGTAGCTCCCGCCCTCTTTCCGGCCGATTGCCGCAACGCAGCACCGGTCGGTCATTTCGCCCGCCCAAAAAGCTTCCATCCGTTTTTTGGCTTGTTCCCAGTCTTCTTTATAACGCATCCTGCACCCTCCTGTTGCTAAGTTGTTTGGCTGATGCTACTATTATAAAAAAGGGCGGGTGGTTTCCGCATTCATTTTTCAGACCAGTATTAGGAGAAAAACGACATGGTTGACCGTTTTGAAAATGATTTTCTGGACGACATGACCTATTACCAGCTCAAAGTGGAACGGGTGCATCTTGTCCGCTCATTCGCCATGCACTCTCATGCCTTTTCCGAAATTGTGGTCGTGCTGAGCGGTACCGCCCTTCACGTCATAGGGAAACAGTCGTATGAGATCGGGCCGGGGGATGTTTTTGTCATTGACCTGCTGTCAAGCCACGCTTTTGAACGGGTGAAAGACCTTATTATCATCAATTTCAGTTATAATGAGCGGCACCTCCTGTTTGACAAGGAGGACCTTCGCCTGCTGCCGGGGTTTGCCTCCCTTTTTCTTACGGCGCCAAAGCTGCGGGAGCGCAACGGATCTGTCGGAATGCTCCGGTTGGATCGGCCCGACCTTTCATTTCTGGAAAACATCGCGGAAATGATCCTGCGTCAAACCTCACAGAAGAGCGAGGGTTATGAAACGGTGGTCAAACTCCTGTTCCAGACGGTAATTGCTTTTCTCTCCTCTCAATACGCCCGTACGGAGACGACGGCGTCCCAGAATCTCGGCCTGATTGCCGATGCTTTCGATTATCTGGAAGCTCATTTTTCTGAGGAGCTGACGGTGGAGACCCTTGCGAGACATCTTTCCGTTTCACCCCGTCATCTGGAGCGGCTTTTCAGGCAATACTGCAAGGAGACGCCGCTTGAGCATCTAACAGAACTACGGATGTCAGAGGCGCTCCGGCAGCTTGCCTATACTGAGGCTCCGGTCTCCGAGGTTGCCGCCCGGTGCGGCTTTTCTGATCCGTCTTATTTTTCCCGCGTCTTTAAGGCGCGGTACCAGGTTTCACCAAGGCGGTACCGTGAACTGACCAGCTTAAAACCTTTTTAATATAGTATAAGGCTGCTGCAAACTTTCTTCCGCGTCAGGGCGTCTTTGAAACGGCGGCTAAAGACAATTTATAAAAATTTGTGCCGCTGTGGTGCGGCGGAATGGACGGTATATGTGAGTTATCAGTTAATCAGGTGCGTAAAAGAGAATCTACCTCTGCGAAATAGTTTTTTTGAATTGGCAAACAGGGTATTCGGGCTTTCATTTCAGGAATGGTATGAAAGCGGTTATTGGACGGACCTGTATATTCCCTATGCCATTTGTGAGGGTGGCCGGGTGGTATCCAATGTTTCCGTCAATATTATGGAGTTTTCCTGGAACGGAGCGCCAAGGCGGTATATCCAGCTCGGCACGGTGATGACTGCGCCCGAGCGCCGGGGCAAAGGCCTGTCCCGCAGGCTGATGGAAGCGGTTCTTGAGGATTGGAAGAATCGTTGTGATGCGCTTTACCTTTTCGCAAACAATACGGCTTTGGATTTTTATCCGAAATTCGGGTTTGAGCGGGCGGAAGAATATAAGGCATGCGCGGCAATTACGCCGAAGGGCGGGAAATACAGGAAGATGAACCTTTCAGATGCCGCCGACCTGGCGCTGCTTAAGAAATACTATCAAAAATCCAACCCATATTCGGCGCTTGCCTTTCAAAATAATTTTGGCCTTTTAATGTTTTACTGCTCCTCTTTTTTAAAAGACTGCATCTATTTTGCGGAGGAAGCGGATGCCGTTGTGGTCGCAGAACAGACGGGCGGCACCTTGCTTTGCTATGATATTTACGGCGGCCGTACCGGAAGCGTTTTGGAAATTTTGGAAACCGTCGCGGGGGAAGAAATAACAAAGGCGGTCCTCGGCTTTACGCCGAAAGCTCCGGAAGGATTCCAGTTCGAAAAAGTCTGCGCCGCGGACGACGCTCTATTTCTGTTAAAAGGGAAAGAGAATATCCTCTGCAAGAACAGGCTGATGTTCCCGCTACTGTCGCATGCGTGATAAAATGCGGCGCGGGAAGGGCAACGAAAAGGGGGAGGGAAACGCGTGCCGGAAAAAACGCTGTATGTTTCCGATTTGGACGGTACCTTGTTGGGCAGGGACGACAAACTGTCGGCATTTACAATAGAAACGCTGGAACATTTGGTGAAGGCCGGGATGTTCTTTACCTACGCCACGGCGCGTTCCTTTCGTTCATCTGCGGTGGTGACAAAGGGACTTGAGGTCAACCTCCCGATTGTTGTTTACAATGGCGTTTTCATATTGGAAACCGGCACCGGAGAGCTTCTTTCTTCGTCTCTCTTTCATCCGGGAGATGCTGAGGCGGCCCGGGGGATTTTTGACCGCCTCGGCGTATTCCCACTGGTTTACAGCCTGGTTGCGGGAGAGGAAAAGGTGTCCTGGCTGCCGCGGGCGGAAAATGAGGGGGACAAGGCGTTATCTCGCCAACCGGCAAAACGACCGGCGGCTCCGCCCGGTGGAAAATGAAGCGGAGCTGTATCAGGGCACTCCTTTTTACTATACCTGCATTGGAGAAAAAGAGGATTTATTTCCTGTTTACGAGGTGTTCAACGCCTTGCCGGCATACCGGTGTACCCTGCAGCAGGAATTGTACCGCCCGGAGTATTGGTGTGAAATAATGCCGGCGGAGGCAACAAAAGCAAGGGCTGTTCTGTGGCTGAAAGAACTGCTGGGTTGCGGCCGGGTAGTCTCGTTTGGAGATGCGGTGAGCAATATTCCGCTTTTGAGGCATCGGATGAGTGTTACGCGGTGGGTAACGCGGTTGACGAACTGAAAAAAATCGCCAGCGGGATAATTCTATTGAATGAAGAGGATGGAGTTGCCCGCTGGCTGATAGAGCACGCAGTTGTATAAAAAGGAACCACCCGAAAAAGCGGGCGGTTCCTTTTTATTTTAGTTCAAAGTATTGATGGTCTGTGGGGTAATTCTTATCATTGTCAAAAAAAAGGGGTTTTTTGCCAGCTTGGAGTGCAGTAAAGGCGTTGATCTGCCCGATCTGGTAGGTGAAGCGCCGCAGCTCTGCAAAGATGGTGTCCAGCCGAATATCAGCGCCGATTTTGGGACGCCGGAGGAGGAGATCGTCGTCCAGTTCGTCTAAATAAAGAAAAAGCCGTGCCTTGAGGTCGAGGTAATACTCTACCAGATGCTCCTTTGTAAGCGGCTTTCCATTATAGGGAACGGCGAGGTCGGCAAGCGCCCCGGTGTGGAAATCGGGATCGCGGCGGAGCTCGGCCGGTTCAATTATTCCGCAGTCAAGCCGGCGGAGCATACTGTAAATTAGACGCCAGACGGGCTGCTCCATAAACTCTTCTTCCAGCTTGCAGGTGGATAAAACCACCTGGATGTTATAAAGTGTAATGTCTGTCTGCCGGACAATTAAACGGGTCAGCGGATTCTGCAAGAAAAGCCCTCCTTATATAATAGGTGATTTTTACGCTCAATTTTGTTTCAACGGTTCAGATATTTTAAAAGGATCTTCCAGTCACTGGCCAGCCGTTCCATTGGATAACGCCCCCGGTTGGCGGGGCTTGTTGAAGGAAGATAAATAGATTCCACGCCGGTATGGGGATAACAGAGCTTTTGGTACAGCTCGGTCGCCTTTTTGCCGGTTGTAAAAATTCCGGTGACTGGGCACTGTTTGAGCAGCCAGGCAATATCGTTTGGAACCGGCTCCCCAATGCTGTTGTCATCCGCGCCTTTGATGTCACACGAGGCGAGCACGTCCCACAACGCAATATGGTTTCGCAGGAGCAAGCCCTTTTTCTCATCGTTGGTGTGTGGCAGAGCTTCCTTTAAAAGGAAAGAGAGAAGCGGCCAGAAACGGTTTTGAGGATGGCCATAGTAAAAACCGAATTCACGGGATTTCGGAGAGGGGATGCTGCCCAGAATCAAAACCCTGGAATGCCGGTCAAAAACAGGCGCAATTTGGTGGTAAACTAAAGACATGTTCTACCTCCAGAATATGGCTGCAGGGTTAATAAAGTCAAAAGCATAGCGTTTTCCTGTGTCCGGGTAGGATAAACGCAGTATCGGCGCTGTTCTGAACCGGAAGCCGGAACCCCGCGGATTACATCTGATCCTCCTTAACAAACGAAAAGCTCTGCTTCCGTTTGCGCCGTGAGGTTATTTAGCCAGAGAAGCGGCAGGATGCCGCCACCAAAAGGCGCAATGTTCTCTCAGGCGCCGACCCGTGGCCGGGCAGGCCAAACGCGATACCGGCTCTGTCTCAAACTGAAAGTAACAAGCCCGCGAGACACATGTTCAAATCCTTTTGGCTGCCGGAAGCTTTGCTTCCGTTTGCGCCGTGAGGTTATTTAGCCAAAGAAGCGGCAGGATGCCGCCACCAAAAGGCGCAATGTTCTCTCAGGCGCCGGAAGCTCTGCTTCCGTTTGCGCCGTGAGGTTATTATAACATATTTTTTAAAAAAAGACAGGGTACAGTTTGAATTTTGACGGAATCAGCCGTATTTTGTCCGGTGTGTTTTGTGAACGAACGGTTTAGTCCATTTGAAATACGGATTAAATATTAAACTTTTTGGGGGTGAATTTTGCCATGCTTTTGTAAAGGCTGTTTATTCTCGCTCCTTAATGATATAATAGCAGGGAAGTAAATTTCCGAAAACTTTTGGTATTTACAGGGCATTTGTGCTTGTTGCACAAAAATCGAGAAGAGGAATCGTCTATTAACACTAGAGCCCCTCTTTTTTGCCCAAATATATTTAAATTTTTAACCTTAAAATTCTAAACGTAGAGGTTTTATCTGGCCAAAATTCCCATAAATAGGCGGTTAATTGAGGATTTGATTGTTAAAATCAACAGAGAATGTAAATTTTCCGGATCCGTTTTAGATGATTTGGTGATTATTTTATGTCCAAAATGTTATAAATTTAAACCATAAGGTTGATTTTATCTAATTTACATAACTTGAACCTCCATATATAATTAATCTTGTGATAAATCCTCAAACACACTTTTAAACAAGGAGGTAATTTTTGTGAAAACCAAAAGATTGCTTGCACTTGTTGCTTCTGCGGCGTTGATGCTGTCTGTATTCACAGCATGTAACAACGGCGATAGCGGCAGCACGAGCGGCGAAGGTACCGGCAATGAGCCGATCACTCTTGTCCATTCTTATTGGGACAATCCGGAATCCTCTGAGGACCTGATGACCCAGTTGTATGGCAAAGGGCTTGAAGAGTTCAACAACGGTATTGGTAAAGAGAATAATGTCACCATGGAATGGCTGCACATTAACTCGAGCGACTACGGCACCAAGATTACTGCTATGGGTGTTGCGAACCAGATGCCTGATACCCTGCATCAGCAGCCGGGTGCTAAAACTAAGGAAATGGGCGAACAGGGCTTCATTATGGATATGAAGCAGTTCCTCGACGCTGATCCTGAGTGGGCTGACACCTTCCTCGATGGTATGGGCGATCAGGTAACCTTTGACGGCAAACAGTACGCTATTCCGATCCAGTTTGCAGTTTCTGCTGTTTTCTACAACACTGAGCTGTTTGATCAGGCTGGCGTAAAAGCTGCTGACATTAAAACCTGGGATGATTTCCTCGATGCTTGCCAGACCCTGAAAGACGCGGGTATTACTCCGCTGGTTCTGCCGGGTGAGGCGAACTCCGGCTGGGCGATCTCCCTCTTCACCGGCCAGCTCGTACAGAGAATCGGCGGCGAAGAAATCTTTGATCCGATCAGAAACCTTGAAGCTGATTCCACCTTCATGCAGGACGCTTTCCTTAAAGCTGGCGAACTGACCATGCAGCTGGTTGAAAAAGGTTATGTTCAGGATACCTACATGGGCGACTCTGTTGATATGAACTATGCGACCTTCAAGACCGGCGGTGCCGCTATGCAGTGCCAGGGTTCTTGGGCGATTGGTACCTACAACGGCGATGGCTCTGAGGTTGTTGGCAAAGTTTCTGTTTTCCCGTTCCCTGAAGTAGAAGGCGGTAAAGGCGATTCTTCCAAGTGGATGGGTAAAACCGATAACGTTACCATTTCTAAAAACTGCAAAGATGTTGACAGGGCTCTTCTCTGGATCAAATTCTTGAGTGGCGAAGATTTCCAGCGCTGGACTGTTGAAGAAGCTGGTAAGTTCCCGACCACTAACGTTGAGTATGATCCTGCTAAATGTGCAAGCGAGGTTCAGGCTGTACTTGATATTTCCGGTGGTTCTACTGGTGTATATCCGTACATCGACGAGGCGCTTGGCAACACCTTTGGTACTGAGTGGAACAGCTGCTTGTCTGCTTTCTTCACCGGTGCAAAGACTGTTGAGGCTGCTTTCCAGGATCTCCAGGCTTACAATGAAAGCATGAAAGCCAAAGGCGGTTCTGAAGAAGCTGCGGAATAATTAATCTACTAATACGTTTTAACACTAGTCACTGTGAAAGGGATTAGGATTCCTGTCCTAATCCCTTTCTTTAAGTGACGATCCTCCCTAATTATACTGGTATTAAAAACGGTATAAATAGTGGTGTTGTGTGGAGTGGAGGTTTAGTATGGAGAGGTTGCTTCGTGACAAAAAGATGATACTGCTCTTTGTCGGCCCTGCAGTACTCTTGTTTGTTTGTATCATTCTGGGGCCGATGATTTATGGTATCGCGCTAAGCTTATTCCAATGGGACGGTATGGCTCCTCCGAAGTTTATCGGTTTTGATAACTTCACATTTATGTTTACGCAGGACGTTACGTTCTGGGTTTCGTTTAAAAACTCTATTTTCTTTGTAATTTTCTCACTGCTTTCCCAGCAGTTTTTAGGTCTTTTGACCGCAATTATCTTGACAAATAATATCAAGTTCAAGAACTTGTTTAAAAACATTTATTATCTGCCGGTTGTACTTTCCAGTGCTGCAGTTGGTCTTCTGTGGAGCTTTATTTTCCACCCGAAGATTGGTGTTCTCAACGGGCTTCTTGCTACGTTTGGTATTACTGGACCGCAATGGCTGTATGAAATAGGTGGTTGGCTTCCGCTGCCGCTCTGGTGTATCGGCCTTGTTGCAATGTGGCAGTACATGGGTTCTACCATGATGCTTTACATGGCGGCGATTCAGGGTATTCCGGAGTCCTTGTATGAAGCGGCTTACATAGACGGCGCTTCCCGTATTAAATGTATCCGTTACATTACCTTGCCGCTCATCACGCCTATGGTTAAAATCAGTACGGTTTTGAGCTGTATCGGTTCTCTTAAATTTTTCGACTTGATTTATACCATGACCCGTGGCGGTCCGGCTCATGCGACTGAGGTTTTGGCGTCGCATCTTTATACCCGTTCTTTCACTCAGTGGGAGTATGGATACGGAAGTGCTTTGGCAATTATTCTTGTTATTCTTTGCTTGCTCTTTACATTTGTACTGAACAAGTTAGTTAAAGTTGAAAATTATGAAATGTAAGGAGGGTACACGAGAATGGCAAGTTATGAGAAGAATAGATCTAAGTTTAAAGTTTCTAAACTTATTATTTATATTGTTTTAATCATTTTTGCGGTCATTTATCTGTATCCGCTTTTCTGGTTAATTGTTGCTTCCTTTAAAACAAACAACGAAATCTTCCTCTCCGCGTTTGGTTTCCCTGCTGAATTGCAGTGGGTCAACTTTGAAAAAGCTTGGAACGCGGGTCATATTGGCCAGTACTTTTTAAACTCGGTCATTGTTGTTGGTACAACCCTTATTGTTTCCCTCTTGATCAACTGTATGGCTGCGTATGCAATTGCGAGAATGAAATGGAAATTGTCCGGCGCTACAATGGGCCTGTTCCTTTCCGGTATGATGGTTCCGATCCATGCTTCGCTGATCCCGCTCTTTGTTTGGTTCTCTAACCTTGGCTTGATCGATAACTACTTGAGCTTGATTATTCCTTACATTGTTTTCTCTTTTGGACAAAGCATATATATTATGCGTGGTTTCTTTGGAAGCCTGCCGAGGGAAATGGAAGAAGCTGCTGTTATCGACGGATGTTCCCTCTGGGGAGCTTTCTGGAAGATTATTATTCCGATCTCTACCGGCGGTATCTTCACCATTGGTTTGTTTACCTTTAATGGTACCTGGAACGAGCTTCTTGTTGCAAAAATCTTTACAAACTCTGACTCTGTAAGAACGCTTCCTGTTGGTCTGACCACCTTTGTTGGACCGAATATGACCAACTATGGGCCGATGTTTGCGGCTATCGTTATTGCAGTTATCCCGACCATTATCGTTTATTGTTGCTTGAGCAATAAGATTGTCGGTGGTTTGACTGCTGGCGCGGTTAAGGGTTAATTTGCAAAGCTATAAAAAAGCAGAATGTCTCCCTGCCTTTACTGGCAGTGGGGACATTAATTTTTTCGGTGATTATATTTCACTTTTAAGATGTTAGGCGCAATCAAACAGGAGGATTCATAACGCGATTTGAAATAGGATTCAGTTTGTTGAAAATTAGAAAGCTTTGGCGTCTGTAGAGTGAACCGACAAGCTGGCCAATAAAAAAATCTATGCTGGAAAGGGTACAAGGGGAAATATTAGTCTTCTGTTATCTTTTAAAAGAAACTGGGTATTTTCCTTTTTCTCAATATAGGCAATTCAGGAACGCGCGGAATGAGATTAAGGGCTTCACGGGGAAAAAACAGCCCCCTTGCTTTAAGGCCGGGTAACAGTACTACCTTGCTGATTTGACACAATATAAAAAAGAACGCCCTACAGGGCGTTCTTTTTGCACACATGAATTTTTGTAATAAAACAGGTCATTCCTGTTCCTGTCCGTGTCCGGTATTAGGTATACGAATCGTTACAACAGTTCCAACTCCAACTTCGCTGTGAATACTCAGCCCATAACTGGGACCGAAATACAGGCGGAGCCGTTTATGGACATTTAGAATACCAATGTGAGTGTGCTTGCCATTATCGTCCGATTTGCGCAAATTTTCATTGAGTAGATTCCTGCGGACTTCCTCTGGCATCCCAACCCCGTCGTCCTCAACAGTCAAAAGGATATCCTTGCCGTCACAGCCTCCAAATATCCGTATATTGCCGCCGTCAATCTTAGAATCTAACCCATGGACCAGGGCGTTTTCAATAATTGGCTGCAGCACAAATTTTGGGGTTTTTATTTCAGAGGTTTCAGGATCTATATTAATGGTGATTTTAATTTTTTCACCATACCTGTATTGCTGAATCAACAGGTAATTCTCAATATTTTTAATTTCGTCCTTAATTGGAACAAAATCGTCATCCCTAAGCCCTTCGCGCATTAAATCGCCCAGCGCTTTGGCAATCTCACCAGCCTCTGGTACCCCGTGGATTCTGGAAATCCAGTTAATGGTTTCAAGGGTATTGTAAAGGAAGTGGGGGTTAATTTGAAACTTTAAAAACCGCAGTTCTGCCTCTTGCTTGAGCAGCTCTTTTTGATAGATTGTTTGTATCAGTTCATTTGTATTCTCAATCATAGCGTTAAAGTTATCGCTGAGAATGCCGACTTCGTCCTTGGACTGATAGTCGTTACGGATATCAAAATTTCCGTTTCGTACCTGCTGCATGGTTCTGGACAGGTTAGTAATGGGATCTGATATTGATTTAGCCAGAACAACCGAGACTAGCAGCGTCAGCGTCAGGATGAGGAGAGTAATAACAAAAAACGCCTGGGTGAGCGTGATAAAGTCGTGTTCAAAATCGACGGCGCTTATCTGGTAGAAAAGATACCACTCGTTGTTGTTAATCGCCTGGCAGGCAATATAATATTGCTGGCCGTCTATGTTTTTGAGAGAAAAAGAGGTGTCGCTCGGCGTAAGGATCAGGTTCATATAATCCTGGCTCACATGGTTTCCCAACAATGATTTATCACCATGTGAAAGAATTGAACCTCCGCGGTCTGTAATAAAAATACTCCCTTCTTTATAAAGGGAAATATTGCTGTAAATATCGAACAGCTTGTCTTCAGAGAGATTGATGATCAAATAGCCAAGGGGCTCAACGTTCTGAAGAGAGACCATCAGCCTTCCGTAAGTAATAATATTGTCGCTGCATTTAAGCCATGTGGTGTCCCCACCGTTTTGCTTAATGGCTTCTAAATCCTCGCCGGAAATACCGGAGGTTATCTTTGGAACTGCAGAAAAGAAGGTGTGGTCGTAGTAGGAGAGCAGGTATATTGACTCAATGTCCGGGCGACTGTATGAAATGTCACGCAGAATCCCGTCCATTTCTTCTTTTGCATTAGCCGGAACTGTTCCGCCGCTGGGAACAGAAAGGGATATTTCGGTCAAAAGCGCTTGGATTTCGGCATTGTTGTGCACCTGGGTAAAGATTGTATCCAGCTCTGAGGCGGTATTTTCAATGTTTTTTTGAAGCTCCGTCAAGATATCCGACGTATAGCTGGAGGACTTTTTTTCCAGTATATACTTGGAGTTGCTCAAGTAAAAAACAGCCATTAATATAACGGGCAGCGCAATTAGCAACGCAAAACAAAGCATCAGCTTTTTGCGGATCTGCAGGTTTAAAAATGACTGTTTTATACATTTAAAGGGGGAGCGCACCTTCATTTTACGATACACCAACTTCTAACGGATTGGTATTGTTGAGCAGGTTCTGGCGGAACTCTATTGGGGTCATGCCATAGTAGCGCTTAAAAATCTGGCTGAAATATTTAGAGTCTTTAATCCCAACGGCCAGCGCAATTTCGTAAACCTTATTGTTGGGATCGCGCAGCATATTACAGGCCTGTTCCATTCTGACCCGCGTCAGAATTTCAAGGAAGGTGTTCCCGGTCTCCTTTTTGACCAGCCGGCTTAAGTATACAGGACAGAGGTGAACAATCTCACTGGCCGATCCCAGAGTGATTTCCTCTGCAAAATGACTTTTTAAATAAATAAGCAACTGTTTGACAGTTTCGTTGGTCAGCATTTCCTCATCCGGAAGAAGTTTGTCAAAAAGAGCCATCTGGTTTTCTTTGACCTGGCGCATCAGAGTGTTTTGTTCATTCATAAGAAGATTCTGCTGTTCAATTTGAATTTTGGCCTTGTTGACGGCCTCAAAAATTTCACTTGGGTCAGACGGCTTGAGAACAAAGGAAACAATGCCAAGTTCCACAGCTTCTCTTGCGTACTCAAACTCTTTATAACCGGTGAGAAAAATAATTTTTGTCAAAAGGTGATGCTCTTTTACCATGCGGGCAATGTCGGTTCCCTTATATCCCTGCATGTGAATGTCGGTCAGCAGAACGTCTGGTTTTAGTTCCTGTACCATATCCCAGCATTCTATACCGTTAGAAGCAGTGCCGACCACCTTGACGTCAACCGACTCCCAGTTGAGCGAGCTAAGCCCCTGGCGGATCAAATGTTCATCATCAGCAATCATCAAAGTTGTCATTTTTAACACCTGCCTTTCAACACAATAAAATAGATCTATTCATCCAACGCTTCATAGGTGAAACTGTGGAAGTCAATATAGGAGCCTTCGTTGTACTCGAGGTCGCTTGCGTACATCCCGATGAACGCGCCGGTAAACCCGTTGTTGTATTCATCGGATAAAACAGTGGCGTCGATGTCATAATCGATTTCATTAAAATTCGTCCCATCAAAGGAATAAGAGAAACGCGCGGTTTCTTTATGAGCGGTAACACGGAGCCAGACCTTTTGAATCCCCTTTGGAATTTCAATCTCTTTACCATCAAGCGGATACTCATAATCCCGCTGCTTAAACGCCATAATTGCAATGGTCTGGCAGCCTTTTTCCTCATCGTAAGCGACCTTTAAAAGGTACTGGCTGAGTTCGTCATACCGGTAAAGCAGTCCGCCGAACTTCTTAAAGTGATTATTCGGGTTGACAAGAGAGGTTGTTGCACAGAAATCCATTTCAGTTTGGCGGCGTACAAACATGTTCTGCCGCTGGTTGGAGTAGAGCGACTCTCCGCCGTAAATCCGCAGGACGTTGCCCGGGCCGACCTGATGACGGCAGGGAATACGGAGCGATTGGAACTCGCGGTAAAATTCACCCGTTCCGAAAGTATAATCGAAATACCTGCTTGGAACTTTTTCACCGTAGCCCTCAAACTCAAAATCGGGAACGACAGTGCCGTTTTTCAGATACGGCCAACCGTCCTCACCCCAGACCATTTCATTGATAGAAGTCTCGCGCCCCAGTACGCACCGCCGGTTCGAATAAGGACGGGCTGAGAGGAAAGAGACAAACCACCTGCCGTCAGGACCCTGGCACCAGCTTGCATGGCCGCATTTCTGGATGGGGGAGTCCGGCGCGTCCTTAGAGGTGAGCAAAAAGGTATTGGGATGGAGTTCATACGGGCCGTAAATACTCCTGGAACGCGCAACGGTTGCAGCGTGGTCATAAGATGTTCCGCCCTCGGCAGCCAGCAAATAATACCATCCGTCTTTTTTATAAAGGTGCGGCCCTTCGATTAGGCCGTGGCCGGAGCCTTTAAAGACCTTGACCGGCTTTGAAACCGGTTTCAAGGTGACCGGATCGAGTTCCGTTACCAGGATGCCGGAGAAATTTGCCGGACGCTTTTTACGGAAATCCCATTCCATGTTGACAAAGTATTTCCGCCCGTCATCGTCGTGGAAGAGGGAGGGGTCGAAGCCGGAGCTGTTGATGTAAACCGGCTCGCTCCAGGGGCCTTTGATGTCCCGTGCAGTGGTGATGTAGTTGTGAGTATCTTTAAACGGAGCGCCTTTCCAGTACTTTACATCAGTAAAGGCCAAATAGAACAGCCCGTTATGATAACTCAGAGCAGGGGCAAAAATACCGCCTGATTCCGGATTTCCCCGCATGTCGAGATAATCCGTGCGGCTAAGCGGCGCAGAGACACATTCCCAGTTGGCAAGGTCTTTAGAGGCGCTGATCCGCACGCCGGGAAAATATTCAAAAGTAGAATTTGCCACATAGAAGGTATCTTCCACGCAGATCATGGAAGGATCCGCGTGGAAGCCCGTCAAAACCGGATTTTGAATCATAAATCTAAACCCTATATAGTTTCAGTTTACTCAGCTGCTAAGGGAATCAGTCCAAAACTTCATAGGTGAAGCTGTGGAAGTCAATATAGGAGCTCTCGTTGTATTCGAGGTCGCTTGCGTACATCCCGATGAACGCGCCGGTAAATCCGGTGTTGAAATCGTCAGACAGTACGGTTGTGTCAATGTCATAGTCAATTTCGATAAAATTCTTGCCGTCGAAGGAGTAGGAGAAACGCGCCGTCTCTTTATGGGCGGTTACGCGCAGCCATACTTTTTTGACGTCTTTCGGAATCTCAATCTCCTTACCATCGAGCGGATACTCGTAATCCCGCTGCTTAAACGCCATGATAGCAATGGTCTGGCAGTCCTTTTCCTCGTCGTAAGCCACCTTCAGCAGGTACTGGCTGAGTTCGTCATACCGGTAGAGCAGCCCGCCGAACTTCTTAAAGTGCTTATTCGGGTTGACAAGAGAGGTTGTCGCCTCAAAATCCATATGCATCTGGCGGCGCACAAACATGTTCTGCCGCTGGTTGGAATAGAGGGATTCCCCGCCGTAAATCCGCAGGACGTTGCCCGGGCCGACCTGATGTTTTGCCGGGCCGCGGAGGGAATTGAACTCGCGGTAAAATTCGTCGGTGCCAAAGGTGTAGTCGTAGAATTTTTTCTCGTGCTTCTCGCCGTAGCCTTCAAACTCAAAATCGGGAACGACAGTGCCGTTTTTCAGATACGGCCAACCGTCTTCACCCCATACCATTTCATTGATAGAAGTCTCGCGGCCGAGTACGCAGCGTTTGTTGTAGTATGGACGGGAGGAGAGAAATGCGGTAAACCATCTGCCGTCAGGTCCCTGGCACCAGCTTGCGTGGCCGCATTTCTGGATGGGGGAGTCCGGCGCGTCCTTGGTGGTGACAAGGAAAGTGTTCGGATGCATTTCATATGGACCGTAAACATTTTTGGAACGGGCAACAGTTGCCGCATGGGTGTAGAAAGTTCCGCCCTCTGCGACAATCATGTAATACCAGCCGTCTTTTTTGTAGATGTGCGGGCCTTCCACCCACTTGTGCTCGGAGCCTTTGAAGACCTTGACCGGCTCGGAAATCGGTTTCAGAGTGACGGGGTCAAGTTCGGTGACCAGAATGCCGGAGAAGGTGTCCGGATTGGGTTTGCGGAAATCCCATTCCATGTTGACAAAGTACTTCCGCCCGTCATCGTCGTGGAAGAGGGAGGGGTCGAAGCCGGAGCTGTTGATGTAAACCGGCTCGCTCCAGGGGCCTTTGATGTCCCGTGCAGTGGTGATGTAGTTGTGAGTATCTTTAAACGGAAGATATTTCCAAGCCTTTACATCTGTAAACACCAGATAAAACATGTCGTTATGATATGTAAGACAGGGCGCCCAGATTCCGCCGGACTCAATGTTACCGCGCATGTTGAGGTAATCGCTCCGGTCAAGCGGGGTGGCTACGCACTCCCAGTTGGCAAGGTCTTTAGAGGCGCTGATCCGTACGCCGGGGAAGTACTCAAAGGTAGAGTTGGCAACATAGAATGTGCCGTCTACGCAAATCATGGAAGGGTCTGCGTGGAAGCCTGTTAAAACTGGATTCTGAATCATGGTCATGGTCCTTTCTGATCTGTTTCTTTTAATTTAAAACTGTACGGTTCCCGCTGCGGGAAAGGAACAGCTTCATTGTACCACAGGCGAAAATGAAATTCAAATGGTTCTTGGAAAAATAAACAAATGAAGAGGAGAAAATAAACCAAAAAAGTGACGATTTTCCCACGTTTGGTTTGTATTATACACCTATTACAGGAAAATTTCAACCTTTTCGTATTTTGATCGTTAATTTTACCCCGAATAGCCTGTTGTCCGGCCTTCTTGCTTTTCCCCCCGGTTCCCGTTATAATAGTGGTACTACGTTAAAGGATGATGAATGTGAAGGTTTTGTTATACACCGAAGGAATGAAATACGTTAGCAAATCGGGCTTAGGCCGGGCGATCAAGCACCAGATGCGGGCGCTTGAATCCGCAGGGGTGGAGTATACCCTTGACCCGCGGGAGAGTTACGACATTGTCCACATCAACTCCTATGGGCCCAAATCCCGCCGGCTTGCCAAAAAGGCGCACAAACTTGGGAAAAAGGTGGTTTATCACGCCCATTCCACTGAAGAAGATTTTCGCAATTCTTTCATCCTCTCGAACCAGATCGCCCCTCTTTTTAAAAAGTGGCTTGTCAGTTCTTATCAGCTCGGCGACCATATTGTCACCCCTACCCCTTATTCTAAAAAGCTGTTGGAAGGCTACGGCATTAAAAAGCCGATTACGGCGGTTTCAAACGGCATTGACCTCGCCTTTTATGAACGCCCGGAGGGGGAGGACGGCTCCGCTTTCCGCAAACAGTTCGGCTATTCTAAAGAGGACAAGGTGGTTATGGCGGTCGGCCTGTATATCGAGCGGAAAGGGATCCTCGACTTTGTGGAGCTTGCCCGCCGGATGCCCGAATACGAGTTCGTCTGGTTCGGCTATACTGACCCGAAACTCATTCCCCAGAAAATTAGGGATGCGCTGAAAACGGAGCTTCCGAACTTGAAATTCCCCGGCTATGTCGAGCCGGAGGTTTTGCGCACTGCTTATTACGGCGCCGACCTTTTTGTGTTTCCAACCTATGAGGAAACAGAGGGGATTGTCCTGCTGGAAGCGCTTGCGGCAAAGCAGAAAGTGCTGATCCGTGACATCCCTATCTATGCTGGCTGGTTTACCGACGGCGAAACGGTTTACAAGGCGTCTTCTATCGACGGGTTTGAGGAAAAAATTCGTGGGATTCTGGAGGGGACCCTGCCCGACCTGTCCGGCGCGGGGTACGAGCTTGCAAAGGAAAAAGACCTGCGGAGCATCGGCGAAGAGCTCCGGGGGATTTATGAGAGGGTTCTGGCGGAATAAGAGCTTATGGCCGTGCTTGACAATTTGTGAACCAACGAGTAAGAAAAGCGTTTTATGTCCACGAAATGCCGTGTTCCTTATAGACAATCCTCCGTCAGGCGCACGCCTGCCATCTCTTTTCAAAAGAAGGCTTAGCTTTAACTAAAACAGCAGCCCGGTACAAATGCACCGGGCTGCTGTTTTATGTTCCCCGTATAAGTGTATCTTTCAAGGGGGTAATTGTAATAAACTATTGCCGTGATATTGTAATAATATCGGTATTGCCAGATATGAAATGGAATTTATTGTGTATAATTTTTTCATATGAATGCTTATGAAGGATATAATCGATTTATATTCCACAGAAAATGCAATAGGATAGTAAAAAGATTAAAAAACGCGGGTGTGTTCAAATGTGGAAATTTAAAATCCCCAATTTTCCTCCGACATC
>ERZ1673695.1108-NODE-1108-length-30855-cov-38.107013_pt1 | contig 30855 bp, 42 predicted proteins | sample MGYA00580225_ERZ1673695 | MGnify/ENA primary metagenome ERZ1673695 (study PRJEB41218, sample SAMN15661739) | gut metagenome | host: Homo sapiens | place: Canada: London | collected 2015-08-20/2019-03-30 | study: EMG produced TPA metagenomics assembly of... | reverse complement strand
TGTGCGCCGGGGCCAGCGTATATGCCAACCAGTTGGTGAAGCAGGGGACGGCGAGGGAATAAGACTGTCCCGAGGCCCCACGATTATGCTATAATAACAAAGAATGGCGGTACGTGTCTGCGGAGCGTACCTGGGATGGCTGGATGCATCCGGCCATCCCCCCTGCAAAGGGGCGTGATTCGAAATCGTAGCATTTTCGCGGCGTCACGAAAATGCTTAATGATACCCGCACCCGCTTATTGCGACTAGATTGCAACTAAATTAAGATTGGAGTTTTGCCCCCGATGAAGTGGGGACTGCAGTTTGACGTTATATAATGCCATTTAAGCCATAGACTTACCTGGTGTCATCAAAAGCAGTAAATCCGTAGTATAATTAGGAATTAAATTTTGGGTAAAAGTACTTGACGGTTTATGCTTTCGACAACCATAATAGATATGGGGAGGAAGAGAAAATGGTGAGCGTTTTTGATGCTGCAAAGTATATTTTAGAAAAGATGGATGCGATCTCAGCTTGGAAGCTCCAAAAGCTTTGTTTTTACGCTCAAGCCTGGGCGTTAGCCTGGACGGGAGAACCGTTATTTCAAGAGGACTTTGAGGCGTGGGCTAATGGACCAGTATGCCCGGTGCTGTTTCGTGCGCATCAGGGGAAATATCAAATTCATGCAGATGATATTGAAGGAGACAGCACTGCCCTGAATGCCGATCAGAAAGACACTATTGATCGCGTACTATCGCATTATGGGTCCTGGGATCCGTATGAGTTGCGGGAGCAGACCCATGGAGAGAAACCCTGGAAAGACGCAAGAGGAGAACTGCCAGAGGGGGTTCCCTCTACTGCGGTTATCAGCAAGGAGAGCATGGGCGAGTACTATGGCTCGTTGTGAGTATGGAAAAAACAGCAAGGGAAAAAAGATCCCCGAGGCAGAAAAACACCAGAATAAATCCGTCATTGAGCCAAAAAGGCACAGCTCAGATGGGATGAAAATTGCCTGGTGTTTTGACATGGTCGATAAGAATGGCCCTTTTAGTTTCGTACCAGAGCGTCCGGATTTTGATTGCCAGAATATCTTGAATAAGTTAATCTCTCTCAGTTCTATGACATGGGCGGATTTGAAAAAAGGCACTCACGATAAAGGCAAGTCGAAGCATCACGTCCTAAGTCCTGACAAGCTGAGCTCAGAGGCAATGAAACGGGTAAAAGCACTCAATCTGGAAGAAGAACAAGATCGCATTTTTTCCCTGGCTTTAGAGAACAGGTTGCGTATCATTGGGGTTCGAGAGAATGAGAAATTCCATGTTATATGGTATGATCCGAAACATAAATTTTGCCCAAGCAACAAAAAATAGCAAGCGTTATAATAAACCATAGGTAAGCCCCCGCTTCGGCGGGGGCCTTTTTGCTTGAAAAACGGATGGCGCTGTTGTATGCTTTTTGTCGCACCCCGTAAGGGGTGCGTGGATTGAAATAAATGGTAGCGTCGCGTAAGTGGTGCCCCGCAAGGGCTGCCGCGACGGCGGCAGGACACACCCGGGACACACTGGGCGCTAGTGGCGGGAGGCATGCCGTGTGCATATATTGGCGATGATTATATAATAGTGCGTATAATTGCGATATATGTGCATACACATCATTTGCCTATGTGGGTTCAAATCCCTCCTTCTCCGCCATATGAAAACCCCCAGAAATAAGCGTTTCTGGGGGTTCTTCATTTGCCTGGACACACTTTTGGACACACATTTTAGATCATATATGTGCCGGTGCAACGCCATTTACTGCAAACAGCGCCGCGCTATTCCAATATCCCCGCAAAGATATCGTCGATGGACTTTGCCACTCGCGCCATTTGGCCATCAACCTCATGGGCATAGGTGCGATAACTGGGCATGGATTTGCTGTGCCCCATGATCCGCTGCATAACCGCTTCCGGGATATCCTCTTGGCAGAGCGATGCCATGGAGTGCCGGAGCCCGTACAGGCTGGCCTCGATGCCGTGCTGCGCCCGGTATACCCGCCACAACCGATAGCAATGCGCAGGATCCATCGGGCCGCCGTCCTCCCCGGGGAAGATCCAGGGGCTAATGACCCCCAGCTGCCGCAGCATCGCCGCTTGGTCGTCCAGCACCCGCAGAGCCCGTTGGGGCAAGACGGTCCAGCGCCGGGCATGGGAATTTTTCCCTGTGGTCAGCTCCCCGAGGTTGTTGATCGCCCGGTCGATCGAGATGGCGTCTCCGTCCCGATCCTCCTGGCGGAGCCCGGCAATCTCTCCGGGGCGGTATCCGGTCAACAATTCAAACCGCCAGGCATGAATGTAGTAGCAATATGTTTCTCGGCGGTTTTTAATAATGGTCGGACAGGTGAACAGCGTCCGCACTCCATCGGGTTGTACGATCTTAATCTCCCGTCGTGGGGCGTCGTCGGGAATAATGATCCGGGCCGGAGGCCGTACTGGGTACCCCTCTCCCTGGCACCAGGTACAAAAGGCCGTGATGGCGCCCCGGATGTTGCAGAGGGTCTTATGTGCCCGTCCTGCCTGGTATGCCGCATCGATCGGCGCTTGCCACTGGCTAGTGGCGATATCGGTTATCTTACGATGCGCCAGCTTGGGCAGCAGCCAGGTGCGCCCGATGATATCCAGTTGCCGCCAGCCGGTGGTTCCCTTGCGCTTAGGATCGTTGCGAACGTATTCCAGGTAAGTACCCCACAGCTGCCCGAAGCGCATGTTGGCGTGCCGCACGAGCTCCTGCCCACTGGCCCGTCTTTTGGCGACCTCGATGATCCAATCGTCAGCCTTATCCTCAGCCTCCTGCTTGCCATCTGGCCCGGCGGTAGTGGAGTAGAATTGCCGGCGCTGGCCGTCTCGCTGCACGGCGATGCGCCAACGCTCCTCGCTGCTGGACCAGGCAGCTTCATTCAGGCGGTCAGAGCCGCGCTTGCGGCGTATTTTGATGGCCACGTGTCCACCTCCCCCCGATAATCCTATCGTTTACAACTCGCAGTTGTAACGCGAATAGGAGATGGTGATCCGCAGCCCTCCTGCGGGTCACCATTATGGGTTGTAACCGTAGCGGAGGGAACGCGCCATAGTTGTGATCCGGCTTGCAGCCGCACAACTTGTCCGGTGCGGGTATTGCGTATCCACACATCCGTGATCTTGTTTTCCATGGGGCTCCCCTCCTCCGAAAAAACACGTGTTCTAATTGCCCCTATAGTATCACCACTTGAGATGGATTGCAAGGGGGGATGGAGGGCTAATATATTAGCTGTTTCGGCTATAATAGCTTTTGGTTGGGTTTTCCAGTGGAAAATAAGGAAATGTAAAAAAGCTCTTGGTGAAATGCGTCACCAAGAGCTTTGGTATTTATACTATTTTTTCCGCAGCTTCCAAGCAAGAAACTCTTGAAACTCCTTCGTCAGCCGCTCTATTTCTGCTTGCTGCTCTGGTGATAGGTCTTCCGGTGGCCGTATGGATCCGTCCTCGAACCGCACGGCTACCGGCTCCCATTTATCGTCCGGGCGAGCTTCCAGAGAGGCTTCCTTCGGCTCGGCGGCAGGGCTGAAGAACTCAGCGAGGGTGACGCCGAGGGCATCACAAATTTTTGAGAGCATATCAACACTGGGCTGATTTTGCCCCATTTCATATCGGCTTAAGCTTGATTGTGGGATACCGGTTATTTTTGCGAGACGATACTGCGATATGCCCGCAACTTCCCTCAACTGAATAATCCGGTCGGACAAATCCAATGTCATCCCTCCAAGCAGGTATACGAATCCGGAACTATTGTACCACGGGAAACACTTAAAAAATAGTTGCATTTACGGGTTGACAATACTAGCAAAAACGGGTATACTTGCAAATGAGGAGGTGATATATCTTGGCAACCAACTTACGACCGCTGCGCGAGGCGCAAGGATTGACCCAGTACCGCCTCGCAAAAATGTCTGGCGTACCACAGTCGACGATTTGGCGGATTGAAGCAGGAGAGCAGGATCCGGGAGGCTCCATTGCGGTTGCGCTGAGTGATGCGTTGGGGTGCAGCTTGGATGCCTTTTTCGATCGCACGCCTCCCCGGGAGGCCTCCTAACCCACACCTGCACCTTGATAATCGCATAGCGCCTCGCCGGATCCAGTTTGCCTAGGGTGGGCAATGTACCGGCACAATCCCCGGTGGGGATGGCGGGGGCACTACGGGCAACATTCTACCGATTAACCTCCGGGTTATCGGTACGGCCCAGCAGGTAGTCGACGGAGCAGTCGAGGTAGTCGGCGATGCGCTTTAGCGTTTCACCGTTCGGGATCGCGGCTCACGGAGGAAAATCTTGAGCGAGTGCTCCGGCATGCAAGCCAGCATGGGTCTACGCTAAACAGCCTGGTTAACATCGCGCTCGATCGACTTTTTAAGGACCTGGAAGCTAATAAAAAGGCCTCCTAACAACCCCTATTTTACCTTGAAGGGAGGTGATCCACCATGGATCTACGCTACGGGATGGCCCTGCAAAACGCCAGGCTGGCTGCGGGCCTGTCCCAGGAGACCGCAGCGGAGCGGCTGAGCGTGTCGGTGAGCAGCATCGGGGCCTACGAGCGCGGTATCACGCCCCCGGCGCCGGAACTAATCGTCCGGATGGCGCGGGCATACCGCCGCCGGGAACTGCTGCTGGAGTACCTGGCCCGGGATCCGGTGTTCCGGGAGCTGTCCGGAGAGGTGCGGGGGGCTCCGAGGCCGGAGGCGGTGCTGGGCTATCTGGGAGAACTTCAGGACGACACCGCCATGAGCCGGAGCATCCTGGATTATGGGCGCACCGGGAGAGCGGCGGAAGGCCTGCGGCAGGAGCTGCAAGAGAGTGTACGGGCCGGCATGGCTGTGCTGGCCACGATGTAGGAGGAGGTGACCATATTGATTGTTAAGAATCGACCGTTTGCGGCGCTGCGTGGCAAGTTGACCGAGTACGGCATCGACCAGCAATACTTGGCCGAGTATCTAGGGATCAGTCCCCGCTGCATGGTGGCTAGGCTTAACGCGGAATCGCAGTGGGACCTGGACGAGATGTGGATGATCATGGACCTAATTGAAGCCCCCGAAACGATGCTGCACAAGTATTTTCCGCCCAGGCAGGATGTCCACCGGATCCGGAAGCAACAGCTGCAAAAGATGGCAAAGGAGGCGTAAGAATGCATGCAAATCAGCTACAGATGCGACCGGTGCGGCCTGCTGTACACGGTAATGGCGGACGCCATGCCCTGCCCGCCAAGGTGGCTGTGCGCCGAGTGCGCGCGGAAGCTTGGCTCGTCGCCGCTGGATGTATCGGCGCGGCGCTGGCCGGGATGGCGACCGCAGCGTGGGCCGTACCGTACGCCATGTCGCAACGCGCCACGCCGGCAGTGGGAGGAGAGCTGGCCCTGGTTATCATCGCCGGGATCGTCGGATGGTACGCCGGCATCGGCTGCGGGGCGTTGGTACTGTGGGCTAGATACCGGCGCCAAAAAAGCCAAATAAAAAGGTGACCGCTTTGCCGAGCGGTCACCGGCCCCGGAGGGGGCTACCAATAACAGCAAGGACATTGTACCACGGACCTAAAGGAGGGGTCAATATGTATATCTGCGAGAGCTGCGGGGCGGACTTTGAGGAGGCCCGCACCTATTATGAGCCCCACGGGGAGCAATATAGCGCCTGCCCCTATTGCGGGGGCAGCTACGACGATGCGGACATCTGCCCGGGCTGCGGGCAATGGTATCTTCCGGGGGCGGATGACAACGGCTACTGCCCGGCTTGCAACAGGGACATGGACCGGAGGCTGGCGTCCGTGCTGGCGCCGGGCGAGATCAAGGCGCTGTGGGAGCGGTGGCAATACGCGTGCTAGGGGGGAGAACATGGCCAGACTATATGAAATCGGGGAGCGGTACCGGAATCTAGCGGATATGCTGGACGATGATAGCATACCGGCGGAGGCGGTACTTGAGGCATTGGATGGTTTGGAGGAGGAGTTTACGGCTAAGGCCCAAGCCGTGGCCAAACTGGTGCTTGACTTGGACGCGGAGGCAGAGGCGGCCAAGACGGAAGCGGCGCGGCTTTCCAACCGCAAGCGGGCGGCGGAGAACAAGGCCCAATGGCTTAAGGGATACATCCAACAGCAAATGGAGGGCATTGGGCTGCGGCAGCTCAGGGGCGACGTGATCACGCTGCGGGTACAGAATAACCCGCCCAAGGTGGTGGTGGACGACCCGGCCCGGGTGCCGGAAAGCTACTACAAGCCCCCGGCGGCCCCAGAGCTGGATCGGGCGGCGGTGCTGGAGGCGCTCCGGGCCGGGGAAGAGGTACCGGGCTGCCGGCTTGAAACGGGACGAAGCTTGCGCATCAGATAGAGTAGGAGGGGTTACAGATGGCATTTACATTTAAGCGGGCGGAGCGCATGCAGCTGAAGCTGCGGCTGGCGCTGATCGGGCCCAGCGGGGCGGGGAAGACCTACAGCGCCCTGCGGCTGGCCACGGGCCTGACCGGGGGCAAGGCCCGTGGAAAAATCGCCCTGATCGATACGGAGAACCGGCGGGGAGAGTACTATGCGGACGAGTTCGAATACGACACCCTGAACTTCGAGCCGCCCTTTGCCCCGGAACGGTACGTCGAGGCGATCCATGCGGCGGAGGAGGCGGGCTATGAGGTGGTTATCATTGACAGCGCCAGCCACGAGTGGATGGGACCCGGCGGGATCCTGGACATCAAGGACAAGATGCCCGGTGGGAACGATTACGTCAAGTGGGGGACCCTAACCCCACGGCACGATGCCTTCATTGCGGCGATTGTGCGGTGCAAGGCGCATGTGATCGTGTGCCTGCGGGGCAAGGATCAATACATCCTGGAGACCAACGACAAGGGCAAACAGGCGCCCAAAAAGGTGGGGGTAGGGGCCCAGCAGCGGGACGGCCTGGAGTATGAGTGTACGGTAGCCTGGCTGATCGACCAGGATAAGCATGTGGCCACGGCGACCAAGGACAACACCCACCTATTCGAGGGACGCTATGAGGTTCTCACGGAGGCGGACGGCGAGCTGCTGTACGACTGGGCCAACGATGGCAAAGCGGTTCCCCCACCCCTTTCCCCGGCGGAGCGGGAAAAGTATATCGGGCGCCGGAAGCGGCTGCTCGCCGAGCGGGGGATTGGCCGGGCGGATTATGACGGCTGCATTGCCGGGCTCATCGCCCGTGGGGAGCTGGCCCAGGCCAACGGTCGAGAATGGACGGCGGCGGAATGGGAGGCGGCCCTTGCGGCCTTAGGGAGCCTGGACATTCCGGGACAGGAGTTGGAGGTGCATAGCGCATGAATGCGATCGTAATCAAGGGGCGGCTGACCCGGGACCCGGAACAACGGACCTTCGATACCGGCAAGGCGGTGACGCGGTTCAGCGTAGCGGTGAACCGGCGGTTCAACCGGGAGGAGGCGGACTTCTTCGCGGTGAGCGCTTGGGGGAAGCTGGGAGAGCTGGCGCAGCGCTACCTGGCCAAGGGCCGGGAAGTGGTGGTCCGGGGAGAGATGCAGGCCCACAAGTACACCAAGGACGACGAAACGCGCACCGCCTGGGAGATCGTGGCGGAGGAGATCGACTTCTGCGGCGGGGGCGGGCATCAGCAAGGTGAAGCGAACGCCTCCCGCCCTGCCGATTATCAGGGCATGAGCGAGGTGGACAGCGATGACGACCTGCCCTTCTGACGGGGCGGCGGCCGCCCGGGAACGGCTTTCCATGGCGGAGGTGGCGGCCCGATACGGATATCCCCCGAACCGGGCGGGGTTCATCCGCTGTCCGTTCCACGGGGAGCGTACCGCCAGCCTGAAGGTATATGCGGAGCCGGGCCGGGGCTGGCATTGTTTTGGCTGCCACGCCGGCGGCAGCGTCATCGACTGGGTGATGCGGCTGTACGGCCTGACGTTCCCCCAGGCCCTGGCGCGACTGGACGCAGATTTCGGCTTGGGACTGGGAACGAGCAAACCGCCGGCGCCCGGGGAGCGGCGGCAACGGGTTCGCGCCCGCCGGGCGGCGGAGCTTGCGGAATGGGAGCAAGCCCGGGAGTATGCGGCGAAGCTGGCGGAGTACCGCCGGCTAGCTGTTATTCTCGATCATGGCGGCCCCCGGACGCCGGATGAGGAATTTTCGCCGGCGTATTTGGATGCGGCGCACCGGATCGATGCGCTGGGGGCGTGGTTGGACGAACACATAGGACGGGAGAAGGTGAAGCCGTGGACTTCGATTTCACGCGAGAGGACTTTATAAACACCACCGCGCCCTTCGAGGAGGTGTATCGCTTCCACGGGGATCCGTTCCAGGAAAAACGGGTGCTGGAGCAGATAGCGGAGATCGCCAAGCGCCTGAAGGTGGTGGACTTTAAAAAGACATATCAGGCCTATGTACGCTCCCTGAAGCTGGCGGCGGAGACCGTAGTATCCGAGAACGTAACCCAGTTTGATCAGCAGGAGCTGGAACTGGACACCGGGGAATGGACCGCGGACGACAACGGGGTATGGCGCTACGGGGGGTTCGGAGGCCTGGAAGTGGCCTGTGCGCACCCGATCATGCCCGTGGAGCGGCTGCGGAACATCGATACCGGGGAAATGAAGGTGCGGCTGGCGTTCCGGCGGGGAACCGGCGGACGCCGGGCTTGGACCGAGGTAACCGCGGACTTCGACACGGTCGCCAACGCCCGGAACGTCGTGGCCCTGGCCAGGATAGGGGTTTCCGTCACCTCCGGCAAGCGGGCCCAGAACCTGGTAGATTACCTCACCGAGGTGATGGACCGGAACTACGACCTATTGCCGGAGCGCAAGAGCGTATCCCGGATGGGTTGGAACGAGGAAGGATTCGCCCCCTATGTGCGGGACCTGGTGTTCGACGGCAACGACAAGTTTGCCCGGACCTTTCAAGCGATCCGGCCCCACGGCCTGTTCGACTGTTGGTTGACGGAGGCCCGTCGGGTGCGGCAATACAGCCTGTGCGCCAAGATCGTGCTGGCGGCATCCTTCGCGTCGGCGTTGGTAGGGCCCTTGGGCTGCCTGCCGTTCTTCGTGCACCTATGGGGCATGGATTCCGGCACGGGCAAAACGGTGGCCCAGATGGTAGCCGCTTCGGTATGGGCTGATCCGGCGGTGGGCGGCGAGTATTTTAAGACCTTCAAATCCACCAGCGTGGGGTTCGAGATCCTGGCGGGTTTTCTGCATAGCCTGCCGCTATTCCTCGACGAGCTGCAGCTGGCCAAGGACAACCGGGGCCGGGTGATCTTCAACGTATACGAACTGGCCTCCGGGTCCGGGAAGATGCGGTCAAACAAGGCGCTGGGCTTGGCCTCTACGCCCACCTGGGCCAACTGCTTCATTACCTCCGGGGAGACGCCCATGACCGGAGATACGGACGGCGCCGGGGCGCTGAACCGGGTGATCGAGATTGAATGCAGGGCGGACAATAAGGTGATCGAAGACGGGCATCGGACCAGCGAGACGATGAAGCGGCATTACGGGCACGCCGGTCAACGGTTTATCGAGGGGCTGAGCGAGGAGGGGGCGATGGACGCCGCCAAAGACCGATATGAACAGCTATTTAAAGCATTTTCGGGCCGGGACACCACGGAGAAGCAGGCGATGAGCGCGGCGCTGATCGTGCTGGCGGACGAGTTGGCTACGGCCTGGATCTTCCAGGATGAGGCAGCGCTAACGGTAGAGGAGATGGCGGACTTCCTGAAGAGCCGAGCCACGGTTTCGGCGGCGGAGCGGGGCTATCAATACATGTGCGACTGGGTGGCGCAGAACGCCAATAAGCTCTGCGGCCGGTCGGATATTGGCGAGGTATACGGGGACATGGGCCGGGGCGGGGACGAAGGCTGGGCGTATATCGTGCGGTCGGTATGGAATCGGGCCTGCCAGGAGGCGGGGATCTCTCCGCAGGCGCTGCTATCCCATCTGCGGAGCCGGCAGCTGATCAAGTGCCGGGGCCGGAACCTGACCATGGCCAAGCGGATCAACGGGATTCCGACGGAATGCGTGATGCTGCGCCTGGCGGCGCCGGATCTGGAGGCGGTGCCGGATGTATCGCCCTGGGAGGAGCAGCAGCGGATTGTAGGGACATGGCCCACGCATGCACCACGCTGAAAACCTCCAAACGGCGGGGATTTTGGTCAGGCGTGGGACAGTGGGACCGTGGTGCCGCATGATGCAATGTATATAGAGAGTGAAAAGGTGTGTGAACGGGGATGGACGGAATGATGATGTTATATGGGAAGAATGATGCAAAAAAGAATATACCTTTCGATTCCCTTATTATATCGCTGCAAAGTGTCCCACAGTCCCACACGGGCAGGGAAACGGCTGAAAACCCAGTAAAATAGGCGTTTTGCGTGTGGCACATGGTGTTCCACGCAGCGCCACGGTGTAACACGGGAAGGAGGAACGAGATGATACAGCTACGCGATTACCAGCGGGAATGCTTGGCGGCGATCCCGGAACGGGGCCGGTACCTGGTACAGATGGCCACCGGGCTGGGTAAGACGGTAACCTTTTCCCAGATCCCCCGGCGGGGCCGGATGCTCATTCTATCCCATCGGGAGGAGTTGGTCAAGCAGCCGCTGCGCTATTTCGACTGCCCGGTAGGGGTGGAGATGGCCGGAACCCATGCGGAGCCCACGGACGAGGTGGTGTCCGCATCGGTGCCAAGCCTAACCCGGCGGTTGGAGCGATATGCGCCGGAGGATTTTGACGTGATCGTCTGCGATGAGGCGCATCATGCGGCGGCGCGGAGCTACCGGCGGATCTTCGACTACTTCCGGCCCCGGCTGCTGCTGGGTTTCACCGCTACCCCGGGCCGGGGGGACCGGGTGCGGCTGGACGACATCTTCGACGATATCATCTTCCAGCGGGATCTGCGCTGGGGCATCCAGCATGGATACCTAGCGGATATCTACTGCCGGCGGGCGCATATCGGATATGACCTGCGGGGCGTGCATACCCGGCACGGCGACTTTGCTCCCGGGGAGCTCGACGAGGCGATGGAAGGCACGGCGGCGGCGGTCGCTCAGGCATATCGGGACCTGGGACGGGGGGCAACGCTGATCTTTGCGGTATCGGTGCGCCAGGCCCGGGAGATCGCTGCTCGGATCCCGGGCGCGGTGGCCATCACCGGGGAAACCAAGGATCGGGCCAGCCTGATCGAGGCGTTTACTCGCCGGGAGATCCCGTGCCTGGTGAACTGCATGGTATTTACGGAGGGCACCGACATGCCCCTGGTGGAAACGGTGATCATCGCCCGGCCAACCCAATCCGAGAGCCTCTATGCCCAGATGGTGGGGCGAGGGCTACGGCAGCATCCCGGGAAGGAACGGCTAAACCTGATCGACTGCGTGGGCGTAGCGGGCCGGGTTAACCTATGCACTGCGCCGTCGCTCATGGGCATCGACCTGAAGGACATCCCGGAACGCAAACAAGCGGAAATCCAGGGCTCGCTGTTCGACCTGCCAGAGCTAGCAGCCCTAGCGATGGACTGCCCCGAAACATGGATCCGCAACGTGGAGGTCGTGGATCTATGGGCCAAGGGGCAAGGCTACCACACCCACGACGTCAACTGGATCAGGATGCCGGACGGAGGATTGGTATGCAACCTGGCTGACCGCCGGCAGCTCCGGATTCCCGGCCCGGACGAGCTGGGCCGGACGATCTTTGCGGGGGAACGGATGGACATGCAACGAGCCCTGGATCAGGCCTACCGTACCCTAATGGAGCGTCACCCCGAGGAGCGGGTAATCTGGGATCTCAACATCGTGCGGCGCTGGGGCAGCGCTCCTGCATCCGAAAAGCAGCTAAAACTGATCCGGCGCCGGTGCCGGGGATTTGAGCCGGAGGGGTTGACGAAGATGCAGGCCAGCATGATCCTGGGCCGGGTATTAGGGGGGAAGGCATCGTGAAGCAACGGATCTATGTGGCCAAGGCCGAGGATCGGGATCAGGTGGCGGTGATCCTGGTGCGCAATGGATACGCGGTACGGCAGGGCCGCGAGAAGCAGGGGAACCGGTATGCCTGGTTCGTGGAGTATTGGGGGGAGCAAGGATGACGGAGGCACAGCACCAACGGCTGGTGATGGAGTGGTCCCTGCGGGTGCGGGGGCGGCATCCGGAGCTAAAGCTGCTGCACCATGTCCCCAACGGCGGCCGGCGGGACCCCGTCGAGGCCCGGCACCTGAAGGAGCAGGGGGTGAAGCCGGGAGTGCCGGACCTGGATCTGCCGGTGGCCCGGGGGCGATACCACGGGCTGCGCATCGAGCTGAAGACGGAACGGGGCCGGGAATCCGCGGCCCAGGCCTGGTGGCTGGAGGAACTGAACCGGCAGGGTTACCATGCGGTGGTCTGCCATGGCTGGCAGGAGGCGGTGGGCGTGCTGGAATGGTACCTGGGGCTGGACGGGGCGGAACAGCGATAAGGGGGGGCTGAGGATGACTGACACGTTGTGCTGGCGCTGCGATCGGGCCCTTGGAGCGGCAATGCTGCTGGGCCCGGAGCTTTCGCCCTGTGCCGGGCTGGGAGGCGGAGCAAACCCAGGTTGGCATAGCTGGGGTAGATGTCACAAGCTACCGCGTAGCCAAGTGCCCCCAGTTTCTCATGGATCCCAAAGACCCGCTACCGATGATCCATCGCCGCACGCGATCAAAGGCCGCCCATCTATATGCCGGGCTACCGCCTATCGTCGTGCCAATTGCAAGGGAGGCAGAAAGGATATAGCATGAGCATAAGACGTGATTTCACCAACCAATTCGGCGCATTTACGCCAACGGAAACCGCCGCCATCGCAAACGCTGACCGCAAGCCCCGCCCGCATCCTCCTGCGCCGCCGCGAACCCGGGTAATGCGGGAGGCTGAATGCGCACGGCTAAGCATGCAGAAGCGCCAACCCGTACCACAAAAGGACGGAAACTTAAAACGGGTGCGGCAACTGTACTGCGCGCTATGCAGCATCGCCGGGATGATGGACTGCCAAATCGAAAGCCTGACGCTAAAGTGCAAAGGCGATCCTGGCTTTTATCAGACTATGGGCGTCACAAGAAAAATCGAGCGGTGTGAGCAAGCAGAAGGGGAGGGGGAAACATGAAAAGCAACACGGGCACCATCGAACAATTGCAAGATACATTGGCGGTAACAGAGAAATGCCGAATCGCAGCAGAAACCCATGCGCTAGAATTGACCCAAAGATGCGTGTCCCTGGAAGGCAAGATACAAGAAATAAACCATGAGATACAAAAGCAAATGCAGGCGAACGACGCGCTACGAAAAGCCTATAAACAAGCACAAGACAATGCGGCGAGCAATACGCGTAAGGCAATTGCCGCGATCGAAACGCTAGAGGGTATATGCGGATACCTGCGCGGCATTATTGGCAAGGAGGGCGCAAAATGACCAAGCAAGAGGCGATTGACGTCCTAAAAATGGACTGTGAGTTAATTCTTTTAGATCGCAATACTGTGGAAAGCCTTGATCCGGAAACCGTAAAAGCAAGAAACGACTTGAATTATAAGTGCTACCTCGCGAATTGGGTTGCAATTGCCTGCCTCCAGGAGAGCATTGAGCGGGAGAGGGGTTGCAAGAACTGTACTATCGTCCGTAACGGAAAAACGCTATATAAGGGTAGCGGCATGATGTGGGGATATGAGTGCTGCCCGCATTGCGGACGCGAGCTGAAAGGAGCAGACAACTTATGACAACTTTCGTTGGAGAAGAAATCAGTGTCGGCAAAAGATATGTATATCTCAAAAATGAACGGACAGGAAGCAGCACCGTTCGGAAGCTAAAAATGGTTGGCGTTTGCATCGATGCGCACAAGCTGAAATTTCAACGGCACTTTTCAGAAGCAACTTACTGGGATAAATACGGTTATTCCGGTGATGAAACAAAGACGCAAATTGACCGTGTGAATGAAGATGATGTTATCTGCGAGTGGCCACCGCTGGGAACGGCTATGACGGGGGAGGAAGTATGAGTAACTGGGGAATTGCATCTACCGCAAGCGAGAAAGAGAAAATCAAAGCTGAATACGCTGATGAACTGCACGGAATGAACAGCGTAGGAAGTATCTCCTACGATGATTATTCCTACATGTTTGATTTTGGGATGGAACTGTTAGACAGGATGTATGAGCAAGGTAAGGTAGATGCTCGAAAGCAGAACAAGCCTATGACCAACGCAGATCGCGTCAGGGCCATGAGCGACGAGGAGCTAGCAAGAGTAATGGTCATGTGTTGCGTAGATTGCATTGCTAAACCTTGTAAATTGCACAACCATAGCAGTTACGATTGCAGAGAGCATATTAAAAACTGGCTCCGTCAGCCAGCGGAGGAGGAACAGCATGGATGAATTGAAGCCCTGCCCGTTCTGCGGTGGCGAGGCGCTGTTAAGGGTGCAAGAAGTAAATTATGGAATATGCGGGGCATGGGTGCAGTGTACAAACTGTGAGGCACAAACAAATTATATGAATACGCACGAGCTTGCGCTGCGCCAAGGGAAGATATCTACGCCACTGACAGAAGAAAGCAGACAAAGGGGCATCGATAATGCGATAAAGGCATGGAACAGGAGGGCTGACGCCGCGCCTGTGGCGCATGGGGATTGGGAGCCAACGGGAAGAATCAGTTGCAAATGTTCATTGTGTAAACACTCTGAACTTTCAACAAGAGCAAAAGAATATTTATTTTGCCCCAACTGCGGAGCCGATATGCGGGAGGTAGACCATGAGGCTGATTGATGCGGATAGGCTGACGGACATATGCAAGCAGATTGCGGATAACGATTGGAACAAGAGAGCCGCACCTAATTCTTGGGCTGATGCGTATGAATCGTTTATTTATGGATTGGAAGACTCCAAAACCGTTGACGCCGTGGAAGTATGCCGCTGTAAATATTGCAAACATAGAACACTAGCAGGCAAAGCACCATTTATGTTTTTTCTTTGTAGTCACAACAATGGTCTGAGAGAAAATGTAAAAGATAATGACTTTTGCAGCTACGGAGAACGAAAGGAGGGCTAGCTATGGCTGACACGTTATGCTGGCGCTGCGACCGGGCCTGCGGGCTGCGGCAATGCCAGTGGGCGCTACAGGGGATACCGGTGCCGGGCTGGTATGCGGAGGAGACGCGGATCAGGACGCCGGACAACCGGTATATTGGCAGCTACCGGGTGATTGCCTGCCCGGAGTATATACCGGACCGCGTGGAGCGCAGGGAGGAGGCGTGGATGTAGGGATGATCAAGCTGGACGGACTTGCACGGGCGCAGGCGCAGCTGGACGACCTCGACGAGCGGATCCAGCGGATAAGATCGGACTTGGAGCGGGTAACGACACGGTTGCGGGAGACGCCGACGGGGGGCGGGTACGGATCGGCGATAGATGGCAAGATCGCGGCGCTGCTGGACGCGGAAGCGGAGTGGATAGCCCGCCGTGCGGAGCTGGAGGGGGAGGTGCAACGGTGGTATGCTAAGATTACGTTGTTGCCGGAGCCTTACAGCTCCTTGATGGTCAAACGGTATGTGCTGGGGCTCCCGTGGGCGGAAGTAGCCCGTCGCATGGGGTATTGCGAGGCACATTGCTATGATCTACACCGAGAGGCCTGCGAAAAAATCGTGGAAATTGAAAATTCCCTAGTAAACCCTAGTTGAAAGTATGGTAAAATACTATCATGGATAACCGCCTAGGGATAGCCCTGGGCGGTTGGCTTTTTGGTGGCGCCCAAAGGGGCGGGATGTACGGCGCCTATGATAGGGGCAGGCGGGGGCCCGGGGCGCGGAATATTACAGGGGAGGTGATGGCGACGACGGAGCGGCAAAAAAGGTTTGTGGATTATTTTGTGGAGACTGGCAACGCAACGGAGGCGGCGAGGCGGGCCGGGTACAAGGGCAACAACCTTAACCGGATCGGGTCGGAAAACTTGGCTAAACTAGACGCCGAGATCAAGGCACGGATCGCGGAAAAGGACGCCGCCCGCATCGCCTCCCAGGACGAGGTCCTGCAGTACCTCACTGCGGTTATGCGCGGCGAGGAGACCGAGGAGGTCGTCGTCGTGGAGAGCTGCGGCGAGGGTATAAGCGAGGCGCGCAGGATGGATAAGGCGCTGGCAGGGCGAGACCGGATAAAGGCCGCGGAACTATTAGGCAAGCGCTACTTGTTGTTTGGGGAGCGCGTGGATATGGCCGGTGATCTGCAGGTGGTGATCGACTATGACTACGGGGATGACGACACAGCGGATACGGGCGGGGTTTAACCCGATTTTCCGGCCGGTCAATTCCAGCCGGCACAGGTACCGCATCATCAAGGGCTCCGCGGGGTCCGGGAAATCCGTTAACGTGGCGCAGGATTATATCATCAAGTTGTCCGATCCCCGATACCAGGGGGCCAACCTGCTGGTGGTCCGCAAGGTAGAGGAGACCAACCGGGACAGTACATTTGCGGAGCTGCAGGCGGCTGTGTATCGCCTGTTCGGTTCGGCGGCGCCCCGAGCGTGGAAAATCAGGTTAAATCCGTTATCAATGGAGTGCGTGGGCACCGGGAACCGCATCATTTTTCGCGGGATGAAAGATCAGGCCCAACGCGAAAAGGTCAAGTCTATTGCCACCAAGACCGGCAAGCTAACCTGGGTGTGGGCGGAAGAAGCGACGGAGCTGGAGCAGGAGGACGTGGACATCCTGGACGACCGTCTGCGCGGCGAGCTCCCGAACCCCAACTTGTATTACCAGATCACGATGACCTTTAATCCGGTTTCCGCGTCCCATTGGATCAAGGGGCGGTATTTTGATGTCGCGGATCCGGACGTGCTGACACACCATAGCACCTACCGGGACAACCGGTTTATCGACGCCGCCTACTACCGGCGCATGGAGCGTCGGGCGCGAGAGGACCCGGAGGGCTACAGGGTGTATGGCCTCGGCGAGTGGGGGGAGTTGGGCGGTCTAATACTGACCAACTATGAGGTGCACGATTTTCCCGCGGCCGCGGAACATTTTGATGCCGTCTACTACGGGCAAGACTTTGGTTATAATCACGCCAATGCGATCCTCGGTATCGGCTGGAAGGATGGCGAGGTATATGTGCGGTCGGAGATATATTGCCATGAGCGGGACACCACGGAGATCATCGCGATGGCAGACGCCGCCGGCGTGGATCGCCGGGTAATGATGTGGTGCGACAGCGCGGAGCCCGACCGCATCCGCATGTGGCAGCGGGCGGGGTACCGTGTGGAGGGCGTGCATAAGGCCCCGGGCAGCGTGGGGGCGCAGATCGATTGGCTTAAGGGCCGCAAGATCCACATACACCCAAGCTGCACGCACACGATCAAGGAGATCCAGCAGTGGAAATACACCAAGGACAAGACGACGGGCGCATACACGGAGGATCCGGTACCGTACATGGACGACGCTATGGCGGCGCTGCGGTATGGCGTAGAATCCTTACGGCGCCCGGAGCCCAAATTTGTGCAGGTTAGGGGGATGTAAGTGCTTACCAATCTGGATTGGCTGGCCCCAGGGCGGGAATACCCCCCCAAGGCCGAGCAAGACCGCATAGACCGTTACAAGCTGCACGAACAGCTTTTTTTGTCCCGGCATCCCGAGGCGTGGCAGGACCTATTTGCGGACCTTGCCGCGAAGCTGCATAAGCGGTATCGGGATAGCGCGGTGGATACCGTGCTTAATTACCACCAGCTCCTGAGCAAAAAGACCGCGGACTTTGTCTGCGGGGAGCCACCTACCATTGAAAGCGAGGGTAACACGGACGCGCTTGCGCGGTTGTTAGACCGCCAGCGATTTCCAGCGCAACTGTACGAGGCGATTATCGACGTATCCCGCTACGGCAACGCGGTGCCCAAGATTGTGGGCAAGCGTCTGACCATGGCGTCGCCTATGTACTGGTATCCGGTCGTGGACCCTACCGACGTCAAGACGATTACCCACCAGGTTATCGCGTATCCCATTGAGCCGGACGCGGACGGTAACCCAACCAGGCTATACGCGGAGATACACACGCCCGGCATCGTCGAGACCCGCTACTACCAATACGACGCCACAGGCGCCAAGATCGGCCAGCAGATCGACGAACCGCGCCGGGAGGTCACGGGCCTGCAGGACTTTGCGGTGCAGCCCTTGACCAACATTACCCACACCGGTAGCGTGTACGGCCTGGACGATTACGGCATCGTCAACAGCCTGGTGGCCAAGGTCATGTGGCGGCTGCACTGCGCGGACAACGTGCTGGATAAGCACAGCGCCCCTAGCATGTCGGGGCCTGCGTCCGCATTAAGCTACGACGACCGCACCGGGCTATATTACCTGGACCTGGGCAACTACTTTAAACGCAACGGTAGGGAGGACCCGGAGCCCCAGTACATCACCTGGGATGGCAATCTGGATGCCAATTGGCGCGAGATCGAGATCCTGCTTAACCAGCTGTACATCCTGACAGAGATGGGGCAGGCCTTTGCAGAGGGCGGCGGCGGTGGCGGCGCGGACAGTGGCACCGCGCTAAAATTGCGGATGGTGTCGCCCCGGATTAAGGCCGCCCGGCTGGCAGGGATCAATGCCCCGACGATCAAACGGATCGTTGCCATGCTGGCGCAGGTCAACGGCATCCCGCTGGATTATGACACCATAACCGTAACCTGGAACGATGGATTGCCTAACGATGCCGTAGAGCAAACCAACACCCTGATTACCGCGACCGGTGGCAAGGCCATCATGAGCCAGTATTCCGCGCTTAAGGCCAGGGGCCTTACCGACGCGGAGGTGGACGCGGAGATGCAGCAGCTGCGGGACGAGCAGGCGGCGAGCGTGCCATTTGCGCTAAGCACCCAGGAGGTCATCGAGGACACCGGCGAGGACGATGTGGACGGTGAGGTGTAATGCCGCAGCGCATAAACTGGGGCAAAAAGCGCGAACAGGACGCCTTGCGCACACTGGGCAGACTGTACACGGAGGCCCGGGATCGGCTAGTTAACCAGATCATCAACAGCAAGGACATGGACGTCAAGCGGTACGCGGACAGCATCCTGCGGGCGCTGACCGCGGAGATGGAGCGCCTGGAGCAGCTGTCAGCGGAGTACGTAGACGCCCGCGTCCCCGAGGCATACAAGGAGGGCCTGGAGGCCGTCCAGCAATACTTTGCGGACCAGGGTAAGCCCCTGCGCCCCCCGGGCGCGTTTGCGGTCCTGCACAATGAGGCAATCTATACACTGGCCGCAGAGCTGCAGTATCAGCTATCAGGCGGCATCGCCCAGGCTGGACGCCGGGCGCGTCGCTACGTTGACGCGGCCCGGGACGAGGCGCTGCGCCGCGCCGGCCTGGAATCCGCGGCGGTTAAGATGGCGTCCGGCGGTACCATTACCGACATGCAACGGATCATGATCAAGCGATTACAGACAGAGGGCTTCCTGACCGTCCAATACGGCGATGGACCTACGGCCAGACAGGTGCCGCTGGACGTGTACGCGATGACCTGCGCCCGATCCACCACCAGGGAGGCGGGCAACGTCGCCCGGGAAAACCAGATGGAGGCAAACGGTTACGACCTGATGGAAATGACCCGGCATTACCCAACCTGTGAGATATGCGCGCCATTGCAGGGACGGGTGTACAGCATATCCGGCAAGGATAAGCGATTCCCCCCGCTTTCCCGGGCGCTTCCGGCGGGGTACCACAACGTGCACCCCAATTGCCGCCACGTCCTGGTCCCATGGATCGAGGAGCTAAAAAGCCCGGCGGAGGTGGCCGCGGCGGAGCAGCAGGGCCGCGCGCCGTTTGACGATCCACGCAGCGAGCGGGAGATTGCACTGTACAACCAACAACAGGCAGATGGGCGGCAGCTGCGGGCGGACCTTAACCAGTATGACCGGATGCGGGCGGTACTGGGGGATGACGCCCCCAAGACCTTCAAAGCGTTTCGGGCTCTTAAGGCGACGGGTGGAGAACTTTGGGAGTTAACGCACCTTGACTATGCGCGCCGGAACCGGCTACTCCAGCACCCGGAACTAGCGCTCCCCGGCGCGGAGAGGGCTGTTGCGCCCACAAACAAATTCGTCAAATTCCTGTTCAACCCGGATCACCCGATAGGCTGGCCGAAAGGCGTTGCGATTACGCACAGGCTAGGCTACAATATCGACAACTGGACGAAACTAAAAGACGAGATTTTGCGGCGCGCGCCAATGTACCCGGTGCGAGCAAAGGGCGAGGATCAATACGGCAAGCGCTACGAGCAGTTTATCATTGCCTATGGTAAGCACGGAAAACCCGCAAACATGATCGTCGCGTGGAATGTAACGGCTGACGGCGCAAACATGTCGACGGCCTATATCAAGGAGGTAGAGCGCAGTGGCAAAGGAAAGGGTCAATGAGCTGGATTGCGTCCTCCTCGAGGATGGACGGGAAGCCGCGGTCGTTTCGGTGCGGGGGGATCAGGAAGCATTCCTGGTCGACGTCGGGACGTCGAGCGCGGATTGGGAAACGATAATGGTTACGAGGGACCAAATCGTTAAAATCACGTACCGCGCGTAGCATACGTAATGCCAACGGACATAAGCGCCCGACAAGGGCGCTTTTTGCATGCCTTTTTACCGGCGGCAGGCGTAAAACAACCGCCGGAGTAACGGCCACCTAGGCCTAAAACAGGAGGTAAACCGATGATACAGCCCATGCAATTACAGTTGTTTGCGGAGGATCCGACACAAAACGACGGCACACCCCCCGCGCCAGCGGAAAAACCGGCACCTGCGCCGGAGGGAAGGACATTTTCGCAGGAGGATGTTAACCGTATCGTGGCAAGGGAAAGCAAGGCGGTGGTCGAAAAGCTGCTGCGCGAGGCCGGGATCGCCACGGAGGGCGATTACAAGGCAAAGGTCAAGGCCTTTGTGGACTGGCAGCAGGCGCAGAAAAGCGACCTGGAAAAGGCCACCGAAGCTAAGGCGGCCCTGGAGGCGGATAAGACCGCGCTTGCAAAAGAGGCGGAAACCCTGCGCCGGCAGATGGCCGCCATTAGCAAGGGCGTGCCGGCAGACAAAGCGGTACGCTACATCAAGCTGGCAGAATCGTATCTAGACGATAAGACCGACTTTGCAGCGGCGCTGGACCTTGCGCTTAAGGATTTCCCAGTTTCCGCTCCCGCACCCACCGTTCCGGGGGCCCCGGGAAACCCGCCCGCGTCGGGCGGAGAAACAAAGCCCAAACGCCCGCAAGGCGTCATTACATTTTAGGCGAAAGGATGATTAAGTATGGCACGTACCAAGGCAATTTCCCTGCTCCAGGCGGCGTCCACCAAGGCTGACCTGGCCGAAATCTATGGATTGGTGATCGAAAACGTCCGCAAGGAGACTTTGTCTGAAGTCCTAAAGTCCCAGAGCTACACCGGCGACCCCGCAGCGGGGTCCGTGGAGTATAAGCGGTTTGTCAATTCGGCGGCTAAGGCCTACGGCACCGCCCGTACCGCGCACAAGGGCGACGCCATTACCGCGCCCCCTACCACCGTCAACCTGGATCAGCACAAGGAAATCGTAGAGGAGTGCAGCCAGTTTGACCTGGACACCTTTGGCGTTGCCGGTATCATGGGGCGCCGGGCGTCCAATCACCTGGATACCCTGGCGTCGGAGCTGGATACCGTATTTTTCTCCACCGCCGGTACCGCGGCGACTGAGGTCACCAGCACCGCGACCGACGAGGCGGGCAAGCTGGAGGACGCGATCGTAACCCTGGAGACCGTCAAAAACGATTATGTGCAGGGCGTGCCCCGCAGCATGATCGTTGCCGTAGCCACCCCCGCGTACTACAGCAAGATCCGCACGGAGCTGGACAGCCTGCCCGCGTCCAACGTGGACACGGCGGCGGAGGAGTTTGCGATGTACCATGGCGTGCAGGTGTACAGCAGCGTATACATGCCCACCGGCGTTGACGTTATCGTCATGGCTCGGGGCGTTGTGGCCCTGCCTGTTGTCACCTACCCCTACACCGAGCCGGAAAAGATCCCGCTGTCCAACGACTACTGGTCCGGGCTATTTTTTGATTACGGCGCCAAGGCCCTGGCACCGGATATGATCTTTAAGATCAACACGCCTGCCGGCGGCTGATCCGTCAGGGAGGGATTGACGTGCGATACCGCAACAAGCGTACCGGCGTCGTCGTAGATCCGCCCGATGCTATGACCGCGCAGACCTTTGCGCGGTCGGCGGATTGGGCGCCTGTTGGGGAGCCGCCGGGCCAACCGGCCGAAAAACCAAAGCGCCCGCGCCGGGGTAAGAAAGGCGGTGGTGGAGATGCAGCCGGGGATTGATACCTATGTAACCACCGCGGAAGCGGATGATTACGTTGCGGCGCATTACGGTGCTTCCAGCCCCGCACGCGTCCGCTGGGAGGGCCTGGAAACGGATGCCAAGGAGCGCAATCTTACCGCGGCCTGCCTGGAGATGGAGCGCCTGCCGTACCGGGGCCGTAAGGCCGACCGGGACCAGGCGCTATCCTTCCCCCGGCTCCCCATGCAGTACGGGCGGCCCCTGGATCCCCCCTGGGACGTTTGCGCGGCCCAGGTGGAGCTAGCACTATACTTATCGGACGACGCGGCCCAGGAGGCCAGCCAGAGGCGCAGGGACCTACAGGCACAGGGGGTTACGTCTTACAGCATCGACGATCTGTCGGAGACCTACGGCAACCCCGGCAGCGCAGGCGCGGACAACGCGGTTAACCTTTGTCCCGCGGCGGCCCGGCTGTTGTCCCGCTACACCAACGGGGGGTATGCGATGTGCTAGCTGCGTACTGTAATCAGACGGCGACGCACCAAGCGTTGACGGGGTCCAACAACCGCGACGAGCCGGTATATGGCCCGGAGCACCCCATCCAGTGCCGCAAGCGCCGCAAGACCCAGGAGATCCTGACCGCCGATCGCCGGCGGGTAACTACCGAGGTGCTGTACCATCTCAACGCGCCGGTCACGGAGGGGGACCTGCTGGATGATAGGCGCGTGCAGTGGGTCAGCGAGTGGGTGACCCTGGAGGGGGACACCATCGGATGGAGGGCTGCGACATGATCCGCGTCGAGGTCGACGGCAAAAAGGTGCTTACGCATCTGCGGGTTGCATCAAAAGCTACCCCAGATGTGACCAGTAAACGGCTGTATGCTGTGCTGCTGGATCTGGCCGCCGAGAGCGCCAAGCAAGCGCCCATCGAATCCGGTGATCTGCGCAACAATTGTACAGCGCAGATCGACGGCAGCACAATCTATACGGAGCAAGCGCCAACCGGTGCGGCACCGGCTCCGGGGACCAAGCTACAGGGCACGGTTGGATACAGCCTGCGCTACGCGATCCGGCAGCACGAGGACCTAACCTTGCGCCATGATCGTACGGATGGATACCGCCGGCCGGATGGCACGACCTATAACCTGGTGGCTGGCGGCAACGCCAAATTTTTAGAGGGCCCATACCGGGCCAAGAAACGCCAGTATATCCAGTACCTAAAGGGCATTGGCGCGGAGAGCATCCAGCGAAAGGGGTGATGCGGTGGAAATCCTGGACTACCTTGCAACAATACCGGGGCTGACCGGCGCGTACCTGTCCGTGCAGCCGGATAAGCCGGATACCTGCGTAACACTGCGGCAGTATACCGCATCGCCGCCGGAGCACTGCTTTGGCGGCATCGACGACATCTACAACGTGCAGGCGATCGCACGGGATACCACAGCGGCCGGGGCCTATGCCTTGGCCGTTGCCGTATCCAACGTCTTGGGGCGGTACGCGGATGGTGCCATCTCCAGCATCCGCTCCACCCCGGTCCTGGATATCGGTGTGGACGATGCAAATCCGCCCAGGCACGAATACACAATCAATTTTGAAATTAGGAGGCTATGATATGGCGCTATATACGGGCGTAACAGGCAAGATCACGATGAAGTCTGGGTCCGCTACGGCGGTAGACCTGGTCCACCTGGCCAACTGGTCCGTGGAGCTGACCAAAGAAATGATCGAGGTCGTATCCTTCGGCAACGACTACAAGGAAAAGGTGCCATCGATTAAGGACTGGAGCGCGTCCTTTGACGGCTCTGCGGATTTCGAGGGAGAGGGCAGCCAGAAGATGCTGCTAGATGCTTTTGAATCCGGCGCGAAGCTTACCGGGTCCTTTTACCTGGATGAAAACACATTCCTGTCCGGCGACTGCTACATTGAATCCTTGACGATCAGCCATGCCGCGGACGGTAAGGCGGACATCGATATCAGCGTAGCGGGCTCTAACGCGGCGACGCTTACCGTACCTACCGGCGGCGGGGGCTGAGAAAGGGGCGATGCTAGATGATGTATATCAACGTTGACGGGGAGCAGGTCGAGCTTAAGACCACGCTGGGCGTATCCCGGCGCATGGAGGAGCGGTTTAAGCTGCCCCTATTCCAAATTTTTGACAAGCTCGGGGCCGCGGAGATCGACGAATTAGTGGACCTTACGGTCATCGCCTCCGGCCTACAGGGCCCGGAGGCCAAGGAGTTGGCGCGACGGATCCTGGATAGCTGGGACTACTCCGACTTGATGCTGGCCGTGGAGGGGCTGTTGGCTAACCTGATGTTTAGCGGCACCCCGGATGAGGTCGAGGCCAAGCTGGAGCGCTTCCCGGCGGCGGAGACACAAAAAAACGTGATGCGGGGGTTCCTGGGGCTTCCGCCCCGGGTAATCCCCGGCGAGATTGGGAATTAGTCGTCCGCACGGGGTACGCGATCGGGATACCGCCTCCGGGCCTGTGGGATCTGGAGCTGTGGGAGTACATGGACTGCCTGCGGGAGTTTAACGCCCGGCAGCGCGTCGCCGGCAAGGAGCAAACCGCCGTGGCATGGGCTACGGCGGCTTTTACCGGCGCGGCTTTTGCGGGCAAGCTACGCAAGCTGGAGCACTACCTAACGGATCAGGATAAGGCCCGGGCCCCCGCGGTAGACCGGGAAACCTTTGATGCCAAGCTTAAGGCCGCACAGGCTGCGGCCGCGAAAGGAGGGGGAGCCGGTGGCGCTCGATGAATTAAGCGTCGTAATTAGCGCGGATAGTACCGGGCTCCAAAAAGAGCTCGGCAAGGCGGAAAAGGCCGTAGACAATTTTGCAGATAGCGCTGATGCGGTCAAAAAGACAAAGACCAGTTTTGCCACGGCGGAAACCGGGCTCCGGGGCCTTGCAGCCCAGGCGCAAAAAACCCGCAATACTACTGTCAAGGCGGTTAGGGATATCGGCACGGAATCTAAGACCGCCGCCGGCGGGGTGTCGTCCTTTGCGGCTAGCTTTAAGGGCGCGTTTTCAGGGACCGTCATCCTATCGGCGGTCCAGGGCCTGTGGAACGGCATCAAGGGCTGCGCCCAGGCGATGTATAACCTTAACGCGGAGTATGCGGCGTTTGAGGGCAGCGTCTACCGGGTCAACGAGATCTTCGGCGACGGGGCCAAGGCGATACAGGCTTTTGCGGAATCGCAGGCGGCCTCCCTGGGCATGGCGGAGACCAGCGCCTACGAATACGCGGCGGTTTATGGAAATCTTTTCCGCGGCATTACCCAGGATGGGGAGGAAAACGCCAACGCCACCATCCGGATGCTACAGGCATCGGCGGTCATCGCGTCTAAGACAGGCCGCACCATGGACGATGTGATGGAGCGCATCCGCTCCGGTATGTTGGGCAGCACGGAGGCCATCGAGGACCTTGGCATCAACGTTAATGTGGCGTCCCTGGAGATGACGGACGCTTTCCGACGCATCGCCGACGGGCGCAGCTGGAACCAGCTTAATTACTACGAGCAGCAGCAGGTCCGGCTATTGGGCATCCTGGAGCAGGCACATATCAACTTTGGCGACAGCGTGCAAAAGGGCAGTGCGTATTCTATCGGCGCGTTTACCGCCGCCTGCAAGGATCTTAAGACGGCGGCGGGGAACTTGGTCAACGCCGGATTCCAGCCGATCTTGCAAGCGCTTACGGAGATCGTGCGCTTTGCCACGGCGGGCATCAAGGCGCTGGGCACGCTGTTTGGGGTCAAAGTTAAGGATAACACGGCGTCCAACCCCATCACCGTGCAAAACCAAGCCGACGCGCAAAACAACGTCGCGGATGCGGTCAACAAGACCGCAAAGGCGCGGCAGCGGCTGGCGAAGTTTGACGAGATCAACACCCTGCCCAGCAAGGACAGCGGTGCCGGCGGCAGTAGCGGCGGGGGAGGATTGGCCGGTAATCTTGGCAGCCTCGGCATCCCCGAGCTAGGGGAAATGGACGACACGCTCAGCAAGGGGAAAAAGAGCTGGGAGGAATTTGCGGAATCGCTGGGGCTGACAGAAGCGGAATCCAACAAGCTGAAAGAATCCTTCGATAAACTGAAGGATTCGATCGATGAACTAAAGGATTCTGATCTGGATACCACCTTCCTGTCGTCGTTTTTTAGAACCTTCAGCGACGCGCGTGTGGATCTAATGACGACGGCCGTCAACAATATCACGATCATCACCAATGCAATTAACGGCGTTATAACGATGCTGGAGGGCGCCCAGAAAGGCGACCAGTGGAAGATCGGGGAGGGGTGGCTAGAGGTCCTAAAGTACCCGTTTGACATGCTCGTCAATCTTAACAAGGAGCTTGAAATCGGCAAGCTGACGGCGATAGAGGCGATCATTAACGGTATCGCATCGTTTTTTGACCCAAACGCCAAGCCTGTGGACCTTAAGTCCTGGACCCTGGAGATGCATGATGCGTTTCTTAATTTTGACATCGGCGAATGGTTCCAGGAAAGCGTCCGGCCGGCCCTAGAAGATCTTCCGGGGTGGTTTAAACGGGAATGGGACAAAGGATCCAAAAACCAAAAGCTTAACTTTGAGTTTCTGAGTGCCTCAATAGAAACAGCCTGGGACGACGGATGGGAAAACGTCCGGCGAAATTGGAAGGGCATCGGCGACTGGTTTTCTCGAGAATGGGATAAAGGCATCGAAGCCCGGAAATTATGGGGGGACTGGGCCAAAGAGGCATGGGCGTCGATCAGGTCTGGCTTTGCGGGCATCGGTAATTGGTTCCGGGATCAATTTTCGCAGTGTTGGCAAAACGCTACAAGCGCATTCAGTAACGTGGGGACTTGGGCGGAAAACGTATTTTGGACCATCCGCAACAAGATCACCGGGGTCGGGGACTGGTTCAAGGAAAAATTTGCCAGCGCCTGGACCGGGGCGAAAAATGCATTTTCAGGTGTTGCTAAGTGGGCATCCCAGGTTTTTTGGGATATCCGGCACCAACTGACCGGTGTCACAGCATGGTTTAAGGACAAGTTTAACGCCGCTTGGGACGCGGTCAAGAATGCCTTTTCCGGCGTCGGTAGCTTTTTCGGCGGCATCTGGAACACGATCACCTCCAAATTTAAGGGGGCCGGGGACACGATCGGCAAATCCATGGGGAGCGCTTTTGGGGATGCTATTAACAAGGTAATAGGCTTTCTGCAAGACACGATTAACCGTTGTATCCGCGGCATAAACGGTGTAATAGATACGATCAACAAAATCCCCGGAGTAAACCTTAAAAAGGTTGAAGGAGTGGTACTCCCCCGGGTAAAACTCGCCGAGGGCGGCATCGTTGATAGCCCCACCATCGCAATGGTAGGCGAGGCGGGCAAGGAGGCGGTCATGCCCCTGGAGCGCAACACCGGTTGGATCGATCAGCTTGCGGGGCGTATCGCGTCCACCATCCGCAGCACCCCCGCAGCGGCAGGCGCAGGCGGGGATATTGTGATCCCCGTATACATTGGCGGGACCAAACTGGATGAGGTTATTGTGTCGGCCCAGCGGCGGCACAACGTGCGCAGCAACGGGCGCTAATTTTGCGCCCGTTGACCCCTTGTAAAACCTTGCATTATGGTATATCATGTCAATATGTCGATGGTTTGGAGGGGGTTGTACCGTGGAGAAGAAACGTAAGGGCCTAAGGTGGTGGCAAATTACGCTAATATGTGTCGGCGCGGTCGTATGGGTCCTGTGCTTCCCTCTATATCTAGGATCCTGGCTTAAAGTTGTAAACAGTGATACGGACACCCCGAAAGCGTCCGTGAGTACTGCGGTAGATGCCGGCGCGGATACGCAAGCTCCCAAACCGACGGAAAAACCAAGGCCGACCCCTACGCCGGCCCCCGCGCTGATCGAAGTTACGGCGCAAGAGCTGATTGATGCATACGAAGAAAACCAACTGAACGCCGACGAAAAGTATGAAGGCGAAGAAATGGCGATTACAGGTTTTGTGGAGGACATCGGGGAAAATTTTATCGGGCAGCAATACGTAACGCTAAATAATGGGGACGATTCCACGGTGCGCCTCGTGCAGTGTTTTTTGGATCGATATGATGATGACTGTATGGAGGCGGCAAAACAATTAAAAGTGGGGGATAAAATTACGATCATCGGAGTCTGCGAGGGCAGGGGAACATTTAACGTTTGCCTTGCAGACTGCACGATTAAGTAAGCCCCGCGCGCATCTTCTGTGCGCCCGAAAATCGGGCGCATTTGCATTTTTGGAGGTTATGCCATGGCAATGATCACCATCGGCGGCGTGGCAATGCCGCAGCCAACCCAATACCAGGTCACCCTGCAGGACCTGGACAGTGAGAACACGACGCGCAACGAGGCTGGCAAGCTTAAGCGTGACCGGATCCGGGCCGGGGTATATAAGATCGCCGTAACCTGGCAGGTCAACCGGGCCGGCCTAAAAAAGATCACGGACGCGGTGGCGCCGGCGTCGTTTGCGGTGGTATTTTTCGACCCCACCACCGGCGGCAACAAAACAGCGACGATGTATGCAGGGGACCGGACCGGGGAGCTGCTGGCCTATACCGATGAGGCCCGCCCCGGTGACAGCCTGTGGGAGGTAACCGTCGACCTTACGCAATACTAGGGGGTGATACGATGTATCCGGTATCGGCGGCATATAGTGCCGCAATCGCAGGCGACGTGCGCACTGGCAAGATCGTGGGGACTATTACCCGGGCAGACAACACCACAATCGATCTAACCGACGAGGATATCCTGCAGGGCAGCCTGTACTATGCGGAGCAAAGTGTATCCGGGGATGATCTGGACGTCGGATCCGTATATGCCGCGGAGATGGGTTTGTCGTTGGTTACGCCGGTATCCGACCCCTACGGATTGGATGGCGCCCGGATCGCGTTGCAGTATGGTATCCAGACGGCAACGGAACCGGAAACCTGGGAATACGTACCCCTTGGAATCTATTATGTCACGGATATCAAGCGCACCAAGACTACCGTCGACATCAAGGCGCTGGACGGCATGCTGCTGCTGGACACGGCAATATCTGGCACCCTAAGCGGCACCCCCAACAGCTTATGCGCAACGGTCGCCGCGCAGGGCGGGCTGATCTTGGCAACGACAACGGAGCAGTTTGCGGCGATGCCCAACGCGACGCTGTCCCTCACGGTCCCGGCAGATGACGCGGTCAGGACCTATCGCGATGTGCTGATGTGGGTGTGCCAGTTGTCCGGGGCCTTTGCGCGGATCAACCGATTGGGGCAACTGGAGGTGGTGCAGCACGGGGCGGTTACAACGTCGGTACGCACCTTATCAGCTGACGACCGTTATTATACCGATGTATCCGACGGCCAGGTCCAGATCACACAGTTAGCCATGACCGTAGGGGACGCCACATACACCCGCGGCACTGCAGGGGCTACAATGACGCTAGAGACCAACCCGCTGATCAAGGGCCTTACTGGGGATGCGATTAACGGGGCATTGGATGCGCTGCTGGCCAGCATAACGACGGTGGTATACCCACCCGCTGCGGTGGAGATCCCCGGAGATCCCGCGCTACAGCCCGGGGATTATATTACCTTGACGGATACCGGTAGCCTTGCGGGGGCGATCACCGTCCCTATTATGCATAGTGCCTGGCATTACCGCGGCAAGCATGAGATCAAGGCGGTCGGCGAGGCGGCTCTGACCCGGCGAGCAGGGCAGAGCCAGGAGAACAAGGCGGTATCGTCCGTGGTAGCCATTGCCTCGGCGGCCCAGATACTGGCCACAGCCGCCAACCAGTCCGCGCAGCTGATCAACCAAGCGATCGGCGGCAACATCCTGATCCGCCAGGAGCCATCGGGCGGGCACAACGAGATGTTGATCATGGATAGCGCGGATCCCGCGCAGGCGGTCAAGATCTGGCGGTGGAATATGGGGGGGCTGGGCTATAGCGATAACTGCACCGGCGCCGACAACCCGGACAGGGTGTATAACGTCGCGATGGCCATGGATGGCAGTATTACGGCGCTGTTTGGCATCGTGGGGGGCTGGGATATTACCGATACCACGATCCAATCCAATAACCAGGAGTGGTCCGTGATCCTGGATTCTGCGCGGCGCAGCCTATTGCTGTCCTATGCTGACCCAAACGACTATACGGTGTCGGAGGTAGAGGTCAACGGCAAGGGATTTTCGGCGACCATTGGGTTTTCCACCGGCGGGGGGCGCAGCACGACTATGGATGCGGACGGCCTGATCGTACAGCGCACCAATGACGTGGCCTACGACGACAAGGTACAGATCGGGCCGCTTGGCATCGATTATATAACGGGCGTCCCAAGCACCGGTGCATACACCACCAATCCGTTTTGGCACGCCGGTAACGACGGAGACGGCAGCGGGTTGGACGCGGATCTGCTGGATGGCGACCACGCAGCGGATTTTGCACGGGTCGACCACACCCACACCAAGTCGCAGATTACGGACTTCCCCGCGTCCATGCCCGCGAATGGCGGCAACGCGGATACCGTGGATGGCAAGCACGCATCGGACTTCGCGGCGGCAGGCCATAGCCATCAACGGATCAATC
>ERZ1673695.1105-NODE-1105-length-31016-cov-6.101644_pt1 | contig 31016 bp, 34 predicted proteins | sample MGYA00580225_ERZ1673695 | MGnify/ENA primary metagenome ERZ1673695 (study PRJEB41218, sample SAMN15661739) | gut metagenome | host: Homo sapiens | place: Canada: London | collected 2015-08-20/2019-03-30 | study: EMG produced TPA metagenomics assembly of... | reverse complement strand
AGGTACTGTTAATCATGGTTGTATCCTCCTTTTTATGCAGTTCTTCGCCACATATAAACGGCAATGTATGGCGGCATGTTGTTATGCGGTTGATCGCCACCGGCTGGTTTTGTCATGTTAACCATATCCCCATCTTGCATGGCGGAACACATTGGCCCCCAATATTCACTCTCGCCCGCTTGATTCATGGCGAGCAGATGGTAATGTGATGGCATCTCATTCTCGGTAAGCGTGTGTTCCGCCTCTCCACCCGTGGCACCTGCGACATATCCGCTTCCAGCACCCAGCAGGAATCTGTTCTCCATCCGCACCCACGTCCCACCGAACAGCGTAGCCGGGCTAGTCTCTTGCATTGACATATAGATACTGCCCACCGGCCACGCGGCTAGTTTTGCAGCCTTGACAATCGGCGCAAATAGCGCTGAAAGCCTGCCTGTCATCCGGCATCACCGTCCACCTGTGTCCACCCGCTTACGCCCGGCTCCCATACGTTGGCATCCAGATCGCTGATCCATTCGGTGCCATTGTGCATCACATGGCTGCCCTTGGCATACGCATCATGCGCCCCCGTGGGCTGCACCCACTCCGGCACCGCTTCCGGGTCCTCCGAGCTGACGCCCATCGGCGTCCACAGCGCCCGTGTGGCGTCTGGCGTCCACCCGGCCTGTGACGTATGCGCCTGCGAGCAGCGGTACAGCGCGCCGCTATAGGCCACGATGTCGCCCATGGCATAGGCCACGCTGCCGCCGTCCCACGCATCAAACAGCGGTATACAGGCGGCCAGCTCATCCGCCGTCATGGCGTCCGCATCCGCTGCCACAGTGCGCCGCGCAGCCACACGCGCAGCCCCCAGCAGTGCCTCTTGCCCGTCGATGCGCTTGCCCAGCGCCGTACTCTGCGCCTCAATCGCCGCACCCAGCTCCCGGCTCTGCTGCTCGATCTGCTGGCCCAGCTTTTCAGCGGCCCCAACCTCCATGGGGTCCACGCACAGCACCGCCTCCATGGTCGCGTGTTCCGCGTCCATCCGCAGGCTGGCCAATCCCCGTACCGCATACAGCGCCACCGTCATACCGTCCGCGTCCACCTCGCGCAGCTCGCTTGCCACGCCCAGCAACTCCGCCGCGCTGTCCAGCGTGCCGTCCCAGGCATCCGCCGCCCAGCGCAGGCACAGCCTGCCACCGCTCATGGTCAGCGCCACGTCCTCCAGTATCGTTTCGTCGATCTTCACCCTGGCCATATCACTGCACCTCCGTTAAAATCATGTATCCTGCCAGCTCTCCGGTGGGTTTCACCGTCGTGCTCAATGCAATGCTTCCAGCGCTAGTCGTCCAGTCGATGTCGGCCAGCTGGTTGGCCCGCGTCGCCGCCGTAAGCACGCACTCCACCACCGCCGTTTTGGCGGTCGCGCTGGACTCGCTGATGGCGCAGGTATACGGACCGCTGCCCGCCCATCCGCTCGCTGGCAGGCTGAAAGACAGCATGCGCGGCGCGGCAGCGTCCGCTCCGTCCGCGCCATCCGCACCGTCCTGTCCCGGCGGCCCCTGTATCTTTCCTTGGTCCTCCCAGCCTGCACCTGTCCATCTGTACACGTTGTAGGGCGCAGCAGCGCCCACATTGTACTGATCGCCCACAGCAGGCGAAGTAACCGCAGCTTCCAGCGCCTCCACAGTTGCATAGGCTTCGCCCTTGATGGTATAGCCAGGCCCCTGCGGCCCGCGCTCCGTCTGGATGGCCAGATGCAGCGCGCCGCTCTCCGGGTCCCGCGTCACCGACGCCTCCACGCCCGCGCCGTACTCCACGACGCTCTCGCTGATCGTCAGCCCCTCGATGCTCTCCGCCGCCGCATTCGCCCGGCCCGCCGCCGCATTCGCCTCCCCGGCGCTGGCCTCCGCGCCCTGCGCAGCTTCGTCCGCAAGCGCGGCCTTCGCCTCGGCCTCCTGCGCCGCCTGTGTGGCCGCTGCCGCGCTGGCCTGCGCGCCCTGCGTAGCCTGCTCGCTGGCCGCGATGGCCCCATCCACCAGGGCAGCCGCAGCGTTGGCTGCGTCCGCCGCATCCGCCGCGCCGTCGATGGCGTCCTCAACTCGCTGGGCCGCGGCATTGGCCGTCGCGGCGGCCTGATTGGCCGCGTCTGCCGCGTCATCCGCATCCCCGGCAGCCAGGATGGCGTCGGATGCTGCGGCGTCTGCCGCACTAGCCGATTTGTACGCCTTATCCGCGGCGCTTCGAGCGGCGGCGGCTTGGGCCTCGGCGTTCTCCGTTGCAGTCTTGGCGTCAGCAATCGCCTTTTTCAGCGCTTCAACCTGCGCCAACAGCTCCGCAATGGACGGAATTTTATGCTCGTTGTCTACGATGCTGTCGGAGAGCAGCCGCCTAACTGGAAGGATTATAGCCGCCAGCGTGAGCGTCAGGCCATCCGATTCAATCTGCATCACGGCCCGCATGTCGCCCTCCACGGCGTAGCAGGACGAATTCAGCGTTACGCTGGCGATGTGGCCGTCAAGGCTTCCTTCCACGGGTACCATGTAATCGTCTGCCCGGATGAAATAGCCGGTTACCGTTCCTGTGATCCTGGCGGGCTTTCCGCCAATCCGAATGGTTACGCGCCAGGTGTGTGCATTCTCGTCGCCCTGTACAAGCAGCGCGTCGGGCCACACCTGCGGGTCCTGTGCACCGCGCGTCAGGTCGACAGATTGTTCAATGCTCCAGTTGATCGCCAAGATTTCGCCCCCTTAATAATCGCCGCCGCCAACACTTTGAATGAATGCCTGCACAAACAAGCTGGCCTCGATGCGGGTTAACCCATTGGGCACGATCTCGATCTCGTGCCATGTGCCGCGCGTGATCTTGCCGTTCTCATCCTTGGCCAGGTAGGCCACGATGTCCATTTCATCGCCTGCGCTGGCGGGAACGGCGCTGCCGTCTACTTTCAGGGTAACGTCCGTGGCGGTAGCGCCTTCATAAATGCCATGCAAAATTTCGTGGGTATGATTGCCCAGCGTCAATCCATGCTGATGCGCCGGAATACTTACGGAATGGGTATGGGCTTCCGTCTCAAACACATGGCTGTGCGCCGGAATATCAATGGAAATGGCCGGTATCGTATACGCTACAACGACGTTATGGTAATGCCCGTAGCGGTGCACATGCGGCATGGTATGGGTGTGCGCGGAAATGCTGTGCGAATGTGCATAGGTCGTATGGTAATGCCTCCCGCCGCTGCCCGTTGTTCCGCTGATGCTGATGGTCTTGGCGGAATAATTGTTCACGCCGCCCGTGTTGTCACCGGGTTCAAAACTGGAATACGTGGAATGGCTGTGTCCCCACGACAGGGAATCGCTGCCCGAAAAGCTGTGCGTGTGACTGTCTGCGTATTCCACGACGACCGGCGTGCTGCTGCACTGCCCGCCACCGGCGGCGCTTGTTTCAGAACCGACGGACACGCCGTCCGTCCCCAGCGCGCCGCCCGTGCAGCCGCTCGGATAACCCGCCTCCGAAATCACCCCGCCCGTCGCCGCCGTCGTGCTCATGATCGTCTGTTCCCTGGTCACGGTCTGCGCGCCGCCGGAGTTGCTGGTTCGCTCGCTGGCACCGCCCGCGCTGCTGGTCTGTGTGCTCGCGCCGTCGCTCTGCGTTGTGGTCACGGTCGCTCCGCCTGCCTCCGCGCCCGTTTCATAGGCCCGAAACGGTTCAAGCGTCCAGCTTAAAAGCATCTGGTTAATGCGCACGCATCTGCTCGGCACGAACACACGCATTTTCGCGGGGTGGTTCATATCTGCATTATCGGCAAATTGCTGACTGTACAGGTTGGTAGCCCCTTGGCTGTACAGCTCGCTGATACCCATTCGGTCGGCCAGGGTGTTTATGCTGTCTGCGGCGTCGCGAGGCGTGTTGGCGATGGTGATCTCGATGTCTCCCGGCCTGCCGCGCGCGTCGCTTTTGGCGATTGATACTATGCGCGCGGAAAAGTCCACGCCGTGCTCCCCGTCCATTACGCGCACCAGCTTGCCGGGCATGTGCTTGTCCCATTCCTGCCCGGTGATGCGCGTCAGGTCGATGGCCGAGGCGGTGTAGCTGATGTATGGATTCTTATAGCGGTCCAGCACGGCCTGCCCGCGCGCTTTCAGCGTCGCCGCGTCCTCGATGCGCGTGTCGGCAAAGACGCTGCTTTTCACACCCCATACGGCGCTGGTGTCGGCGTCGATGTAGGGGAGGCCGCCATTCACGTCGCGGATCGTCAGCTGGTTCACGCCCTCGCCGTAGCCCAGCAGATACAGGCGCGTCACCAGTGTGGAGGCGTCCATGGTCTTTTCAATTCCAACCATGTTGCGCATGTAGTGGATGCCGCAGCCGGTAGACGCATCCGCGTGCCGCAGGTTGACCGTCCATGGGGTGGTTGTGGTGTCAAAATCCCATGTAAAATCATCTGTCAGTACATTGCCAAGGGACAGGAGCGCTGACAGCAAAGAGACGTTTTCAAACTTGTAGGCAAACTGGTCGCTGAACTCGCACACGCCCAGCGTCCAGCGTTGCACGGTTTGACGGTCCAGAATATACGCGATGACCTGCACCGTGGTCACGCCCGTCCCGCCGATCTCATGGTACCCAAAAAGCACGTCATCCAGCAGCGTGGCGATGACGTGCTCCAGACTGTAGGTTTTCCTGCCTCCCTCTGCGGTTTCTTCGCTGCTGGGCATGCCTACAATGCGGTACAGGCCCGTTTCTCGTGTTTCCTCCGGCAGCCGGACGATGTTGTGCGCCTGGCACAGCGCATTTTTCGGGTCGCCTGACGGCAGGGAAAAAGAGGCGGTCCACAGGTCGTTGTGCGTGAGCGTGTAGGCGATTTCGTCGGCATTTTCCAATACGCCCAGCAGCTTGCCGCTTTGGTCATAAACCGTTACGTACTCCATCGGCGTCAGCCTCCCCCGTGGACAGATCCGGCGCAATCGCTTCCGGTCCCTCGCGCATGATCTCTACCATGGCGTACAGCTCGTCGCCCTGCCTGCGCGCCTGTCCTGCGAGTTGGACCATGGCGCACATGTCATGCATGCGCCAGGCACATGTCTCGATGCACTTTCCGCGGCGCATGGGGCAGTATCGTCCCGTTTTCATCATATCCACCTCCCTCTGGCTCTGGCCGTGACCGTCGCACCCTTCGTCCCGCTGCCGTAGGCCAAGACCACGCTGATCGTCTGCACACCCCTCGCGGCGGTCAGAATATCGAAGCGCGAGGCGAAGGGTAGCGCGCTTTCACCCGATGAAAAGACCGCCCCGATGGGCGGCTCCATGTTGATTAGCAGGGCCTTGCCCTGGTCCATGCTCATGCCGGAAAATATGGCTTGCTTGCCGCTGGCCGTCACCGCCACGCCGGTAATAGGCGCGGTGCCTGTGTTTTCAACGGTTACAGCCAGCGGCGCGTCCAGCCCTGTATCCAGCATCAGCGCCAGCTCCGCGCTTTCGCCCGTCACGTTCGCTGTCGCTTTGCTCTCGCGCACGGCGTAGGCATAGGGCTGCGCTTCAAACGCAAGGTCGAGGCCGCCGCCGATCCAGCCGGAAAAACCCCATTTCATGGCCTGATCCACGCTGGCCATATAAAAGCGGTCCGGTTCGTAGTCAAAAATCAGTCGCTTACGCCCATTGGTCAGCCATGCCGCCATGCGCCGCAGCCGTTCCTGCACAGCCGCCTGTGTGGGTGGTTCGGACAGAAAGTACAGGCTTCCGCTGAAAGTGAGCATTTCCGGCAGGTCGCCGGGCATAGCGACGCTGCCGGGCATTCCGCTGATCTCGTACTCGTTGCGGCGGATGGCAGGCGTAACGGGATGCCCGCTCTTTTCCACGTAGATCGCCCCAAAGTCCCGCAGACAGTGCAGCCCGCCAAAGGAAAAGTTGATCTCGTTCAGTCTCATGTGTTCACCTCATCACGCCAGCACCATGCGCGCGGCCCGTCCGGTCACGGTTCGGCCTGCCCGCTGATAGGTGGCACGGCTCACAGACGGCTCCAACGTTTCAGCCATCCGCCTGCCGTTGACGTCAAGTACCGCCTGCCCCAATCCGGCGCGGCGGTTTGCCTCGGCAACAGCCTCGCCCAGACGCTCATAATCAATCTGCGGTTGTGACAGGGCAGGGAAGGAAGCGGCCCCCGCAGCGGTTTCACTCGCCGCAATCTCGCTTAGCATCCGGGCACTGCGGCTCACATCCTGAACGCTTTGCTCGATACCGCCCGCGAAGCCTGCACCATACAGCATGCCGACGGCTTCCATCTTGTGACTGGGGCTTCGGATATCCAGTTCCTGCTTGGCGGCATTATAGGCCGCCTGGGCGGCTGCCCGTGCGGCGCTCTGGATACTTCCTGAACCGTTTCGGATGCCGCGTGCCATGCCTTGGGCGATTGCATTGCCGATGGCTTCAAACCGGCTGCCGCCGCTGCCCACGGCGCTCCATAGCGCGGAAAGCGCGCCGCTTCCAAGACTTTGGGCCGCGCTGGATACCTGGCTTTGCTGTCCGCTGATTCCTGCGCGGATACTTTGCACGAAGACGCTGCCAATGGATTGTCCCTTACTCTGGGATAACTCGGCCTTTGCTGCATTATGCGCTCCGCTGGCAGTCAGAGTGGCGGCGCTCGAAAGGCCCGGCCTTGCATTTAGAATTGCCAGCCGGATGCCGTCCATGAAGGCTTTGCCAACTTTGTCGCCTGCGTCGGCGGTCAGGATCGCCGCTGCGGCTTCCAGTGCAGCGGTAGCTACGGTATCCACCGCCGCATTGACGGTTTCGCTGCTGCCCGTGATGCCGGTGGCCATTTCGGTCACGGCGGCCTCATAGGCTGCATTGGCCACCCCGGTGATAGCCGTTTTGACCGCTTCGGTGTTTTGCGTGTTATTGGTAATGCCGTCCGCGATGGCCTTGCACACCGCCGCACCGATGGCCTCAAACTTCTTCGCGCTGTCTCCGCCCGATCCCAGGAACCCGGTGCCCTCCACGCCAAAGGCAACGTTAATGGCATCGGCCACAGCACTGGCCAGTGTCGAGGCACCGCCTGCAAATGTTTCGGCGGTCACAGTAGCAAGCCCGTCGCCGATGCCCGTAGCCACAGCCGTGCCCATGTCCTTGGTTTTGGTGCTGGTGCCGTCTGCTACGCCAAGTTCGGTCTTTAAGGTGGTCAGCACACTGGCGGCAGCACTCTGTACCGCCTCTTTGACGGCGTCCTCGCTGCCGGTGATGCCATCTTTCATCCCGGTCATGATGTCCTGCCCGGCGGTTTTGGCTTCTTTGCTTTCCTCGCTCTCGCTGCCAAAACCAAAAATGGACTTGATGGCGTCCCATATCTTCCCGAAGATCTTCTTGACGGTTTCACATACCGCGTCTACGGCCTCGCTAAAACCCAGCAGCAGACCGTCGAGAATCAGGCCGCCCGCTTCCTTGGCCACTGTCGATGGGCTATTGATGCCGAAGACTTCTTTCACAGCGTCCCAGATACTGGAGAATACGCCCTTGATACTCTCCAGCAGCGACGTAACCGCGGCACTCAACCCGTCCACAAGCCCTTGAATCAGATTGGTGCCAAGAGTTAGCCAGTCGATTTCGCCCAGCGCGCCGGTGATGGCAGCGATGACCTCCGGCATCTTTTCCACCAGCGTGGGAATGGCCTCACCAATACCGGTGATGAGACTGGTCAAAATGCTGGTTCCCGCGGCCAGAATATCCGGCAACGCTTCGGTGATGGCCGTGATGATCGTGGTGATGATTTCCGGCAACTTTTCGGCCAGCGTAGGAATGGCGTCCATGATACCGGAGATAATGCTGGTGAGTATGGAGGTACCCTGCGCTAGCAGATCGGGCAGGGCATCGGTAATGGCCGTGGTAATCGTGGTGATGATCTGCGGCAGCATATCGACCAGCGTGGGGATTGTGTCCGTGATGCCGGTGATGATACTGTTTAGAATACTTGCACCCTGTTCCAGCAGGATGGGCAATGCCGTGGCAATCGCATCGGTGATGGTTGTGATGATCTGCGGCAGTGCTTCCACCAGCACCGGCAGCGCGCCGGTTATGCCATCCACGATGCCTTGCAGCAGCCCGCCAGCAGATTCCAGCAACGTTGGCAGGTTCTCGGCCAGGCCGGTCACGATTTCCGCCACCATGCTGGCCGCAGCGGGCAGCAGCATCGGCAATGCTTCCGCGATTCCATCTGCCAACCCCGTGACAAGCGATGTGGCGGCTGTAAACAGGCCGCTGGCGTTCCCCACCAGGAAGGACGCCACGTTGGTCACGATGCTGGATGCAAGAGCCGCCAGCGGATCAATGTTTCCGGTGATCGCATCCACAATGCTTTGCAAAAGTCCCATGGCGGCAGGGAGAATTGCATCCACCAACGCGGGCAGCGCTTCCGTGATAACTCGCACGGCGGAATCGAGCATGTCGGTGATGATGTCCGTGTTCTCGGTGAAAAGCGTGTCGATGGTCGCCACACCTTCCATCATGGCGCTGGCTATCGCTTCACCAATGACGCGCACGTCCTCCGGCTGAAAGCCATCGGCAAGCGCTGTGTCGATGGTGGACAGCGTGCCGACGATCAGACTTTGCATATTGTTCGCCAGTGGCAGAAATTCGCTTTGAATCTTGCGCTTTACGCCTTCCAAAGCGCTGGCGGCATCGTTGTACTTGACCTCGTTGATCTGGCCCAGCGCGTCGGCGGACAGGTCGCCGCCTTCCGCAATACTGGCAAGGATAGGCAGCGCACCCTCGCCCAGGTCTTCAAACTGTGTGCCGAACAGTGAAACGGCCAGCTGATTGCGTTTGAGCGGGTCTTCCACCTTTTGCAGCGCCTGCACCACCTGCAAAAACGCTGCGCGCGCCTGCGGCCCGCCTTCGCTGATTTCTGCGCTGACGTAGGACGCCTTTAGACCAAGTTCCTCAAAGGCTTCTTTCGTGGTGTCGCTACCATCAATGGCTCGGATAGAAAATTCTTTAACCGCGTCGCCTACTTTGTCGATCTGGAAAACGCCGTTTTCCGCGCCACTGATGAGCGTGGTCATCATGTCCTCGGCGCTAAGGCCCATTTCCGCGTATTTCGGCGCGTACTCGCTAAGCACGTCCAGCAGGTCGCCGTTCTGGTTTGCGCCCCGCTGCGCGCCCTGTGCGATGAGGTTATAGGCCGTTTCTGCGTCAATCCCGAATTTCTGCATCAGGGCCGATGCGGTCCGGCTGCTCTCGGCAATGTCCATGCCAAAGGTATCCCGCAGTAAATAGCCGTTTTCCGTAGCCTTTTTCAGTTCATCGCCCATCAAGCCGGTGTTGACTTTGGTGGTGGCAAGGGCGTCGTTTACATCGGCAATACTATCGCCGAAGTTGTTTCTATAAACTTCTTGCGCAATGTCGCCCAGCTCGGCCAGCTCGTCGCCGGTCGCGCCGGTCTGCGCGGAAAGCTGGTTTGCAGCCTGTCGGTAATCCGTGCCAAGCTGCACGATTTGCTTGGCCCCTTCCAACGCCGCAGCAGATAGGGCAGCGACGGCTGCCGCCGCTGCGGTCAGGCCCGCCACCATGGCACCCTTGGCGATTTCACCGGCACTTTCCATGGCATTGCCCAAGGTGTCGGTGCTGTCGGCCAGTGCGCTCATCTGTCGGTCATTTTCGGCGATTTCATTTCCCACCTGATTCATCGCGTTGACCGCACGATTTAGCGCTATTTGCAGATTCTCTGCTTGCTTGCTGTTTTCGCCATACTCGGCTTTGGCTTTGTTCAGCTGTTCGGCAATTAGCTTGACCTTTTGGGAGTGGACTTCATAGATGCTGTTCAGGCTACCCGCCTTGGACTTCATGGCATCCATACTGTCGGCCTGGTCACCAAACGCGCTGGATGTCGCCGCCATATCGGTATTCAGCACGGTCAACTGCCGCCCGATGTCCTGCAACGCCTTCTTATACTCTTTATCGCCCAGGACACTTACTTTTGTGCTGATGCCTTCGCTGTCCATGATCTCACCTCCCAGATAAAAGAAAAGCGCCCGCGCAGACGCTTTTACCGGGGAAGGCGCGCTAGGCGCTGTCCGTTCGGTGCTGCGGTGGGTGCTTGTTGTGATGTGCTTTGCTGCCTTCCGCCATCAATGGCAGGGGCACGGCGCGATGCCTTCGCGCAGGCGTACAGCGCCATGACGGCACGGGGGCTGCTGTCCCAGAAGTCCGCTGCACTCATGCCGCAATCAAGGGCACGAAAATACAGCCACGCCCATGGAAAGCCGTCCCCGTTGGCGCTCGTTAAGGGTTTTCGGCTTCGTCTTTCGCCTCATCCGCCTTGGGCAGGGAGTCCACAACCCCCTTGAGGATGATGTCGCGGATGCCGTCAATGCTGTCCAGTTTGAACGCGGCGTCAAATTCATCCCAGCTCATGGACGTGCCGCCCGCGATCAGCGCGCCGTAAAGCATCGCCATAACGGCTTTATACTTGAATTTGGTCAACGCGGCCAGAATGTCCGCATAGCCAACGTCCTGGCCATACTGCTGCTCATAGACGTCTTCGGCAACACGGGCCGCCATGTTGGTAAACGCCAGCTTGTACCGCGTTCCATTCAGGGTGATGTGGGTGATGGGCGCGCTCATGTCACGGCCCCGTTGATTCTGCATCATTTCCATGCCTATCCTCCATTAGAAGTAATCCAAAACAGGGATGAGGGGATGGCGCTTGCCATCCCCTGCGCCTGAATCATGCCGCGGGTTGTTCTTCGTAGACGGTTGTGAACCAGCCAGTTTCGACGCCCTCGCCGATGTCTTCGGATGCGGTTTCTACCGTGGCAGCCAGTGCGTCATCGTTCATTCTCCGAACGAATACCCCTTCAATCGTCGGGGTTTGGTATTCGTAGGTGCCGGCTTCGGTCTTGGCGCTCTTGGTGATCTCGCTGAAAGTGCCCTTGTACAGCCACCACAGTTCTTTGCTTCCGTCGTCCAGCGTGCAGGAAAAGCCCAGGGCCACATTGGGCGGAATGTTTCCGCCTTTGATGATCTGCACGCCATTTCCGTCCACCTTGCGCCCAAGCAGTTCGCTTTTTACCGTGTAGGGAACCTTGTCCACATGAAGGCTAACGGTATAGGTGTCAATGCGTTTCTGGTTGCGCACGGTGGCGTTGCTGGCGTACAGCTTTCCCTCGCGGTAGGTCGGGGTGATCGTGACTTCAATGGACTTGGCCAGCACCTTGGGATCGTCGTAGACCGGTGCAGCGCTGCTGGTATCCTCGGTGGTCATCGGGGCATAGTAGAGGTCGAGAATACCGGTAAAATAACCTTCCATGTTGATTCCTCCTATTCTGTGAAGGGCTGCGCCCATTCGCAGGTTGCTGTGATATGGTGATAGCGGGTTTCATCTTCGTACAGGTCAGGGCCGCAGCTGTACACCCGCACGCCAGCGGCGCGCAGCAGCTGAATGGCCTGCCGGATGATGGCTTTGCATGTGCCGTCTTCGCACATGGAAAACGCATGTACCTGCACTGTGTGCAGTATGCGCTGTGGGGTATTGCTGGCATGCTGGGTATAGCTTTCCAGCACCTCGTTGAATGTCACGTAGGTTTCGTTACTGCCGCCAGCGGGTGACTTGCTTACCGGGCAGGGCAGGGCGGATAGCGCGCCTTGAAAAACCTCGTCGTATTCCATGCGGCTAATCTCCTATCCGTTTGTCGATTTCACGCTGCATGGCTTCCAGCGCCTTGCCTTCGTTAGCCCGCACCGTTGGGTGGAACCATCCAAGGCCGGGCTTTTGCTTGTCGCCATAGCTGCGACCGTATTCCAGCACGTTGCCGATCTTCGCCAGCGGCTCCCCTGTATCCGGGTGATTTCCCACAGGCTTAACCTCGCAAGAATAGCCGTCAGCCGCGCTGTATTTGACTGTGCCCGGCTTGATGCTGTCCCGCAGCGCGCCGGTGTTAACCGGGGCTTTTTCTTTCAGCGCCTCTGCAATCACCTTCCCGCCTGCTTTCACGGCACTTTTAACTGCGGCTTCGCTGATTGCGGCGGCTCGTTGGAATTTGGCTATGGTAGCCTCTACACCTTTCACTTCAAAGGGCATGCATCATACCCCCTCGCCGCGTATTTCACGGGCCTTGACGTGCAAAAAATCCCGTTTGTAGCCAAGATGGTTGATTTGCTCGATGTGATAGACCCGGCCATCGTGTATGATTCGGCATTCGTTGTCGATGCTGTCCAGCCAGCGAATGCCGAAGGTCACAACGTCCTGCGCCTGGTAAGCCTGTGCGGCGAAGAAGTCGCGTCCGCTCACATCGGTAATCTTGGCCATGCAGGTTATAACGGGCAGCCATTTGGTGCGCCGGTTGCCGCTTTTATCCGTGCTGTACTTCGGGCGTTCAATGGTGATTTGATGTTTCAGGTCGCCAGCTTTCATGTGCCACCCGTCGCCTCCGATCTCTTGGGCCGAAGCTGATGCAGGCTATGGACGATATACGGCGGCACGTTGGCTTCGTCTCCGCCTGCCCCGCGATTGTCGTACATCCACGCGGCCAGGTTGCACACCCAAAAATCATACAGGTCGTCATTCTCGCGCGGTGGCACCTTTGCGCGCTCATACCATTGCACGGCAGCATTCAGGCACAGACTTAACACCTGTTCATCGGTTTCCGGCGGAACGCCAGCAAAGCGCCGCACCATGTCCATGCTTGGCATGTTGCGTGCCCCCTTACTTGCTCGCCATCAACGCCACCGGGACGCCCTGCTCGGAAGCCCTTGACAGCTGTTCGATGATGAACTGTACCACGGCTTCGCCTACTTCGGTCCGGTTGGCATCGGTGATCGCTGCGGCATCCAGCGTGTCCACATTGATGCTCAACCCTTTTTCGGGTCTGATATGGCAGGATGCGCTCACGACCTGCACGCGCTGGCCATCCTCACGGGTCACGCTGATGTTGGCCATGGTCTGCTGGCTGTCGTTTCTGATGATTGCCATGGGTTTCACCTCTTTCTAAGGATGGCGGGGGCAGCCAGTGGACTGCCCCTGCGTGTCATCAGGTTGTGGCGGTGAAAATTTCACGGAACACGGCAGCGGCGGTATCAAACACGCTCACGCACATGCGGCTGATACCGCGCACTTCAATGCTGTTAGTGCGGAACGCTTCGCCGCCCACGTCGGTAGACGTGACCTCCAGATACTGCCGCTGGAACAGCGTCGCATACTGTGTGAAATCGCCGACATAGATGGGAAAATAATCGCCCTTGGTCGCTCCGCTGGTGGTGTCGGTACGGCTGGGCAGCAGGCTGTTGGCTACCATCTTCACGCGGCGGCCTTTGAACAGCATCGCGGTGGCGCTGGTGGGATCGGGCTGGAGCATGGGCCTGCCGTGCTCATCCTTCTGCTGATCGAGGAAGTCAAAGCCGTCCTGATTGGTCAAAATAACCGCGTTCAGGCTGATGTCGGGGTCGAGTCCCTTATTCAGCACAGCTTTGATGGCTGCGATGGGGTCAGCGGTAGATGCGATGTTCACGGGGGTCAAGGCATCCAGCTTGGCCTTCAAGAGCTTGTTTTCCGTGAGCACCTGCTTTTTCGCAAACCAACCGCCCAGATAACTGAACAGGTTGGCGGCCTCGTCGTTGGCCAGTTCGTTGGATACGGGCACGATCAGGCCATAGGTGGTCATGGTAAAGGGTACTTTGACAAATGCCGGCTTGTCATCCGTCGCAATGCCGCCCGCGGGGACCTCGCTGGTCAGCGCCGTCATGCCCGCCGTCGGGGCGTTATCCATTACGCGCCAGCCACTGTTGGCGCTGGTAGTCTCCACACTGAACAGATCGGCCAGAGGGGATAGGTTGCGCCGACGTTCGCGGATGGTATTGTCGATGTCCTCCGGCACCAGGAAGCCGCCGTCTTCGCCTGCGGGATCGCCTCCCGCAATGGTCATGGCGTCAAAAAGCACCTTGTGCTTTTCACTTTGCATGAGACGGCCCGGACGCGCGCCGCTGCGGACTGCGTCTGCAAAGGCGCGGGCGTATTCGTTGCTTTTCAGCATCGCGCGCAGGCTGCTGTCCTGGTCATGGGTACCGCTCTGGCCATTCATGGACAGGCCGCTTGCCTCACCGTCATGCTGCGCGTTGTAGGCGCTCTGCAAGGCGGCCATGCGCGCGTTCATGTCGCCCAGCGCGTCGCGCTGCTGGGTCAGGGTGGCGGTGGGCGTTTTGGGGTCGGCGGCAGCGGCAGCAAGGGTTGCTGCTGCGGTGCGAATCTGGCCGCCCAGCTCGCGGATGTTGTTCTGCATCTCGGTCAAGGTCATGGTGTTGTGCCTCCTTTTTTATTAGGGTTCGGGGTAGAGGGTCATAAAAAAAGCAGCTCGCTGCGCTATTTCGCCGCGCAGGGCTGCATCGGTATCCGGGGGCTTTCCAGCGGGCGGGATGGCATGGGCGCGTATCTGGTTAAGCACGGCGCGCGGGCCGTAGCTTTTGCCCTGCATCATGTGACTTTCCAGCGCCTTGGCCGCGTCGGGCGGCGCGGCTTGCTCGTAGAGAATGCCATCCGCAAACCCTTCATCAACGCAGCGTTGTGCGTTCATGTAGGTTTCTGCTTCCAGCATGGCGGCAATTTCGTCTCGACTCTTTCCAGTCTTTGCCGTATAGGCCGCGATGAGGCCCTCGCCGATCTCGCGCAGCACGTCGGCCTGGTGCTCAAATTCACGGGCGTTGCCCGCAGCGTAGGTCCACGGGTCGTGGATCATCATGTAGGCCACGGGCGACATGAGCACCTCGTCGCCCGCCATGGCAACCACGCTCGCCGCGCTGGCAGCAATGCCCGTCACCTTCACGGTGATCTTGCCCTTGTGTTCGCGCAGTGCGGTGTACATTTCCGCACCTGCGAACACATCGCCGCCCGGCGAGTTGATGTAGACCGTTACGTCTCCGCATTGCGCAAGACGCTGACGGAATCGCCTGGCTACGACCTGCCCGCTCGGCCCAAACCAGTCTACGTTGGACACGATCTCGCCGTCGATATGCAGTTCGTCCGCTCCGCTCTGTTCATTTCTGATGAAATTATAAAAGCTCATTCGCTGTCCGTTCCTTTCTCTGCTGTCTTGCCGGACAGCAGCAATTCAGGGGTTTTGATGGCGATGCGCAGCGGCAGCAGATCGCGGCTGGCCATCAGCTCTCCGCCGTTGTCATCGGGCGGCAGGCCCTCGCGCTCGCGTACTTCGTTGGGCTGCATCCAGCCGCCACGGATGGCCTTTTGGTATTTGTCGGCCATGGTGGCCGTGTCGGCACGGGCCAGTGCATCCACATCGAAGCGGAAACGATAGCCCGCAGTATAGTCGGCAATGGTCAGCAACTTACGGTTTAATTCCTGTTCCCACTGCGCCACAATCGGCATAATGGTCAGCTGCAAAAACTCCTGCATCTGCTGCTCTGCCGTTGAAAAGCTGGTATCGGAGTAGTCGCCTAGCAGATGGGGAGGGATGTTGTACACCGTTGCTACACGGTTGCGCATGATGCGTTCCACGTCAAGCACCTGCGCGCTGATGGGGCTTTGACTGAACGTCGTGGCTGTCAGCCCGCCTTCGAGGATGACAACGCGCTGGCCGCTGCGCTCGTAAGCGTCCAGAAAGTTGTCGATTACTTCATTTCGCGCTTCGTCATCAAGGCCGGTATTGGGCACCGTCAGAAAAACGCCCTGATTCACGCCGTCCAGTTGCGACAAGCTAAACTCTTTCACTTGTTTATCATAATCCAGCGTACCCGCCAGTACGTCAATGGGGCGGATGCCGAGCTCTCCGTTGGCGCTCATATGCCGTACATTGATGATCTGGCAGCCGGGTACGGGATATGGCTTGCCGTCATCCAGCTGCACCACATACCAGATTTCGCGGGTTTCGGGATGCCGCTGCGGCCTCACTCGCGACGGGTCGAGGATATCCAGCCGCTTCACAGCACCCAGCCTATCCGGCACGATCAGGGCGTAGGCGTTGCCCTCGGTATTGCGGAAAGCCTCCATAGTTTGCAAAAAGCCGAATGGCGTAAAGTTATCATTGGGAGCGAAAGCCACCAGCCGTTCAAGTGGATGGCTGGTCTGGCGTTCATAGCCTTTATACAGGTGCAGCGGCATGCTGGCAACCGTGTTGGCAATGCGGCTGACGGCAGCATAGATTGCTTCATTTCCGCGCATCGTGTTGTCGGCCCGCACACGGTAGACGGAAAGCCAGCGCCCGCTTGTCCTCGGTTTATCGAGGTTCTTAGCCGCGGGCTTGTCGCGTGCCTTTACCTGATTCCTGGGCTTCTTTTTGAATGGCCACATAGGACGAATCCTCCTTCCAGTATCAACGCCTTCGGCTGCTAAGGCTGACAACGCGCACTGCGGGCGCGCGGCGAATCTCGCCAGCCGGGTTTTTCTCCATGTTGATGGCATGGGCGTCCAGCCAGGCCATGAAGCCGTCAATCTTGCGGAATTTATTGCGCTTGCTGGGCATCCAGTTTTGCTTATCGGCGTGCCTGCGTTCGCCGCTGATGCGCACGTTGTCGGTATACCATCTTAGCATCGGGTCATTGTTGCTTACCACGCGCCCGCCCAACAGCAGCTCTTTGATATCCTTCATTGGGTCATTAAGCGTCAAAGGGCCTTGCCTCACGATCTGGCAGGCAAAGCCCTTGTTTTCAAGCATCTGGCGCAGGCGGGTGGCGTTGGCTGGGTCGTAGCCGATGGTCATGATTTCGTATTTCTTGGCCTGTTCGCAGAACCAGCTGTATACGTCTTCCTGCTGGATATATTCACCGTCCACAATAGTCAAATAGCCTTTCATGGCCAGGCCATAGTAGTCGATCTTCTCCTGGTCAAGCTCCACTTTTCGACGCGGCACCCAGCTGTGCAGAAGCACGAACACACGCCCGTCGTCGAGCGGAAATTCCAGCGCCGCCGCAGTGAAATCCTCGCGGCTGGACAGGTCAAAGCCGCCGTAGCAGCGGCGACCTAGCAGGGCTTCTTCCTCTATGGTGCCATCGTTGCGGCCCAGCACCTCCGGCTGCACAAAGGCCATGTCGTCGGTGTTCACCGTAATGTTGAGCTGTTTGCAAAGGAAGTCGGCACGCTGCGCAGGTATGTGCTTGTCGCGTTCCCATGTTTCGCGCAGGTCTTCAATTTTCAGCAGCACACCCAGCGACGGGTTGGCTTTAATCCATGTGCTATCGTCTTCGGGGTCATCATGTTCATCCAGTTCTGCAATAAACGCAAACATGCGGTCGGCCACATCCTCGGCCAGCTTGCCGCTCATTGCGTCGGTGAAAAGGTCGTAGAAATAGGCAAGCGGGCCGTCGATGACGTTGCCCATGGTCGTGATATAGATCACGAGGGGCTGCGTGCGCTTGACGATTTTGCGCTTGATGATGTTGATGAGCTTAAAATCCCGGTATTCGTGGATTTCGTCAAAAATCGCCATGTGCGGGTTCAGGCCGTCCAGTCTGCGGCTGTCGCTCGACCGGTGCCTGATGCTCGCGCTCATGGCGTCATAGTAAACGCCGTCGCGCAGCGTTCTGAAACGCGGCGCAAGGAATCGACTGGCCTTGATCTGGCTGTAACACTCGTTGAATATGATGCCCGCCTGCTCCTTGCTGTTGGCCAGCAGGTAGATATCCGCGCCGCGCTCGCCGTCTTTGCAGGCACCGTAGGTGGCATTGCCTGCCAGCATGGTACTCTTTCCGTTGCCGGTGCCCACTACGATCAAGCCTTCACGAAAGCGACGCAGGCCGTTTTCCTTGCTTACCCATCCGTACAAGTTGCACTCAACAAAGCATTGCCACGGCATGAGCGTCATTTTATCGTAATCGCCCTTGGTGGGCGTCAGAAAGCGCTCGATGAAGTCCACGGGCCGGGCGGCCTTTTGTTCATCGAACCGCCATGGGTATGCGGGGTCTTTTGATCTCTCTAAATCGCGCAGGAAGCGGCGGCAGGCCAGCTTCACCTTTTTACACGCTACGATGCGCCCGGCATCAACGTCGTGGGCGTATTCGTAGCATCTGGATACGGGGGAAGGGGTGGGAGATTTAGAAGGTGGCAAACTCATCGTCAACCATGACGGGTGCGGCCTTTCTGCTGTTCGGCGTCAAACGCAATTCGGAGAGGTGCTTTCGCTGCTGCTCGGCGTAGGCCCGCACCTGCGCCACGCTCTTGTTCTCCTGCCAGTATTTCTGGCGGCCATTGCTGCGCTCGCTGCCGATGCCGCGTTCGTTGACGTCGGCAATAAGGGCTTGCTTGATCTGTTCGGCGCGGGCGATATCAGCTACCAGCATTTGATCGGGGTCGGTCATGCCGCCCTCGCGCATTTCGCAGGCTTCACAAAGGGCGTCGTAAATCTTCACGGCGTTTTCTTCCGTGATGGTCTGCATGTGCATCGCTTTCAAGGCTTCATTCATGTATTTCCATCCTTTCAGACTTTAATGATGCGCATTTTTGTATGCCTCGGTTCAGCCTGCCGCCTGCCCTTTTCCGGGTGCCTTTTATTATGGCAGTCTTCACATAGGCTGCGAAGATTCTCCAAAGCAAGCGCAAGGTCTGGCCGATTCTCGACGGACTGCAAATGATGCACCATTGTAGCCCGGTTCGGCTTATTCCCATATCCAGCGCGGAATCTGTCCATGCAGTCGCAACACATGCCCGCGTCACGCTCCAAGGCGGCAGCGCGCACCTTTTTCCATTCGCTACTATGGTAAAAAGGTTTGCTTTCCTTGAAACGGGCCATGGCTGTGCCTCCATTCAAAAGCGCCTGCGCGGGCGCTTTTCGGGGTATAACAAAGGGACGGCCCGCTTTTGCGTCCGTCCCTTACTTGACAGCATGAATGATATCATACTTTTTGCGCTTCTGATACTATCCTCTACGCTCCTACCCCTATCATTTGCGCTCCTATCCCTATCCTACCCCTATCATTGCCGCTCCTTGTACCAAGCTGGCAGGGCGGCAGCAACACTACTTTCCGGCAGGTTGCACAGCGTTCTCTCACCCTCTGCTTTGATCTTTCGGGTATAGCTTTCGGAGTATCCCAAGCGCTTGGCGATGGCAGGTACCTTCCCGCCTTTCACATAGTATTGATGCAGCACTGCGCTTTCGTTTTCCGGCAGTATGTCCAGCAGGACACAGGCGGCTGCTATCTCAACGCTTTGGGCCTGCTCGCGCAGCTTCAGGCGTTGTTCCAGCTCGGTCACAGCGGCCACAAAAGCGCCGATCTTGTCCTGCTCGGCGGTGCTTCGACCGCCACCGTTGGCATCCATGCGGGGCGAGATGCAGGTTATAGCCTCGCGCCGCCGCTCGATCTGCTGCCGGATGCGCCTTTTGTCTGTTTCGGCGCTGCGGCACCTGGCCAAAATGGTCAATGCGTTCATCCTGTGTCCCTCCCTGCAAAAGCGCCTGCGCTGGCGCTTTTACCTAAATTCTCCCGGCATGTCATCGTCCACCGGGTTGGAGCCGCCAGCGTCCTGTCCGCTGCGTGCGCTTAAAAACTCCACTTCGTCGGCGGTCAACTCCAGCGTAGCCCGCACGATGCCGTCGTTGCCTGTATAGGCACGCGCAGCCACAGGGCCGGTTACGCATACCTTACGCCCCTTTGCCAGATACTTGGCACAGTTTTCGCCCAGCGTGCGCCACGCTGTAACGCGGAAATAGTCGGCCTCCGGCTGCCCGCTTACACGGGTACGCCGGTTCACAGCTACGGTAAAATTACAGACGGACGTGCCGTCCTGTGTCGTGCGCAGCTCTGGATCGCGGGTCAAATTGCCGATGATGACGCTTTTGTTCATGCTGCTGCTCTCCTTTCGCTTCTGCGCGCCCATAGGCGCGGATGGATGATTATCTGATAACGCAAACCGCCGCCACCGCGAGGCCGTTGTTCGCGTAGTGATGACTCAACGCTCCCGACGGCGTGACGTAACGAACGAGGTAGCCATTACACGGGTTAGGCGAGCGGAGCCACCAGGAATGGGCAGTTCCGTAGGCGTCCAAAAGCTGGCGCGATTCGCTCCCGGTCTTAAAGTACGGGCAGACGTCGCCTTCATCCATGACGGTTTCTTCGTCTACCTCAAAGCCTGCCTCGCTTGCTGACAACAAGAAAAACTTGTCATAGGTGTGGATGTACTCCCGTTCGGTGAAGGAATAGGTGCGGTGATATGTGTGCGATATGGCCTGCCGGTCGGCCTCGGTAAAGCCGTCCAAGAGTTTTCCGTTGAGCATTCTGCGGATACTGGACAGATGCCAGCAGTTGCGGCCCCATGGGTTGCTAAGGCTGGGGGCGTCGAAGGCGCTGCCCAGCACAATGGACGTCAGCAGCAGCGTGAGGGTATGGTCGCGGTCGCCGCTTTTGTCGTGGTCGATGCCGATCACGACAAAGCGCAGTTTGCCCAGCTGGTGAAAGACCTTGATTTCGTCCCCATGCTTGAAGGCGCTGGGACCACGCTGGCGCAGCGCAGCGGCGGCGTCGGCCATCCCGTCAAAGGTGGCGGCTGGCATGGTGAAGGTCTTGGCCAGAAAGTCGGGCTTTTCGCTCGTGGCTTCCTCGCCGGGGATCGGGCTGCGCAGGGCGCTGGCGGCTTCCTTCAGCGCATTGTCGGCCTGCCTGATCGCGTGGCGCGCCCGCTTGAGAGCTTTCCTGGGATTCATAGTGTTGCCTCCTGCTTGTTGACTTTGGCCCGCAGGGCCTTCATGGTTTTTCTATCGTCCCACATGCGCACCTGCTCCATGGCCACGCTGTACTCACAGCGGGGGAGTTCGCGCACACTGTTGGTCCCAGTGGTCAGGCGCACCGCGCGCCGGATCGCGTTGGCCGCTGCCTTTTCGCATCCCTGTGCCCGGTAGGTTTCGCACAGCTCGGCGGCGCGTTGCCGGATGGCGTTGTTGATGGCGTTGGCCTGCGCAGGCGTCACCTTGGTCAGCAGCTTTACTTCGCGTTCCAGAGAGGCCATGCGCTCATTGGTGGCGCGCAGCATGTTGGCCATGCTGCGCATGATGTCGCCCATCTGCGCGAGGGTCGCCTGCACCTCTGCGGGCAGGGTCGAGGGGGTGCCGGGGTCAATCTGCATCAGCTCTCTGTTTTCCATGGTCATGCCTCCCCGCTGATGATGACCGTGGCCAGCGTGCGGCGCGCGCCTGCCACCCAAGCATCCACCATATCGACGTACTGGCGCATTTGAGCTCGCTCGCTCTCACTGATCTGCGCAATACCCGGCCCAAGATGCGGCAGCACACCGGCGGCGCACACAAAAGACTGCACGGCTGCCGCAAGCTCCGCGGGGCCAAAGCTGGCAGCCTGCGTGCTCTCGCCGCGCGCGGCCTGCGCCCGCTGGTTGAGCAGTTCCTGCTGGGCTTGCTGCCGTAGCTCGGCTTGATGTTCTGCATAGTCCTCGGCCTCGGCCAGTTCATTGGTCAAGCGGTCAATTTCAGCCTGCGCCTCCTGGCTGATTCCGGTGGCCGGGGTAGCCTGGGCGCGGGCTTGTTCCAGCTGTTCGCGTAAGGCGTCTATTTCCTCGGCAGCCTTTTCGACGTATTCCTCTGCAAGATTTTCCGCCAGCTTGGGAATATCTGCTTTCAGATTTCCCAATTCGCGCTCGGCTGCCGTTGCACGAGCGATGCTCTTGGCCTTTTCGGCGGCAAGTTGATCGGCGCGCTGCTTTTCTCGCTTCACGGCCTCTTGTAGCTCGCGCAGGCTCATGTCCTCGGTAACGGCTCTTTCGGCCATGGGTTCGCGTTCGGGTTCCGGTAGACTCAAGATGGTGGTGATTTTGCTGATGGGCAGGCGGGCAAGGCTGCTGCCGCTGCTCACACTTCTGGCTGTCTGCATCAGCTTTTGCGCGGACCGCTCACTCATGCCGGTGTTTTTCCGCACCCATGCCTCCCATTGGCCATGGGGCACCAGCCCGGCGTCTTTCGCTTCACACAGACAGCGGCCTACCTCGATAATGTTTTCATAGGCCCCCTGCATATGGGTGGCAATTCGGTACTCAATGACGGCCAGCGTGGCCAGTCCTTGCTGGCCGTGTTCGATGCAGGTTACTTTCATTTCCTGGTTTTGCATGTTTCAGGCTCTCCCTTCATCGTAGTGTAATGTTTGCACAGCTTAAACAGGCCGCAGCAGTAGCGCCTGTAATGCTCATTCCGGGGATCACTGCCGGGGTATTCGTGTTTTGCGCCGCTGCACACGATATAGCTGCGGCCTCGGTAGCTGCTGCGATGCATGAAGTGCGGGCAGACGGCTCGCAGGCCATCCCGTGTACCGCTACGAACAGGCTGACGGCAGTTGCATGTTTCTCCGATCTCCAACGGCCTGCCGCAGTCGTTGCATACCCTCATGTCGGTAGCAAACCGCTTCATGGTATTGCCTCCCTTCAAAAGCGCCCACACAGGCGCTTTTACCTAAATTCGTCAGGTAAATCTGCGTCATCAACAGGGACAAAATCGCTTTTTGCAGCATAGTCCATCCGCATCTGTTCCTGTGCTACTTTTGGGCCATCAATCAGGCGGCGCGGAATCCATAGTAGCCGTTGACTTTTTCCGTCAATGCATTTTGGTCGGGTGGCGCTGGTGGCTGTCATGGTTTCCGGCGTCAACACTTCGTCCTCGCGCATCTGCTTGTAAAGCATTTTCAATGTCAGCGGAAAAGCCTGTCCCTGATCGTTACACAGCCTGGCTACTGCCCTATAGGCAACCTGTGGCATCAGATAATAAAAGTCAGCGTCCATATATCCAATCATGTCTTTGGGGGTGGCGCTGCCGCCCTCTCCCGGCGCTAACGTCAGGTCGCGCACCGCTGCGCCCTTGCTTACCAGCAGCTCTCCGATATTGGCAAGAAAGATTTTGCTGGGCCGATCTTCTTTCATATCCTCCGACTGCCTGCGGCTGTTGTCAGTAACGACCTGCCAAGCGTGGGCGCTCATTTTGATGCAATCGTCGGTCGTGATCGCCCCTACATCCCGTAGATAGCGCAGCATGCTGTCATATCCCAGCATCATGTGGGCGATGGCTTCCGCCGTGCGTCCATGTTGGCCCTTTGTTTTTTCAATGGCGATGGCACGGTTTCTTAAAAAGTCTTCGTGTAGCAGGCTGGGCATTTCGTCTATTTGTTTCAGAAGCCACAAGATATAGCCCCTCATGCTTTTTTGCAGGTATCCCATGCGTGCCACCTCCTGCATCGAAGTCAGGGCTTCCGTGGCTGGCACGTCGTCGCGGCTCACGTTTACCACATAGAAGCGCGCCATACCGCTTTCGCCTACGCCCGGCGTGTCTTCGCCGCTGATGATCGCCACACCACGTGGCGGCATGCTCTCCTGTAAAGTTAAATCGCTTTTCATTCGTCCTCGTTCTGCGCCGTCGCCAAAGGCACGGGCAAGGCTCTGCGCGGTGGCCTCCATCTTCTTGCGCTCTTGCAAGCTGGTTACAGGGTGGTAGTCATCCACCACGATGGGCGCGTCTTTCAACAGAAAAGCCTTCTTTCGAATGAAGTTCGCTGTATCGTTGAAGGAAGCGGGCAGGCTTTTGCCTGTAAAGTTACCAAAGTGTGAAAGCGCAAGCGCTGCCGCCGTACTCTTTCGGCTGCCCGTTCCACCCAGCAGGAATAGGGCATAGGCCGGGGCGATGCCCGTTTCGCTCAAAAACTCACGCAACGGCGCAAGAAAGATTGTGCCAAGTAGCGGTATACATACATGTTCTGCGATAACGTTGCTCATGTCCAGCGTCATCATAGCGCCATCCAGAAAACTGATGGATTTGAAGCGTTCGTCACCATTTCCATCAAGCCGGTACATGTCAAGTCCGCTGCCCAGCGATACCGTCACGCCCTCCGCGCCCACGGCTCCGCCCTCGTACAGATACGCCCACTTTCCGCTGATCTTGCGCCATCCGGTGTGCGTGTATTGCGTGATGCGCTCGCAGGTTTCCCGGCCCACCTCGCTGATCGCGTAGCGCAGCCGGTCCTTCACAGTGTTGCCGGGCGCGATGTTGGCTCGAAAGTCCCAGTTTTTTGTGACCCATCCCATGCTGTCAAACTGATCGGTCTTGACGTTCACGCGGGGAAGGGGAGAGCCGTCCATCGTCCAGCCGTCGAGGATGGTTTCCTGTGAGATGTTCACGCCGTCGTCGCGTGTCACCACGGCACGGGGGAGCACCACGAAGTTGGCCAGAGGCTTGGGGCCGTCCTGCGTCTCCTGGCAGATGCGCCCGTTGTCCACGCAGTAGCCATACACGCGGTTGTAATACTCTGCGGCAGCATCGCGCTGCGCCAGGGCGTCCCCGGTGAAGGGTTCGGCGGCCTGCATGGCCTGTTTGAGTGCTGCGTCGCCAGCCTTGCGGCCCAGCAGCTTGTACATATCCGTGACGTCGCCTTTGGGCGGCAGCTCGCTGCATACCTTCGCAAGCTCCACCATGCGCACGCTCTTGGCCAGCTTGTAGGTACTTTGCGCCACCTGTTTGGCGTGATTTCGGCCCACGTCGTCGTTGTCGGCGATGATGTACAGGTCTGCGCCGGTCAGGCTTGTGCTATAATCGCCAGCCAGCCACTTACCTGCGCCCATGGGGTTGGTCGTGGCCGTGTAGCCCATCAGCTCCATGTTGTCGCAGTCTTTTTCACCCTCAACTACAAATACCGGTTTTCCTGCCTTGATCGCTGCCAGCACCTGCGGCAGCTTGTACAGCACAAGCCGCGCGCCTTCCTTCGTGTATTTGTAGCCGTCTGGCCTGCTGGGGTCTGGCTGGCGCAGGCTGAACGTTTTGCTGCCGTCCTCGCGCTGATAGCGGCAGGCTTCAAACAGCACCTTGCCGCTTTCATCTGTGTAGCTGTATGCGCAGACGAATTTGCCGCGAGGCTTCTTGCCTCCGCCTTTCTTGGCAGGCGGATCGGATGCAGGCTGTGGCGCTTTTCCCACCGATGCGCTGGCCTCACGGAAAAGGTCGCGCATTTTAAGCCCCATGGCGGCGACAACAGCCTTTGTGTCGCAGCCTGCCTGGCATTTCAGTACGATGCCTTTTTCACCGTCCCGCACGCTAAGGCTGGCGGTTTTGTCGTCATGCGCCGGGCACCGGCACATATACTCACCGCTGCCGTTCGGCCCCGCCTCAACATGAAGGCGGGACAGGAAATCGCGGATATCCATGCGCCCGCCTCCTTTATCTTGGCTTTGTTTGTGACTTCATGCGCGCTTCGATGGCTGCGCGCACTTCTTCCATGTTGAATAGAAATGCCTTCCCGGTTTTGTCGCAGGGAATCCATCCCTCCCTAACGGCCCTTCGGATAGCCGAAACGCTTAGCCCGGTTTCTTTGCTCACGGTCGTGATGTTCACGCCTTCCGGCCTTGCCAGAAGCGTTGCCACGGTGTCGATGTCCACTACTGTGCGCGTCCCCAGCATCATGTATGGGATTTCGCCGCTTTTCACGGCCCGGCGTAGCCTTGCTTCGCTGATATTTAACGATTCGGCTGCTTCCCGAATGGTCGCAAATTTCAAGGCCAGCCCTCCTTCTTAGATTTCAACCACAGCTTTGTCGATGGCAGTAATGGTTTCTTCCATCACGCGGCGCAGCTCAACGGCCTTGTTGCGGATGGCTTCGGCGGCAGGCAGCTCGTCGGCGCTGATGCGCCCGTCACGGGCGACGGCAGCAAACCGCAGGGCGATTTGCTGGGCGCTCTTGAAGGCCACAGCCCACCCAAGTGCGGCACGGGCCAGCTCGCTACTCTCTGCGCTTCCGAAGTCCGGCAGCAGCGGGCAGCAGGCGCGGATGTGCGCCCCCTTTAAGTCAGGGTCGCCGTATGCCTCCACCATCTTCTGTACCACGTCGCACGGGGGAATGGTTCGGCCTGTTTCATAGTCTCCCAACGCCTCCGCGCTTACAAAGATTTCGCAGGCAGTTCTCTCCCGGCTGGCGTAAAGCGGATCACGCTGCGCCGCCTGCATCCGGGCACGGTAGTAAATGTTATCGGATTTCATTCGCGTCCCTCCCAATCCTCACAACAAGTCGACTTGCCGTCCAAGTTGCGCAGGCAGTCGCCATACTTACGGCAGTTGTCGCAGCTGATGCGTCTCTGCTGGGCCTCGCTGCGCGGCGTGATCTGTACCGTGCAGCCATCCTCGCTCACCACACCCACAAGGCCAGGTACGCGGTGGATGGTTACATAGCGCGGGGCGATGTAATTGCCCTTGATGTCGTCGCGCACGGCAGCGGAGCACACGTTGGCGGTCAGGCCGCTGTGGGCCTCGTGGTCGCCCTCATCATAGAGGGCGTAAAAGTACACGTTCAAAATCTCTATTCCGCTCATTCGCATACCTCTACTTCTTCGCCCTCTGGTGTGTACCGATCGAGATGACTGTTTACATAGAGACATGCAAAGTAGGTCAATGCCCCAGCGGCTTCTCCCATGATCTTATAGGCTTCTAAGTCTTCTCTAAGCGTCTTGATCGTTCCGACATGTCGCCGGGTAGGTTTGGTCTGTCCATCCATGAAGCTGCCGTCAATATAAGCGTCGATATAGATTCCCTCGCTGGACCCGGCATTAACGATAAAAAGGACGTTAAAACTGTAGTCGGTAAGGCAAAGCGCGTCTGAATTGTAAAACTCGTTTTCATTGGGCAGTTCGTAATCCTTGATTTCATCCAGAGGCTTGAGCACTCCGGCTTTGCGTGCTTCCTGCATGACATTCATAAACAAATCATTTGTCGTGTCGTGAATCCTCTTTTTTTGCTTGCTCATTTTTCTGCCTCTCTTTCTGCCTTTATTGGCGGATTCTATACCGTTATCTGGGCTGAATCCCACTTGCTTTATGTTGGGATTAACAACATTATAATTTCGGAAATTAAAATTGTCAACAAATAAATTAAATAATTTGAACATTAAGACATATAATTCAAAATATCTCAAACAATGATAAGATATTGAAAGATAAGGGGGATTTTTTAATGGACAATACTAGCGAAAGACTACGCGCATTGAGAGATAAACAGTTACAAACTACGGTTGCGCAGGAAACAGGGATTTCCAGAAGTTCATTATCTCAATATGAAAATGGAATGCGTCCTCCGCTAGATGCACTTATTTCTCTTGCAAATTACTATCACGTTTCACTCGACTACCTTGCCGGATTATCAAATGAAAAGAAATCAGTTGGTGGCCAGCTAGGCAATGCATTTTCCGAATTGGCAAAAGTCGCGGGCGATGTAGCACCAACAGCGACAGAAATAAATGATCTGCTTGAAGCAGCTGTACGCTATTACGCTAAAGGCGCACCATGTGGCGATATTCCAATGAGGGTTCTGCATGGATTTGTAGAAGGGCTGCGCCACACGCTTAATGCTGCCATTGATGGAGATATCCCAGCTCTGATTGACAAGGCCAATGCGGCCACGGTAGCAGCACTCGAAGTAACGAAGATGCCCGCTGTATTTCTGGAAGGAAAAGCAACGGAGGTGCAGAAATGAAAAAGAAAGTCATCGCACTAATTCTGGTGGCGCTGGCCTGTGTAAGCATCTGGTTAGCTATCAATGCTACACAAAACGCGGCACTTGCGTGGTGCCTCGCCTTGGTCTGCATTGTCCTGGCCGTGCTGATGTGGAAGGGGAAGAAACAGGCCCCAAAGGAACAGCCGCACGCCCCGGTTTATTCCTTTGTCAACTTCAATTTGAGCGGCGTTACATATCCGAATGATGAGGGCGTAAGCCGCCAGGACTTAATACGCCGGATTGATAAAGCACAGCCGCCTTTTGAGAACAGCGGCTCGCTCGATGTCGATCTCAAGCCCATCAAGTTCAGGGGAGAGGATGCAATCGAATGCCGTGTAAATGGCTGTCAGATTGGATTTGTGCCCAAAGACATGGTGCCCGAAGTGCTGGCAGCTATAAAAAAGCCGGGTGCTACAATCTCCGGCTTTCAGGTAGTCGGCGGCGAGGATGGCTTAAACTATGGTGTCAGCATGGCTGTGCGCTTTGAAAAGTGACAGCACGGGGCTGTTTTCCCCATGCTTACACTTTATTGGTGAGCATTCTTACAGGAAATGCGGCCAGCTCACAGGGCCGGTGTAATGTGAAAAACCCTTGTTTTTGCAAGGGTTTTTCGTGCATCTTGGGGCGAATTACACTTTTACAGTAAAAAAACAACATACCCCCACTAGATTTATCTTTGGAGGCGCTGAAACATGGGAACGATTGAAAAGCGCGGGCGCAATTCGTGGCGTGTCGGTGTGCAGGTGCTCACGGATACCGGATGGCAGTGGATACGCGAAACAATCAAAATGCCGCCAGGCATGACGGAAGCCCGCCAGCGCAAAGAAGCAGAGAAAGCGCTTGCGCAGCTCACCGCTGATGCGAACGCCGGGCGCGTCAAGCCAAGCCAAAGCCCGCATACCGTCCGCAGCTTCGCGGCCATGTGGATGGAGCAGCACGTCCGGCCAAACTGCAAGCCCACCACCTGCAAGGATTATCAATTCTTCCTTGATTCACGTATATTGCCACTGATCGGGGACATCCAGCTCAAGAAGCTAACCCCTCTGATACTCACCAAGTGGATCAATGATGTACGCGCCAGCGGGCGCAAGCTCACGCGCCTGCCGGATGAACAGCTCAAAACGCCGCGCCGCCCCAGCGACATGGCGAAGATGGCCAGCCCAGAAAAGCAGGCAAAGCCACTTTCAGCCCGGACTGTGCAGCACTACTATGACACGCTGGACGCCATGCTTGACAAGGCTGTACAATGGGATATTCTGTCCCATAACCCCATGGATAAGGTGGACAGGCCGAAAGCCAAGAAAGCAAAGGCGCACTACTTAACGGAGGAACGCGCTGTAGAGCTGCTGCGGTGCCTGCGGCATGAGGAAAACATGTGCTACCGTGCGGCGCTGCTTCTGGCGCTGCTCTGCGGCCTGCGCCTGGGCGAGGTGGGCGAGCTGCGGCTATCCGACGTGGACTGGAAGAACAACACCATTGACATATCCCGCGCGCTGATCTACACGCCGCAGACCGGCAGCTATGCCGGTGGGACTAAAACAGAAGCGGGGGAACGGCTGATCTCGCTGCCGCCCGGCATGATGGCCGTGCTTCATGAAACACGGGAATATCAAAAAGAGGTACAGACATGGGCCGGTGATCTCTGGAAAGGGGAAGGGTGGATCGTTCACGGCTGGAACGGTGCGAGGCTTCACCATGACACGCCGTCCAAATGGTTCCGGCGCTTTGCCGATGCCAACGGATTTAAAGGCGTCCGCTTTCACGATCTCCGGCACACCCACGCCACCATCCTGCTGGCCAACAGCATCGACGTCGTGGCCGTGGCCACGCGCCTGGGCCACTCTGACGCCAGCACCACGCTGAAAGTGTACGCCCATGCTCTGCGCCGCCGCGATGAAGATGCAGCCCGCGCCGCGCAGGGTCTGCTTGATCGCGCTGCGGATGATCTGGCCGAAGACAAAACAGAGTAATAAACAAAAAAGGGGCAGACGCCGCACACGTCTGCCCCTAAATTACACCCATGCGTCCCCCTGTTTCCCCCAATTCTTCCCCCAAGTCGGGTCAGGGTAGCGCGCTCTGTGCCATTTTCTGTGGTGTTTAGACAAAAAGAAAAGGCAGATTCTTTTGAATCTGCCTTAAAATCTGGTCGAGGTGACAGGATTTGAACCTGCGACCTTTTGGTCCCGAACCAAACGCGCTACCAAACTGCGCTACACCTCGATAGAAAAAAGCTGGAGCCAATAAAGGGACTCGAACCCTTGACCTGCTGATTACGAATCAGCTGCTCTACCAACTGAGCTATATTGGCGCATCAGCATTAACCATTATAGCAAAGCGCCGGGCATTTGTCCAGCCTTTTTTTTTGAAAAACCCATCAACAACACTGTAGGAGCGTCAAACATAGGTTACACATCAGCACCGGAGAGAAAGTCAAGGGAAGGGTGGAGATTTGCCAGGCAAATACGACCCGACCTTGACTGAAGCAAGACAGAAGAGAATGGGATGCGGCTGTCCGGCACAAAGGGCCGGACAGCCCTGGCCGCTACATCACGCCGAGATACAGCTCAAGCAGCTGATTGGGCGACCTCATGCCAGGGCACGTCATGATGTGATCGTTTGACGCTCTCTGGTAGACCTCCAGCTGCCTGCGGCCGTCTGCCGGGCTGTACATGCGCATGTGTTTGTAGAAGCGCTGTTCGTCGGTCCGATGCTGCCGTTCCACCTTGCCGTTGTGACGCGGCGTGGCGATCCGAATCCGATGATACGCGATCCCCCTCTCGATCAATGCCTCCTCAAACAGGGTTTTGTGCCTGGACCTGGTGACCAGAAGCGCGCTGGTAAACTCCGCACCGTTATCTGTCTGGATCATCCGGATCGGAAACGGCAGCGCTTGGACAAGCTGCTCCAGAAAGTTTTTTGCGCTGACGGAACTGTGCTCTGCATACATTTCCCGGTATGTCCAGCGTGTGCATTCGTCCTTTGCTGTGCACTGGTAATATTTCTCGCCGTTTACTACGCAATAGCCGGGCACATACTTTACATCCATCTGAACCTTTTGCCCTGGGTATGCCGCCGGCTGACAGGGCTTGTTCTTTCGCGGCTTGCGCTTCTTCTCGTCCCGCACAAACCGGCCTGCCGTTCGCTTGAAGCAGCCGTAGCTTCTTTTGTATCCGTGTGCGCAGACCTTTTCATATCCCAGCAGCAGGTCGCCCCGATACTTTCGAACATATCGTCGAACCAGTTTTTCCTCTTCTGCCGTCTGCTTCCTCGGAAAGTGATGCGGTGTGCGTGGTCGGTCCTTCAGGCTTTCCAGCATCCCATCATATCGCTTCTTCCATTTGTGCACAGTCTTTCGGCTTAGCCTGTACCGGTTCGCTGATGCGCTAACTCCGTGCTCTGCCGCGTATTTCAGCAAGTGGGCTTCCTGTGTCATCTTGTCCATGGAGAACTCCTCTGTGGTGGGTTGGTTGTTCGTACTTCTACCTTGCCACAGTCGGGTTCTCTTTTGTGTGGCTGCTGTTACCTATGTATTGTACCGCAACTTTTTTGAAAAACCCGCCAATACCCCTGGAAACCACGCCGCACGCCGTTTCCGCA
>ERZ1673695.1099-NODE-1099-length-31153-cov-6.548042_pt1 | contig 31153 bp, 29 predicted proteins | sample MGYA00580225_ERZ1673695 | MGnify/ENA primary metagenome ERZ1673695 (study PRJEB41218, sample SAMN15661739) | gut metagenome | host: Homo sapiens | place: Canada: London | collected 2015-08-20/2019-03-30 | study: EMG produced TPA metagenomics assembly of... | reverse complement strand
GGCCTAGCCCGCCGCCTCTGGTTTGCCGGAGTCGGATGTATGGGTTCGGCCCGCCAGCAGCATGCCGCTGGTGAGGGCGGTGAAGGGCGCTACGGTGACCAGTCCGAAGGACCCTACCACCGTATGGATGATCTCAGACGCCACATATTTGTAGTTCAGGATGTTCCAGATGGGGGTGCCCTGAGCCATAAAGACCATCAGCAGGGCCACAAAGCCGCCGGAATAAGCCAGAAGAAGGGTCGTGGTCATGGTGCCCATGGCGGCCCGGCCCACGTTCATTCCGGAGCGCACCGCATCCCGGCGGGAGATGTCGGGGCGTTTATCCACCACCTCGTTCACCGCCGAGCAGATGTCCACGCTCAGGTCCATCACCGCGCCGGAGGAGCCCAGGAAGATGGAGGCCATAAAGATGCTGGTCAGATCCAGATCCGGAAAGCCGCTGTAGAGCAGACTTTCGGAATAGGCCATGACCGCCCCGTGGATGCGGAAGGCGTTGGTGAACAGAATCCCCAGCACACAGGTGACCAGCACCCCCAGTCCGGCCCCGGACACGGCGGCGGCGCAGCGGCGGTCGAAGCCGTACACCAGGGCGATGATGAGCACGGTGAGCACCAGAGTCGCCGCCAGGCCGATGAGGATGGGATTGTGGCCCTTCAGATAAAGGGGGATGAGCAGCTTCCAGATCATCAGTACGGTAAGGGCGAAGGAAGCGATGGCCCGAATGCCGGTCTTACCGGCGAAGAAGATGAGCAGGGCCGCGAAGCAGAGAGCCAGCACCAGTTCCCAGTTCAGCCGGTAGTGGTCGATCATGTTGATGGAGAGGATGGTATCGCCCTGATAGGAGATGACCACCAGGGCCTTGTCGCCGACGGCGAAGATCTTATCCTGCTCCAGGGAGCCGTTGAGCATATTGTAGCCCGTGGCCGTCTGCCCCTTGAACGCTCCGCCCAGCAGTTCCAGCGTGCAGGCCTGCTCTCCGGAGCGGACCAGGCCGGTGTCCACGACGGCGGAATCGTCCACGGCCACTACCCGGGCTGCGCAGCGGTCGTTGCCCTGGTAGTTGAGCGCGCCCTCAAAGCCCGTGGGCAGGAGCGCCAGCAGGAGGATCAGCAGCAGGCAGACCGCCACGGGGGCGTAATAGCGGCGCTTGGCGCCGTCGTGCAGCAGCTTCAATGACAACATTCCTTTTCTTCTGTAATTGGCAGGCGGACCAAATGGCCCGCCGGGTTCACCCGAAAGGGGCGCGCCGCGCCCATAAAGCGGCGCAGCCGCCAACGGCCGCGTACTGCGGGCGGCTGCGCTCGGAACCCGTCAGGGGGCCTTCCGCAGCGGGACGAGGCTTTCCCGGATCAGCGGCAAAGCCGCCGGTTCGAGAATACCCGGGCGGGCCGCATTTCTGCGGCCCGCCCGGTGTCTGTGGGTTGGTCCGTGCAGGAGAGGAAGAAGGATGCGATTTATTTCACACCCAGCATCTCAGCAAGCTTGCTGAAGATGGCGGTGTTGTCGTAGTAGCCGTTGAAGACCTCAGCGCCCGCGCCTTCGGCCAGGACCGGGACCGGAAGGCCAGTGTGGCTGTAGGAAGTGAAGGAGACGCCGGATTTGTTGTTGAGGATGTGGGTGATGGTGACGGTCAGGGGCTCATAGGTGCCGTAGAGCACGTACTCGGCCTGCTCGTACTGGCTGGCGGCGGTACCGTTGATGCTCTTTTCGTAGGCGGCCTTGAGCTGGCTCTGCTCGTACTCGGTGAGCACCAGCTTGTCGCCCTCCTTGCCCTGGGTCTTCAGGCCAAAGAGCGTTTCGATGTCGGCCAGGACGGTCTCAAAGGAGGCCTTCTTCTCTTTGTAGGCGGCCACGTAGTCGCTGTCGTACTTGGCGTAGGAGATCTTCTGGCTGTTCAGCAGGGTCAGGTAGGTATCATAGTCGGTGCCGGCGAAGCCGATGGTGAGACCGCCGGTCTCGTGGTCGCCGGTCACCAGGATCAGCGTCTCGTCGGCGTGCTCCTTGGCGAAGTCGATGGCGACCTGTACCGCATCGGCCAGGGCCATGGTGTCGTTGATGGTGGAGGCGGCGTCGTTGGCGTGGCAGGCCCAGTCGACCTTGCCGCCTTCGCACATCATGAAGAAGCCCTTATCGTTGTCCAGGACCTCGATGCCCTTCTCCACATAATCGGCCAGAGACCACATGGCGTCGGTACGGTCCAGCTCATAAGCCATGGCGCTGGAATCGGCCAGGTTCTCGTCGATGAGGATGACGGGGCCGCTGGTGACCTTCTCAGCCTCGGCCTGCGTGGTGACCACGTTATAGCCCGCTTTCTCAGCCAGGTCGTACAGGCTCTCCTTGTTTTTGTCGGAACCGGTGGGCTTGAGCAGACCGCCGCCGGCAAAATACTCGAAGCCGGAGTCGACCAGTTCCAGACCGATCTCATAGTAGCTGCCGCGGCTTTGCTGGTGGGCGTAGAAGGCGGCGGGGGTGGCGTGGTTGAGGTTGACGGAGGAGACCACGCCGATCTTCCAGCCCAGCTGATCCTTCAGCTTTTCGCTGATGGTCTCATAGGCTACGGTGCCGGTCTCGTCCATGTTGATGGTACCGGAATAGGTCTTGTGGCCGGTGGAGATGGAGGTGGCGGTGGAGGCGGAGTCGGGAGCAAAGCTGTTGGAATCAAAGGTCACCGCGGAACCGGCGGTCTCAAAATTCATAAAATTCAGATAGGAAGGACCGTCCAGCTTGGCGCCCATGTTGTCGTCCAGGCTGGGCTGAGCGTTCAAGTAGTCCTCGTCGGCCAGGGCGCCCAGGTAATCGGCGGTGGACTGGATCTGGGGATAGCTCATGCCGTCGCCGATGAACAGGAACACGTACTTGGGGGCCTTCGTCTGTGCGGGCTGGGCGGAAGCGGCGGAGAGGGACACGGGGGCGGCGGCAGGGAGGGCGCTGGTCTGCGCGTTGTCGGCGGTGCCGCCGCTGCAGGCGGCCAGACTGCCGCACAGGGTCAGGGCCGCCAGAGAAACGGCCAGGGGTCTGTTCCAATTCATTCAGATTTTCCTCCAATACAGATACGATTCTTTGTCTTGCGGACAGTCCCCATGATACCCGAAGCGGAGCGCCGGGCGCTACCAGGCGCGGGTAAAGAAATGAAAAGCTGTGGTAAGGCAAGGTAAAGTTTCTGCAAAAAAGGGCGGTCATATCCCATCGCGGCGCGCATATCCTTGTCCCGAGGTGATGGGGAATGGTGGGCTGGCTGGTGCGGGAGGACAGGCGGGGGCGCCGGCCGGTACTGGAACGGACGCAGCTGGCGGGCATGACCGTGCTGCGGGCGGGGGTACCCGCACCGGACGCGCTGGCACAGCGGAAGCTGGAGCGCCGGCTGGAACGTGCGGCCGAGCTGCTGTGCCGGGCGGGGGTGCGGCGGGTGCTGGCGCAGGAGGGATTTGCGGGCTGGCCGCTGCTGGAGGCGGCGGGGCTGCAGCGCGTGAGCGCCGCGGCCCTGTGTCAGGCCCTGGCCGCGCCCTTGGCCCTGGCCGCGCTGAAGCGGCAGGGGATCGCCCCCGGGCAGGCGGCGGTGTCTCTGGCGGGGACGCGGGTCAACCGGCCCCTGTTCCAGGCGGCCGAACAGCTGTGCCGGCATGTGCGTACCCTGATCGTCGACGCTCCGGCGGGGGGAAGGGAGCTGGCGGGATACCTGCGCTGCGCCTACGGCGCGCCGGTGGTGGAGCCGGAGGCGGGGGTAACGCCCCACGCCGTGCTCTGCTTTGCCCCGGCGGCGGATGTCCGCGGCGCGCTGAAGCTCTTTGGGGCGGTCCCGGACCTGGGCGCGCTGGCGCTTGGCCCTCCCCCCGGGCTGGAATGCCGGACGGCGGAAGGGCTGCCGCTGCTGGCGCTTTTGTGGGAGGAGGGACGTCTGGATCTTGCGAATATACAAATTTTAGAAGCAAATTGACTTGACAGGATGGGGGAAACTACATATAATATCGTATTAATGTGAGAAACCATATCCTTTCAGCATTTTGCAGGTCGGCAGGAGACCTGTTTCTGCCAAAGAGAATCAGACGGAAAGCATAACAGGAAAGGTGTGCGCGAACAACATGGCGAAGGAATTCAAACTGAGCGCTGAGCGCTTGGAGGAGCTCAAAAAGGAGCTCGTTTATCTGAAGACGGTCCGCGAGAAAGAGGTGGCCGACCAGATCAAGGAGGCGCGCTCCTTCGGCGATTTGAGCGAGAACAGCGAGTACGACGAGGCGAAAAACGAGCAGGGCAAACTCTACTCCCGCATCGCGGAGGTGGAGAATATCCTGCAGAACTGCGTGGTCATCGAAGAGCACGAGCAGGATCCCAACGCGGTCCGTCTGGGCTCCAGCATCAAGGTGCTGGACCTGGAGTTCAACGAAGAGGAGCGCTATCAGGTGGTGGGTTCTCAGGAGGCCGACCCCATGAACGGCCGCATCTCCGAGGACTCCCCGTTTGGACGGGCTCTGCTGGGGCGGGCCGTGGGCGACGAGGTCCACGTGGAAGCGCCGGCCGGTTTATTAAGGTATCAGATCTTAGAGATTCAAAAGTAAAGTAAGGAGCAGCTACCATGTCTACTGAAGAGAGAAACGTCAACGAGCCCATGGAGGAAGCCCTGTCTGAACTGCGCCAGGTCCGCCGTTCCAAGCTCAAGGAGCTGCAGGACGCGGGGCAGGACCCCTTCCAGATCACCAAGTACAACGTGACCCACCGCTCCGCCGACATCAAGGACGGTTTTGAGGCCCTGGAGGGAAAAACGGTCTCCGTGGCCGGGCGCATCATGTCCAAGCGGGGCATGGGCAAGGCGGTTTTCTGTGATCTTCAGGACGTCAAAGGCCGCATCCAGCTCTATGTGCGCATCGACGAGCTGGGGGAGGAGGCCTTTGCCAAGTTCAAGAAGACCGACATCGGTGATATCGTCGGCGTGGAGGGCGAAGTGTTCCAGACCAAGCGGGGCGAGATCTCCGTGAAGGCCCGCCGGGTGACGCTGCTCTCCAAGTCCCTGCTGCCCCTGCCGGAGAAGTTCCACGGCCTGACCGACAAGGAGACCCGTTACCGTCAGCGCTATGTGGACCTGATCATGAACGAGGACGTGCGCCGCGCCTTCCAGATCCGCACCGCCTTTATCAAGCATGTGCGCGCCTATCTGGACGCGCGCAGCTACCTGGAGGTGGAGACCCCGGTCCTCAATACCATTTCCGGCGGCGCCACCGCCCGGCCTTTCATCACCCATCACAATACGCTGGACATCGACATGTATATGCGCATCGCCACCGAGCTGCACCTCAAGCGCCTGGTGGTGGGCGGCTTCGAGCGGGTGTATGAGATCGGCCGCATCTTCCGCAACGAGGGCATGGACCCCAAGCACAATCCGGAATTCACCACCATCGAGCTCTACGAGGCCTATGCCGACTTCCATGATATGATGGACATTGCCGAGGGCGTTCTGTCCACCGCCGCCAAGGATATCCTGGGCGGCTACAACGTCCGGTGGCTGGGCGAGGAGATCGACCTGACGCCCGGCTGGAAGCGGCTGACCATGATCGACGCCGTTCGGGACTATGTGGGCGTGGACTTCGACGCCGTCTCGGATGACGAGCAGGCCTGCAAAGCCGTGGAAGCCGCGGGCGTCGACCTGGAAGGCTGCGAGCGCACCTGGGGCACCGCTTTGTATGAGGCGTTCGACCAGCGGGTGGAGGAGAAGCTGATCCAGCCCACCTTCATCACCATGTATCCGGTGGAGGTCTCCCCCCTGACCAAGCGCTCTCCCAAGGACCCCCGCCTGACGGAGCGCTTTGAGCTGTTCATCAACCACTGTGAGTTTGCAAACGCCTTCTCCGAGCTCAACGATCCCATTGACCAGCGGGGCCGCTTCGAGCACGAGATCGCCCTGCGCGACGCGGGCAACGACGAGGCCGGCATGATGGACGAGGATTTCATCACCGCCCTGGAGTATGGTCTGCCTCCCACGGGCGGCATGGGCATCGGCATTGACCGCTGCGTCATGATGCTGACCAATTCCGACTCCATCCGGGACGTAATCCTGTTCCCGACCATGAAGCCGCTGGACTAAAGAGAGAATGGCATACCGAGGGCGCCAGCCTCGGTATGCCTTTCTGCGCTTCACGCGCGCCGTGGGGACCGCACCGGCGCGGGTCCGTCCGGCCGTTGATTCTTTTGCTCTGGAGGTACCTCTTTGATCAAAAAGATCGCCCTCTGGCTGCGGGACCGCCTGATCCGCAGCCGGAGCCTCAACGCCACCCGCCTGGTGGCCGGCTCCTTCGCCCTGATCATCCTGGCCGGCACGCTGCTGCTCACGCTGCCCGCGGCCTCCCGGGACGGGCAGAGCGCCGGAGTGTTTACGGCGCTGTTTACCGCCACGTCTTCCTCCTGCGTCACGGGCCTGATCCTGGTGGATACCTGGACGCAGTGGTCCCTGTTCGGACAAGCGGTCATTCTCTGCATGATCCAGCTGGGCGGCCTGGGGTTTATGACGGTCATCACCCTGTTTTCCTTTGCGCTGCACCGGCGCATCGGCCTGTCCGAGCGGCTCATCATGGTCTCCACCCTGAACCTGAACGACCTGGACGGGGTCGTGCGGATGGTGCGCCACGCCCTGATGGGGACCTTCCTGCTGGAGGGGGCGGGCGCGGCGCTGCTGTCCATCCGGATGGTGCCGGACTTTGGCCTGCTGCGGGGCGTCTGGCATGCGGTGTTTCACGCGGTCTCCGCGTTCTGCAACGCGGGGTTTGACCTGCTGGGGGGAAAGTTCGGCGCCTTCTCCAGCTTGGCCGGCTATCACGGCGATCCGCTGGTCCTGGGCACCACCGCCGCGCTGATCGTGGTGGGGGGCGTCGGTTTTTTCGTCTGGGAGGATGTCCTGGCCAAGCGCAGCTGGCGGCGTCTGAGCGTATACAGCAAGATGGTACTGCTCATCACGGCGGCGCTGATCCTGGGCGGCGCGGCCTTCTTTTTTGTGGAAGAGTTCGAAAACCCCGCCACGCTGGGCGGGATGCCGCTGTGGGAAAAGGGGCTCAACGCCCTGTTCCAGTCGGTCACCTTGCGTACCGCCGGATTTGACGCTCTGGGCCAGGGCGCTTTGACCGACAGCAGCAAGGCCATGTCGGTCATCCTGATGCTCATCGGCGGCTCCTCCGGCTCCACCGCGGGCGGCCTTAAGACCGTTACCATCGGCGTGCTGCTGCTGGCCCTGCGCGCGGGGCTGACCGGGCGGGAGCAGGTCACCTTCCGGGGGAGGGCCATTCCCTACCGCCGGGTGCTGGGCGCCATGACCCTGGTCCTGGTGGTGCTCTTTTTGTTCCTGACGGCCTCCATGTTCCTCTCCACCGTGGAGAATCTGCCTTATCTGGATGCCGCCTTCGAGGTGGCCTCGGCCATGGCCACGGTGGGGCTGACCTGCGGCATTACCCCGGACCTGACGCCCGCTTCGCAAAGCCTGATCATTTTGCTGATGTATCTGGGCCGGGTGGGGATCTTGTCCTTCTCCATCGCCTTTATGACCCGAACCAAATACCATGCCAAGGTCAAATATCCGGAAATGAACGTCATGATCGGATAAACGTCCGGAGGCGTTCCCTCCGGATCTGTGGCCGGCGCGCCGGCCCGGAAAGCGCTGAGCGTGACCTCCTGCCTGCAGGGCGGGCGGCGGCGTCCTGCGCAGGCGCATGTCCCGCTTCGGACGCGGATTGAATGTTGGCTTCGCGCTGCGGAGCAGATTGCATCGAGGTTGCAGGTATGAAAACATTTGTCGTAATCGGTCTGGGCCGCTTCGGCACCGCGGTGGCGGAGGAACTCTCCGCCCTGGGACATGAGGTGCTGGCCCTGGACGGAGCGGAGGAAAACGTACAGAAGGTGGCCGATCAGGTCACCCACGCCGTCACCGGCGACGCCCGGGACCCCGCCGTGCTGCGGGCGCTGGGCGTGCGGAATTATGACTGCGCGATCGTGGCGGTGGGAGATGACGTGGGCAACTCCGCGCTCATTACCCTGAACCTGAAGGAACTGGGGGTCAAAAAGGTCATCTGCAAGGCACAGAGCCACGTGCACCGCAAGGTGCTGGAAAAGATCGGGGCCGACCGGGTGGTCTTCCCGGAGCACGAGATGGGCGTCAAGCTGGCGCAGGGGCTGTCCAGCTCCAACGTGCTCAATTTTATCGAGCTCAGCGAGGATTTCGGCATCGTGGAGACCGCCATCCCCCGGGAGTGGCAGCAGAAGACCATTCAGGAACTGGACGTGCGGGCGCGGTACAAGGTGAACATCATCGCCATGCGCAAGGGGAAGAGCGGGGAGCTGAACATCGCCCCAGGCCCCGCTTATGTGATGGAGAGCGGGGACGACGCGGTGGTGCTGGGCCGAACGGAAGATATTAATCGCCTGCAAGACCTGTAGAGGTGTCGTATGGAGCAAATCACCAGCCGTCAAAATCCGCTGATTGCCCGCCTGCGGAAGCTGGGCGGAGACCGGAGCCTGCGCAGGCGCGAGGGGGTCTTTCTCTGTGAGGGCGTGAAGCTGGCGGAAGAGGCCGTCCGGTGGGGCGCGGAGATCGAGGTGCTGGTCCGGGCCCGGAACTTTACGCTGCCGTTTGCGCCTCCGGCGCAGGCCAGACAGGTGGAGGTGCCCGAAGACCTGCTTCGGGCGGTGTCCACGGTAGACGCGCCCCAGGGGGTGCTGTGCCTGTGCCGCATGCCGCCGCTGGCGCCGCCGGAGCGGCTGGAGCCGGGGCGGTACCTGGTGCTGGACGGCCTGCAGGACCCGGGCAACGTGGGCACCGTCTGGCGCACGGCCGACGCCTTCGGGGCCGCCGGGCTGTTTTTGATCGACGGCTGCGCCGATCCCTTTTCCCCCAAGACCATCCGCTCCACGATGGGGGCCTGTTTCCGGCTGCCGGTGTGGGAGACGGGGTGGGAGCGTCTGAAACCCCTGCTGGACGCCGCCGGGATTCCGCTGTACGCCACCGCCCTGCGTTCGGATACGGAAGACGTGCGCGGCGCTGCGCTGGGCCGGGCGGCGGTGATCATCGGCAGCGAGGGCCGGGGCGTGTCCCGGCAGGCGCTGGAAATGTGTGAAAAGACCCTGAAGATCCCCATGCGGGAGCGCTGCGAGTCGCTCAACGCCGCGGCCGCGGCCGCCGTGGTGCTGTGGGAGGGCTGGCGGTAGATTCGGAAAGCAACGAAGGAGGTGCGGCCGGATGGCGGCATTGCAGTATCTGCTTTGGCTCACGACCCGGCCCTATCTCCGGCCGGAACGGGCCGCGGCGCTGTTGGAGCAGTTCGGCAGTGCGGAGGCGGCTTATTTTGCCGACCCCTCGGAGTACGACCTGCTGGGCCTGCCCGGCGGATTGAAAAAAGCGCTGCGGGACAAGAACCTGGACCGGACGGAACAGATCCTGGCCGACTGTGACCGGCAGGGGATCTGGCTTTTGACCTGTCAGGACGCGGCTTACCCGGAGCGGCTGCTCCAGATCGGGGATTATCCTCTGGTGCTCTATGGCCGGGGAAGGCAGTTCCGCTTTGATGAGGAACTGGCCATCGGTATGGTGGGCGCGCGCAAGTGTACCCCCTACGGGCAGGCCATGGCAGGCCGCCTGGGGCTGGAACTGGCCCGGGCGGGCGCGCTGGTGGTCTCGGGCATCGCCCAGGGGATCGATACGGCTTCTCTGCGGGGCGCGCTTCAGGGGGGCGGGCAGGTCGTCTCCGTGCTGGGCAACGGGGTGGACGTGGTCTATCCCGCCCAGAATCAGTGGCTCTATGAGGATGTGGCCGCCGCCGGGGCGCTGATCTCGGAATTTCCGCCGGGTACCGGTGTGGAGGGCTGGCACTTCCCCGTCCGCAACCGCATCATCAGCGGGTTGTCCCTGGGCGTGGTGGCGGTGGAGGCCTCCGAGGAGCGCAGCGGCACCCTGGTCACCGCCCGCAGGGCCCTGGACCAGAGCCGGGACGTATTCGCCGTCCCCGGACCGGCGGACGCCCCCATGAGCGCGGGCACCAACTCCCTCATCTCCAGAGGAGAGGCCAAGCTGGTGCGCTCGGCCCGGGACATCCTGGCGGAATATGAAGCCAGTTTTCCCCATAAACTGCACGGGAGCGTCCCGCTGACCCGGGAGGAGGCGGCGCAGCGGCTGTCCGCCGCTCCCGATGCGGCGAGGGAGCCGGAAGCCGCCCCGGCGGAGGAAGCGGCGCAGGGGCTGCCGGCGGCGCCCCGGTCCGCGCTGGACGCCATGGGGGATGAGCAGCGGGAGATCTTCTGGCTGCTGAGCGAACACACGCTGGTCCCCGACGAGATCGTGGGGCGCACCGAGATCCCGGCCCGGCGGGTGAATACCGCCCTGACCCTTCTCCAGGCCGGGGGCTATATCAAAGAACTTCCGGGCAAGCGGTTCACGGCTGCCGTCCGCTTTGCGGAAGACTAGAGGAGCCGACGTCGGACCGGCCCCAATCCCAAATGGACCGGCAAGGTCGGATAAAGGAGCATACAGTTGTGGCGAAATCGAATCTGGTGATCGTGGAGTCTCCGGCAAAGGCCAAGACCATCGGTAAATATCTGGGCCCCGGGTATGAGGTCAAGGCCTCCATGGGCCATGTGCGGGATCTGCCGAAAAGCAAGATCGGCGTGGATGTGGAGCGCGGCTTCGCGCTGGATTACCAGCCCATCAAGGGCAAGGAAGAGGTCATCGACGACCTGAAAAAGAGCGCCAAGAAAAGTGAAAAAGTCTTTCTGGCCACCGACCCGGACCGGGAAGGCGAGGCCATTTCCTGGCATCTTAAGGAGATGCTGGGACTGAGCGATGAGAAGACCTACCGGGTGACCTTCAATGAGATCACCAAAAAGGTGGTGGGGGACTCCATCGCCCATCCCCGGGCGCTGGACATGGATCTGGTCAACGCCCAGCAGGCGCGGCGGGTGCTGGACCGGCTGGTGGGCTACCAGATCTCGCCTCTGCTGTGGAAAAAGATCCGCCGGGGCCTGTCGGCCGGGCGGGTGCAGTCGGTGGCTACCCGGCTGGTGTGCGAGCGGGAAGCGGAGATCCGCGCCTTTGTGCCCCAGGAATACTGGTCCCTGGACGTGGAACTGGAGCGCGTGGCGCCCAATCTGGGCCGGTTCAAGGCCGCCTTTTACGGCCGGGACAAGAAGATGGAACTGAACAGCGAGGACGCGGTCACGGCCGTGGCCCAGGCGGTCCAGGCCGCGCCTTTTACCGTGCGCGGCGTCAAGCGGCAGGACAAACAGCGCAACCCGGCGCCCCCCTTCATCACTTCCACCCTTCAGCAGGAGGCCTCCCGCAAGCTGAACATGACGCCCCGGCGGACCATGTCCGTCGCCCAGCAGCTCTATGAGGGCGTGGATCTGGAGGGGGAGGGCACCGTGGGCCTGATCACCTATATGCGTACCGACTCCCTGCGCCTGTCCGACGAGGCGACCGCCGCCGCACGGGACTTTATTCTGGCCCGGTATGGTTCGGATTACTATCCCGGCAAGCCGCGGGTCTACAAGACCAAGTCCGGCGCCCAGGACGCTCACGAGGCCATCCGGCCCTCCGACGTGCGCCTGACGCCCGAGGATATCCGAAAGGACCTGACGGCCGAGCAGTACCGGCTCTACAAGCTGATCTGGAGCCGCTTTTTGGCCTGCCAGATGGCAAGCGCCGTGTACGACAGCGTCGCCATCGAGGTGGAGAGCGCCGGCTACACCTTCCGGGCCAACCATTCCGCCCTCAAGTTTTCCGGCTATACCGCCGTGTACGTGGAGGGAAGAGACGAAGACGAGGAGGCGCCGCAGTCCCCCCTGCCCGACCTGCGGGAGGGGGAAGGACTCAGGCTGCTCAAAAGCGACCGGGAGCAGCACTTCACCCAGCCGCCCACCCGGTATACCGAGGCCACCCTGGTCAAGGCGCTGGAGGAGAAGGGGATCGGCCGCCCGTCCACCTACGCGCCCACCATCTCCACCATCATGGACCGCGAGTACGTGGTCAAGGAGGGCAAATACCTGCGCACCACCCCGCTGGGGGAGGTGGTCACGGGTTTGATGAAGGATAAGTTCACCGACATCGTGGACACCGCCTTTACCGCTCACATGGAGGAGCAGCTGGACGAGGTGGAGGCCGGGAAGGTGGACTGGAAGAGCCTGCTGTCCCAATTTTACGGCGGCTTTGAACAGGAACTCAAAAAGGCGGAGCAGGACCTGGACGGGGAGCGCATCAAGGTCCCCGACGAGGTGTCCGACGTGATCTGTCCCAAGTGCGGGCGCAATCTGGTGTATAAGTCCGGACGGTTCGGGCGCTTTTTGGCCTGCCCCGGCTGGCCGGAATGCGACCACACCCAGCCCATCGTCATCGAGATGCCCGGCAAGTGTCCCAAATGCGGGGGCCGCATCCTGAAAAAGACCTCCAAGCGGGGCTATGCCTATTACGGCTGCGAGTTCAACTCCAGTAAGGATGAGGCGAAGAAGTGCGACTTCATGACCTGGGACGTACCGGTGAAGGAGAATTGCCCCGCGTGCGGCCAGACCCTGTTCAAAAAGTCGGGCCGGGGCTTTAAGAAGCCCTTCTGCATCAACCCCGCGTGCCCCAATTTCCTGCCCGAGGACCAGCGGGGCTATAAGAAGAAGACCGCCGAGGCCGCGGAGAGCCCCGCGGAAGGCGCGCCTCCCCGGGAGGAGAAGAAGCCGCCCGCAAAAACGGCCGCCCGCAAAACGCCGGCCAAAGCGAAGGCGGCGGCCAAAAAGCCCGCCGCCCGGACGAAAAAAGAGGCCTGACGCAGCCCGGCGCGGATGCCGGGCAAGGCCAAAGGAGAACACATGGAACCAGTCATCGTGATCGGCGCGGGCCTGGCGGGGTCCGAAGCCGCCTGGCAGCTGGCCTGGCGGGGCTTCCCCGTGGAGCTGCGCGAGATGAAGCCCGCCCAAATGACCCCTGCCCATCATACCCCCTGGTTTGGAGAGCTGGTCTGCTCCAATTCCCTGCGCTCCGACCAGCTGGAAAATGCGGTGGGCCTTTTGAAGGAGGAGCTGCGGCGGATGGGCTCCCTGATCCTCGCCTGTGCCGACGCGCACCGGGTGGAGGCGGGCGGGGCCCTGGCGGTGGACCGCCACGGCTTTGCCCGGTCCGTTACCGAGAAGATCCGCAGCCATCCGCTGATCCGCGTGGCACAGGGGGAGGTCACCGCCCTGCCTCCGGAGGGGAACGTGATCGTGGCCTCCGGGCCCCTCACCTCCGACCCGCTGGCCCAGGCCATCCGGGACTTCTTCCCAGAGAGCCATTACCTCAACTTCTTCGACGCCGCCGCCCCCCTGGTCACCTTTGAGAGCGTGGATATGGACAGCGCCTTTTTTGCCTCCCGCTACGACAGGGGCACCCCGGACTACATCAACTGCCCCATGACGGAGGAGGAGTACGATGCGTTCTGGACCGAGCTGTGCGCCGCCCGTGAGGCGGAGGTCCACGGGTTTGAGGACAGCGGCGTCTTTGAAGGCTGCATGCCCGTGGAGGTGATGGCACGGCGGGGCAAGCAGACCCTGTGCTACGGCCCCCTGAAGCCCCGTGGCCTCCGGGACCCGAAGACGGGGCGGGAGCCCTTCGCCGTGGTGCAGCTGCGCCGGGACAACGCCGACGGCACGATCTACAACCTGGTGGGCTTCCAGACCCACCTGAAATGGCCGGAGCAGAAGCGGGTGTTCTCCATGATCCCCGCCCTGAGAAACGCCGAGTTCGTCCGCTACGGCGTCATGCACCGCAACACCTATCTGGACTCCCCCCGGCTGCTGGACCGGTACTACCGGGTGAAGAAGCAACCGCGCATCTGCTTCGCCGGGCAGATTACCGGCGTGGAGGGGTATGTGGAGTCCACCGCCTCCGGCTTCCTGGCGGCGGTGGAGCTGGCCCGGCGGCTGGAAGGCAGGCCCCCGGTGGATTTCCCACCGGAGACCGCCGTGGGGGCCCTGGCGCTCTATGTGAGCAATGAAAGCGTCACGGACTTCCAACCCATGAACGTGAATTTCGGCATTATTCCGCCCCTTGGCTACCGGGTCAAGGGCAAGCGGAACAAGAACGCCGAGCTGTCCCGGCGAGCCCTGGAGGCGCTGGATGGCCTGGATTGGCGGTAGGCCGCCCCGCTTGCCCTGCGGGCGGGAGCAAGGCGCATCCCCCAGAGGCGCTGGACAAGCCGGGCGTTTGAGGATAAAATGGAACGGTCACGATCCGGCGGAGAACGACTCCCCCAGCAGCCGGCCTGCCAGACGGAAGCCGTGGCGGAAACAGGCTTCTTCCTCCAGCGCGTATTGGGCGGAGAACGGGTCCATCAGCTCGTCGGCCTGTTTGCTCTCCAGCCGGTCCAGATAGGCGATGAGACGCTGTCGGCCTTCCGGCCAGCCGGAGAGGGAACGGTAACCCAATGCGCCGCGCTCCTGTTCCAGCAGAAAGAGTTCGGGAAGAAGAGAAGTCATATAATCAACCCAATAAAACCGTGATATCAATATACGCGGGTTTATTGGGCATACCAAGAGGCGAATTGCTCTGTACCGCAACGAATTGTTTGGCTTGCGCCTGCGAAAGGTTCGAAATCATGCAGGAGAGACACAGAAAACGCTGGCTGAATTGCTTGGAGTGTCCCCCAATCAAATGGGTGAAATGGAAAATGGGGGAGGGGGCAACCACCTTGGCACGACTTGCCCTGCCCTGTGAGCATTATAACGTTACCGCGGATTATCTCCTGGGGCTGACGGATGAACCACGCGCCTTGAAGCTGTGACGGCCCGCGCCCGGAACCGCCCCGCGGAGGGGGGATGCGGCCGTCCGCCGAAGGCGCGTCTCCGGAACGGACCAAGACAAACGAAAGAGGGAAGTTGCATGAAGATCATCGTAGACGCCATGGGCGGGGACAACGCGCCCGTCTCCAACGTGCGGGGCGCGCTGAGCGCCGTGCGGGAACTGGGGGTAGAGGTCGTCCTGGTCGGCCGTGGGGAGGAAATCCTGAAGGTACTCAAGGAAGACGGCGTGGACGATCTGCCCCCCGGCGTGGAGATCGCCCATGCCTCCGAGGTGGTGGAGATGTGCGACAATCCGGCCACCGCCTTCAAGGAAAAGAAGGACTCCTCCCTGACCGTGGGCCTCAACCTGCTGAAGAACGGGGCCGCCGACGCGTTTGTTTCCGCAGGCAGCACCGGGGCCATCCTGTCGGCAGCCACCCTGCTGGTTAAGCGGATCCGCGGGATCCGCCGGGCGGCCCTGGCCCCAGTGGTGCCTACCGGGGCGGGGGGCGCGGTACTCATCGACTGCGGCGCCACCGCCGAGTGCACGCCGGAGTATCTCCTGCAATTCGCGTTTATGGGCTCTTACTACGCCGAGCGGGTATTAGGGCGGCCCGAGCCCAAGGTGGGCCTGCTGAACATCGGCGTGGAGGAGTCCAAGGGCATGGACCTGCAGCGGGAGGCCTACGCCCTGCTCAAGCAGGCGGGCGAGGCGGGGCGCATCCACTTCGTGGGCAACGTGGAGGCCCGCGAGGCGGTCTACGGCGCGGCGGACGTGATCGTCACCGACGGCTACTCCGGCAATATTTTCCTCAAGACCATGGAAGGGACCGGCGGCTTTTTGGCCAGGCAGCTCAAGGCCATGTTCCAAAAGAGCCTGCTGACCAAGCTCGCCGCCCTGATGGTCTCCGGCGGGCTGAAGCAGTTCAAAAAGCTGATGGACGCGGGCGAGGTGGGCGGCACCGCGCTGGTGGGCATTTCCAAGCCGGTCATCAAGGCCCACGGCTCCTCCGACGACTTCGCCATCAAGAACGCCATCCGGCAGGCGGCCGCGTTCGCTTCGGCCGGCATCATCGAGGATATTACCGAAAACATCGGGCATATGCGCCTTCCCGTAGGCGGAATGGAAAAAATTTGACTTTCCTATTGACAGGCTGTGGAATCTTGCCTATTATCATAGTGCAATGACGACGCCGCCAGTGCCGGCGGAAGCGATAGGAGTAGATGAGTAATGATCTTTGAGAAAATCGCCTCGATCCTGGCAGAGCAGTTCGGTATCGAACAGGATGAGATCACTATGGACACCAGCTTTGAGGACCTGGGGGCCGATTCCCTGGACGTGGTGGAGCTCACCATGGCTCTGGAGGAGGAGTTCGGCATCGGTGAGATGGAGGAAGAGGATCTGTCCGGCATCTCCACCGTGAGCGACCTGGTCCGCTATGTGAGCGACAAGCTGGAGGATTGAACAGAGAATGGGCAGAAGCCCCGCTGCAGAGCGGGGCTTCTGCTTTCGAGGAAAGAGGGACACGCATGGAAGCCTTGGAAGAAAAGCTGGGCTATCAGTTTGAACAACCGGCGCTGCTGGAAAACGCCCTGACCCACAGCTCCTACGCCAACGAGAGCCGGGACCGGGAGATGCAGAGCAACGAGCGGCTGGAATTTTTGGGAGATTCCGTGCTGGGCATGGTGGTGGCCGACTACCTTTACCGCGCCCACCCGGACCTGCCTGAGGGAGACTTGACCCGGACCCGCGCGGCCCTGGTATGCGAAGGCAGCCTGGTAGAGGTGGCCCAGCAGTTGGGGCTTGGCGCTTATCTGAAGCTCGGGAAGGGAGAGGACGCCGGCGGCGGCCGCACCCGGCCCTCCATCCTGGCCGACGCGGTGGAGGCCGTGCTGGCCGCTGTGTACCTGGATGGGGGCATCGGCTCCGCCCGCAAGATCATCCGCCGGTTCATCCTGGACCGGGAGGAGGAAAAAGGGGCCAGCCGGGACTATAAGACGGCCCTGCAGGAGATGGTGCAGCGGGAGAGCGGTCAGGTGCTGACCTACCGCCTCACCGGTGCGGAAGGGCCGGACCATGCCAAGGTCTTCTCCATGGAGGTGGACCTGAACGGCGCTACCGTAGGCCAGGGCAAGGGCCACAGCAAAAAAGAGGCGGAGCAGAACGCCGCGCGCGCGGCGATCGAAGCGCTGAACCGGTGAGGGGCGTTCGCTTCGCCTCCTCCGGGCGTAAACAGGCCGCCGCATAAGCCGAGCACCGGCGCTTTGCCGGGCAAATCCCCTGGGCGAATGGTCCCGATCGGGCCGGGAGAAGGCGAGCTGGGGCAGGATGCCGGGCGGATTCCCTGCGCAGCCGTTGACGGCTTTGCCGTCTTGCGGATGCGGCGTACCCCTTGCGGCCCTTCCGCCCCCACGCAGGAAAAGGGGGGCGCCCAGGATGCCGGGCAGCCCGGGGCGGCCGCGATGACACAGAACAAGGAGGAAACGGTATGCTGTTTGTCTGTTATCCCAAATGCAGCACCTGTCAAAAAGCCAAGGCCTGGCTGGAGGAGCGGGGCCTGTCCTTTGAACTGCGGGATATCAAGCAGGAGCGTCCGACGGCGGAGGAGCTGCGCCGCTGGCACGCCATAAGCGCCCTGCCCCTGAAACGTTTTTTCAACACCAGCGGTCTGCAGTATAAAGCGCTGGGGCTCAAGGACCGTCTGGGCGGCATGAGCCAGGAAGAGCAGCTGACCCTGCTGGCCGCCGACGGGATGCTGGTCAAGCGCCCCATCCTGGTGGGAGAAGACTTCGTGCTGGTGGGATTCCGCCAGGCGGAGTGGGAGACGCGGCTGGGCGGATAAGGCGCAGCAAAACAGCGGGGGAGGACGGCAGTTTGCCGTCCTCCCCCGCTGTTTCAGGGCATATGCGCCTCCAGCCAGGCCAAAGTATCCGCGAATACCTGCTCCTTGTTGGGCTCGTTGAGCATCTCATGCCGCCCGCCGGGGTAGAGCGTTACGGTCACATCCCGGACGCCATACTGGCGGAACAGGTTCGCCACCTTCCGCACGCCCGCGCCGGAAGCCCCCACCGGGTCTTTGTCCCCGGCGAAGAAATAGACCGGCGTATCCGGGTCCATACGGCGGAGATGCTCCGGTTTCACCAGCAGCTGAAGCCCCACCATCATGTCGTGATACATCCCCACGGTGGGCAGAAACCGGCACAGCGGATCCTGTACATAGGCGTCTACCACCGCTTCGTCTGTGCAGATCCAGTCGGCGCCGGTGCGGTTGGGCGAAAATTGCCGGTTGTACGCCCCGACGGACAGGGCGTTGAGCAGCCGGCTGCTGGCGCGGCTCCCCCGGAGCCTGCAGAGCAGCGCGGACAGGACGCGGCCGGCCGCCACGGTGGCGGCGGACTCCTGCCCGGTGCCCGACAGGATGGCCCCATCCACCGTGCCGGGATAAAACATCAGATATCCACGGGTGACAAACGAGCCCATGGAATGGCCCAGGATAAAATAGGGCAGGCCGGGATACGCCTCCCCGGCCAGCTGCCGCAGGGTGTGCGTATCTTTGAGCACGTATTTCCAGCCGTCCCGTTCCGCAAACCAGCCGTATTCCTCCCGCCCCTTGGCCGTGCGGCCGTGTCCCAGGTGATCATGACCGACCACCGCAAAGCCGTGATCGGTCAGATAGCGGGCAAAGGGGGCATAACGGCCGATATATTCCGAAATACCGTGAACCAGCTGGACGACAGCACGGGGCGCGCCCTCATCCGGCAGCCACCAGACGGCGCCCACCGAATGGGTCCCATCGCTGGAGGGAAACGTAAATTCCCGCATGGTTGCCATAGTCAAACCGCTCCTTTTATGATAAAATAAAAAAGTCCCTCTTAGTTTATTCCAACACCGCGCTCCCGTCAAGGGACAGAGGGGTAGACGGAAGAAAGGTTGATCGTGATGAATGCTATTGACCGTTTTATGAAGTATATCCGCTTTGACACCCAGTCCGACGAGGAGAGCGATACCTGCCCCTCCACCGGAAAGCAGAAGGTACTGGGCGCCGCCCTGGCGGAAGAACTGGGGCAGCTGGGGCTGCATAACGCCCACATGGACGAATACGGCTATGTCTACGGCTGGCTGCCCGCCAGCGTGGGGTACGAGGGGGTGCCGTGCATGGGCCTGATCGCCCACATGGACACCGCGCCCGGCGTCTCCGGCGCGGGGGTAAGGGCCCGCATCGTGCATTACGAGGGAGGCGATATCGTCCTCAACGAAGAGAAGGGCATCGTCATGTCTGCCTCGGAATTCGAGAGCCTGGCCAAATACAAGGGACAAGACCTGATCGTCACCGACGGCACCACCCTGCTGGGGGCCGACGATAAGGCGGGCGTGGCGGAGATCTTTGCCGCCGTGGAGTACCTGCTCCAGCATCCGGAGATCCCACATGGACGCATTGCCGTGGCCGTTACCCCCGACGAAGAGGTGGGCCAGGGGGCTGATCACTTCGATGTGGAGGGCTTCGGCGCGGCGGTGGCGTATACCGTGGACGGCGGCGAGCTGGGCGAGCTGGAGTATGAAAATTTCAACGCCGCCTCCGCCCGTGTGAGCATTCACGGCGTGAACATCCATCCGGGGTCCGCCAAAAACAAGATGAAAAACGCCCTGCTCCTTGCCGTGGAGCTGGCGAATATGCTCCCACCGGCGGAGACGCCCGCCCATACCGAGGGCTACGAGGGCTTTTACCACTTGACTGCACTGAGCGGCGATGAAAGCGGGGCCGAGCTGCGCCTCATCGTCCGGGACCACGACCGCACGGCATTTGAGGCGCGCAAGGACTACCTTCGGCGCCTGAGCGCCTATCTCAACGACAAGTACGGCGCCGGCACGGTGGAGCTGGAGCTGAGCGACAGCTATTATAACATGCGGGAGCAGATCGAGCCCCATATGTATCTGATCCACCGGGCGCGGGCCGCGATGGAAGCGGCGGGGGTGACGCCGGTGGAGGTGCCCATCCGGGGCGGCACCGACGGGGCCCGGCTGAGCTATATGGGCCTGCCATGCCCCAACCTGTGTACCGGCGGCGTGAATTTCCACGGCGTCCACGAATATATCCCGGCCGGCGCGCTGGAGACCATGACGCAAGTACTGGTGAATCTGGTAAAAGCGGAATAAGCGGACGCCCCGGCGGCCCATTGGGCCGCCGGGGCGTCCGCTTATTCCGGCAATTGCGCGCGTCTACAGCAGGGTGGGGACGGTCTCCGCCAGGGCGGCGGCCAGGGCCGCGTGGCTGCGGCGGGTCAGATGCATGAAGTCAATTTGATTGTACGCGCAGCCCAGCGCGGCGGCGTCCAGAAAATGGCATCCGGTCTCGCCTGCCACCGCACGGAACTGTCCCGGCAGCCGTTGGGACTTTTCCACCGCGCCCGCGCCCATCTCCTGGGCGACGGGGGAGCGCTCCACCCGGGGGTCGATGGGCAGCGGGGCGATAACCAGGATATTGGGCGTGCCGCCGGGACCCCAGCAGTCTACCGTCTGGGCCTTCCGGACCAGACGGCGCAGCCCAAGGCCGATGGCGTAAGCGTTGGCGCCCAGCCGCTGTTTGGTGTCGTTGGTGCCCAGCATGACGATCAGCAGGCTCACCGGCTCGTGGCTTTTCAGACAGGGGTAGAGGTAATCCAGGGCGGACAGGTGCTCATAGAGCGGGTCGTCAAACACGGTGGTGCGGCCGGAAAGGCCCTCTTCCGCCACCAGGTAGTCCTCCCCGAGCTTCTTTTGGAGCAGGCAGGTCCACCGCTCCTCTTCGTTGAAGCGCTGGAGGGCCCCGTCGGCACAGTCGGCGGGATCGGCGCAGTAGCCGTGCGTGTTGGAATCCCCCAGACAGACGATATGCTTCTTCATGTTCCGGCCCTCACCGGCCCAGCTCGGGCAGAGAGGCGGCCGCCACGGACTGGCCGACCCGGCGGGACTTCTCGTCCGGGAGGGTGGGGCAGATCTGCCGTGCGATCTCAGGATATTCCTCCGCCAGGACCTTCTTGGCGGTGTCCAGGATGAGATCGCCGCCCCGGCCGGACATGACCCGGCCCAGCAGCAGCACGTGCCTGAAGCGGTAGAAGTGGTGGTACAGGGCCAGGGAGTGGCCCAGATACACGCCGATGGAGCGGTAAATCGCCTCGGCAGGGGAGCCGGGCACATCCATCAGCTTTTGGACCTCCTTGAGCTTCTCGGCGGGGGAGAGCTTCTCGGAGAGATTGATCCCAGCCGCGGGCGCCAGCTTGATGACCGCGTCCTGGGAAAAATACTTCACGCCGCAGCCGATGTCGCCCGACCACTCGTCCCGCATGGCGGCGGGGGAGGCGTCCACGGGGACGAAGGCCAGCTCGTTGAGCCAGCCGGTGATGCGGCCTTCCGGGTCCACATAGCCCACAGCCTCGCTGGTGCCCATGGCGATGCCCAGCACATTGTTTTCGCCCAGGTTCATGGCTCCCGCCAGGGCGGACACGTCGCCGTCGTTGCATACGGCGTAGGGCACGTCCCCAAAGGTGTCGCGGATGGCGCGGATATAGATGTCCTTCACCTTGGCGTCAAAGGCGTCCTTGGGGACCTGCAGGAACAGGGAGGCGTTCATGGTGCGGTTGTCGATATACACCCCGGCGGAGGAAACGCCCACCGCGTCCACCCGGGGCATATGCTCCGCGGCGGACTTGAGGGCGGAGACGATGCCGTCATAGTGATAGTCCGGATCGGAATTGATCTTGGGGAACCAGACCACCTCCTCGGAGAAGACCGGCTCGCCGTCGACGACGGCGGACACCTTCCGGTCGGACCCGCCCGCGTCGAAGCCGATGCGGCAGCCCTCCAGGTGGCGGCCGATGGCTTTGGGGTCGCCCTTTTCCGCGGGGATCTGATCGCAGTAGACCACCTCGAAGGGATGCTCGAACACATTGGCCATGTAGTCGAAGTCGAACGCCTGCTGGCCGCCGGGGCAGTAGATCTGCTGCATTTTGGCGCAGATTTCCCGGTCTCCGCTGATATAGACCCGGAAGCCGCCGTAAAGCCACAGCATGGTTTTGATGATGCGCTCCACGTAGTAGCAGTCGGCCTGCGCCCGCTCCGGGGTGCCGTGGATGAAGGTGCGGTAGACGGCCACCTGACCCTGCGAACGTTCTACCGCCAGCGCCAGAGGCTTTTTGGCGTCCGTTCGGAACGCCGCGTTGAATTTGCCCAGGGGGAGAAAGCCGGGGTCCAGTTCCGGTACGTGCTGCACGGGGACTTCGATGCCCAGATGATTCATAAAAAAGCCCTCCTGTCGGTTGGTTTTGAAAATTCCTTCGCTTATATGCTATCCGTTTTTTTGGAACTGTCAAGCGCTTTTTCAAGTTTTTGAAAATTATTTTCAGAATCTGCTTGACGATGACCAGTGGCGCGGTTATGATGAGGGCAGAACGGAAGCTTACGGAAAGGAAAGGTGGAATTGATTATGGATACTGCACGGCTGCAGGGCCATCAGAAGTGGATCAGGGAGGAGCTGGAGCGCTGTGTGGCGTTCTGGCTGGAACATGGTATGGACCCGGTCAACGGCGGCGTATACACTTGCCTGGATCGGACGGGAGAGGTCTTTTCCACCGACAAGAGCGTCTGGATGCAGGGGCGCTGCGGCTGGATTTTCTCCTATCTGTGCCATCTGTACGGCGTGAAGGACGAATGGCTTGCGGCCAGCAAGAGCTGCATCGACTTTCTGGAGGAGCACTGCGTCAACCACGACGCGGCCGGGCGGCTGTATTTCACCGTTACCGCAGAGGGAAAGCCCCTGCGCCAGCGCCGCTACTGCTTCTCCGAGGCGTTTTACGCCCTGGCCAACGCGGAATATTACGGCGTTACCGGCCGGCGGGAGCACCTGGAGCGCGCCCGCCGGGCCTACGACCTGTATTGGGACCTGAACCACGGAATGGCCGACCCCACCGGCCTGGGGCCCAAGACCATCCCCGAGACCCGCACCGGACGCGCCTTCGGCATCCCCATGATCCTTCTGAACGTCACCGGCGTGCTGCTGCGGGTGGACCCGGAGCGCAAGGCGCTGTACGAGGAGCGTTCCGCCCGGTGTGTGGATGAGATCTTCCGGTATCACGTCAAGCCGGAGCTGAAATGTGTGCTGGAGAACGTAGCGCAGGACGGCGCCGCCCGCCTCTACTACACCGAAGGGCGCATCGTCAACCCAGGCCACGATATCGAGGGCGTCTGGTTCCTGCTGGAGCACGCCAAGCGGACCGGCGACCGGGAGCTGGTCCAAAAGGCGGCACAGATCTTCGACTGGGCCATCGAGGCCGGCTGGGACAAGGAGTACGGCGGACTGCTCTACTTCATCGACTGTCTGGGCAAGCCGCCCGAGGCCTATGAGCACGATATGAAACTCTGGTGGCCCCACGACGAGATCCTGATCGCCTCGCTGATGCTCTATCGGGATACCGGGGAGCAGCGGTATCTGGATTGGTTTGAGAGGACCCTGGACTACTGCAAGGAGCATTTTGCCGATCCTGCCTATGGGGAGTGGTACGGCTACCTGCGCCGGGACGGCAAGCCAACCCAGCCGCCCTGCAAGGGCAGCACCTTCAAGGGGCCCTTCCACCTGCCGCGGATGCTGAGTATGTGCGACCAGATGCTCTCGGAGCTTCTGGCGGATGCATGAGGGGAGTGCCTATGCCCTACGGAAACGTATTTGCAAAGATCAATAACGAATATTACCAGCTGACCGGCGCAGAAAAGAAAGTGGCCGACTACGCGGTGGCCCATCAGCAGAAGACCCAGTATATGTCCATCTCCGAGCTGGCGGAAGAGGCGGGCGTGGCGGAGGCCACCATCTCCCGCTTCTGCCGGCGGCTGGGCTATAAGGGCTATAACGCGTTCAAACTGGCGGTGGCCAACTCCACCGCCGGACGCAGCGAGCTCAACCCCCTCTCAGGGGAGGTCCTGCCCGAGGATACCATCGCGGACCTGTGCCAGAAGATCTATGCCGCGAATGTGGACGCTATGACGCAGACGCTGGGGCTGCTTCGCCCGGAGGCCGTCCGGGCCGCGGCGTCCCTGATGATGGGGGCGGACAAGGTGCTGTGCATGGGCCAGGGCGGCTCCATGATCCTGGCCCAGGAGGCGGCCCATCTGTTCGCCACCGCCCTGCCCAACTTTTTCCCGGTGGTGGATTCCCATATCCAGGCGATGCTGACCGCCCAGCTCACCCGGCGGGACGTGGTGCTCTACTTCTCCTATTCCGGCTCCACCAAGGAGCTGCTGGACAATCTGAAGATCGCGCGGGAACGGGGGGCTGGGGTCATCCTGATCACCCGCTTCCCCAAGTCGCCCGGCGCGGCCTACGCCGATGTGGTGCTCCAGTGCGGCTCCCATGAGGGGCCGTTCCAGGGCGGCTCTGTGGCCGCCCGGATTGCGCAGCTCTATGTGGTGGACGTGCTCTTCAGCGAGCTTTGCCGCCGGGATCTGGAGGGGTGCCGGGAGCGGAGGGAACTGGTGGCCGAGGTGCTTTCGGATAAGCACATCTGACGAAATCAGACGGGAATTGAAAAAAATTTGCAAAATTAAAAATTAGATAAAATTTTTTTCAAATTTCTGTTGACAAACGCAGCGAGGGATTATACAATCTACCCAACAGGACGCCGCACCGGGCGTTCGAAATTTGTAGAAACTGAAGGAGGACCTATAATGAAGAAGACCCATCGGATTCTTGCTCTCTTGCTGAGCCTGTGCCTGGTCGTTTCGTTGGCCGCCTGCTCCGGCGGTACCGGCGCCGGCACGCCTGAGACCAGCGCGCCCGAGACCTCCGCCCCGGAAACGGCGGCTCCTTCGACCGGCGACGCCACCAGCATTTCGCTGTGGGTGTACCCCGTCGGCGGCTGGGGCGACGAAACCAAGGTCAAGGCCCTGACCGACGCATTCACCGCCGAGACCGGCATCTCCGTCAAGGTGGAGTACCTGGCCTATGCCGACGGCGACGACAAGGTCAACACCGCCATCACGGCCGGCAACCAGCCCGACCTGATCCTGGAAGGCCCTGAGCGCCTGGTGGCCAACTGGGGCGCCAACGGCTATCTGGTGGATCTGGCCGACATGCTGGACGACACCGACAAGAGCGAGATCATCCCCGCGGCCCTTGCCCCCTGTATCAACGCCGAGGGCAAGATGTACGAGTACCCCATGTGCATGACCGCCCACTGCATGGCCATCAATCTGGACGCCTTTAAGGCCGCCGGCGCTGACCAGTACATCGATCTGGAGACCCGCACCTGGAGCACCGACAACTTCATCAAGGCCGTCGAGGCCCTGTATGCCGAATTCGGCAGCACCGTGGGCGCCGTGTACTGCGGCGGCCAGGGCGGCGACCAGGGCACCCGTGCGCTCATCAACAACATGTACGGCGGCACCTTCACCAACGCCGACCACACCGCCTATACCTGGGACGACCCCAAGAACATCCAGGCGATCGAGCAGCTGCTGTCCATGGACGGCATCGCCTTTGACGCCTCCCTCCAGGGCGGCGACGAGATCGCCAAGTTCTATCAGGGCGCTCTGAAGATGGCGTTCTGCTGGAACAGCGCCCAGCAGCTCAACCCCAACAGCGCCGATACCGGCGAGGGCAAGACCGTCACCGGCGAAGAGATCGTCTACATGAACTTCCCCACCGCTGACGGCTCTCCCGCCGAACTGTGCGGCGGCATCTGGGGCTTTGGCATCTTTGACAAGGGCGACGCCACCAAGATCGAGGCCGCCAAGAAATTCATCAAGTTCATGTGTGACTCCCCCAGCACCGCCGATGCCGTGTCTACCTCCACCTTCTTCGCGGCCCGCACCTCCGCCGAGGGCACCGACCTGACCAAGCTGTTCGACAACGAGATGATGAATGATTACGCCGCTCTGATGCTCCCCAACCTGGGCGACTACTACAACGTCATCAAGGGCTGGGCCGCCGCCCGTACCGAGTGGTGGAACATGCTCCAGGAAATCGGCAACGGCGATGATATGACCGAGACCATCGCCACTCACATGGCAAATGCCAATGCCGCTGCCGCCGGCTGAGATCCAGTCAAACGGTAAGTGACCTGATTCGCAAACGGGTTCGCGCGCCCCTTCCCCGCCCCGCGCGGGGAAGGGGCGTGTCTTTTCCTCCCGGATGGGGCTATGCATGGACGGCCCGGTTCCGCCGGGCCTTCGGTGCGTACCCCCACCCATAAATCCACTTCGAGAGAGAGGAGCGGTCTATTTTGGCCAAACAGCCCCAAACCACGATGAGCCGGGCATTGGTACGCCGGGAGACCATCTCCGGTTATCTGTTTCTGCTGCCCAGCCTGATCTTTTTCCTGGGATTTGTTATCATCCCCATGGTCATTTGTATCTTCAACAGCTTTACCAACGCCAATATGCACCCTGGCGACGTCCAATTCGTGGGACTGAAAAACTTTATCGATCTGTGGCAGGACGTGACCTTTCTGAAGGCCTTGAAGAATACCTTCCTGATCGTCATCGTGTCCGTGCCGACGGTGTGTGCGTTCTCCCTGTGGGTGGCCTCGGCCATCTATAAGCTGAAGGGCCCCGTGCTCTCCGCGTTCCGCTGCATCTTCTACCTGCCCGTGGTCACCGGCTCCGTGGCCGTCACCGTGGTGTGGAAGTGGATGTACGACAACTATAACGGCATCTTCAACCAGATTTTGAAAGGCGTCGGAGCGGATACCATCAACTGGCTGGGCGATTCCCGGTTTGCCATCTGGTGCATCATCCTGATCCTGTTTACCACCTCGGTGGGCCAGCCCATCGTCCTCTACGTCTCCGCCCTGGGCAACGTGGATCAGTCCCTGGTGGAGGCGGCCCAGGTGGACGGGGCCAATCATTTCCAGGTCTTCTGGCGGGTCAAGTGGGCCCAGATGATGCCCACCACCCTCTATATCCTGGTCATCACCACCATCAATTCCTTCCAGTGTTTCGCCCTGATCCAGCTGCTGACCCAGGGCGGCTCCGACACCAACACGGTCATGTTCTATATCTACTGGACCGCCTTCAAGCTGACGGAGCAGGCGGGCCACTTCGGCTATGCCAACGCCATGGGCGTGGTACTGGCCATCTTCATCGGCCTGCTGTCCGCCGTTCAGTTCCGGCTGGCCAAAGAGAAGTAAGGGGGGAGCGGAGTAATGAAAATCGGATCCGGGCGCACCAAGGCCTATCGGATCGCCAGCATCCTTATCCTCATCGTGCTGGCGCTGTTGTTCCTGTTCCCGCTCTATTGGATTGTCACCGGTTCGTTTAAGTCCGCCCAGGACATCTATGCCGCGGAACCAAAGCTGTTTCCCACCGAGTGGGTGACCACCAACTTTGAAAAGCTGTTTGCCAAGCGCTCTGCTCCTCTGTGGGAACTGCACGTCCCCTTCGCGCAGGACGCAAACGGCGATCCCCTGGTGTTTTCCACCGGCCCCATCGTACCAGGCGCCATCCGCTGGCTGGTGAATACGGTGTTTATGTCGGTCATGGCCATGATCCTCACCTGCATCACCGCCGCCATGGCGGGCTACGCATTGGCCAAGAAGCGCTTTGTGGGCCGTACGCTGTTGTTCTCCCTGATCGTATGCGCCATGGCCCTGCCCAAGCAGGTCATCCTCATTCCGCTGATCAAGGAGATGGCCGCGCTCAACCTCGTCAACAGTCTGTGGGCCGTGATCTTCCCAACGGTGGGCTGGCCCTTCGGCGTGTTCCTGATGAAGCAGTTCTGCGAGGGCATCCCGGGAGAGATTCTGGAGGCCGCCCGCGTGGACGGCGCCAATGAGGCGAAGACCTTCATCACGATCGTCCTGCCCATGGTCAAGCCGGGCATCGGCGCACTGGCGATCTTCACCTTCATCAACTCCTGGAACGACTACTTTATGCAGCTGGTCATGCTGTCCAGCAATTCCAACTTCACCATCTCCCTGGGCATTGCGACCCTGCAGGCGGAGACCACTGTGGATATGGGACTTTTGATGGCGGGAGCCGCGCTGGCCGCCATTCCCATCATCATCGTGTTCCTCATCTTCCAGAAGTATTTTACCAAGGGGATCACGATGGGCGCGGTGAAGGGCTGAGACGTGGAGAAACGTGCTTGAGTACTTGCATCTTGATGATGAATGTTGTACAATATCCAATGAGAGAAGGATCATTATAATGAGCGATTTGAAGAAATACAGCGGCGTGATCCCGGCGTTTTACGCCTGTTACGACGACCAGGGGACCGTTTCCCCTCAGCGGGTGCAGGAATTGACCCGTTATCTCATCGAAAAGGGCGTCAACGGCCTGTACGTAGGCGGCTCCTCCGGCGAATGCATTTACCAGAGCGTTGACGAGCGCAAGACGGTGCTGGAGAACGTGATGGCCCAGGCCAAAGGAAAGATCGCGGTCATCGCCCACGTGGCCTGCAACAATACTGCGGACAGCCGGATACTGGCCGCCCATGCCGAAGGCCTGGGGGTGGACGCGATCGCCTCCATCCCGCCCATCTACTTCCACCTGCCCGAGTACGCCATCGCCCAGTACTGGAACGATATCTCCGCCGCCGCGCCCAATACGGATTTTATCATCTATAATATCCCCCAGCTGGCCGGCGTGGCATTGACCCCGTCCCTGCTGCGGGAGATGAAGAAGAATCCCCGGGTCATCGGCGTAAAGAATTCCTCCATGCCTGCCCAGGATATCCAGATGTGGCGGGACGAGGGCGTCATCGTCTTCAACGGCCCCGACGAGCAGTATGTCTCCGGCCTGGCCATGGGGGCCTGCGCCGGGATCGGCGGCACCTATGCCGTCATGCCGGAGCTCTTCCTGAAGGTATATGACTGCTTCCGCAAGGGCGAGATGGAGACCGCGCGCCAGATTCAGAACGAGATCTGCCGCATCATTTACAAGATGTGCTCCGCCCACGGCAATCTGTACGCCGTAATGAAGGCCATCCTGGACCAAAACGGGGTGCACTGCGGCAGCGTCCGCAAGCCGCTGCCCGCGCTCGCCGGCAGCGATGCCGCCGTGGTGGACGAGGCCGCGGCCATGATCGCCGCAGCCGTCAAAACCTACTGCTGATCCCCCGTGCAAGCGCCCAAGGGCGGGCGCAGGATGCGCCCGCCCTCTTTTTCTAAAAATACCGGGCTGCCTTCTGCGCCCGAGTGACTGAGGTGTCGATCGACATGCGCATCTATCAGGCAGAAACCTATCAGGCCATGAGCCGCCGGGCGGCCAATATCATCTCCGCCCAGGTCATTTATAAGCCGGACTGTGTGCTGGGACTGGCCACCGGGGGAACCCCCGTGGGCACTTACCAGCAGTTGGTGGAGTGGTTTCAGAAGGGCGATCTGAGCTTTGCAGAGGTTCGCTCCGTGAATCTGGATGAGTATCTGGGCCTGTCCCCCCATCATGAGCAGAGCTACCGCTATTTCATGCAGACCAACCTGTTTGACCATATCGATATCAAGCCGGAAAATACCCATGTGCTCAACGGACTGGCCAAAGACCCGGCCGTCGAGTGCGCCGCTTACAACAAGCTCATCCGGGATCTGGGCGGGATCGACCTGCAGCTGCTGGGCATGGGGCGCAACGGGCATATCGCATTCAACGAGCCGGGGGACGACTTCGGCCTGGAGACCCACCTGGTCAGCCTGACGGAGAACACCATCGAGGCCAACGCCCGCTTCTTTGCCAGCCGGGATGAGGTACCGCGCCATGCCCTGAGCATGGGGATCAAGAACATCATGAACGCCCGGCGCATCCTCATCGTCGTCAACGGCGAGGAAAAGGCGGAAGCGGTGTACCAGGCGTTCTGCGGTCCCGTTACCAAGCAGGTGCCCGCCTCCGTGCTGCAGCTGCACCCCGACGTGACGCTGGTGGGCGACAAGGCTGCGCTGCACAAGCTGGCTGAGGCAGGTGAGACGGTATGCGGATAACCGGCGGTCAGGTCTTTGATTTGCATGAGGGCTTTCTCCGGCGGGATGTGTGCTTCGACGGGCGGCTCCTTTCCGACTCCAGCAGCGACGGCAAGATCTACGACGCCGCAGGCTGCTATGTGATCCCGGGTCTGACCGACCTGCACTTCCATGGCTGCAAGGGTCAGGACTTCTCCGACGGTGACGCCGGGGGCCTGGAGACCATGGCAAAGTACGAGCTTTCCAGGGGGGTGACCCAGATCTGTCCCGCGGGCATGACCCTGCTGGAGGATCAGCTGATCCGGATCTGCCGGGTAGCGGCCGCCCATCGGGAGGCCGACCGGCCCGGCGCGGCCCTGTGCGGGGTGAACCTGGAAGGGCCCTTCCTGTCCCGGGCCAAAAAGGGCGCCCAAAACGGCGACTGGCTGCGCGATCCCGATCCGGCGCTGCTGCGGCGGCTGCTGGCGGAGTCCAAGGGGCTGGTGAAGCTGGTGTCGGTGGCCCCGGAACTGCCCGGCGCCATGGAATTCATCGAGGCGGTGGAGGAGATCGTCACGGTCTCCCTGGCGCATACGACCGCGGATTATGATACCGCCATGGAGGCCTTTCGTCTGGGCGCCCGGCAGGTGACCCACCTGTTCAACGCCATGCCGCCCTTTTCCCACCGCGCCCCCGGCGTAGTGGGTGCGGCGCTGGATACGCCGGGCTGTATGGTGGAGCTGATCTGTGACGGCATACACATCCACCCGGCAGTGGTGCGCTCGGTGTTTAAAATGTTCGGTGAGCAGCGCGTGATCCTCATTTCCGACTCCATGCGGGCGGCCGGTATGCCGGACGGGCAATATACTCTGGGCGGACAGGATGTGACCGTGAAGGGCAAGCTCGCTACGCTGGCGGACGGCACCATCGCCGGTTCGGTCACCGACCTGATGGGCTGTCTGAAAACCGCCGTATCCTTTGGGATCCCGCTGCATGCCGCGGTGCGCGCCGCGGCGGTCAATCCGGCCCGCGCCATCGGCATTTACAGCCGGTGCGGCAGCCTGGAGCCTGGCAAGCGAGCCAATGTAGTCATTCTGGATGAACGTCTGGAGCTCAAGGATGTCTTCTTCCGCGGCGAACTGGTCCGCGGTGAAGGATAGAGACCCCCATAAAAAGGCATCCCATTTCTACTCCATTTCAATAGAAATGGGGGAGCCGTAAAAAAGGAGGAAAACCCCGCCGGGCCGGCGGTGCGGCAGTGTGGAGACCTGTCGTAACGTCCGCAGGACCAAGCGCCTGCGGACAAGGGGGTAGGTGCGAAGGCTCTGCCCTTACGGCCCATGCGCATGGCAACTGTGACCCTGAAGAACATCAAAAAGATCTACGACAACAAGGTGACCGCCGTCCACGACTTTAATCTGGAGATCGCGGATAAGGAATTCATCGTGCTGGTAGGCCCCTCCGGCTGCGGCAAGTCCACCACCCTGCGGATGGTGGCCGG
>ERZ1673695.1096-NODE-1096-length-31240-cov-27.720058_pt1 | contig 31240 bp, 35 predicted proteins | sample MGYA00580225_ERZ1673695 | MGnify/ENA primary metagenome ERZ1673695 (study PRJEB41218, sample SAMN15661739) | gut metagenome | host: Homo sapiens | place: Canada: London | collected 2015-08-20/2019-03-30 | study: EMG produced TPA metagenomics assembly of... | reverse complement strand
GCTAAGTGCTATACAGCGCTTAGCGAAAGGCCGCATGGCCTTATTTGCGGGTTAAGCTCGCTAAGTGCTATACAGCGCTTAGCGAAAGGCCGCATGGCCTTATTTGCGGGTTAACCTCGCTAAGTGCTGTACAGCGCTTAGCGAAAGGCCGCATGGCCTTACTTGCGGGTTAACCTCGCTAAGTGCTATACAGCGCTTAGCGAAAGGCCGCATGGCCTTACTTGCGGGTTAACCTCGCTAAGTGCTGTTAATCACTTAACGAAAGGCCCTATGGCCTTTTGGCGGGTTGATCTCGCGATACGCTGAACAAGCGCTTCGCGAATCGCCTATGGCGATTCTGTGGGTTTTGCCATACGGGGGCCCCAAGGACGAGAGGCCATACCCGTAACCTTAAAAAAAGCGGCGCAGCCGCTTTTTTTAACACTATGAAGGCCTTTTTTACTTAAGTTAAATGGAGCGATAGGCTTTTCACGCCGGTTCGTTTATGCCGGATTCTTTTGTCCCTTGTTTGATGAAATTGAGCGCTCAAGCTCTGAAGCAAGCGTATTCTTAGGGCGGGCCGGCGCACAATCGATATACTCGATTATTTTGTAATATAAATCTTCGCTTGAGTATGCGCTGCCATTAATGCGCTCAATCATTTTTGCTATCCTCTTTTCAGTGGTTCTGGGGGCTATAAGCCAGCACATGCGGGCCTTTGGCAGCTTTAAAAATACGGCGCCAATGACAAGCCCCAGTACGCATCCTATAAGGCACCCAAGCAGTACGGACATAAAACCCCCGAATACGAGATCAAACATTTTTGTTCCTCTTTCATAGTTTGAATCTTTTCGCCGATAAGATATATGCTGTCGTTAGTATGGTAATACTATACTCCGTAGAGAGAATCGCCAATCCGCTCAAAAAATTTCAAATCTCATCGAATGGATTCACCCGAATCTCATTAGTATGCCTTGTAACAGAGTTGTTCTTGTGCGGATATTATTAGTGGACGTCAGTCCAGCTTCCTATGCAATATGATAGCATCATTATATGTCATTGTCACTATTTACTTTATCATGATTCCTATAAATTACAGAATATTTTTATTAATATTTCCTTAATGCAACGCATAAACGGAGTCCGCCATCCCATGTTTTCCAGTGCGAATTAATAACTTCCCGCCAATTTATACCGATGCAGCGAACCCTTAATTTAATGGCTTAACGGTTTGTAATGCCACCGCCAAATGCCTGTGCTGAAAAATCCCCCTTGAAAGCGGCTTTTAAAAATTATAAATTCACGAGGCCCGTTTATATCGGCTGATGGAACAGTCCCGCATTTGTGCTGTACCAAATAAACGAGCCATGGCCGCGCTTTTGAAAACGGCACTGTAAATCCCATTCCGGATATTGCTTTACAAACTGGATCCTGTCGCTGGTGACAAGGGCTAAAAATGATATATAGTTATTCTTTTGCATTGGATGACTGCTCGTAACGTACCACTCGTCCTCCACCTGCTCAACGGTTAGTCTCTGATCCTGAGCAGCTTTTTGTGGTTCAAGCGGCTCAAGCGTCCTGCCGCAGCATGATATCTGCGCGTTGCCTGAACATATGCTTACATTCCCGCATATTGGACAGACATAAAATTTTGATTTCTTCATATTTCCTCCTTCAAAGCTGTTTTCAGTAAGTCCACCCCTTAACATATCCTTTATGTTGACCTCAAGGATGTCTGAAAGGCCCGCGATCAGCGAAACGTCTGGAAGGCCCAGCCCCCGTTCCCACTTTGATATGGTCTTGTCGCTTAGACCCAAATAGCCGGCCAGCTGCTTCTGCGTCAAATGCTTTTCAAGTCTCAGGTTTCGGATTAGCGTTCCGATCCTTGCATAATCCATCAATGTCACCTCCTTATACCATTTTAGCAGAGAATAAATACAAAACAATAAACGATCCGTAGAGTTCTTTAATTATAAAATAAAGTTAAAGCATACAACTGTATTGCCAGTGTATTTTTCTTATCTTGTTTCCGCGGAGTTTTAATCATTTCGGCAAGCTTTTGAAGGGGTTGCCGCGACGCCTTGTTAAGACCAGAGATACCAAAGCCCGCCGTATAGCGCGGGGACGGGACTACGGCGATACAGCAGGGGTTAAAAGGGCGTAAAGGTATTCTGGGTTATGGTGATTATGACTATTTATAGACAACTTAAAAAGGGGCCGGATGACCCCTTTTATGTAGAGTGCAGGATGAGATTAATCCGCAAACATTACGTCAATATGTGTGAACGACAACGTGCCTGTAACGCGGCCTAGCGCAGGATGAGGCACGACTAAATCAAATTGAGGCAAAGCGTTAACGTTATAATAACCGGTTTCCGGAACTATAAATGTAAGCGATTCGCCAGAAGCAATCACACCACCAAAGGTAGGAACTGAAGCCGGATCCGAGGTTAGCCCGTTAATGTTTACAGGTGGCCGCCAGCCGCCGCCTGTATATTCAAAGTAGAAAGCAATTTTAGCGGGGCCTTTCCATGATCCTGTTATGGTTACCTCTGTCCCCCCCATCAATGCGCACCGATAAACCTGGACATACGAAGTATCTTGAAGGCAGAATTGAACAACATGTTCGGTAGGTCCATATTCTTGTGCCATTACAGCAGTTCCGGCCGAGAACACCATAAGCGCCGCCAGCGCGAGGCATAGTAAACGTTTAGTATTCATTTTGAATTCCTCCAATTAATGCGTTATGGTGCACCACATGTTTAGCGTACCCTGTACGAAGTATGCCGTCAAGGGGTATATTGTGTCTTGTTTTGTCAGGGGAGTATGAATCGCCATATAAAATACAAATTAGCGATGCGGGTTATTTTAAATCAATAATATACGGATTTGCTTCGATCTCTCTTTTTTAATGTTTTTTGCCTGAAAAAAGCACATCCGAACAGCCCGTTTATAAAAGATAAACCGCAGCGTGTTCGGATTTGACAATCTCTGGTGCGGTCGATGGGACTTGAACCCATACGGTCTCCCATACGCCCCTCAAACGTACGCGTCTGCCTGTTCCGCCACGACCGCAGATCAATTTGCCTGCGAGACATATTATAATATCTGCCCTAACCATTGTCAACATTAATTTTAGATATTGCGGATATTTGTGAAATGCAGGATTACAATACACATTGGACTAGGAGAAGAAAAGCGAAGAAGGATTTGTACAAATCGGTTACTGCAGGTTTGCCAAGCCAACCAATGGCCTAAAGGAAGTGCAAATCCCTCATAGTAACTGTAACTGCTGTAACACATGGAGTACCGACAATTCCCTGTTTCCTATGCTCTGAAATATAGCATAACCAAAGCGCCTAGGAAGTATAACCGCATGCGTTCAACCATTTTTTCGACTGTAAAGGTACGTGCCTGGCCTGCCGGTCCAAGCGCCCACATTTCCACCCAAATGAGTATACCGGGGCTGAGTTGAAACGCATAGGTATACGCGGCGAAGGAATCCGTGGCTCGCCTGACCGGTTTGCGGTGCAACCTGCGAGGCAGAAGCTATACCTGCCTCCCCGAAAGGCTGTACCTGGTGCTCAAGCGAACGGGAGCTCTGGATTAAAGGCCTCCAAAGCAGCCTTATAAGCCAACGCCTTACAAACAGGCGGCCTGTCCAGGAGAGCGTGTCCGGATAAATGTTAAAGTGGTTCCCAGGCTTGCTATCCAAACGGGCAGAAGCTGCATCAATACACCGCTATTGACGAATTCACAAGGCTTCGGTATCTGGACGCTTATGAAGAGCACAGCGCCTGTTCCTCGGCCTGTTTTTTAAAAAGGCATATGCCTTTTTAAAAAACAGGGTTTCGCGGGGAACTGTGCAGACGGATAATGGTTTTGAATTCACCAATCAGTTCGGCCATTCCACTTGAGAGCTGGTTACTCCATTTGAATCGCCGCCCAGCCGGGGATCCGCCACCACCTCATCCGACCATATGCGCCCCGCAGCAACGGCAAGATGGAAAGCCGCCGCCGCGATGATCAGCGCTGCTTGTGCAATTCTTTCACGTTCTACCCGCTTGCCGGCTTCGACGCACAAGCCCGCTTGCGTATTTAAGCGCCTCCAATAACCGTCCCGTGCGTCCTTTACAATATAACTCACCCTATGCTTTTCTCCGTGCCTATACTGTCCAACATGTTTGACAATCCTACAGTTATCAAGCCACGTTGGGACTCTTAGAACTTGCCTGCCGTGGGATAGCGTGATATAATGTCGGGAATCCTTAGTTTGCGGAGGTTTGATATGGCAAAATTGAGCGAAATACACTCCCGTCCCGAGGCATATGCGGGCAGCATTGCCATTGAGGGCTGGGTAAAGACAGAGCGCCAGAGTAAATCCGTTGGATTTATTGAAATTACGGACGGTACTTCGTTCCGTCCGGTTCAGGTTGTTTATGAATGCGATAAGTTCCCACAGGAGCTTTTAAAAAATATTAATACCGGCTGCGCTATATCGGTGAAGGGGGAGCTTGTTCTTACGCCGGACGCAAAGCAGCCCTTTGAAATACACGCATCCATGATAGAGGTAGTAGGTGAGTGCGATAACTCGTACCCTCTCCAAAAAAAACGGCATTCGCTTGAGTTCCTGAGGACAATACAGCATCTCAGGCCCAGAACCAATACCTTTCAGGCGGCGTTCCGCGTTCGAAGCGTTGTGGCGCAGGCGATTCACAGGTTTTTTGATGAGAGGGGATTCGTTTACGTACACACCCCTATACTTACGGCAAGCGATTGCGAGGGCGCTGGGGAGATGTTCAGAGTAACGACAATGGATCCGGTTACGCCGCCTCTGACCGAGGATGGCCAGCCCGATTATTCAAAGGATTTTTTTGGAACCCAGTCCAACCTCACGGTGAGCGGCCAGCTATACGGCGAGGCGTTCGCGCTTGCGTTTCGGGACATATATACGTTTGGACCGACGTTTAGGGCCGAAAATTCCAACACCGCCCGCCACGCGGCCGAATTCTGGATGATTGAACCGGAGATGGCATTTTGCGACTTGAACGGCGATATGGACGTAGCCGAAGACATGATCAAATATATAATAAATATGGTGATGGAGCGCTGTCCGGATGAGATCGAGTTTTTCAACAGCTTTGTTGATAAAGGGCTTGTAAGCAGACTGAACAATGTCGTGGAATCCTCGTTCGCCAGAATAACGTATACGGACGCTGTAAGGCTGCTTGAGGAATCCAAGGCGGAATTTGCATATCCGGTCTACTATGGCTGCGATCTGCAGACCGAGCATGAGCGCTACCTTACCGAGCAGGTATATAAGAGGCCGGTGTTTGTTACCAATTATCCAAAGGAGATAAAGGCGTTTTATATGCGCCTTAACGACGACGGAAAGACGGTGGCCGCCGTAGACCTTTTGGTTCCCGGCATTGGGGAGCTGATAGGCGGAAGCCAGCGCGAAGAGCGGCTGGATGTGCTGAACTGGAGGATGGATGAACTTGAGCTTGATAAGGAGGCGTATGACTGGTATCTTGAGCTTAGGAAATACGGCGGGGTTCAACACGCGGGCTATGGCCTTGGCTTTGAACGCATGGTCATGTATGTAACCGGAATTACGAACATCAGGGACGTCCTTCCCTTCCCGCGCACGGCCGGAAGCCTGGTTATGTAATAAATTAATTGAAGCTGGCAGGGGAGCCGCTCAGATTTGAGCCGGCTCCTTTTATAATAAAAATACATATTTTATTACAAATTATAATAAAATATTATTGACATATAACATAACATTTTGTAGAATGGCATAGTAATATATGTAGGAGGTAAAATAATGAAATCTAAAAAACTAATTGTAATTCTAGCGTTAATATTGGCATTCACAATATTTATAACGTCTACCAATGCCACAGAAATAATTGAGGATTTAACGGGCGGCAATAAATTTTATATTTACAATGAAGTAATAACATATGATGGAATTGAGTTTTCAGTAAGGATATCGGATAGTGGAACTATAAGTATAGAGGCTGAGGGCGAGTACGATGGCAGGCTTACCTTGAATAGTGACGGCACCTGCAGCGCCTACGCATATAATAATGATAATAAGTGTAAAGAAAATTACGTATTGGAAATATCCGATTTATCCGAGGAAAAGGTCAATGTCGAAGTATGGAACGAAAATGGGGAAAAGGTAAAAACATATACTTCATATCAGGAGATAATACCTGATGTATATACAGGCCAAGCGTCAATAGTTATCGGCGGCGGTATAAGTCTGCTTTTGCTTCTGAAGATTTTACTTGGATTGGCGCTGACCGTCATTATCGGAGGGATAGTATATTACGCCGTGCCTAGGGTGATTGAAAAGATAAAGCAAAATTCCTATATATCAAAATATTATAGGGCATATTTGGGAAGCAAGACGATATTTGTGGCATTGTACCATAGCATTTCAAAAACGTCCGCTACAAACAGGGTAGCTTCTGGTCAAAACATTTATACATTCTATAGTACAAACGCAAGATCGGCAGTAAGCAATACAGGTCTAGGTTATACGCATGATGAAGCACACCGTAAGCCAAAACAATTCACTTTTAATCATTACCATACGGCAAACAGGAACGGCGCTCATGCATGGTATGGATTGCCCTACTACGATGTTTGACTGTTTTTATGGAGAAAAGCATTCAGTCTAAAAACAAAAAACCGTATAAGCTTGTTCTTACTATAGGAGCGGGCATAATTCTACTAGTAGGGATACTTGCTGTTATTATAACGCAGAGTTACGTTATAATAACTGATAGGACAGAGCTTCATGGTGAAATTGGAGTTATAGATACTTGGCTCAACGGTACCTATGGCGACGAGGTAGTATTGGCTGGAAATGCAGACAACAGAGCTGAAGCGCCTACGCATGGCGACGATATGCTTAACTTTCTTGGCGATTTATGCTATTATAAAAAACTATACTATTACTGCGCGGCAGATGAGGACGGTATGATAAGCTCGTCATCTATAATAGAAGCGCTTGAGTGGATGGCTGTTAATGGGATAAATTATGTATGCCTTAGCTTAAGTTCGCCATACTATAGCGAGGAGTTAAGGGAGTGGGTTTTAAACCATCCTGATATCAAAATATACGCCAGTTATAACAATCGCTTCAGCAGCATTGCCGACTATCCGGCTATGTACGAAGGCGTATATGCCAGCGGTAGCGACCGCAGGATAGAATATAAACCCACAGATACTTCATATACTTCATCAAAGATTCTCGTTATTAATCAGGAGGGGATTAGCATATATAGCGGCAATTCCTTCTTAAACATAGTTACTATGATTAAAGATATAAATGAAGAGGAAAGGTGGGGCATCCATGACTAGGATTATGCTTTATTGGGGCTATGACGCCGATATAGTTGAGTGTCCTGAATTTATCGCGGAGGATCTGGCGCATTATCAGAGGGAATTTGATGCATGGAGGGTAGAATGCCGCAGAAAAGTCGGCGGATATAAAATTTCTGATGAAGAAGCCGAACTGGGGATTTCCTTTAACGCGGACACATTTGTTGACTGGCTTAACTCGGTTCCGCTAAAAGGCGGCAGGGATAGGGCGCGGATTGTCAAACGCGATTATTATCCATTGCCGTCCGAGGTAAAGAACATGCCAAAGATAAACTTTTAGCGTGCGTTTATAATTAAAAAACTTTGGAGGGATGTTAATGAAACGGTTTTTGCTGTTCTCGGACAATACCACGGATATTATAGAGTGTCCCGATTTAATAGTGGATAATTATTCATATTATAACGATGAATTTGTTAAATGGATATACAATCCGGAGAACGACCATGGTTACTGGATTATTGACGAGGAGGGAAGCAGGATACTTGATTTCGAGGGCGATGCGTTCGTCGACTGGCTGAACGACGGGCCGCTCAGGAACAGCGATGAAAAGGCGCGGTATGTCAAGCGCAACTATAAGCCTACCCATTACGAGATGAATTCGATGCTGAGGATTTACGTATAATTCAAGTGCTTTAAAATTACAGAGCATATGAACGGGGGGGCTGTTGAATCGGGCTCCCCGTATCCCGAAGTTTTAGTTCAAAAGACCGAAATGCCCTCAATTTCATGGAACATTTCATCGACCGGCCTGTTCGGGAATCTCATTGCGCATTTAAAACCGATGCTGTAAAACGCCCGCGGCTCCCTTTCTCCCTCATACGCCAGGGCGTCAAGCACGTTTTCCAACGTTTGATCCGGATTGGGCGTGGACATTATGTGGTTAAGTACAGGTCTTTTGTCCACCCTGTCAAAGCAATGCGCGGGCTTCCTTCCGCACGCGTTCACTAATCGCTCACGCGCTCGCAGGGTGTAATTTTGGCCGTGCACGCCCCCTTATTCACCTTCGGCGTCGCGTAGCGCTTGTACAGCGCATCGCGAGATTAAAGGCCATTCGGCCTTTCGCTAAGTGCTGTACAGCACTTAGCGAGGTTAACCCTAAAACACGACCTTCAGCTGCAAGCAGCTATCAGGCCGTGTTTTGCTATCAAGGTATCAAAAGGCCGGCGTACACGCCGCCGGCTTTTGATGAATTATACTTTTGGAGGATGTGTCCAGGTTATCCTCTCTGATTTATGATGGATTATAAAATTGAGGCAATGTTCCCAAGCCTATTATTCTCCTTTGCATTTTTGGATCCCTTAGAACCTATTACCGCCATAGGCGGTTCAAAAAACGGATAGCTCCATTTTTAAGTTGTTCCGTACGCGTTCGCTAATCGCTCGGTTGGAAAACCCCTGAGCAGGTCTTTCTTTAACAAGGTGCTGCACTTGACAATCCAGGGCAGAAAAGCTGAAAATATGTCCTTAGCAGCTGGTCAGCGGATATGATAAAGGCGTTCAGCGCAAAAGCTCTTTTCATCTTTGGCCGAGCGCATATCCTCAAGGACCAGGCCGCCCGCATTACCGTATATTGCCGTCAGTATTTTTGCGGGAAAGGTTCAGCACTGTAAGCGCAAAGAACAGCGCTGATACCGCAACCAGAATGATTAGGTGCACGGCGGGAGTCATAGTATAGTCTCCATAGCTTAACGTAACTCCCATAAGCTCGTTAAATTCCGAAACCGCTGCCGCGGGCGCTCCGGGAAAGCTCTGCTGAATGGGCGCCTCAAGGAATACCTGCCTAAGGAGCGCTGCCGAATGGGAAACCGGAAACAGCTTTATCACCCATTGCATAGCCGACGGAAGCGTCCCTATAGGAAGATAAACCCCTGTAAGAAAACCTATCATCGTACCTATAACGGTGCAGGCAGTGCCAAAGGCGTTGTTGTTGGTGAAAAAGCTGACCAGAAAAAACGTCATGGAGCTTGACGCCATAACGGAAATAAGAAGCACGCCCAGAACCTTAATCATGGCGTCAAAGGGAAGGAGTTCGCCGCCGCCTATCAGTATATAGGCCTCCGCTAGTATTAAAGTAGCCAAGCTCATTATAAGCCCTATCACGTAAGCCGAAGCCAGGTACCCGCCGGCTATCTGATAGCGTTTAAGCGGCGCTGATTTAAAGTCCCTTATCACTCCGGTTTCAATATCGTTTACCATTGACCCAAACGCGCCCATCGTTGTTGTAATAGCCGTAACCGCAAGCGTTCCAGCCATTATCCAGCTGTCCATGAGGAAGCCGACTCCTGGTATATCGCCAAAGTTTGAGCGCCATACGTCTCCTAAAAACAGCAGATAAAGCGCTATTATAATGATAACCCCGAGCAGGGAGAAGAACACGGCTGATTTCTGCCGGAAAAACATCTTAAGGTTTCTTTGCATAAGATTAAGCATGGTCTTCAGCCTCCTTGCCGGTTACTCGAATGAAAACGTCCTCCATAGTCCCATGGACGACTTCAAAACCTTCTATCATGGCGGCAATGGAATCCAGCATCGGAATGGCCGTCAATGAATCGTCTATATCCAGGGAGATTATGCCATTTTTTTCCTTGCACTCGATACCGTGGGATTGAAAGTATGAGATTAAACCTTCCCTGTCCTTTGGCTTAAGGCGCATTGTATCCGTGCTGTAGCGTTCCTCAAGCTCATACGGGGTGCCGTGGACGGCTATTTCACCGTTATCGATTATAGTAATATAATCGGCGGCTGCGGCTTCTTCCATATAGTGAGTAGTAAGGAATACGGTCATTCCAGTCTCACGCTGCAGCTCCGTTATGGTGCGCCACACGTCCCCCTTGGTCTTTGGATCAAGGCCAGTGGTAGGCTCGTCTAAGAACAGGATTTTCGGCGTGTTGACGAGCGCCCGGGCGATATCGGCGCGGCGCTTTTGGCCTCCAGAAAGCTTTCCATACCTCCGGTCCGCGAATTCCGCGGCTCCCGCCGCCTCGGCGGCTGCGTTCGCGGCCTCCTTCGCTGCGCTCCCTGCTATTCCATAAAAGCGCGCTCTTGTTAGCAGATTTTCCCGCACGGTAAGGAGCGGATCCAGGACATGATCCTGAAACACAACGCCGATTGTCCGCCTGATGGCCGCGTCGTCCTTGCCAAGTATGCAGCCGTCAATAACGACTTTTCCTGAGTCAGGGGCAAGCAGCGTACAGACCATATCGATTGTGGTAGACTTTCCAGCGCCATTGGGTCCGAGAAAGGCGAACAACGTGCCCCTATCCACAGAAAAGTCGATGCCTCTTACCGCCCTAACGCTGCCATAGCTCTTTTCTAGTTCGCTTACTTCAATAATATTTCCCATAATTCCTCCTGCCTTTACTGATAACAACCAAATTATAAAATGACTCTGGCGTTAAGTCCAGCGTAATTATGTAAAGAGGAGTTTGAAAAATATATAAACTAAAAGCAACGCCGGATTTATCAAGTCACGTTAGGACTCTTATGTAGGGTTACAATACATATTGGACAACAGGGAAGGAGAAAAAGGGAAGAAGGATTCGCACAAACCGGTTATTGCAAGGTTGAGGAGCGGCAAATATCGAAAGGAAGTGCAAATCTCTCATGAAGACTGTAACACAGAACATGAAGTACAGGCAATCCCTAATGTGATACGCTCAGAAATATGGGATAGCCAGAGCCTCACGGAAGTATAACCGTTCGTGCATCTATTTCTGGCTGCCCAGATATGACGGAAGCATCGAATCGCTGGAGAAACTCTACAGACGGCCGCATTCCCATCCGAACCAGCATACCGAAGCAGGGTTAAAGCTGATTCGGGACATGCGCCGCAGGAATCCGGAACTTGGCCTGCCAGAGCTATGGCACAGGCTCACAAAGCGGGGGTATACCCGCCGTCCGGAGAGCTTGTTCCGTGTCATGGGAAAGCCAGGCGTGCTGCCGAAGTCCGCGCAAGAGCCTTACAAGCCCAAGGCCTATGAGAAAATGCAGTACCCTGGTCGACGGGTTCAGATCGACGTTAAGGTGGTGCTGAGAAGCTGTATCACCACCCCTAAGCTGCGTCTGTCCCAATACACCGCCATCGGCGAATACAGCCGTCCGCGTTTCCTTTGCGCCTATCTGGGGCGGAGCGCCTATTCCTCGGCCGACTTCCTGCGAAAGGTGGCTTCATGGTTCGGACGTGGCGGCGTAAAGATTGAATGTGTGCAGACTGACAATGGCTTTGAGTTCACCCACCGCTTTTCCAAACTCCAAGCGGGACTTATCCACTCTTTTTGAAGCCGCCGCCAGGCCCGGCATCCGCCACAAGCTTATGCGCCCCTATACCCCCAGGCGCAACGGCAAGGCCGAACACAGCCGCCGTGAGGATCAGAAACGCCTTTACAGCGCCCACCGCTTCTATTCCCTCGCCAAAACCGTTCAAACAACCGACCGATAAGACCTCTTTCCTGGCTCTCCCCCCATGATTTTCTTGCCGCTCATCCTCTTCGACATGTTTGACAATCCTACACATTTTAGATATTGCGGATATTTGTGAAAACACTTGCGAACCAGCCCTATTTACTGCTATGCTGTTCTTGCTTTTTGCATTAAAGCAGATTACGCAGGAGGATACAATATGATTAAGCACATTGTATGCTATAAACTTAAGGACAGCAGCAAACCAGCGGCTGAAAAAGCGCGGCAGATTCTTTTGTCCATGGAGGGAAGGGTTCCAATGATACGAAGCATTAACGTTGGCGTTGATATCATCCATTCCGAACGCTCATATGATTTAGTACTGGAAGTGGTTTTAGACGACCTGGACGCGCTTGAGGCATACCAGGGAAACCCCTATCACAAGAATACTGTCAAGCCGTTTATGCATAACGCGCGCGAAGGTAGCGTTTCAGTTGACTATGCTTTTTAACGTCAAACTGTCAAACTGTCAATTAGCCGCTTATGCATAATATCGCCTTAAATGGGAATTATATCCTATGGGGTGATGATATGAACAACCGTATTCTTTTAAAACGTTATTATAAGAACAGGCTATATAAAAACCGTACGGTTTTTGCACGCGCGCTGGACTTTATAGTACTCAGGCTGATTATATTCGCAGCCTTATACCTGTGGTTTAAATCGAACGGTACGCCCAGCGGGCTGTCCGTGGCGCTGTCGGTTATCGTAACGCTCATGTGTTGTGTGGCTATTGAGCTGATAAAGAGCATACGCCTCGATAGATTTATAAAAAAGGAGCGCGTCCGGCTTAAGCGCGAGCATGCCCTTCAGACGCTGCTCGTATTGGACAGGGGCGAATTCTCCCGCATAGCCAGGTTTTGCTTTGAACGGACCGAAGGCGAAGGATTGCTCTTTGCCGTGCAAAAGGCCGCCCCCCTTGATCCCGACGACGTGCTTCGCGCGTATAGAATGGCAAAGCAAAAACAGGCTGAAGCTATACACGTCTTCTATGCTACAAGCGCAACCGATAGCGCGGTAAGGATGGCAGGGCGGTTCAGCGACGTTGATATTAGCCTGCACGGCCCGGACGACATTTTGGAATATGCTGACGAACTTGGCCTGTACGTTGACGCGGAAACGCTTGAGGCGTCTCTAATAGATGGTATAGTTGAAGAGAAACGGAACAGAAGAAAGAAAAAAATGGTCGTATTTACCTCGGCAAGGGCAAGGAATTATCTTTTGATAGCGCTGGGGCTTATAGCATTATCCTTTACCACCCGTTTTGCCCTGTATTACAGGCTTATGGCCGGCATATGCATAACCTTCGCCGGCCTGTCGTGGTGGACGGACCACGCGCTGGCCTTAAAAGGCGACGAAAACGCCCCCGCGGGTTAAACTCACATAGAATAATAAAAGGGCCGGCGCAGTCACATCAGCGCAGGTCCTTATTCCTGTTATCGCTGGGCTAGTCAAGTTCGATATGTTTTCCCTCCCTTGACCGCCTGTAAATTACGAATTTGCGTCCGATACACTGCACCGGCTCGGCTCGCAGCCTCTCGGAGAGTGTTTCGCACAGCTCCCGCGCTTGCTGAGCGCAGGTTTCAAGTACGGATATCTTTATCAGCTCCCGCGCTTCCAATACGCTGTCCAACTCGTCAGTTATAACAGGGGTAAGCCCCCCTTTCCCTATTTGGAATACGGGCTGCATACCATTCGCCATAGCCCGGAGGCGTGCTCTTTCCTTGCTCGTAATCTTCATATTGCCATACCCCTATTCTACAAAATCAAATTCCCACTCGCCCATTCGCACCGTGCTGTCTTCTCCGGCCCCAGCTTCCCTCAGGGCATTGATTATACCCTCTCGTATGAGATATTGCTGAAAACGCCTCATTGATTCCTCATCGTCGGCATTTGTGGTGTCAAGTATATATTCTACTGTCCCGCCCTCTACAACATAGACGTCCCCGTCCCTGCTGATTTTAAAGCCCTTTTCATACCGGTCGGCAACGGCTATCTCTTCTTCTTCAAACTCGTAAGTCTTTGGAAGCTTATCAAGCGTTTTTACAATCTCGTCCAGCAGCGGTTCAAAACCCTGCCCCGTGGCGGCGGATACGGGAAAAACCTCGACATCCCTATCCTCAAGCTCCTCCCTAAGCAGCTCCAGGTAAACGTCAGCGCCGGTTATATCCATCTTATTTGCCGCCACAATCTGCGGCAGCTCATACAGGCGCTCGCTGTACCGCTTTAATTCATCATTTATTCTGTAATAGTCCTCAACCGGGTTCCTGTCCTCGGAGCCGGAAATATCAAGGACATGCACCAGCATTCTGGTTCTCTCTATATGTCTTAAAAAATCATGGCCCAACCCCGCGCCTTCCGCCGCGCCCTCAATGAGCCCCGGGATATCCGCTAGCACGAACGTACGGTCGTAGCGCTTAACTACGCCAAGGTTTGGCGTTAGGGTTGTAAAATGATAGTTTGCGATCTTAGGCTTTGCACTTGTAAGCACCGATAATATGGTCGACTTCCCCACGTTTGGAAGCCCTATGAGGCCTACGTCGGCAATCGTCTTTAGCTCAAGCTCAACCTCCCTGTCAAGCGTTTTTATACCTGGCTGCGCAAATCTTGGAGCCTGCCTGGTAGGCGTTGCGAACCTGGCGTTGCCCTTGCCGCCTCTTCCCCCTTTAAGGACTTCGCGTCTCCTTTTTGGCCTGTTCATGTCGGCGATTATCTTTCCGCTCTCCACATCGCGCACAAGCGTGCCTACAGGCACCCTTATAATCAGATCCTCGCCGTTTTTCCCGCGCTGGAGCTGGGATCTGCCATTTTCCCCCTTTTGCGCGCGGTAATGGCGCATAAACTTAAAATCAAGAAGGGTGTTCATTCCCTCGTCGGCCTCAAATATTACGCTTCCTCCGCTTCCGCCGTCGCCGCCGTCCGGTCCCCCGCGCTGCACATACTTTTCGCGGTGAAACGACGCGCATCCGTCGCCGCCGTCGCCGGACTTAATTATAATTTTGGCTTTATCTACAAACTGCATCTTTACAGGGCGCTCGGCTCGCCGGCCGCTTCCGCCCGCACCTCCGTTCCTTCCGCATAGTGCCTGCAAACACTTTTAAGCGTGCATTCGCCGCATTTTGGCTTTTTTGACGAGCATACGCGCCTTCCATGAAATATAAGCCAATGATGCGCTATCGACCACTTATCCTCCGGTATGTTTTCCATAAGCTGTTTCTCTATCTTGAGCACATCGTTTGAATCGGCAAGCCCCAGCCTGTTACTGACCCTTGCCACATGCGTATCAACAGCTATGGCCGGCTTTTCAAAGGCGTTTGACAGCACCACGTTGGCGGTCTTTCTGCCAACTCCCGGGAGAGATACCAGTTCATCCATTGTTTGGGGAACTTCGCCGCCATATTCTGAAATCAGCATATTGCAGGTGGCAAGTATATTCTTCCCCTTTGTGTTGAAAAATCCGCATGGCCTTATATATTGGCTCAACTCATCCGGCGTCAGTCCTGCCATGCTCTTTGCGTCGGGATAGTCTCTGAACAACGCCTCCGTGCACCTGTTGACCTGCTTGTCCGTACACTGGGCGCTTAAAATCGTGGCAATCAGCAATTCAAACGGGTTCTTGAATCTTAGCTCCGGCGCCGCGTCCGGATGCGCCTCGCTAAGCAGCCGTAAAATCTCGCTGCAATGTTCTGCATCGTAATACATATTATCCTCCAATACTTTTCACATTTGATTATATACGCTTCCCGCCAAATTCACAAGCATTACGCATTAAAACAAGAATCATGCCCGGCCGGCGCGCCGGGCATGATTCTTTCTGGAGGATATCACTATATATAATGGATGCTATTTTCCGCGCTTCATCCCGTTCATCATCTGCATCAGCATCATGGGGTCAAGCCCGCCTCCGTTTGCCGCTCCCATCCCTTTTTGGCCAAGCATCGAGCTGAGAAGGGACATTGGATTGCCCTGACTTTGCCCCGTCGCCGGAGTGCTGGGAATATTGGGCATTCCTGCCCCTGGAGATGGCTTTGCCGCCTGGGGTTCAGCCTTTGGGCCTGAGGGATTCAGCCGTACCCCCATTGACTCGGCTATTTTCATCCTCTCGGCAGGCGCCACAAATGGCTCCATTGAGTTCAGGAACCGTTTCAGCTGTTCCACGCCCTGTTCTGAACGTATCCTTCTGGCCATAAGAAGAGCAGGTGAAGCCTCTTCGATTATATCGGGTTTGACTGGCATAGGCTTTGAAGCCGGTACGCTGTTAGGTGCCATCCTCTGCATTGTAGTCTCCTGTCCGTGCTGAGCACGATGTAATGTTATGCTTTATTATATGCGGCATTTTTTGATAAGTTCGCACAGCGCGGAGATATACGAGCATATTATTGTCAAAGAGGTGATTTTTATGAAACGCAGTCTTAAAAACATGGGTAATAAAAATAATCCCGTTACGCAGCAGCCTGGCGTTGGCAGCCAGGACATCCAGGACATTACCGATGTAATCAACCGCTATTCCGACAACACGCCAGACGAGCTGATAGGCGAGTTGATGAACGCAAGGCAGTCCGGGCAAATCAACGACGCCGATATGCAAAACTTTTTGAATACGGTTTCCCCCATGCTGTCCGGTCAGCAGCTCGCAAAGCTCAATGAGGTAATCCAGCGGCTGTATCAAGGGCAATAATCCCTCGGCTTTAGCTTATTACAGCATAAAAATCCGGAATATAGCCGGCGCTTCCAGCATAAGCATATCCCAAAAGGGACAGGGAGCGTATGATATATGAGAGGCACAAAATCCTCCAACGAAACCGGCTGCAACATAATACCCCAGCTGATAAAGGCTGGCCTTATAGCCTCTGTGCTAAGCATAGCGCTGATAGTGCTTTTTGCGGTCGCGCTGCAGCAGTCGTGGCTGGACGACGGCAGCATAGCGGTGGTAACATCGGTTATAAAGGTTCTGGGCGCCGCGCTTGCCTCATTCGTAATAACAAAAAAGTGTAAAAACCGCGCATGGGTATACGGGGCGCTCGCTGGTATTGTCTATGCCCTGATGGCCTTTGCAATCTTCTCAGCGCTGTCGGGTACATTTTCCATTACCCTGGCACTGCTGTGCGATATGGCTATAGGCGCTCTGGCCGGAATGCTTACGGCCATGATAATAAAGGCGTTAAGGGGATAGCAGGCGCCGCTTTACATGGGAATACCCGCCTGTCCTGTGCCATAACAAAAGGAGCCGAGTTCGTCTCAGCCCCTTTTTTGCTTTATTCATTCCTCTTCTTCCTCTTCGGGAAGCACCGCGTTATGATAGACCTCCTGAACGTCGTCATTGTCTTCAAGCCGCTCAAGCAGGCGCTCCACCTTCTGCACCATTTCAGGGTCTGCCGAAATGTCAACCGTGTTTTGGGGTATCATGCTCAGCTCAGCCGACAGGAATCCGTATCCTGCGGATTCGAGGGCCTCCCTCACCGCTGAAAAATCTGACACCGAAGTATATACCTCGTATACATCATCCTGGGGTATAAAATCCTCCGCTCCAGCGTCAAGCGCGGCCATCATAAGCTCGTCCTCATCTATCGACGCGCTTCTCTCAATTATCATTACCCCACGCTTATCAAACATCCAGCCTACGCACCCCGACGAGCCCATGGAGCCGCCGTTTTTATCAAATATATGGCGCACATCCGCGGCTGCGCGGTTTCTGTTGTCAGTAACCACCTCTACGATTACAGCAGTACCTCCGGGGCCATAGCCCTCGTAGGTTATCTCCTCGTAATTCACGCTGCCAAGCTCGCCCGCCGCCTTCTTAATCGAACGCGAAATATTGTCGTTTGGCATATTGCTTGCTTTCGCCTTTGCAATTACATCCCTAAGCTTGGAGTTGTTTGACGGGTCTGAACCGCCTTCTTTGACCGCAATGGCAATCTCGCGGCCTATCTTTGTAAAGATCTTGCCGCGCTGAGCATCGGTCTTCTCCTTTTTATTTTTAATATTTGCCCACTTGGAATGACCCGACATTATGCTACCTCCTAATTATATAACTATAAAGCGCATTGACGCCCAATAATTATATACCACATTATTAGTTTACACAACAATTAAGTTAAGCGGCAGGTTATAAAGCCGCAAGAACTACGTTTACCCGCATGTTCTGTTTATTTATGGCTCTTTTGCCGGCTGTGACGCCAGCTCCTCAAGCTTTGACCTTACTGATTGAAGATCTTCCCACGACTCCCTCTTTTTAGCCGGATCCCTTAAAAGCGCCGCCGGATGATAGGTTGGAATGATATACACTCCCTTGCTTCGCTTCCATATTCCGCGGTCGCGGGTGATCTTAATCTGGGGATCATATATGTATTTAGAAGCCACCGCACCAAGGCACACTATAACCTTGGGCCTTACAAGCGCAACCTGGGCCCTCAAGTATGGCAGACAGGCCGCCGCCTCGTCATCGTTTGGATTTCGGTTGTTTGGGGGGCGGCACTTGACAATATTGGCAATGTACGCGTTATCCCTGCTAAGGCCTATGGCGTCAAGCATTTTATCAAGAAGCTTTCCAGCGGCGCCAACAAACGGAAGCCCCTGCAAATCCTCATCGCGCCCAGGTCCCTCACCAATGAACATTACGGGAGCCTTGGGATTTCCATCGCCTATTACCACATTGTTCCGTCCTTCGTGCAGGCCGCACCTTTTACAATCCTTCAGGCTTGAATATAACTCAGACCAAGCATACCTCATGTAAAGCACCGCCATATAAAAGTGTAATCGACTTTAACGATATTACATATTATAATATCATACACAGCCTTGGATTTAAAGTTGCTGATAAAATTATCCTCTAAAGTTTATCTTTATTCCGAACTGACTTCATGTTCCGTCAACTATATAATAAACAAAAAGAAATGTTTATATGTATAGTATTCTTCAATAACAACAGGATCCGCCGAACGCTATAGTTCGTGCTTTGGGTATGGTGGGATTCAGGTCTCATCGTGTAAAAAAACTGGCCGCGCTGCTTTTTTGAGGCCGCGCGCTTTGCTTCTCGCCTTCGCGCTCCCTAGCGGCAAAACCCGCAAAAGCCAGTCTTCGGCCGCAAGCAGCTGTCAGACCGGCTTCGTGGGGCTTTTGCCTCAAACCCCGCCAAAGGCGTCTTTTTTACAAAAAGTCACCTTTGGAATCCCGAAAAACAACGGTTTACTTTTGTTGTTTGGCCTCTTATCAGTCGCTCTCACGTTATCCTCTCTGATCTTTGATGGATTGTAAGATTTTGGCGATGCACTAAGCTAATATTATTCCCTGTGAATTTTTTGGAGTTCTTACAACCTTTTTTGCCACTCCTTGAATATTTAAGCGGACCGGAACCTGGATATCGCTATAATGAGCCGCTCTTAGCCCGCGGAGCTGTAAAAAACCTGTTGGCACTTGTATTATAGGCCGACAGGTTTTCGTTAATATATTTCTTGGTTTAAACCGTTATTATATTACGCATTTGAATTGCGTCCGATAAGCTGCGGCTATTCAACCCCCTGAGGGTTTGGCTTATGGGATTCCTTCCGCCCGATGTACATCGCGTGCTCAGCATACCCCAGGAACTCCTCCCTCTCACATAGCTTCTCCGCAACATCAAGCCATTTGTCAACAACTTCGCGCGGCTGTATAAGGAAATTTTCTTCGCACGGAGACATTATACCCTCCTGCCCGAACAGGTTGAGCTTTTTGAGAGGGAAACGCTCCATAAAGGGCATTATTCCCTTCTGGTTTATAAAAAACGCCTTTGTAAACGCATCCCCGCCATAAGAGTCTCCCCTTATGACGCTGTCAATAAAGGGTCCTTCAGCCTCGCCCATTATCATCTCCGGCTTATACTTCATAGAGTAAATCATACCGGAAAAAATCAGTATAAAGGAGACATACAGGTTGCCGCCTTCCTTTAAAAGCGGAAGCGCCGAGTTTATCGCCCGTGCTCTGTCCTGCTCATCCAGCAGGTGGTACATCGGACCCATTATAAAGACATGATCATACGAGCCGCTTACCAGCTCACCGACCTCCCTGGCATCGCCTACTATTCCATTAAGCCTCACGTTCAGCTCCTCCGCCTTCTTTAAAGCGAAGTTTACATTTGAGCTTGAAAGGTCAAGGAGCGTAACGTCGCAGCCCCTGCCGGCAAAGTAAAGCGAATATCTTCCGGGGCCTCCGCCTATGTCCAGTATGCTGTCGCCAGGCTTTATATACCTGTTCATCATCCTCACCGTAAGCTCGAACTCATACGGATGCTCTTCCAGACGGTTCCATTCCATTAAGACATCGCTGTCATAATAATTTTTTACGATATTTACATGGTCTTCCACATTATGCCTCCCTTATTGGCATTCCTGGACTTCAGTCGTGATATATAAATGATAGGGCCATGAATTCATGCCCTACCTTGAATCTCCATATTATGTCTTATACTATCTAGCTATATGCCGGAAATTTGTTTTTGGAGGCACCACCCGGAATCGAACCGGGGATGGCGATTTTGCAGACCGCTGCCTTACCGCTTGGCTATGGTGCCATATCAATCCCATTATATGCCCGTATAAGACCTAGGATGCATCTTCAGTTATATCCGTTTAAAAAATGGAGCGGGAGACGGGGCTCGAACCCGCCACCTCCGCCTTGGCAAGGCGGCGCTCTACCAAATGAGCTACTCCCGCAATGGTGCCTCAGAGTGGACTTGAACCACCGACACAGGGATTTTCAGTCCCTTGCTCTACCAACTGAGCTACCGAGGCGTTTATGGCGACCCGGAGGGGGCTCGAACCCCTGACCTCCAGCGTGACAGGCTGGCATTCTAACCATCTGAACTACCGGGCCGTTTTAAATCAAAAGCGGATGGTGGGAGCAACAGGGCTCGAACCTGTGACCCCTTGCTTGTAAGGCAAGTGCTCTCCCAGCTGAGCTATGCTCCCTCGCCATTCCGCGTCGACAGACGTTATTATAACTTATGCCTAAGCGCTTGTCAATGCGGTTTTTTTATTTTTATGAAATTAATGTAAACCATAAAAAGCCCTTTTACTATGCGGCTTTACGCGTTATTGCAATATAATGCGCCTTTATATATTCTTTTTCCTTACTTCTCGGCAAATGCTAAATATGTTAAGATTAAGTTCGGCATGTAACACTATAGATGAAACGTAAAATCACGCTTTGGAGGTGCCGATGGATATATTCGACGTCTTTATGCTTTTGGGAGGCCTGGTCCTTTTTCTCTATGGAATGAACGTTATGGGGGGAGGCCTTGAAAAGCTGTCCGGCAGCAAGCTTGAACGTATACTCGAAAACCTGACCAACAATCCTCTAAAGGGCGTGCTCGTTGGAGCCGGCGTTACAGCTATCATACAGTCCTCGTCCGCCACCACGGTAATGGTGGTTGGATTCGTAAACTCCGGCATTATGAAGCTTAAGCAGGCCATCGGCATAATCATGGGCGCCAATATCGGCACCACGGTAACGGCATGGATTTTGAGCCTTACCGGCATACAGGGCGACAGCATATGGATAAGCATGCTCAAGCCCACATCCTTTGCCCCGATACTGGCCGTAATCGGCATGGGCGTGATAATGTTTTCCAAAAGCGGGCGCAAGCGGGATCTTGGTTCAATACTTGTCGGCTTTTTTATGCTCATGTTCGGCATGTCGGCTATGAGCGACGCTGTGGCTCCGCTTGCCAACAGCGAAGCGTTTACATCCATTCTGCTCTTGTTTACAAATCCTCTGTTTGGCGTTTTGGCGGGAACGGTTCTTACGGCTATCATACAGAGCTCGTCGGCCTCGGTCGGCATACTGCAGGCGCTCGCTACAACGGGGAGCATAACGTATGGAATGGCAATACCTATAATCATGGGACAAAACATCGGTACATGCGCTACGGCGCTGATATCCTGTATAGGCGCCAATAAAAACGCCAAGCGCGCGGCAATGATCCATTTTTACTTCAACATTATCGGAACGATTATCTTCTTAGCGTTATTTTATGTTCTTGACGCAATAATTGGATTCAGCTTTACGGCCACAAGCATTAACGGGGCTGAAATCGCTATGATACATACGGTATTTAACCTAACCTCCACAGCCATCATGCTCCCGTTTGGCAATCAGCTTGCAAAGCTCGCCACGCTTACAATCCGTGAGGGCAGCAAGGAGGAGGTATTGCTCGACGAAAGGCTGCTCAACGTTCCCTCCTTCGCCATAGAACAATGCAAAAACGTTATTGTAGAGATGGCGGCGCTTGCCAGGAACACGCTGAATATGTCATTGGCCATGATTGACAAGTACGACGCGAAAACGGCCAAGCTTATCATTGAAAACGAGGATAAAATAGATAGATATGAGGATGTGCTCGGCACATACCTTGTAAAGCTGAGCGCGCGCGAGCTGTCTGAGGAGGATAGCAACGAGGTGTCGAAGCTTCTGCATATAATTGGTGACCTGGAGCGGATAGGCGATCATTGCGTCAATATTGTCGAATCCGTTCAGGAGATGGCTAATAAGGGGATTGCCTTCTCAAATATAGCCAAGGGCGAACTTGGAGTTATGGGCTCCGCTGTATCCGAGATTGTAGGTTTTGCCACCGATATCGTGGCCACGGAGGATTTGAAGCTGGCGTCCAAGGTCGAGCCGCTTGAGGAGGTAATTGACGGCCTTGAAACAGAGCTGAAAATGCGGCATGTGAGGCGCCTTAAGGACGGAAACTGTACTATCGAGCTTGGCTTTATCTTCTCAGACCTGATTACCAACTATGAGAGGGTTGCGGACCATTGCTCCAATATCGCCGCATGCGTGATACAAATCAGCGTCGCCTCCTTCGACATGCACGAATACTTAAGCGTTGTGAAGTCGGAAACGCCCTTTGCCGAGCAGTACCAAGTGTTTAAAGACAAATACACCATCAATTAGGGGAATTGCTATGAAAACCGAGTTTCAGGGAATCGCCGCCGAACTGTACGATCTGCTCCACAGCGGCAATACCGACAGCGCGGTTTATCCCGAGCTGATAAAGCGGTATTTCGGAACGGATGTGTTGGAGCTGGGATGCGGGTCGGGAAGGCTGTCCATTCCCCTTGCTCAAAACGGCTGTAATGTAACCGGCATTGAGTACGAAAAGGACATGATTAGCCTTCTTTTAAGCAAAGATTATCCTAATGAAAGGCTTTCGGTTATACGGGGCGACGCCCGCGATTTTAATATAGGCAAAAAGTTCGACGTGGTTTTGCTTGCGTGCAATTTCCTGAATATGTTTATAGATCCGTACGACGTTTTAAAAATACTAATAAGCTCAAAGCGCCATCTAAAGCCTGGCGGCGCCATTATAATCGACAGCTCGATTCCCGATTTGACAAGCATGGCCGAGGAAAACGGCATGACCTTCGTAAGCGAATTTAAAACTTCAAGGGGGACGACGCTGCGCGATACTTTTACTCCACGCTACGATTTTGTGAGCCAGCTGGAAACCGATGAGATATTGATACAGGAGTTCGACGAAGCGGATAACCTATTGAGGGAAGAAACGATTGTCACCCAGCTTACTTACTATTTGCCAAGGGAGATAAGAATGCTTGCGCGGGAATCGGGACTTGCCGTATCGATGGAATGCGGACGGCTGGCATGTCCGTTGGTAGAGGAACGCATTGAGGACAACAGCCGAAATATGATATTTGTTTTAAAAGAACCAATGCGCTGACGGTTGTATTCTCAGGATGCCTCTAACTCATGCTGCTGCGCCGCTTCATCGCGTTTCGTCGGCCCTTAGAGCGCCATGGTGTTTTGCTCGGTATAGCCAATAACGGGTATAAAAAGTTTTTATAGTTTATATAGGGTGCAAACCCGCGGCACGTCCGCGTAAGCCTTTTTATCGAATTCTTGAAAACGCATGTGTAAACAGGTCTTATTTTGTATTGTATTGCCGTTTTCTAAAAATTGAGGTAATATTAATCAATAATAAGTCAAGACGCTTGGAGTTTGAATATGCAGGCTTATGGTAGATTTGCGTATATCTACGACCGGCTTATGCGGGGCGTGGGGTACGACGATTGGGCAAAATATATATCGCGTTTGTTGGGAGACGCAAAAACGGTTATAGAATGCGGCTGCGGAACAGGCGAACTTACGATGCGCCTTGCAAAAATGGGATTTTTCATGACGGGGCTCGACATATCCGAGGACATGCTGGGCGTTGCGTCGGAAAAGCTAAGGAAAAACGGGCTTACGGTTCCTCTTATATGCATGGATATGGCCGAGTTTTGCGTTCACACCCCCGCGGATGCGATATTATGCGCATGTGATGGGGTAAACTACCTTACATCGGTTGAGCGGACCGCGGCTTTCTTCTCATCCTCGTTTCGCGCGCTTAAACCTGGGGGAACGCTGTTGTTCGATGTGTCCACCAAGTATAAACTCGAACGCATTATCGCAAACAATACGTTTGCGTCGGATGAGGGCGACGCCGCCTATATATGGGACAACAGCTATGACCGCGCGCGGTCCCTGTGCGAGATGAGGCTTACCTTTTTCTCCCGTAGGGATCAGCTATATGAAAGATTTGAGGAAACGCACGTGCAGCGCGCCCATACTGAGCGGGAGCTGCGCGGGGCCTTGGCTGAAACGGGGTTTGGTTCTGTCAGGGTATACGACGCGTTCACCCTTGAACCGCCAAAACCCGAGAGCGAGCGGCTGCAGTTTATTGCAAAGAAGGATAATACGTAACCGGAGGTTAAACAATGGCCGATAAAATAATTAAGGGACTGCTCTTTGACGGGAACGTCAATCTGATCGCCATCAACGGCACCGAGCTGATAAGGGACGCGAAAACCAGGCACGGGTTATCCCGGGTTTGTACCGCGGCGCTTGGGCGCACGCTTATGATAACGTCCGTTATGGGTGCGCTGCTGAAAAATGATACCGACCGTATATCAACCATAATCAATGGAGGCGGCCCGGCGGGGCGGATAATTTGTACTGCCCGAAGGGGCGGAATCGTTAAAGGCTACATTGAAAACCCTTCCCTTGAGCTTCCGCCCACGCCGGACGGCAAGCTTGACGTAGCTGAAGCGGTTGGCAGGAAGGGCGATCTAACCGTCATTCGCGATCTTTCGCTCAAGGATCCTTATATAGGGAAGAGTGAAATTGTCTCGGGCGAGATAGCCGAGGACTTTGCAAACTATTTTGCGCTAAGCGAGCAGCAGCCGTCGCTTCTGTACCTTGGAGTGAGGGTTGCAACGGCTACGGGCGATGTGTTGGCGGCCAGCGGGCTGCTGGCGCAGCCGCTCCCCCAATGTCCGGACGAGTATGTATCGACGCTTGAGAGCAGCGTCGGAGCGATACGGGGGCTCACGGAGATGGTTGAAAAAAGCGGCGATTTCGAAGGCTCGCTTGACAAACTGTTTGCCGGCATGGACCTTACGGTTACGGAGGGGTTTGAACCCGTTTTTCGATGCGACTGCGACAGGGCAAGGCTTGAGGCAATACTCGAGTCGCTTGGCGAGAAGGAGCTCAGGGAAATGCTGGAGGAGGACGGGGGCGCCGAAATAACCTGCCGCTTCTGCAACTCAGCCTATAAGTTTGATTTGAGCGATCTGGAAAAAATTATTAGGAGGTGCGCCGCAACCGGCGCCGCAGCCGATGTCGAGTGACCGCTTAAAACTACGTTCAACGGGCAAACTGCTGGCTTTTGAGCGCCCCGCCGAATACCACATTGCGCAGGGAAAGCGCAAGGAAGCCTTTGGCGATTTGCCTGGAGCCATGCTCTGTTACCACAGGGCTTTAAAGGCGCGTCCGTATGATCCCGATACCGTTTTAACAACTGCCTCATTGCTTACAAAGATGCAGCGGTTTGAAGAGGCAAACAGGTTGTATATTATGAATCTGGCGAATAAGGAATACCGCGCAAAGAGCTATATCGGGCTGGCGTTTAACCTGATAAACATGGGATGTTTCAGCCTGGCGGAAGAGTATCTCAGTATGTGTCTGGAAGAGGATGAAGACAAAGAGCTGTATCAAAGGGTTATGTTCCTGACCGATATCGTCAAAAAATATGGTGCGGATGAACCGAGTATTTCCCAGGATATGGACGGCGTTTCAAGGTCCGATTTAGTGCAAATACAGGATTTTATCCAAAACGGCGATTCAAATATGGCGATTTCCCTGTTAAAAGATATATCCTATAAGAATCCGGACCATATCGGCATAAAGAACAACTTGGCTGTCATGCTGTTTGAAGCAAAACGCCTGGACGAAGCCATTGAGCAGGTTAGGGATATCGCCCGTACCATTCCCGATAGTATCCTGATCCAATGCAACCTAGTGATGTTCCTCACGGCCGCTGGGAAGACCAGCGAAGCCTATGATATACTCAAAGAGCTGTCGGCACGCACTCCCGATGACATCCACGAGGCGCTTCAGCTTGCCATACTGCTGGTTGAAAACGGGTTTACAGCGGATGCGCTGCGATTATACAACAGGTTATATTCCGAGCTTCCATACAGCCCTCCCGTATGTCATGGGCTTGCCTTATGCTGCTTTCATAAGGGCGACTATGGAGTCGCGATTAAACACTATAATAAGCTGCTTAAAATCGATCCTCTTGACAGCGTGGCGCTCTATTATAGAAGGGTCTGCTCGGACGCGCTTATTGGGAAAAAAACTACCTTTCGGTTCATGGGGAGCTATTCGGTTCCGGTAGTAGAGGCGGTAAGGCGGCTTTCGCTATTAAAAGAGATGCTGGATAAGGAAAATGATTATATTGCATCCATATGGGACGAGGATAATGACCTGGAGTCCGTTCTTCGCTGGACCTTGATGACCCAATCGCCTCAGATTCAGAAATCCGCCGTTATCCTGCTTGGCCGGATAGGCGGCGCGAGGGCCGAATACCTGCTTCGCGAATGCCTTGCGGACTTCTCACAGCCGGACGAACTTAAGCTTGTAATATTCAGCGTGCTTGGTACCATAGGCGCCAGGATGCCATATATTTCGTGCATATCCGGAAGGCCCGTATCCGCTCCCGAACCCGCGCTGTCAAAGGTGCCCGACAGCCTGCCATATCCTTACTACGCAATACTGGAGGGGCTTTTGGACGGCCTTCGGGACCGGAGGGGCGGAACCGTTACCGATATGGCCGCGGAGCTCGTATTGAAATTTTACGGCGCGCTGGACGACTATCCATATTTAAATCAGGATAAGCGGGCGGCTCTCTCCGCGGCGTTTGAGTATGAAGCCTGCAGGCGTCTTGATATAGAGGTTACGCCCGAGGAAGTGGCACAGATACGCAATGTAACCGTAAGGCGCATAAAAAATGCCTTAAAGACGATTAAACGCACTATGGAGGGTTAAATGTTATTTATAGCCACATGCAAGATGGGAGTCGAATCACTTACCGCGCATGAGCTGCGCGCGCTCGGCATTGAAGTGGTTGCGGTTCATGACGCCCGCGTTATATTCAAAGGCGGATTTGACAGCATGGCTAGAGCTTGCCTGTGGCTAAGGACGGCTGAACGGGTGCTTATGGAAGTAGGCTCTTTCACAGCCGCTACCTTCGACGAGCTGTTCAATGGGGTAAGGGCTGTAAACTGGAAGGATTACCTTGCCAAAGACACCTTCATACATGTAAACGGCAAAAGCGCGAAAAGCACCCTGTTCAGCGTATCAGACTGCCAGAGCATAACTAAAAAGGCCATAGTGGAGAATCTAAAGTCCGCCTACCGTACCCAGACTATTCCTGAAACTGGGAAGCGCGTGATCGTTGAGGTCGGCTTATTGAAGGACCGCGTCACGCTGGCGCTGGATTGCTGCGGGGCGGGCCTTTCAAGGCGCGGATACCGCACTTTCAACGTTGACGCCCCGATCTCGGAAACGCTTGGCGCCTCAATCGTAATCCTTTCAGGGTACAAACCCGACATACCGCTATATGATCCAATGTGCGGCTCGGGAACTATGCCAATAGAAGCGGCGATGATCGCGACAAACCGCGCCCCAGGCCTAAACAGGGACTTCGCGGCTGAGGAGTGGCATTTTCTCGACCGCGGGTATTTTGAAAGAGCCCGCAGTGAAGCAAAGGAGGCGGTAACGGGCACTCCATTTAAAGTTTTTGGCGGCGATATAAACGCAAGGTGCATTGACATATGCAAACGCCATGCTAAGAAAGCAGGCGTAATGCTTGATTGGGCCGCCGTCCCTATCAGGGATTTTGCCCCTTCGGCCGATGGAATAATAGTGTGTAATCCTCCCTACGGCGAGAGACTGCTGAATAAACATGATATAAAAAAATTATACATAGAGATGCGGGATAAGTTTAACGAGTATCCCGGCTGCTCAAAACATATAGTAACCTCAAACCTGGATTTTGAGCGGATATACGGCCGCCGCGCCGATAGGCGCAGGAACCTGAGCAACGGCGGTATAAAATGCACATTATACAGCTACTACAGATCTTTCAGCTAAGGTTCTTAAGCGGAGGGCCACGCGGCAGTCCTATATTTCCCATGCTGCCGCGCGCAATATACTTTGTTCGCTATGGCTTCATATTCATATCATATTGTCGTGCCATAATTGAAATATAAGCTTGGATGTAGCGCTATAATATTCCATATGCTATAATTAAGCAATATACTTGACGGCGGTAGTATGATGTTTGGTTACGTTGGCCCCCTGACATGCGAGCTTAGAATCAAGGACAAGACGCTATACGACGCGTATTACTGCGGCCTGTGCAGGGAGATAGGCAAAAGCTTTGGCCAGCCCCCGCGCGCCACGTTAAGCTATGACTGCACCTTTTTAGCATTGCTTATTGCAAGCGTGAAGGGGCCTGTTGTGCCGGAAATGCACAGGTGCGGCTTTAAACCGCTTTCAAAAAGGCGCGCAATGATACCTTCTTCCGAAGCGGTCAAGTTTTCGGCCAACGTAAATATAATCTTAACATGGTACAAGCTGCGCGACGATTGGAGTGACGAACGCAAAGCGTCCGCACTGGCCCTCAGGCCGCTTCTCTCATCCTCCGCCAAAAAGGCGTTTAAGGCCTGCCCTGAAGTGGCCGGCGCTGTTGAACGGGGCCTTGCCGAGCTGTCGGGATTGGAACGGGCTAATTGCGCTGATATAGACGCGCCCTGCGACGCTTTTGCGAGGATGATGAGAGAAATAATGCTAAACGCTCCTGTTATGGACAAACGGGCTCTGGATGTAATGGCCCATATGTCCTATCATATGGGCAGATGGATATATCTGGCGGACGCCTGGGACGACCGTGCCAAGGACGAAAAAAGCGGAGCTTACAACCCCTTTACAGCCTCCGGCGCCAAAAGAGACCGTGCAGGGTTCTTAATGAATATTTCGCTGACCGAGGCGGTAAAGGCGTACGATCTTCTTAATGTAATTGCCAATAAGGGCATTCTTGATAACATAATACGCCTTGGCTGTTACGAACGTACCTGCCGGCTGCTTGATCCCGTATGCGGCGGGACCAACGCCATCGATGAGAGCGCAAGCTGACGCGCGGCGCCCGGCTTCATACGGTATTTTTTAATAAGGGCAGTTATGGGTACAACCTGTTTCCATCCCTTTTAATCTCATGGAGGTATTCTGAATGAACCCCTACAAGGTGTTAGGAGTAAGCGAAACGGCCACGCCTGAGGAAATACGTCAGGCTTATCTAGAGTTGGTAAAAAAATATCACCCGGATAAGTATACGGATAATCCGCTTAAAGAGCTTGCCAATGAGAAGCTTAAGGAAATAAACGAAGCTTACGATACGCTGACAAAAAAGGACAAATCCTCATCGGCCTCGTCCTCCGGCGGATATTCGGGCTATTCCGGCGGCGCCGGAAGCGCATATACGGGAAGCGGCACCTACTCCGGCCCTGAAGCTCAGGAGTTTTCGAGGGCGCGGGCATTTATATCCCAGGGAAACCTCCAGGCGGCCAAGTTGGTGCTTGACGCGATAAAAACACATAATGCCGAGTGGTATTTTCTATACGGAATAATATACCTCAGGCAGGGGTGGTATGATAAGGCAAACGAATTTATAACCAGGGCCTATCAAATGGATCCCAACAACGCTGAATACAGGAACGTATATTCAACGCTGAAGAGTTCCGGCTCGCCTTACGGCAATGGAGGCGGCTTTAACCGTACGGGCGGGTCTTCATGCAGCACCTGCGATATCTGCTCGGGCTTAATCTGCGCTGATTGCTGCTGCGAAGCCTGCGGCGGCAATCTTATCCCCTGCTGCGGATGCAGGTAACAAAGGGGGCTGTAGCTTGTATAAATTAACGCCAACCCTGAGAATTACGCTGAGCGCCATGACCGTAGCGCTTACCATACTCTTTCTGTTCGCGGCCGCTACCCTTCCCACTGGCAGGCTTGTGTGCTATCTTCTCGCGTCCGTATTTGTATTTGCGCTGACAAATGAGGGCATGTACCTTGGCGCTGTTTTATCCTTTATAGCAACCTCGGCGCTGGCGTGGCTGATCATTCCTGGGAAGCTGTCAGTGGCGCCGTATATAATAATACTTGGCCATTACTGCATTTTTAAGGACTTTCTTAGAAACCGCATTGGAGATCGGGTTATCGGCTTCGCGTTGAGGCTATTATACTGCAATCTGTTCACCGGCGCGGGGATAGCGCTTGCGATCTATGTCTTTAATCTGGATTTGGCTGCGCTGATGCCTGAAATGCCCCTTTGGCTGATAGTCGCCGTGCTTGAGGCTGGATTTATATGCCTTGATATTCTTACCTCAATGTGCCGGACGATCTATATAAACAGAATCCGCAATTCCCTTATTAAGCGAAAGTGAGCCGGGCCGCGGCTATATTCGGTAAAAGAGCGTTTCAATACATGTGTAGTTAGAGCTTGAAACGGTACCTTCAGCTTGTAGCATTGCGTTTAAAATTCCGCAAATATTAATCCCCCCTAAAAGCATCGTGGGTTGCAAGCGTGTCAAAAAAGCGGCGCGGCGGCTTACTCGCCTTCGGCTGCAAGCAACTGTCAGGCCCATATACATGGGGCGCCGCCCCATACCCCGCCAAAGGGGACTTTTTGTAAAAAGTCCCCTTTGGAATCCCGAAAAACAGCGTTTGACTTTTATTATTTATTAGGTTTTTATTTGTTCGCTCCCAAGGTATCAAAAGGCCGACGCACATGTCTCCTATTCGCCTTCGGTGTCACGAGTTTAACCTATAAAATCGCCATAGGCGATTCGCGATACGCTTGTTCAGCGCATCGCGAGTTTAACCCGCAAAATAAGGCCATTGGGCCTTTGACTAAGTGCTATATAGCACTTAGCGAGATTAACCCGCAAAGTCAGTCTTCGGTTGCAAGCAACTATCAGACTGGCTTTTGCTCTCAAGGTATCAAAAGACCGGCGTACACGCCGCCGGCTTTTGA
>ERZ1673695.1093-NODE-1093-length-31273-cov-4.921071_pt1 | contig 31273 bp, 25 predicted proteins | sample MGYA00580225_ERZ1673695 | MGnify/ENA primary metagenome ERZ1673695 (study PRJEB41218, sample SAMN15661739) | gut metagenome | host: Homo sapiens | place: Canada: London | collected 2015-08-20/2019-03-30 | study: EMG produced TPA metagenomics assembly of... | reverse complement strand
TCTCTTAGAGAATTGCAGTGATGGTAATATTTCCATTGACAATGATGTAGAACAGGGACTTCTTGCAAATGGTTGGCTTATTTACTGCGGGCAACCAATAGTGGGATTTAACGAGGATAGTTATTTCATCTATCGGTATACTGATATTTCAAAACGGTTTTGCCGTATAGTCAAGCCGATGAATCTTATTGCAGGAACTTAAGATATGTAAAGTGCCGAATGAACCAAACGTCTTGAGAGGCGTCGGGTTCACCGGCGCTTTTTCTATTGATGTCAATCCCGCGTATTTTCTGCTTTACCACTTTGCAATAATTTTTCCGTAGATTAGCTTTTTGTCATAGTTATATTTCGTAATCGCAACCATCACCTGATCGCCGATATGAAAGTCGGAATCACATTGAAGGGCAGAATAGGTGCACATGCAGTCAAGCCCTTTTTCCAGCCGGCAGAATACTCCACCCCGGTATTTTCCGGTAATGACCGATGCCCTTTGGCATCGAACTGGATGGCGCAATTCTGCTCCGTCAAATGGATGGGGTTCCGCTTCCTTGATGGAAATGGTCAGTTTGTCCTTATCCGGATCATACCCTTTAATAATTGCTGGATAAACTTCTCCAGGATGATAGCAATCGCGTAAATCCTCGATCATTGCGTAGGAAAGGTGCCGCTGCGATAATGTAATGTCAAACCCGCCGCATTCAGCAAGAAGGTGGGTCCGGCCGACAGCAATGATCCGTGCCTCTGTTTTTTTACCAGATTCAGGTGGAGAATGGCGAAGAAAGTAGCGCCGCCGAATTTGCATTGCAAGTCTGCGCGATGCAAGGCAGCAGTCATTTTCCCGGTCAATATGCGTGATTACATAGTCAATCGTGCCCCTTCTCATGGATTGCAAAACGTGTGTCGGCCTTTGAGTCGATTCGTCATACCATATTTCCTGTTCCGGAATTAGAATTTTTGCCCTGTATGGGATGACGACTAGGCTGTTGATGATCTTATCCATGGTTTCTCCGGTGTTTGGATCGTTAAACTTCAAAGTGTTCCGGTCGATGCCAGCTACCTGTCCGGATAAAAGGGACTTGGAACGGTAGGAAGCATAAATGGCGTTCCACTCTGAGCGTTGGGCTTCAGACAGGTCCTTATCCAACTCAGTTAGGTCAAGCTGGTTAAAATCCATTGTGCGTTCTCCTTTCATTTATAAAATTTGAAGTGCCCATTTTTCCATATAGCATAACAGTGTTCATAAGGAAAATGGATTTCATGTTGCTGTTCCAATCGTTCTAAAAAGAAAATAATTGCCCGGTATTTAAAATTCATGTGTTCCAATTCTGCTGTTATCAAAGACTCATGCCCAACTGGAACAGGGCAAATATCGTAACGATATAAATGCCCGTTACCGTCACGGTTTCGAAAGAAAGTCAAGGTAAAAGGCGGGACACCCGGCAAAAAAGAATGAAACGTGTTTCCAGATACTGCAAGCATAATATCAACGGAGTCTATCATTTTGTAACGCGGCGTTTCTTCATCAAGAAACAGAAATCCATTTGCTTCCTTTATGTATCCGTTACTAACCAAAACACGGATTGTTTGTAAAACAGGAACCTCCTGATGGAATTTTAAATAAATTATTTTTTCCATTTGATCTATCCGAAGCGGCCCAAATTGGTGGATGGTATTGAGCAATTCTTTTTGATATTTTGTCAAAAACAATAGGTTATCCCCCTCTGAAACTGAACAAAATCCGGCTTTCGTTTTCACAGATGGCGTTAAAGATACTAGACATCAAATATGCAGTCATATTTTTGATCGGTTCAGTATTGCTTTTTAAAGTATCGTAAACACCGGCCAGTATTTCTCCGTTCAGCAAATTAAGATAGCTGCGCACCTTCGTTTGCGGAAGCGTGGCGTTACCGATGTGCAGCTGTTCCGAATAAAACAGCCGTTCAATAGCATTTTGAAATATGAGCTGTGTAGTACTGTCAAATATTTCAAGCTCACATTGCCCTAATATCCGTTCCAAAGCTTCGTTGTCAGCCTGTCCGCCTGAAAAGGCAGACTGACTTTGATCAATCTTGCTATGATCAGTTTTTTTAATATCATTCTTTATTGACGGCAATTCAGGTAGTTCTTGACCTGCCAAAAAGGGATGCTCAGATATGCCGTTCCGGGATATCTTGGACTGCCCTTTTGACATATCTTGACCTGCTGTATTGTCATATCCCGTTATTTCTATAGATTCCTCCGAAAGTGATGTGCCCTCAAAATGGTCGGAAAACTCTTTTGCCTGTCCGTCATCAAGCTCCGTTTTTAGAAGATATAACAGGTTGGGATACCCTCGCCCTTGGCGCTGCTCTTCCAGCAATCCGACTTTGATTAGTTCCTTGAAAGCTGAAATTGCTTTTTTGTAGGATATATTTAACGTGTTCGCGGCTTCCTCGCGGGTATAAATCAAATACACTTCATTGTCCCTGTTCGTCCAGCCGTTGCGCTGCGAAAGCGTTAGACGGTTTAGCAGGAGTGAATACACAAATTTTGCTTCTAATGAAATTTCCCGGTATTGTTGATTTGCAAGTAAAACCAGAGGGAATTTTAAAAAATCCTCATTAACAACGTCGCTGATCTTAAATTTCCGGTTGTTCATCACATGAATCCTTTCCTTTAAATCTCATCTGGGGAGACTTCCTGAATGGTTTTGCAGTCAATACCCTCTCCCAACGGGATCGTCGGGGAGTTCAAGCCCAGTTCTGTTTCATCCGGCATGTATTCATCCGTGGCAATCATATTGGAACAAGATGGTACTTTGGAATCACTTTGAGAAACGGGTGTACTTTGCTGCTCGCTTTCTTTTTGCCGCCACTTGGGGATATGATCCGTAGCTTTGCAGGAAACCATTTTTTTAAATTCCGGCATTTCCTCCGGGGTGATTTTTTGCAGCTTTAATGGCTGTTCGCCCCGCATGATTAGAATGAGCTGATCTTTGGGAAGCCGCCTGATTTCATCCGGCAACATCAGCGGCCTTCTGGCAGAGGTTTCTGTCTGCGTGTAGGGGCGTGTTGAAGTCAGCAATGGGGAGAAAAGCGGAGGCATCGGCGAACTGGTATTACTTACCCGTACCGTCGTATCACCGCAAAGCTTTGAAATGTATTCGGCGGTCATTACATCGTTACAACCTAAAAACACCTGGTAGTCTGCATCACCGACGATTTCCTGCCATTCGTTGTGGGGATAACGGTTTGAAAGTTGGGCGATCCCCTGGGTTGCAGCCTGTATGTTAATGTTTCTTGACCGGGCGACGGACCATATTTTTTTACTGTCCAGCAGGTCGATGTTGCAGTATTCGTCAAGTACAAAGTTGACACAGACCGGTAGACGCCGGTTCGGCTGCTGTCTGGCAAAATCAAACAGTTCTACGAAAAGCAGAGAAAAAAACATCGAGCTTAGAAATTGAAGGGTCGAATCCTGATCGGAAATAATGCAGAAATAGGCGCACTTTTCCCGTCCTGGACGGGTAAGATCGATTTCACTGTGTTTCGTAATACTGTCAACCAGTTTGTTTTGAAAAATATTCAGCCTTGAACCAAGACCTATGAAAATATTTCCCCAGATATTATGAGGAGCCTGTCTGAAAATTCCATAGGGAGGAAGCGCAGGATGTTCAGGCGGCAGCGCCCGGAATTTGGCGTCAAGTTCGTTTACATTAGTTGTCGACAGGATTTTATAAATTGTACCCAGGCTTCGTTCCTCAATGGGAAGTAATGTATCACTGCCGGGATAGGTTAAGCTCTGTACGTATAGAATCAGTGCCATTAACAGATTTTTTTCGGCAGTTGCCCAGAAATCATTTTTTTCGGAATCGCTGGATGTGTTCCTAATAATAACCTCTGCTACGTTTTGAACAAGATTGGTGTTTTTAGAACTATCTGTCATAAAGTTCCATCCATCTGACGCAAGCAGGTCAAGCAGGTTGTATGCTTGGACAAAATAATGTTCCTTTTCTTCAAGCGTTTTAGAAAACAACTCGTAAAATTCAGCTTTTGTATCGACTAAAAGAAGCGATTCTCCGCGTTTGACAGCGCTCATAATGAAAGGCATAAAAAATCCGCGCGATTTACCGGTTCCAGGGGCGCCGTACAGGATGATGTTTTTATTCATGCCATGCAGGTCTTTCATGCCAACATATTCCCCAGATGGAAGTTTTCCGAAAATGGTAGCACTCATTTCAGGTAGACATCCGATTTCCAATACTTCTTTCATCCGTTTGGATTCCATCCATCCGGAAGTGCCGTGTGTCCCTTCGGACAAAAGTTCAATACCGCGTTCTTTATCTTTGACTGCCTTTGAACCGGATAAAAAGGACATTCCTTTTTTGGTAAACAGGCAGTAAAAGATAAGAATAACGACTGTAACGCCAAATCCAACCGGAGTAAAAACGGATGGAAGATTGACAAACGGATCCCAAGATAATTCAGGAGTTTTTGTACCAGTGCCAAATACGCTATCTATGCCTGTAGAAACAACATGTATAAACATCCCGTAAAAATATAGGATGAGCAAACCAATCCCGATATACTGCGGTATTTTCTTTTTGTTTCTTGCAAAGAAGCCTTCAAGTTTTCGCTCAATCTTTTCGATGCGAGGAGCTAAACGGGGCAATTAAGTATTTTCCCTCCTTTGTTTGAAATGGATACCAGTCATTGTCTGTGAGTTGGCAGCTTAATCCCAGCGCTCTTTCGGCGGCACTTATATTCAGAGAGTGCAGCGTAATATTTTTACCGGCCAGAATTTTGCTGATTGCTGAAATCTGCTCTTCCAGTATAATCAAGTGAAACGACGGAACTTCCCTGGAAATCATTTCAAACTGTTTTAGATTGCAGTCGATTCCAATGACATAATTCTCATTTGTTGTTCGATGCCTGGCATCAGACTGATGGATACCGGGTAAGTAATCTTCTCCCAAAATCTGTTCTGCTAATCGGCGGCGGTAATTCCGGCAGCATAAAATCCGAAGCTGTCTTAGCCCAAAATCAGATAGTGGAACGTAACAGACCGGGCTATTGAAGAATTCGGCGGCCGAAGCGAAAGATTGAGTGGTTGATTTCATTTTGCGTATAGCGGGCCGGCCTTTTGCGAGGCTAATGAGTTCTTTGAGGTTTTGCGCACCAGTATAAAGAACGAAAGGAATCCGGCCGGATAACAGACCGGAAGCAGAGAATATGGACTGTTCGGCACCTGGATAAATCCCGTCGTTTTCCGGCGCTATATAATAGGGTATAAAGGCATATTCGGCCGTATAAAGGAAGCCTGTAAACCGGGTGCCCCCTAATATGTTGGAAGACTTTTTCCTTCGGAGTGAAAAGGCCGGAAGAAACGTCATATCTGGCGTCTCGCTCGATGGTTCTTCTATGAATACGTTGATCCCTAGGCGCATGAAAAACAACATAAGTTCTGACATCTGAATACGACGCGTTAATGCTGGCCCTTGTCCGCGGTATTGCCGGTCCGGTTCATAGCGGTACCCTGCGGATTCCAGCAGCCGATAACCATTTGGCGTTACACGATAACTTTGCCCGCTTCTGCTTTGGCGAAGATATCCATAGTCCAGCAAAATTTCTGCTATCCCTTCTGGGATATACTGCCCACAGCTGACTGTCAAATCTTTGCACCATGCAGCCAGTCGTAATACAGCTATTTCTAAATTTGAAAAAACCATAAACCGCATACCCCTATGTAAGCCTGCTTGTTTTTACTGAATAAATGAATGAAAAAAGAGCATGAATCCCATAAGTAAAAAGGTTTTCCGAGTGCTTGTTTCTCCGAAATTGCCTGGAATTTTTTGCTTGTAAACTTTATTGAAAACCGCATAGGGCTGGATGGGCTTTATAGTAAAAGAAATCCCCAGCTTCCTCATCGGGAAGGACATAAATATGGCAGCACATATCAGCGTCCAAAACTGTGAAAAGCCCCAGCGAAAGTTCAAACTGGTTATCATCTGGAAACAGCCTGCCTTTCAATGCGTTCTGAACGGATTTGAATCCCTTGTTATCGTGATCAAATGCTTCGCTGCAATCAATAGGACAATGTTCGACGATGGCCAGGAAAGCCTTTGAAAACATTGGGATTGTTCCGCCGGATTCTGAAAATTTGTCTAAAAGCCGTGTGATGCAATCGGTAATGTATTGAGTACCTCCGAGAATTTTATAATGCGGCAGCAGTGTATTCAACTTGATGTGGAGCCATCCTGTATCCATTAAGGTGACCTCGCCGTAAATTGCTTTGTTATAAAAGTGTTTTCCATTTTTGGGGGCAGACTTTTTTGGACGTGTTGTTTCACAAAGCTTTCGTAGTTCAACGCAGGTTAATTCGAGTTGATGCGCTGTTGCGTTTAATAAATCAGTGTTTTTCCCTACAGATTTGGGGGTCAACAAAATGTCCTCAATTTGCAAGGAACATGACTCCAATTGTCGGTTGATTTCTAAAAGTTGTTGATTGCCGTGACTTTCAATTTGCATAATGCGTCCTTTCTATTCGCTTGCTTTCCTTTTTTCCAGGTCAGCACGGTTGGTTGTGATCAGATCATATTCTGTTTGTGATGCCCGGACTTCAACAGCAATTTTATTTTTCCCGGCGATCAAGAGCCCCTGCCCACGGTCAAACCTGGTTAATTGTGCTGTTTCTTCATTGGATAGCCCAAGCTTTTCCTTCAATTTTAGTGCTTCTGCCTCTTCTGCTTGAAGAATGAGCTTTAAGCGGCTGTTTCCCAAAAGGGCGTCACCGAACTTTCCACCTTGAAGCGCAAAACAGTCGATGGTGTTTTGCGTTGCGGTCACAAAGATTCCCCCATAGCCGCGGATGGTTTTAATTACTTCGATGATAAAGTTGGTTGCCTGTTCATTTCCTTTGCCTTCTATGCTGGAAATTTTCCATATTTCATCTCCAAACACGGCATTTTTTGTAACACGTGATCGACTGATTTCATCCTTAACCAGCTCGGTTGCAATGAAAATGCCGTAGGGAAGAAATTCGTTTCCAATGTCAGAAATATCAATAACGGTAAATTGTGAATTCAAGTCAACATTTGTTTGCCCTGCCAGCCCGGAACGAATGAGCCTTTGCAGCGTCATTGTTACGTTTTTAAGAATAGGATATTGTTCTAGAAACGGGATAAGATCGGTATAATCCGGCATAGGTTTAAAATCGCCGTTGCCTTGAAGCAGGCTGTTATTGTCCGCTGTAAATCCGAAACTGTGATAGCATTCAATTATTGCCGTATCAAGATAATAGCGTTCTTCAGGTGTTAAATTAGAACATAGAAGGGAAAGGCCAATCCGAAGATGGTTTATTTTATCCATCAAAACCGAATCGTTACGTGATGACGAAGTTGATAAATCGTTGTCTATATCCAGAGTTGCTTTCCGGATTTCCATAATGTTGATACAGTCCTGTGATCCTGGGGCAAGCCGGATGTATTTTCCACCGATTGCTCGGCAGGCGTCACGGTACTCAAACCCCTTTTCCGGAGCGATGATGATGACTCGCACGCCGGCCATCCGCAGCCGCATCGCAAGCAATAAACAGAAAAATGTTTTCCCTGCACCGGATGTACCAAAAACGACAAGATTTCCATTGAGATATAAATTGGAATTGAACATGTCTATAATGACGTTGGAATTATTATGTAGGTTAATTCCCAGAAAGATGCCTTTGTCGTCGCATAGTTCATAAGAGGTAAAGGGAAATGCGGCAGCGGCGCCAAAAGTTAAAATATTACGCTTGGCTTTTGATTCAATATCGCTGTCGAGCTTATTCAATGGAAGCATAGAAAGGAAACACTGCTCCTGCTTATAATCGGCCCGCCTAGCAATCATATCCATAGACGCACAGAGCGTTTCGACCTGACGTATCTTGCTGGTTAAGCTTTCCAGGTCATACGCGGTGACTTCAACCAAAGTTTCCATATAGAAAAAATCTTCGTTTGCACGGTTTAACTGGTCTTTGATATAGATTCCGGAATTGATGGCATCATCAAGCTCTTCATAGTCGGAACGGGTATCCCCGACGTCCCGAATCCGCGAACGGTTGAGCATTGTTGTTTTTGAGACTTTCGGGATGATTTGTTCTTTTCGTTTCCGGTTCAGAAAAAAGCTCAGTGAAATACCGTCTCCCATACCGACCAAAGGGGATAACCATGCCAGTCCTAATTTTGAGGTTGGATATCCATACCCAGACAGATACAGGTAAGAATGATAAACGCCGTCAATCAAAAGATAATCCTTATGCATCAAATCAATCTGTGTAGGTGATAACAAATCTTTTAGTGTAAGCATACCCTGATGTTCCTGTTCAGCCAGTTCGGATGTGGAAATATCAGGATTGCAGCATATGGCTGAAAGCTGATCGGATAACGAATCAAGATTCAGCGTTTTGGAGGTTTGTTTGTTGTAGATACTGTAAAGAAGCCGAAGATGAAAGTCGTCATAGTATTCCTGCCGTTTTACTTCAAGCCCACAGTAATCGAGATATTGGTATGCTGTGTCCGCCTGTGCTGACATTTCTTTGGCGATATCATCGGGATTGGTAGAAGCGCCGGTATAGTCAAAAATGATATAAAAGCGATAAGTAACTGCTTCGTAATTTGCCAGATAATTCACCATTTCAGCATCTTCCAGGATCATATCCCGACAGTTCGGGTTCGTTTCCAGATTGTAGTACTCCTCCATCTGAGCACAATAGGCGTCAATGTCTGCGCGTTGTGTTCGGATCAAAATCTGTGTATTAGGAGGGGCAACTTTTAAGTAGGATGAAAAATAATAGATGATATTTTGTTGTTCAGCCTCGGTTTTCAAATAAAAATTTGTAGGGAGAATTTCCAGAATCTTGACATACCGCCCGTCACTTGTATAAATTAAACCGTCTTTTAGACATTTAATTGGAACCAAGCTTTGTGAGCCATAAGGATAAGCTTCATTTTGCGGCGTGGCATCAACTTTACCGGTAATCAGCTGTTTAAGCTTCTTTGCCTTGGACAGAATATTCTTCTTGTGGCTGACTTCTTTGACTTGTTTTCCCATTGCACACCTCTGTAGGTTAAAATTCGGCGTGTTTTACGCCAGATCAAATAAATACGAATAAATGTAAATAAGCTGTAATCGTGGATTCCAAAAAGACAGAATCCGCATACGGGAACGACAACCGTTACACACAAAAAAATTGTGACAGTTAGACTGAACGGAGAGCTCAATAAAATAAGTAGGGTTAGCGGAACCCCCAGCGTAACGGCTTCCAATGCGTTACGAGGATAAAATAAGCCCAATATTTTCCCCGCGTCTGTATAGTTTGTCGGAATAAACACATTAGGTTCCACGAATCAATCTTCCTTTCTTATGGCAAATAGCCAATTGGATCAACACATTGCCCATTGACGCGCACTTCAAAGTGACAGTGATAGCCCGTACTGTCACCGGTAGAACCAACTTTACCAATATATTGGCCCTGTGTAATTTCATCGCCTACTGTAACCAGAAGCTCACTGCAATGTGCATACAAAGTTTGAAGTCCTGCCCCATGATCCACAATGACATGATATCCATAACTGGTACTATATCTTGCGGTTGTTACCGTCCCGGAACCCACAGCACAAATAGGCGTCCCCAAAGGCATTTTGATATCTATACCTTTATGTAGTTTTCCTTCTCCGGTGAATGGGTCATTGCGATAACCATAATCGGAGGTAATATTGGCACGCCAGCTGGAATCTTCAAATAATGCACCAAATTCACCGGGAACAGTCCCTCCCTCGGTAATTGTCTTATACATCAGTTCTACCCAATTGCGATCTTCATCAGAATATTTATGAATATCCATGTATTGTTGTGGCGTTAAATGGGTGATTTTTAGCAGATAGTTGGCCGATGTATCAGAAGAATCTTGCTGTATTTCACTGCTCTCATGGGCCGAATTGCTGGAATCGCTGCCGTTAGACTCGGATGAATCCGGTTCCTTTTCTTCCAGGGTATAGGGAATTGTTTCCGCAACAAAATCTTTGATGTTCTCCTCATTCATAAGCCGCAGATCGTTTCCACAACTTACCGAATGCAACGCAATAAACCAGTCAACATCCATTGGAGAACCTTCGACAGACAATTCGTAGGATATAGATTCCGAATCACTGCCACTGGAAATTTCAGCTTCTATCTCTTCCACCCTTTGTTGGCAATAGGTGTCATATTGCTCATAATAGCTTTTTATTGTTTCTGCCTGAACTGTCATTGCGTTGATATCTTTGTCTTCTGATCCTGAAAAGCCAAATAGCATAGCGGGAAGGCAGCAGATAATGATAATAGGAATCAGCAATATGAGAATGGCGATTGGTACCAAGTAAATCCAGTAGTGTTTCAGCGCGGCAATAAGTGCAGCATGCCATCCGCCGCGCAGTGCCGCTTTAATGATATCTTTAAGAGCTTTGGCAAATTGGGCAAGGTCACCAATACGCTCGATTCCACCTTTTTTAGCCATCTGGCTCACCACCTTTAAATGGTGGTTCTTGAACCGGAGGGACATCTTGATGTTTCATGGAAATGTTACCAAACGTGTTTTGAGCTTTAGGAAATGCTTTGGTTCCGAATTGAGAAGGTTTCAAGACCGTACCGGTTTTTATTTTAGAAACTTGTCCGGATTTTGGTATTCCGGGCTTTGAAGCAGAAGATTTGGCGCCTGATTTTATATCTGGTTTTTTCGGTATGCCAACTTTTGCTGCCCCTTTTGACATTGTGCCCTTTGCTCCAAAGCGATTTGTGTTTACACTGGTAACGCCTGCCGCTCCGAAATGCACATTGGAATTTGTTGATCCTGTCCTGTTGGCCGAAGTGTTTTGCGCCCCAAATCTTGATGACTGTGTAGTTTGTGTATTTGTAAAGGTAGAATTGCCGCCAAAACGGTTTGTCTGACTGGTTTGTGCTTGCGAAAAAGCTTCGGATTTCATACCTCCAACAGAAGCGGAGCTGCGGTTTTGCGGGTAACTGCTGCCTCCATAAGTACGTGCAGAGGTTCCTCCGTTTTTGAATCCTGTTCCTTTTCCGCCGCCTTTGCTTCCAAAAGCGGAGACAATACTTTTTACTGCCATAACAGTAGCCATGGCATGTCCGCCGTGTCCAAGCGGATCGCCTGTAATTGCTGGGTTCAGTCCGATTTTGCTGATTAGATTGTCAACTTTTCTTGCTACTCTTGCGAGCCCTACCACCAAAACGCACCACGGTAAAACGAGTTCATCTCCCGGCATGGTGGACAAGGCCGATAATATTAACCTCAAAAAAAGTACATTCATAACCATCATGACTAACATGGACGCAAAAGTACGGATATACCCGGCGCAAATTTCTTTTGTGCTTTTGCTGCCGCCCATCGCCAAACCAATAGGGCAAAGCAAGGTTAAAACGGCAACAATCGTGTAACGTTCTCCGATTTCAAAAAACAGCTTTATCATCTGAAATCCAAGAATAAATCCCACAATGATTACCAAAATCCAGCTTGAGCCAACTGAACCAAAATTGTTTTCGTCAGGCATGGTAATTTCAATGTGATCCGGTATTCCAATGAGTTCAATAACCTGTTTTCCAATCCCCAGACCAATTTCACAGATTTGTTTGGAAAATACCAGTAAAAACCCGAAAATCCCAGTCCGAACCAAAAGTATAGCAGGACTTTCTCCTTCGAACCCCAATCCTGAAAACATTGCTTTCATTGCCTGAAAAGCGCAGTTGCCAATTAACAGTCCCCATCCTACAGCCACAAAAATATTGTAAAAAGTGATAACGGTCGGTACGCTCGTTTCAAAAAATTCAAGGTCAGTACTCATAACGCCGAGCAAAGCGTTGGCGACAAATGCGATTAAATCAAGAAACATGCCGTAAATCCATTGACACATTCCCTGTAAAATTCCTTCAAGTATGGCACATCACCTCTTCCTGCTATGGAAGAACATTGTAGCCGCTAAGCAGTGGGCGGACGTACGCGATAAAAGCGCCTATGCCATTGATTACTGTCCAAGCGATCCAGATTCGTTTCAGCCAGTCCCAGGCCTGATCCGTTTTTTGCTGGTTGCTTGTCATTTTTAGGCCAATAACCGCCACTGCCGACATTAGCCCTGCCAGCACCGTGGAAATTCCGGCGATATGGTTATAGACATCGCGGATAATATTGTCGGCTACCACAAACATATCCTCACCGGCGGCAAATGCTGTAGATGAACAAAAAATAAATAATATTGAAAAGCATACGAATACCTGAATCCGTCTGCTGAAATGCTTCTTCGTCAATTATTTTGCCTCCTTAACAGAAATTCTGTTTTTGAGGCATTCCCGGATGTTAGAGCAAGCCAGCGGGCTCTGGCTTGCTCTAATGCTTGTTCAGTTGTCCGATGGTGCGTTTTAATGAAACCATGTAAGAGGATGATTGAATTATCGTCAGCACACACAAACAGTATTCTTGACATTTGACGAATACGGGTACGTAGTTCATAAATGCCTTTATATCGTTCGGTCCGAAATGCCTTAACATAAGGCGGGTGAAAGATATCCGGTTGAGTTTGCAGCATCCATAAGGATTCGAATATTTTATTCTGATGCTTTGGAGTAAGCCGATTTATGTAATCAACAACAAGATTCTCCCCGCGCTCATTGATGTAGCTATATAGATTCTTCTTGCATGACATCTGTTTCAGACTCCTCGCTTTCCGCTGAAATCAGTGCCTCTTGTACCATTGTGATGAATATCGCGAAATAGCTCTTTAAGGTATCTGCATCTCCCGGCAGAAGGGATAGCCTTTCCGGTACACGCCATTCTAAGAAACCATAGAGAATTGCCAGATAAAGGTATAGTCCATGATATTCCTTTTGTTCATATAGTCGGCAGATATTATTAAGGGTGGTCTGGTATACCCCTTCGCGTCGGCGGAGTCTACGTTCCAATTTGCTCAGGAAAGACGGGACAATGGAATTAGCCAATGACGTCAGCTGAACAGTAGACGGATTCCCTTTTTCGGTCAGTATTCCAAGTTCTTTCATCCGTTCTGTTGCACGGCTTAACTGTTCGGTATCAGTAGTAATGTTTGCAATCTCAGTAAAATCAACATAGGACATATAATACTTTCTCATAATACAATCTCCTTATTTTTTTCGTTTCACGTAAATTACGAATACCGCTATTGCAGCACCGCAAGCAATGGCAAGCAAAATGAGCGGCATAATCAGAAAATCATCTCCCGTCTTTGGCGAATCCTCTACGGGGAAATTTTCAAAGTAAAATTCCAGATTATCACCTGCCTTTAATTCGAAATCCATGATTTGTTCAGAAATCTGATAGCCTTCCGGAGCACGGATTTCACGAATTTGCAGTTTTTGACCCCATACCTGTGGTGTAAATGCCAAATAGCCGTTTTCATCACTTTCCTGTTGCTCTATCAAAACTCCGTTTTCATCATAAAGTCCGAAAATGGCGTGGGGCAGGGGCGCTTTGGTAATACCGTTCGTTTTGAACGCTTGTATATCACATGGGGTTCGTTGATTAACTATTTCGAGTTCGATCAAGTCATCTCCCCGGTTGATCGTCACCTCAATCGGCTCGCACGGCAAATATCCAGCCAGAGGTTCCAATTCCCTTATTTCAACGGTCATCCCCCAAACAATATCGTCGCTGTCAAAATAAAGAAGTCCCTTATCATCAGTTTTTCCGCTTTGTATCAAGTTCCCGGTTTCCGCGCCAAACAGTCCAAAGGGGACGCCGGACAGCGGCTCATTGTTGTATCTGTCGTTTTTCCAGATACCAATTTTGCATGGCTCTCTTTTGTTCTCAAAAACAAATTCCTGCGTGATCCCATCTTCAGAAACATCAAATAGAATCGGGTCGGATAAAATATACCCAGACTGCTCATGTTCCAGTTCCTGGATATAATATCCTTTTCCGTATCCAACATCTTTAAATACCAGTTCGCCGTTTTGATCGGTCTCTCCACGGGCAATTAAATTTCCTTCCGCATCAAAGAGCCCGAACGGGATTCCTTCCATTGGCTTATCGTCAAATTCGTCCGTTTTCACCAGCTTAATATCGTTCTGTATCAGCTTGTTAAAAAACTGAACCGTTTCCGGCGAACCGTATTCTAAAGTCACATTCTGTGACTCTGGTTTGATATAACCGATGGTAGTATTGCTATCCAGTTCAATAATGGAATAATTCCCAATTAAAAGGTCAACACTGATTTTTCCATTTTCATCCGTATAATAGACTTCATCGACGGCAAACTCTTGGCCTGCTAAGGGGATGCCAACGATGCGAAAAGGAATGCCGGCTACATTTTTCATATCAGTACTGGTTTTGATGATGTTTAGCTGTGTCCGCTTGGCAATATTCTGTATATTCTCTTCATTAGTCTGTGCATAGATGACTTTTACCTCTTCTGGGTCAGGAGTTACAAAAAAAGCCGGAACGTCGTTTTCGTAAAGCAAGAAATTTCCAATAGGTATTTCCAGAAATTCGGCAACACCTTCCTTATTCGTTTTTACGGTGATATCTACTTCATCTCCGGAATAACTAGTCCCTTTTAACCGGAATGGCACCCCTTCGACAAAGTGATTATTGAGATCATCCGTTTTTATTACTTTCAAACTTCCCATTTTAGGGGCGTTATAGAAATGCAATTCGGTTGTAGTTCCATAAGTGAAAACAGCGTTTTTGCTGGTCGGCAGAATATAACCGATATTCACATTCGATTCAAGTTCAGAAACGGTATAACTGCCCACCGGTGGAGCGTCTGCGTCGGTCTCTTTCACATCCACGATTCCATTTGAATCAGTATAATAAGTGTGTTCCCAGGAAGTTCCGGCTTCTGTCGTGCCTTTTACAAGAAAAGGGATACCCTCAAGATTTTTTCCGTTGTAGGATTCTTTATAGATCAGAAGGGCAGCTCGCTTTAACTGGTTGTTAAATTCAACGACGGTGGTTTGCCCGGGAAGGATTGTTACTTCTTGTGCTGGAGGAGTTACCATATATTCCGGCAGGTTGATTTCAGATATGGTATATTTTCCTGCCACTAATCCAGGCACAGACAAATGACCACTGGAATCAACGCTCACATTTTTATCAATACCATTGCCTTTGATATTGAATTCCCAGCCCTCAACTGAAATACCGGGCTCGGATTTTTTTATAAGGTCGAGAGTACCAACAGACTCTGTTTTAAATTTAATGAAAAATTGAACCGGGTCGTCTACTCCGCTGCACATGGCCTGGTATCCTGGACGCCCCCAGACAAGGAATGGCTCTCCATAGACAGGCAAATCTTTTTTATACTTGATATTGACGGGAGAATCAATAATATTGCTGGTGGTGAATGTATAGCGATTGCCGCTTCGCGTAACAGTGATTCCAGATGTGTTTGACAGCGCAGTGAAATCAACCCCACTGTTATTTGCATCTGTGAGGGTGATACTGTACTGTTTTGTTGCAGGGTTATATTTCATAATGTGTTCTGTCGCTTCATAGGACTCCCTGCTGGAAAAACTGGGGATTTTAGAGTGCTTCTCCATTTGCTCTAAAATCCAGTTGTATGCCAGCTCAGCACTATGGCCTTTGAGCTGGTTATAATATAAGTCCCAGGGAATTTGCCCGTTGTTTTCGATCCGTGTAGGACTTTTACGGAGCTGCTGCTGGTATTCCCATATAATAATCTGAGTAGCAAAGTAGTAATCATCCGTGTTAATGCCCGAAATCGGCAAAGGCTTTCCGGCATGTGCTCCGTAAACGCTTGCCAGCATGATTCCGATTTGAGCGGAACGGGGAAGATTTTGAAAAAAACGGCTGTTGCTGGAATTTAAACTTGAATAACCCCCAGTTGAAGCTCCAAAGGTAACACCGGATTCCAAACAGTAGGCGTAATGTTCGTCAACATTGTATTCGGTATAGAGGTACAGATAAGCTTGAGGTTTTCCTGTGGTAGTTGCTGTTTTTACCGAAGTGTTTCCGTTTTCATCATAAATGAGAACGGGGTAGCTGCTTGGTGTATAAAAATTTTGGCCATCTGCACCAACAAGGCTCCTGCCAAATCTGGAGCTACAGGTCACTCCCTCTTCCGCCTGCCATGCAAACGCGACCGAAACGGATGAAAATAGGAAGGTGATTGCCGAAACGCCTGCTGTCAGCAGAGATAGAATTCGTTTGCATCGGGTTTTAAGTTTCATATTTCTCTTCCTTTCTATAGTGATTTCTGCCTAACGGTCAGAAACCACTCTGTCCGAAGGCAGAGATATATATAAAAATCTCCCTGTCGAAACAGGGAGATTTTGACTTCTGAGTGATACTATATAATAAGGTATCGGCAAAGCGCTAATACAACATATAAACAAGGTAGCGATCTGCGCCATCCGGTTTTATATAAATGGTGAAATTTTTCAGGTTGAACTCATCTTTATCATATTTCACCATCTCATAAAGCTGCCGCCGGGTTAATTCTGAATTCGTACAATTTGAGGTTAATGGATAGCAGGCACGCCAAGCACAATTGTCTGGTGTTCGAACAGTCCCATCAGGTTCGGTAATACGATGGGTCATTTTTAATTCTTCAACACCGTATCTTATAAGATCGTTTTTTATTCCTTCAATATCAAATGGATAGTCATAAATACTTTTTTCTATCGGAGGAACATTGGAGTTACTGCTCTCTGAGGACTGTGGCGATGTAGGAGGTGTAGTGGGTTCCGGAGCGCTTGAAATTTCGCTGGGTTTTGATGTTTCGGACGAGGATGGATTGCTTTCTCGGGTTGGTTGTTGAGAGGGAGGCATAACTGTATTTGGTTCCTCCGATGCGGATGGATGAGCTGATTCAACCGATGTATGTTCCTGCGATGAATCTGCTTGCGATTCTGAACTGCGGTCCGGTTCGTCGTCCGACAAACTGGACTGTAAGGATTCTAAGTCAAGGGAGGATGGAATTAAGGATACTCCCATGTCGGAATTTTCTGAACACCCAGAAAACAGAATATAGAAAATAGAGGTTAATATAAAAAGTATTCGTTTCATTCTGTTGCACCTTCTATTCTATTAGTGAGAAAATTTATATCGAGTGAGAAACTCTAAAAATAATTGTTTCATTTCTTTATCGGACAGGTCTTCAAAGCCTGGAATTTCGGAACGCTTAATCGTAAAGGCATCCTTATTACTATTACGTCGATTTTGCTCCGATAAAATTCGCTGCTTAAACACGTCCTCAATATTTTGAGTAGAGGCGTTATCCAACTTTTCTAGCTCAGTTATTGCTTTTATATCACTTAACTTTATTTTACCATAGGTTGGCTGCAATTCATTAATAAGTTCTTGGTTTCGAACGCTTAAGTACGACAAAGCTACTCCAACCTTAAAGTTGATTATCGCTGAATCTACCTTTTTTAAAAGTGAGGGAATCAGATAAGTGAGACGGATGTAATAGGAAACCGTACGGCGGCTATCATCATTTTTCTTTCCAATTTCAGATAGGGTATCTAACTTGGTGCACCCATTGCACTTCGTTTTATCAAGGTCATTTCGCTGTCCCTGCTTCCCATGTAATTCCATATAAACTCGGTATGCCCACGCTTTTTCACTATAAGCAAGGTGTTCTCTTTGTCGAAGGTTGGTCTCGATCATAATACATGCGGCTTTGGCATTATCAATATCGGTCCGGACAATGCAAGGAAGTTCAGTGATTCCGGCTTGTATGGAAGCTCGCCGTCGATTGCGTCCAGCGATTATTTGATATTTACCATTTAAAGGCCTAATTATAATCGGTTCCAATATACCGTATTTGGAAATACTTTCAGCCAATTCATTTAGCTTGTCCTCGTTATATTCATTAAAAGGCTGTGGACGACCAGAGACTTTCAAAAATTCTTCATCTGTATATTCGACCATTTGATCAGCAGGAACAATTTTAAATTGCTGGCCTTTGATAGCAGGGGACATCAGCTCATTCGGAAAAGAAAATTCGGATTCAGAAGCGCGCCGTTTGTTAGATAAGCTTTTTAATTGTTCTTGAAGATTCGTCTTAGGCATATTGCATCACCTCACGGGCAATTTTTGAATATGCAATAGCGGGTTGTATATTCGGCGCGTATTCAATTAGGGGCATACCGTAGGCGGGGGCTTCTGCAACTTTGATCGCATATTTGATTTTATGTGGATAAATGTGAACGTCGTGTCCGAAGTCCTCTTCAATTTGTTGATAAACTGATTTACAGTAATTAGTCTGACCTTGATACTTGGTAATCAGTACGCCTTCAATATAGAGCTTCGGATTTAACCGCCGCTTTACCATGCGTATCATTGCCGCGGTCTGTTCCAGCCCCTCGGCGCCAAAAATATGCGCTTCAACAGGGATAATAACGGAATCGGAAGCGGTAAGCGCGTTTTGGGAAAAATTATCAAGTCCCGGATGACAGTCGATAAAAATGTAATCATACCGATTCTTTAAAAATGATACAATGTATTCTAAAAGATGCTCCCGACTGGTAGCCATAGGGATAATATTTTCAAGAGCAGCCAATTTGCCGGTGGCGGGAATTAAATCAACTGTATTGGTTGATATAATGCTGTCTTGAACGAGAACAGACATTATTTCATCATCTGGATCGTTGATTGCAGTCTCTATAAGGTCATAAATAGTGGTGTGGTGCTCCAAACTAACTTGATCAACCCCTAAATTCATCGTTAAATTATGTTGATGATCAAAATCAATGACGCAAACGTGTCGGCCTTCGTTTTGAATTGAAGCACTTAAATTTACAGCCGTTGTAGTTTTTCCAACGCCACCTTTACATGAGATGATGGAAATTACTTTACACATATAAAAAACCTCTTCACAAATTTTTCAGATAGACAGGCGATCTTTCGTGATACCGTTATATCTACCGTTAAGCATTCTGTGAGAGGTATAATTTTCATAAATTATATAAGCAATACAACACAATATATTGCGCTTTTAAAAGAGATACAACACAATATACAATATGCTTGAGTGATTTCGTCGGGCTCATAACCCGAAGGTCGTAGGTTCAAATCCTGCCTCCGCAACCACCAGATTGAGTCTGGACGCAATTCGCGTCTGGACTCTTTTCTTTTATCCGGGCAGGGTGTTCACGCCGGAAGCAGTACCTAAAGTGACCGCTCCTGCCATAAACCTGCATGGCTACTGGCTTTGCAGGCTTTTTATGTTCGCTTGGATTTCGATGTATAATAGAAAAATAAAAAGGCCGGATTTAAACCTGCCTTAGCAGATAAATCAGACCTTAAAACATCAAACCGACTCCTCCAAAGAGGCGTCTATATCAGATTTAATAACAATTTTACTATAATGCGGTAAAGTGGATTTGTCAAGTACGTAAAAGAAATGAAAATATTGATAATTAAATCCTAGTCCGGATTTGTTATGTGTTCTGTTAAAATTAAATAAAAACAAAAAACAATAGTTGAAATTTATGAACATAAAGTGTAAAATATAAATAAGTTATGAAGCAAAGAGGCGTTTTAAGTGAAGAAGGAAATAAGCAATGTAAATCTCAAATCACATGTTTCTAATTTTTGGTACTACCACTGGAAATTTATAGTTTTTGGTGTTTTGGCGCTGGGTGTAGTCGTTTTTCTTCTGGTTGATTATTTGGTTAAACCTGTTGACGTTAAGATCGTGGTTTTGAGCCGGAATGAAGCTGTTCTTGATTTTTCCAAAATTCATGAAGCGCTTATAGATTATACACCTGACCGTAACGGAGACAAAATAATTAATCTTGAAATCCGTAATGTGTCCCCCTCAAACGGAGAGTTGCCGGACGAGGAGTTTGTTTCAAGTGCTATTTCGAGTTTGCAGGATCCGGAAACATATCTTTATTTGATGGATTCAGAACTGTTTGATTTATTGGAAAAACAGCCGGTTGGACAAAACATTCCGGAAGGGTTTATCAATTTTTCGGCAGAGAGTCCGAACAATCCTTATGTGAAGGGAAAAGGTTATAATGTCATTGGTTCTCCCTTTCAGGAGAGCTTTGGCATTAGTGATGAGCTTGCAGAAAATTATTTTAAATCGGGATTGTTGTTGGTTTTGCGCGCCCCGGTTATGGAATATGATCTTGAAGTCGGCGGCGAAGTAGAAAAAACTGGTTATTTTGAAGCTGATGCTATGATGCGATTCGTGGCGAGGGGAACTCCGGCTAAACGTATGGATTAGACATTGCCATTATAGTTTATAGTTGTCGCTTCCATTAATCATTAAATTAATAAAAGGTGTAAAAAACGGCGGCGTGAAGAAAGAGGAATAACATGAACGTAAAAAGGGCCAAAAAAGTCATTGTTTCGATGCTATTGGTTGGAATGCTTGCAATTTCTATGGCTTTAGTTGCTTCAGCGGGTATAGCTAAAAAACAGACTGCGCGCAGTACTCAATGCGGTAACGGGGTTGTTGACTGGGCATTTTATTCAGAAGGCGATCAGCGTTATTCGAAAATTGATACTTTTTATTGGGTATATGCAAATGGATTTTCTGGATGTACTGTGGTATCTAAACGTGCGGCGCGTTCTTCTATGGATCCTAACAAATGGGTTCAGGGCTATATAACAGCTAAATATGGGTCAACTACATATCTTAATGATGCCTTAATTGTCAGCCATTACTTTGATGTAACAAAGGGCGATATTGTGTTAATGTAATATAACGCAAAATTAAATTTTCATGCCGCCGTTTTTCTTTAGATGGAGGAAGCTATGAGAAAAAAATTATCTCCCGGCTTCTATTTTAGATATGTCTGGAATACAGGAAGAAAGAACCGCTTTGGAAAGTGGTTGATTACGATTGCCTGTGCCGGTGCAGTTGCATTTGCGGCAATTGGTATAGGGCAATTTAGTGACTATCTTGGGATGCTGGACGGCTTTATGAAAAACATTTCTGACCGGGAGCTTGTGATTTTTCATGACAGCTATGCCGGTAACCAATTTGATAATATGAATCTACCAATTGCAGCGGAGAAAGTGGATGAATTAAAAAGAATTACAGGGGTTAGCCAAATCGAGCCTTTATTTTTATTTTCAAGTAAGGCACAGCCATATAGCAGAAAATATTATGCAAATGAACTTGCAGATGACTTTATAATGAAAGATTCGTCTATCGTTTGCGCCAATATTGACGGACTTGAAACAGAAACCATGTTTGATGCAGATTCTGGTGAAGACTATGTTGTTCTTTCTTACCCGAACGAAGAAAAAATGGAAAGAACAGCGCTTTATCTGGACGATTTGGTAGAGGAAGGCGTTTACCTTACAGAAAGTTTTATGAAATGCCTCGGTTTAGAAGTGAACGATCTAAATGGATTGACAATAACATTTGATGTATGGGTGCTGACGGCGCATCGAGAAGAAATTATGCTTATTACAGATTATTCAGAAAATGGAGCAACAGAAGAATCAGAATTACTGGCATCGGTACCCTTTTCGCAGAAATTGACTCTTACAGAAAAGGTAAAAGGGATTCTACCAGAAGCGTACTATGACCAGGTTTCAAATGCCTGCATTTACATGTCTGCACAAAAGATGGAGCAGGTATTGGAAACCTGTCCGAAAGATTATGAGGCGATGGAGTACATTACAAATTATTTAAAAGAAATCAATCCCGACAAAACCGTTGAAGATTTCAGTGACTGGAACCCGAACGCCTATTATGTAATCGTCGAGTCAGCTGAGAATGTTGAGGCAGTAAAAGAGTCGATTGAAAACTTGGATCCTAATTTTACGGTTCTGCATGAATACCAGAACGTTGAGGATAGTATCCGAATCATTTCCGAAAATCGGAATTTGATGATCTACATCACCTTCGCAATCCTTGCAATTGTTTTATTACTGATGGATTTGATTTATGTTAGCCTGATTGACAAACGGCAGTACGAGTTTGCAGTACTAAGGGCAAACGGAATGACAAAGCTTGAAGTGCGGAATACAATTTATTTGGAGATGCTGCTGCAGTTTTTGAAAGTTTTTGTTTTAAGTATCGGGTTAGCCTTTGTTGTTTATTATGTTGGTAGACGTTGGTATGCATTTCAATTTGACTGGGTAACTGTGCTATGGCTGTTTGTGATTTCACTGGGGTCGCTCCTTCTGCCAACTATCGTATCCTTGTTCTTTGTTAATAAATTTGAACCAGATCAAATCATGAGGAAGTGAATACAAGGGGGTTCTATGAGAAAGCAGAAGTTGTTACCATTACTTTTGGTCGTAATACTTTTTACGGGATGTGCTGGTGGTGTGTCCGGCGTTGGTGAGGTAATCGAGGAACCAAGCGGTGAAGGATTTAATACTCTAAATCAATACATTTCATATGAGATTACCACTTCTTCCGGAGAAAAGCAGGATGCGGCGATTAAAGCAACTGTTGAAGTTGATGGTGCTGACAAAAAAATAGAGACGGAAGCGTTTAATAAGGCAAGACCTCAGGACCGAACTGTTTTTACAGATTTTAAGAATTCTTTCCCTGAAACGGAATGGGTAAAATGTACCATACAAGTCATGCCTTGGAATGGCAGCGATTTTTCAAAGGGAGATGCAAGATTAACAGGTTTTGTGGGCTATAATGATGATCCTTACCCGATTGGTGAGAAAAACTTTTGTACGAATTGGTTCGTTATAGACTCTTTGAGTAGTGGAATTACAGAATATCAGTCTTATGAATATGATTCGGGAGATTCCGCCGTTATGTATGCGACTATGTTCAATATCGTTAATTCTATTGAAGGAGCGTATTACGAATATGTAGCTTATGTAATTTTACCAATTGAACGAAAAGATTATGTATTCGGCCTCACATCAAAAGATATCAGGCCATTTAGCGGGGAGGAAGCCCCAGATAAATATCCTGCAGAAGGTTACCTATGCTGGAAAATTCCCGAAGAGTAAATGGAGGGATGATTTCTCATGATCAACCTAACCCACGTGAACATCAAATTCGCGGAGCCTGTCATTGTGGACGGTGATATCGCTGTTCCTGCCGGGAAGATCACCGCGATTACCGGCCCATCCGGGAGCGGGAAAACGACCCTGCTCTACTGCCTCGGCCTGATTTCCTCGAACAAGGACTATGAGTACCTCTTCGACGGGGAGCAGGTCAACGTTTCGGACGACGAAATGAAGGGTGCTGTCCGCAAATCGCGGATCGGCTACATCTTTCAGGATAAAAACCTGAACGACAGCTTGACCGTCAAGGAAAACATCCGGTTGATGGCGACCCTTGCCGGGGAGCCGTGTGATGACGAAACACTGTCAAAGCTGATCGGCTTGGTCGGAATGCCGGAGAAGCTGGACGATTACCCGAAGGTGCTTTCGGGCGGAGAACAGCAGCGGCTGGCCGTGATCTGCGCCCTTGCGAAAGACCCGGACCTGATCATCGCCGACGAGCCGACTTCCTCGCTGGATGCGGCGAACACCGAGCTTGTCATGTCCCTGTTCCGGGAGATTGCCTACGAGCGGGGGAAGATGGTTGTCATCGCCACTCATGACCCGGTGATCTATGAGCAGGCCGACGTGATTTACAGGATTGAGGGTAAGAAAATTAACGCTGTGAAAGGCGCGGAGCTGCTCCATTGCACTGTGGAGGATGAAGCGTCAAAAAAAGAAAACGGCGCAGATTAAAGACCGGATTCTTCGCCCGTTACATCCATCGGTCTAACCGGAGGGCGAAGCTGCGAAAAAAGGCTATGGCCGCAGTCTGCGCCGCCGCAATCTCCTTTTCCGCCCTCTGCGCCGGGTTCGGGGAAAACTTTACAAAGGCGCAGGACGATTTGATGAACAAGGTTTCAAACCGTGAAATCTGGGTAGTCAATGCAACTGCCCCCGGCCATGTGAAAGGTGAATATTACTCCCTCCCGTCGGATTTGGCCTTCACAGAGAAAGACCTGGCCAACTTTGAAAAAATTTCTGAGCTGGAAGGGGTTTATCCCTACTTTGAATTCAACTCTGCGCTATACGTTGAAGGGCAGACGGAGGAAAAAGCGAGAACCGTTTCTGTCATGGATCAGGACGGGGAAACGGAAAGAATTGCTTTTGACCCGAACGAAACAAATGATAGCTACACCATTGTTCCATACCTGCCCGATCAGTTGATGGACCAAAAATCCGAAAAATTGGACGAATCGGTAGAAGATGGAATTTACCTCTCTGCCTCGATGGCGGAGCTGCTGGGAATTAAATCGCCGGAAGGGGTTTCCCTGGCGGCTGATGCGCTGGTTCCTGTCAAGCTGAAAGAGATGGATTTTCCGGGTGAAGGCGGCGAAATAGTTAAAGGGGATCTCGATGTTTGCGTACTGGATTTCATTGGGGGAAAGGTGCGCGGCATCCTTGAAAACCAAGTCAAAAACTCTTACAGCCAGAGTTCGGAAAATATTATTTATATTCCATATGATCGGATGAAAGCGTTGCTGGATTCACAGAAAGAGACTGAGCTGAACCAAGGGGAGAGCGTATGGCGGCCGAGCGCCTGCATCATGAGTGCGTCGAGCTACCACGCCGTTGAATCCGCAAAAGAAAAATTGTCACGGATGAATTCATCATTTCTGGTTTATAACCGCTATCAGGATTTTGAGAGCATGAACGCGAGCATCCAGTCGATCCGGGACATGACCTTTATTGTCTCAATCGTGATCCTTGTCATCATCTTTCTGTTGATGGCGGTGATCTACATGAACTATATCGAGGGGCGGAAGTTCGAGTTTTCAATCCTGAAAGCGAACGGGATAACCCGGAAAGAAATCCGCCGGCTGGTCTATCTGGAATCGCTGATACAGGTTATCAAAACGGCAGTATTGGCGCTGGCGTTTGCTGGGGTTCTTGCGTTGATTACAAACCTGTTGGTGTTTGGAAACGAGATGATATCGTATAATTTGGAACTGGTGCTGACCGTTGCCGGGATATCGCTGCTATCGATTATCCTGCCGGCAGTAATTACATTGACGTTTGTCAACCGGTATGATCCTGATCGGGTGATGAGAAATTGAGGGTTCCAAAAATCCAGTTTTGATTTTGTTATAGCTAAACGAAAAGGCTTCTGATATTCGTCAGAAGCCTTTTATTGCATTGAGACAGGTAAAAATCAGTTTCTCATAATCTGATCGGGTTCAAATCTGCTTATTTGAAACAAGGAGACGGTCATTGGAATTACAATGGCTCCCAACGATATTAAGAATAAATAAACTACTGTTATACCGCTAAATTCGAAAGGATATTTGAGCCATACATTTGCAATCTTCAAAATAATGTCCGTTTTTAAAGATAAGGGAAAGACAAAACAAAATTATTTTCTCGTCTGTATTGATTTCGTCCGGCCTACTCGGTAGAATAAAGTTGTACACAATTATTTTCTAATTAGGAACACTGAACAAATAAAACATGCAGAATGAAATAAGGAGCTGGAACAATGAAACAAACAATCGTGCTGAATTCCTGGAAAATCAAACAATGCGGTAGCTTGGCACAGCCGGGGCAGGAGGACACGCCTGTTCTCGTAAAAAAATATGCCGGCGAATGGATTGAAATCGGCGGGATCATGGAAGTGCAGGAGGCCCTGATCCAAAAGGGGCTTCTGAGCGGGTCGATCATCGAAGACGCAGATGCTGAATACTGCCAATGGATCAATGAGAACGACTGGGCTTATCAGTGTACGTTTCGTGAACCCGCGGCAACCGAGAAGAATATCGCCCTTGAATTCAAGGGGCTGGACACGGTGGCGGATATCTATTTAAACGGCATTTTTCTAGGAACCGCAAACACCATGTACAAAAGCTTCCGGTTTAAAGTCGGCGAGCTGTTAAAAGAGGAAAATGAGCTCCTCGTCTATTTTCACGCGCATGAAAAAATGTTGAAACTTTATGAGGAGACAATGCCGGCCGAGTGGAAAGGCCATGTTCCCGCCCGCGCCTTGTTACATAAATCGGATGACTACGCCGCTACCTTCGGTTATAAGCCGGTCGGCTTGTTCGACGACGTCCTGCTGGAAATCACAGATGAAACCCGGCTGGATGAAACCGACCTGAATGTGTCGTTTTCACCCGACCGGTCGTCGGCTTCGGCGGCATTCTGCGCCGGCGGCCCGGTCTGTGGAGGAACGGTTGAAGTGGAGTTTTCGATTGAGGAGGAAAGCGGCGCCAACCGGCAGGCAGTGAAAGTAAAAGCGGAGATGGGGAAAAACGGCTGGTCGGCAAAATCGGTCCTGACGGTAGAAAATCCCCGCCTGTGGTGGCCTAAGGGCTATGGAGACCAGAACCTTTACCGTATTTCCTACGCCGTTTATGTTGGCGGGGTCAAGAGGGACGAGGTTGTAAAATTAACCGGCCTGCGGGATGTGCGGCTGGTCGGCAGCATGAAGTTTGAAATAAACGGTACGGTTATCCGGTTCTGGGGCAGCAATCTGGCGCCGATCTGGGGGCTTACCAACCGTTACAATTCGGAGGTAGTGCTGGACTTGATCCGCAAGGCCGACTACGGCAACTGCAATATTCTGCGGATTTGGGGGCCGAGCCAGCCCTACAAGGACGAACTCTACACTGAATGCGACCGCCGCGGCATTATGCTCTGGCAGGATTTTCCCACCGGAGGCTCCGAAATGCCGGATTCCAAAGAGCAGCAGGCGCTTTACCTTGAGGAAGCCGCCCAGATGATCCGGCGGTTGAAGCATCACCCAAGCATTATGCTCTGGTGTGGCGGCAACGAAAATATTTACATGAGCGAATACTTGGAAGACAAAACCTCCAGAATTGGCTTTGAAATGTTGATTTACGGCTTTAAAAAGCTCTGTATGGAGCTTGACCCATACCGGTATTACCACATTTCCTGCCCGTATGAGGGCCTTACTACCAATGACCATTCTTTTGGCGACGCTCATGGAAGCCGCGCGTTTCTCTCCTATTTCCCATACGAGCAGTACCCTAATTTTCTGTCTGAAACTATCCGTGTCTACCCGCTGCAGTATAAGAGCCTTAAAAAATTTATGAAAGATGAAATTTGGGAAGAGGGGTACGTTGACTACCGTCCTTTCGGGACGGAGTTCCCCATGCCGTCCGGCTGGGCGAAACGTCTTGGCAACTTCGGACAGAAAAAGCTTGGGCCCATTGACAATTACTACAGCGCCCGCAACCCCTATGAACTGATTTATAAGTTTACCGCGGCGGCGGGACAGGATATCTACGACATGATTTCACGCTGCCGCCACGGGAACCCGGCCTGGAAAAGCTGGGAGGAGCGGGCCTGTAACGGCTTCATGTCTTGGAAATTTAACGATCCATGGCCGCAGTTTTACTGTGCGTCAGTCGATTATTACGGGGAATGCGCCCTGACCTATTACTGGATCAAGCGCGCGTTTTCTCCAGTTCTCGTTGACTTTGAGGTGGGAGACCATATTTACCTCTGGGGAGCCAACGATACTCCGGAAGATTCGGCGGGCTTCCTTGAAGTGAAAGTATACGACCTGAAAAACGCTGTGGTTAAACAGGAGTTCAGCATTCCCGCTGCAATTCCCGCAGGAGAATCCCGGATTCTTACCACCCTTGACCGGCTGGGTTCCATCCGTTGGGACAGTGTTCTCTACGCCTGCTACAGAGATAAAGACGGGGAGGTCATTTCCTCTGCCACAGGTTATGTTACAAAAGAAAACATGTTGCCTTTCCCGAAGGCGGAGCTCTCCCTTTCTTATTCCTCCGGCTGCCTGACCATTACAACCGATCAGTTTGCCCGGTGTGTTGAGCTTTCCGGCGGCGAGGACGGCGAAGAGTTCGGCTGGTATTTTGAAGACAATTATTTTGATCTGATGCCGTTTGAAACAAAGCGGATTATGGTTTACGGTAAAAATTCTGCCGGGGTCATTTCGGCTAAGGCCCATTACTCGGATAAGGTCACCCGGATTTCTGTGGAGGGTGTTCCGGAGCTTCGGTAGGCGTTCGGGTAATCAAATTAATAAGATGTGAAAGGCGGAAAAGGAATGATCCGTTTTGGAATAATGGGTGCGGGGAATATTGCGCGCAAATTTGCGGACGCCGTTTCCAAAGTGGACGGCGCCGCTGTAACGGCAGTCGCCAGCAAAAGCACAGAACGCGCTGAAACATTCGCAAAGGAAAACAACATCCCCGACTTTTACGGAAATTACGAAGATATGCTTAAGCGGGATGACATCGACGCGGTTTACATTGCGACCACCATGAACTACCACTATGAGAACATCCTCGAATGCCTCAAGTGGAACAAGCACGTCCTCAGTGAAAAATGCATGGTACTCAATTACAGTCAGGCTGAAGAGGTTTTTACCCTTGCCAAGCAGAAGAAACTGTTTTTGATGGAATGCATGTGGGTGCGCTTTCTGCCGAAAACACAGAAAGTAAAACAGTGGATTGACGAAGGCAGGATCGGCAAACTAAAACTGGCGCAGGGGAACCTTGGTTTCAACGCCCCTTTTGACCCGAATTCCCGGATGTACAGTTCAGCTTTGGGCGGCGGCGCACTTTACGATCTCGGCGTTTACCTGATAGAGGTGCTTAGTTATTTTACCGACCAGAAGCTGACGGGGATTGAGCCCACTGTCATCCGCGCCGCAACGGGGGTGGATGAAACGGTTAGCCTGAACCTGCGGTATGGAGATTATCTGGTAAACGCCCAGTGCTCGATTGCAACAAAGCTTCCTGAAAACGGTTATCTGTATGGGGAAGACGGATATATTGCAATGGAGTATCTTCATCTTGGCAACAGGGTTAAATTGTACGGAAAGGACCGAGAGCTGGTAGAAGAATTCGATCAGGGAGACGAAAACGGCTTTATCTACCAGGTGGAAGAGGCTGTCAGGTGTATTGAAGCGGGAAAATTGGAAAGCGATATTGCCTCTCATCAGATGACGCTTGAATGCTGTAAGATATTTGATGTTTGCTTAAGCCGCTAAGGGTTAACAAACGTTTCATTGAGTGAGGAAAATTTACGTCATACTAAGTAGTTTTTCGAATTCCTATTTAAACCGGCATGGCAGAATCGGTGTATTCCGCGGATCAAACAGAAAAAATATTTTGAAAGCGCCGGATTCTTTTGGGGATCCGGCGCTTTTATCCTGTTTGGCAATGTTTTGATATATTAGACAAGATGAATTGTTTTATTTAATCTGTCAGACAGACTTTATCCGGACGATTTTTCCATCCGTACTTTTCGTGCCTCTCAATATTGCAGGCCCTGCACCTAAATGGTGACTTTGGGTTTCTGGTTACGATAACAGCTGCTGTTTCGGTGGAAAATCAAGGCTTTAATATAGAATTTTCTTGACAAATAATTCTGGATACTTTAAAATAATGGTTGGTCGGAGGGCAAATCATTCAACAGAAATGATGAGCTGGATAAAGGCACGGACTGAAATGTCTGTACTTTATCCAGCTTTTTTGTTTTAGAGGAGGAATTGGCGAAATGGACTTTCTAAACGGAAAAATAAAAACGCTTTATTTTAAATATCTTGCGGCCGCCTTTGGCAGTGCCCTAATTACTTCCATCTATTCCATCGTGGATATGGCTATGGTAGGCCAGTATCATGGGCCGGAAGGCACGGCTGCTTTAGCGGTTGTCGCGCCTATTTGGAATATCATTTACAGCTTGGGGCTTTTAATGGGAATCGGCGGTTCCGTTCTTTTCAGTACCATACGAGGAAAAGGGGATGGCCAGAGCCGCCAATCCAACGAATATTTTACGGTTTCAATCATCGGCTCGATCATCCTTGCAGTGATCGCATGGGCCGTCATCGCTTTTTTTGACCAGCCTCTGCTGCAATTTTTCGGTGCGGAGGGAAAAACCCTCACTTTGGCCAGAGAATATGTCCTGCCGATCAAATTCGTAGTACCCTGTTTTCTGTTCACACAAACACTGGCGGCTTATCTGCGGAATGACAAAAACCCCACCTTGGCCACTGCAGGGGTTTTGGCAGGCGGTATCTTTAATGTATTTGGAGATTACTTCTTTGTCTTTACCTGCGATATGGGAGCCATGGGCGCAGGGCTTGCCACAGCCATCGGCACGGTGATTTCTATCATTGTCATGCTATCCCACTTCTTCATGAAGAAAAACACCCTGCGGCTGGTTCGCCCCGCCAATCTGTTCCGGAAATTCCGGGAAATTTCGGTAACCGGTTTTTCTACGTTCTTCATTGATATTGCTATGGGGATCCTGACTATTTTATTTAACCGGCAGATTATGGTTTATTTGGGCACAAACGCACTTTCCGTATATGGAGTAATTGTCAATATCAGTACCTTTGTGCAATGCTGTGCCTATAGTGTTGGACAGGCGTCACAACCTATTCTTTCGACTAATTTTGGCGCAGGAAAAGGAGAACGAATCCGTCAGACACTGCGGTATGCCATTGGAACAACTACCTTTTTTGGTATTGTTTGGACAGCGCTTTGTCTTATGATTCCCAACCAGTTTATCCACCTTTTTATGTCGTCCACAGAGGAAGTTCTACAGATTGCTCCGGCGATTATCCGGTATTACGGATTATCTTTCCTTTTATTGCCGCTCAATATTTTCTCTACTTATTACTTCCAGGCCGTTATGAAGCCAAAGGCCGCCTTTATTGTTTCGATATCACGAGGATTGCTTATCAGCGGCATTTTAATTTTACTGTTGCCTGTAGTAGCCGGCGCAAACTCGATCTGGTTTGCCATGCCTCTCACAGAACTGCTTGTGGCAATTTATGTAGTGTGTATGATAGCTCGTTATACAAAACAGTTACCAACGGAAAGGAAGGGAGCTCATGAATAGGATTATTACCATTGGACGCGAATTTGGAAGCGGTGGTCGGGAATTTGGCCGGCGGCTGTCGGAAACATTGGGATTTGCCTATTATGATCAGGAAATCATCAGCGAAATTTCGAAACGGACGTCTCTATCTGAGCAGTACGTACAGGCGATTGTCGAACACCGGCCGTCGTTTTCATTTCCCATTCATATTGGACAGAGCTTTTATGTTCTGGGAAATCCGGCTTTTGAGCAGACCATGACCATTTATAAGGAGCAGGCGCGTATTATTACAGAAATGGCTACAAAGTCCGACAGTGTGATAGTCGGACGCTGTGCGGACTATATCTTGAATGAATATCATCCCTTCCGCATTTTTGTCTATGCGGATATGGAGAGCAAAATCAAACGCTGCCGGGAGAAGGGGCCGGAGGAGGAAAAGCTTACCGATAAAGAACTGAGACAGAAAATTTCCGGGATT
>ERZ1673695.1092-NODE-1092-length-31343-cov-14.286979_pt1 | contig 31343 bp, 29 predicted proteins | sample MGYA00580225_ERZ1673695 | MGnify/ENA primary metagenome ERZ1673695 (study PRJEB41218, sample SAMN15661739) | gut metagenome | host: Homo sapiens | place: Canada: London | collected 2015-08-20/2019-03-30 | study: EMG produced TPA metagenomics assembly of... | reverse complement strand
CAGGTAGTAGCAGAGTATTTCTCAAAGTGTAACAAATGTCTTGACAGTTAAGACATTTTTCAAAATTTCTTCCGAAAAGATATAGACAGTACATAAAATTAAATATATAATCAATTTTTGAAAAATATATGTAAAGGAGAGTCATTGCTGTTATGAAACTGAAATATAAAACACCGGCGTTTCTGCTGGTTTGGGCGGTTATGATTTCTTTTTCCGCATGCGGCGAAAAGAAATCACTGGGAAGTCACTTGGGAGAGGATATTATGGCAAGTATAACGAAGGATGAGAGTGGCGTCAGCGATTTTATCTATACGATAGGAAGTGAAAAGACAAGCTTTAAAATCCTCCAGCTGACGGATACGCAGATCATTGACCTGGCGCAGGCCGATCCGGATACGCTGCGTCCGCAGCAGCTGCAAAACGCATTCTACGGAGACGGCATCATGGATCTTGAGCGCAGGGTTTGGCGATATATGAGAGACATTGTGGAACGGGCGAAGCCGGATCTGATTATTATTACGGGCGATGTCATTTACGGAGAGACAGATGACAGCGGCGAAGTCTGGAAGCAGCTGATTTCCGTAATGGATTCCTTTCAAATCCCGTGGGGCTTTTGCTTCGGGAATCACGATAACGAAAGCGCAAAGGGCGTGCAGTGGCAGGTCGATACGGCTATGGCTGCGGAATATTGCTGCTTTGCGCAGGGAAACGTTACAGGGAATTCCAATTATAACATTCTGATCGAGCAGGAGGGAGAGCCGCTGTTTAATTTATTCCTGCTGGACACAAACGGCTGTACGGAAATCGATAATCCCGGAGAGGGACTGGATCCGGATAATGTGGATTATGATCTGATCCAGCAGACGCAGGGGATTTACGAGGATCAGATCGCATGGTATACGGAAACTGCGGAGGCGGTGAATGCCGCGGCAGGGAAAACGGTGCCCTCGCTGGCGTTCTTCCATATTCCCGTATATGCGCTCCATGAGGCAATGGAAGAAAAATACGGTCCGAACGCGGGACTGCCGCTGGAGACGGATCAGGATGGAGATTTCGGAAAAGCGGTAAACGATACGGCCGGGGACTGCGTGGATCGGGAGAACGTCTTTTTCAACGCCGCAAAGGAGGCCGGCACGATCGGCATGTTTATGGGACATCTTCACAGAAACAGCTGCAGCGTTGTCTGGGAGGGAATCCGCATGACCATGGGGCTGAAAACGGGAACCGACACGTTTTACAACGAAGACTCTCTCGGAGGCACGCTGATCACGCTCGACTGTGAGACGGGCGCCATGGATGTCGCTCATCTCTATCAGGATTATCTGAGCGAATAGAAGCTCGCCGCTGCAATGAAATAAATTTTTTCAGTAATATAGCTTCTGCGCTGTTCTCAGCTTCTCCGGCGCCTCGGCCGACGGCAATAGGCATTCCCATTTACTCCAAAATATTGTATACTAGAAAAAAACTTCTGAAGGGAAGCTGAGGATACATGAAAAAAACTTTTATGGGAAAAGATTTTATGCTGGGCAGTGAAACTGCCGTGCGCATCTACGAGCAGTATGCCCGGAGCCTGCCGATCATCGATTACCACTGTCACATTAATCCCGGAGAAATTGCGGAAAATCTCAGATACCGCAACATTGCCGGCGTCTGGCTTGGCGGCGATCATTATAAATGGCGGGCCATGCGGATTAACGGCGTTCCGGAAAAATACATAACCGGCGATGCGGATGACTATGAAAAATTCGAGGCCTGGGCGGCAACGATGCCGAAGCTGGCGGGAAGCCCGCTTTACAGCTGGTCGCATCTGGAGCTGCAGCGCTTTTTTCAGGTGACTGAGCCGCTCTCCCCTGCGACCTGCAAAAAAATTTGGGAACACTGCAACAGCGTTTTAAAGGATTTGCCTGTAAGGGAAATGATCAGGCGCTCCAACGTAGAGGTCATCATCACCACGGATGATCCGGCAGACGATCTGCGCGCGCATGCGCTTTTAGCAAAAGGCGGCTGCAGTGCGAAGGTACTGCCCGGATTCCGCCCGGATAAGCTCCTGGCGATCGAGTCACCCGATTTTCCGAAATACATCGAGAAGCTCTGCGCGGCCTGCGGTCAGGAAATCCGTTCTTTCCCTGTTTTGAAAAGCGTGCTTTCCTCCAGAATCGCATACTTTGCGGAGCACGGCTGCCGGGCCAGCGACCACGGCCTTTCCACGATTCCTTATACGCCCTGCTCCGAGGAAGAAGCAGATCGGATTCTGAAGCTCGCTCTGGCAGGAAAGACGCCGCAGCCCGCCGAATGCGACGCATACCGGACGGCCCTGATGCTTTATCTGGCGGAGGAATATACCAAACGCGACTGGGTGATGGAGATCCATTACGGGGTTCTCCGCAATATCAATACGGAAGCGTTCCGATCCCTCGGGCCGGACACCGGCTTCGACGCTGCCGGAGACGCTCCGGCGGGTACAAAGCTGGCGGCGCTTCTGAATGCAATGGAAGAAAGAAAGGCGCTTCCTAAGACAATTCTGTTTTCCATTAAGGAAAGCGACAATGAGCTGCTCAATACGATAGCGGGAAGCTTTCAGCGTCCCGGTACGGCGGGACGCGTCCAGCAGGGCGCTGCATGGTGGTTCAACGATACAAAAGCGGGAATGGCGAATCAGCTCAGGGCGTATTCCGAGCTGTCCGTGCTCGGCACGTTTACAGGGATGCTGACCGACAGCCGCAGCTTTTTGTCCTATGCCAGACATGAGTATTTCCGCCGGATCTTTTGCAATTTTATTGCGGATCTCGTTGAAAACGGAGAATATCCGGAAGATGAAGCCTCGCTGGCTTTGCTCGTGAAAGGCGTCTGCTATGATAACGCGAAAAGCTTTTTCAATGTGTAAAGCGTCGTATCGATTTCCTCCTTCGTATTCAGATGACTGAAGCTGAAGCGCACCGTTCCTCCCAAAGCGTCTGTTCTCAGCGCTTTGTGGGCAAGCGGGGCGCAGTGATAGCCGGCGCGCGTACAGATTCCTTCTTTTCCCAGAAGCATGCTGACCTCCCCCGGCTCGTGCCCGATGACGTTCAGCGATACGACGCCGGTGTTGATCATTCCGCCGCCTGCGTCTTCCGGTCCGTACACGGTAATCCCGTTGATTTTCCGTGCATTCGCGGTAAAATACCGCCAGAGCTCCGTGTGGATTTCCTGCATTTTACCGACGCCGATTCCGCTGACGTAGTCGAGCCCCGCGCCGAGTGCTGCGATGCCGTGCGTATTGACGGTTCCCGCTTCAAAGCAGTCCGGCATTTCCGTGGGCTGCCGCAGCAGAAAGCTGTGGCTGCCGGTGCCGCCGGACATATACGGCCGGATCCGCACATGATCTGCGACATAGATTCCGCCGGTCCCCTGTATGCCGAACAGGCCTTTGTGCCCTGTAAAGCATAAAACGTCGATGCACATGCTTTCTACGTCGATGGGGACGACGCCGGCGCTCTGGGCGCAGTCGACAATAAACAGAATTCCCTTTTTGCGGCAATACTCGCCGATGCGGGCGACATCGTAGACCTCTCCTGTTACATTGGAGGCATGCGTCATGACGACGGCCCCGGTCAGCTCTGTAATACTTCTTCTGATCCGGTCGTAATCAAGGCTCCCGTTTGCGTCCGCTTCATTTACATGATAATATCCGCGCGTGGCGACCGGACGAAGCACGGAGTTGTGCTCCATCGCAGTAGTGACGATCTGCCCATAACAAAGATTGACTGCAATATTCAGCGCATGCGTGGCATTCGACGTGAACGCAATGCGCTGAGAATTTTTGATGCAAAATAATTTTGCCAGCTTCTGACGGACCTCATTCAGCTTCATAGAGGACCATACGGTGTAGCTGTGCGTTCCCCTGCCGGGGTTTCCGGCATGGTCCAGCGCTTCGTTGATTGCGGTTCTTACGGTTTTCGGTTTCGGCCAGCTCGTGGCCGCATTATCCATATATATCATAAAAAGACCTTCCGATTCAAATTGTTATAATCTAATATATGAACCGGAAGGCCTCCTTGGTCAGTCTATTGTTTTTTCGAGATACCGTTTTCCGGCGGCAATGCATTCCAGCGGATCTTCTGTTCCTTCGTATTCGATCGCCGTCACTCCGCGGAAGCCGGCGTCCCTGAGAATGCCGAGACATTTTGCCACCGGCACGCAGCCGTCTCCGACTGCCGCTCCTTTAATATAATTTCCGCCGCGCGTACGGATCCAGCCCGGTCCCTCCGGCGCCGCTCTGCGGCCGGCTCCTTCTTTATAATAGAAATCCTTGCAGTGTATGTAAAATGCATACTCCTTCAGGATCCCTGCCGCCTTTGCAGGATCCTCGTCGGCGCAGAGGAAATTTCCAAGATCGATCAGAGCGCCGTAATTCGGAGAATCCACCGCATCGATCAGCATTTCTACCCGATGGCTGTCCTGGCAGAACATTCCGTGATTCTCCACCATGGTTTTAATCCCTAGAGATTCCGCGTATTCCGTTACGCTCCGCACGCATTTGACAAGCAGCGGAAGATTGGCCTCAAAGCTGCGCCTGCCGCCCGGCATGGGCGCGTAGCAGACGTCGTGGCGCATGTATTTTACGCCGAGCCGCTGCGCGATCCGCACCTCGGCCTTGACGCGCTCCGTCTCTCCCTCGGGATCCGGACACAGAAAATTTGCGCCCACGCTGTAGCAGGTCAATTCAAGCTGCAGAGCCTTTGCCTTCTCCCGCAGCGCTTCTGCGTATTCCTCCGCCATCATTCCCGCGGGGAGCTCAAGTCCCGCATATTCAACGCCGGCGAAGCCCATTTCCTTTGCTTTCGGCAAAATATCGTCGTAGGAAAGCATACCCCGGCGTACCGCGCCGAGAAAGCTGTAAGAGCTTACCGCCAGTTTTAAATTCTGATCCATACTGTACTCCTTCTTGCTTTATTCTTCCGAACCGCAGCTCCGGCAGATCCCGTACAGCGTCATGCGGATTTCCTCCACCGTCATCATTCCATTCTGTTCTCCGCGATCCTTCATTTCTTTTATTATAGCATCCTTGTCAATGTATTTTTCATACACTCCTACAAGATCATAGATCTTTCCGCATTTCTTGCAGACAAAATGACCGTGCGGGGTTACGCAGCCATCGTAGCGTTCCGGTCCGCCCAACGATGCAAGCTTTATGACATAACCGCGCGCGCAGAGCTCAGACAAATTCCGGTATACCGTGCCCAGGCTATAATTGGGCATTACGATCCGCAGGCTCTGATAAAGCTCCTCCGCCGTCGGATGGTCCTTTCTGTTTCTGATTTCCGTCAAAAGCGCCTCGCGCTGCCTGCTGTATTTTTTCATCTCAAGTCTGCTCCCGTCGTTGTGATCGATATCTAATAATAATAATTACTATCATTATTAAATATAACAAATAAATTTTTATCCGTCAAACAAAATTTTATGGATCCGGCGCTGCGGTCAGTTCTTTGAATCTATGTTATAATAGCAAAAACGGCTGAAAGGAAGATCATGTATGGAAAAAATTGCCAGTTTTAGAGCGGATCACAGAAAAATCGTCCCGGGGATCTATCTTTCCCGAACAGACGGCGACGTCGCAACGTATGATCTGCGCGTCAAAAAGCCAAATGCCGGAGATTATATGAGCCACATCGAGATGCATACCACAGAGCATCTGTTCGCCACTTTCATCCGGAATTCGGAAATCGGCCAGCACGTTGTGTATTTCGGCCCAATGGGGTGCCGAACAGGTTTTTATCTGCTTACGCGCGGCGTTGCGGGCGGGACGGTGCTCCGCCTTGTGAAGGACACGCTTCGGAAAATCTGCTCCTACGAGGGGCCCGTATTCGGCGCGTCAGAAGAGGAATGCGGCAATTACAGAGAGCTCGATCTGGCAGCAGCAAAAAAAATCTGCGGCGCATATCTGAAAACCCTGGAGACGCTGCCCGAATCGGAATGGAGCTTCTCCTATCCCAGCTGAAAAAAGGGCTGTAAAAAGCGTTGGCGCGAAAAAAGTGCGAAGCGCACCATAATAAACTCCGGAATTGACAACAATTATTCTTTGCAATATAATAAATACAGAGAGAAAAAAGTGGTTTGATTTGTAATGTTGTTACAATGGAAAAATGGGAAAAATAAAAAGAAAGACTAACTAACAGTATAGCATACAGATCTTGGAGAAGGCCTATAATCACTACTACTTTATAATACGAGGAGTAAAAATGTATGAAAGCAAAAAAACCATTTGTTTTGGCCAGATCGATGTGCATGGCAATCTGTTTCCTGCTGCTCGTTGTAGTTTGCTGGTCTTTCTTTCTTATCCAGCAGCGCTCCTACGCACAGGTCGGTAAGGAGGTAAAAGAAAAAATCAAAAGCTTCATTAATCCGGAGTCTGTGACGGAAGAAGAGCTGGAGGAATATCAAAAAAAATTGAATGCACTGGATTTTAAGTTTGCGATTCCGTCGGAATTTCAGGAAAACGCCAACAACACTACACTTGATTTATCTAAAGTATATATTTCTCCTATAAACCAATATGAAAACCGTTCAGAATGGCTGAGCTGCAGCGTACAGGAGAGGGTCACGCTGTCTCAGGTTCCCTCAGAACTGCTTGGAGAATTGTCAACCGACGAACTGATCGTCACCTGTTTAAATTATAATTTATTAGGAGATATCGGCCTTTATAATTCTCTCCAGCAGGGCTTTAATATTCTAAAAAACCAATATAATGGGTTTCAGGAGCTTTTAAAAAGAAAGGATGCCGGCTCAAGGCTGCTTGCATTGTATAAGGCGATCGATTTTAATGAGTTATATGAAAAGGATCGGTTTTCTTCAATACGAATGAATACGATTCATATGCTGCTTGCAGAGGAATCCGTTTTACGTTCGTTAAATGATCTCGAGGTAAAGGATTTAATTAATGAATGTTATACGAAAGGCAAAGAATTACTCGAAAGTAAATCCGGCGGCTTTCGCTATACTGCTGAGGTGTATGTCGGATTACGCTGTTTATATCTGCACGATTCATCCATCAAAAGAGCCATCGAAAGGGATGGCAGTCTGAAAAAATTTGTTACAGAAGGCGCACAATTCATCTCTATCGACGAAATTGAAGATACGACAGTAGGAGAGCTTTCCGTCCTCATTCAGGAGCATTATTTACGGGAGGAAAATAGCGTATAACAAAAAAACGAATGACCGAAACAAGAATTTTTGCATTTATTTTAGCAATATGCATCTTTGTCCCCATATTAAGCTTTCCGTCAAGCGCGCGGACTCTGATCTGGGAAGAGGGATTTTACGGTTATCCTATTACAGTGAACGAAATAACGCTGGGGAATGGAACGGTAGCGTGGAAATGGGTTTCAGGCGAATATAGCAGTACGGAAAAAGCAGAAATAAAAAATTATGTTATGAATTCATATGATATCTTTACCCAGCTTTATGCGGGGGATGCAACCGTTAAGTATAATTGTCATTCCTATGCATGGTATAGTCAAGCCATCAATAATCAATACTGGATTAATAATCCACAGAAATATCGGGAGGGCAACTGGCTTAAATCAACCGGATGGACAGATTTAATTCCGTCTGGAATAAAGGCCGGCGATGTAGTTGATTACTATATAACAGAAACAAACCGGCCTCATTCTGCTGTGGTATATAGTCTCGTTCTTAATTTATTCTCTTCAAAATGGGGATCTGCCGGACTGTATGTACACAAACCGACAGAAGTCCCTGCTGGTTATATTTCAAGAGATTTAGGATATTATAGGCTTTAATTATTTTGTATATCGCGTTTTTGAGTTGAAAACAAACCCACAGCGAACCTTTTTGGTAAGCTGTGGGTTTTTCTTTGCCGTTTGGTACGGCCTGCGCTTGTTAGCCTATATTCTCTTTCGCCAATTCCCTTCGTTAGGATTATCTAAATCAGGTTCTGGGGTCGAAGCTTTTCATCTTCCTCTCAGCCTGTCTCACAAGCTCCCCCGACGATACTGAATTACGGTGCGCATCCTGGCACCGCTCCTATCATGTGCCGAATCCGTTTTTTCATACATGGAAAAATTTTACTTTTTGAGTTGTGCCAGCACGGCGTCCCATCGCGCCGGAAAATCCTCGCTGCCGGAACGCTGCGGCACAAAGCCGGCCTCCAGATAAGTTCTGATTGCAGGAAGCCGAAAATCATCCGTCGTCAGATGCGCCGTCTCCATGCCGCGCTCCAGCAGCTCGTTGACCGCAAGCCTGGCAAGCGCCGTTCCGATTCCGCAGCCGCGCGCCCAGGGAGCCGCGCAAACCATATGGACGTACCCGTGCCGTTTCGTAAAATCACAGAATACGGAGGCCGTTGCACAGGGCGCGCCGTTTTTTTCTATAAAACAGATTCCTTCCGGATCGTATCCCGGACATTCCTCCATAATTCTCCGGAATACGGTACGGTCTCCCTTTCCGTCCGTCAGACCATGCTGCACAATTTCAAGCCATGCATCGATGTCCGCTGCGCTCCCGTCAAACCTTCGGAAGGAAAATCCCTCCGGAAGTGCAACCTCCAACGGTTCTGCTGCGCTCCCGCGCGTCCAGTTCATAATCAGCTGTTCCATATCATTCCTCAAAAACAATAAATTTATGCCGCAAAGAGCTTATCCCAAAACGACGTCCCAATCGGCAAGATACTGCAGAAGCAGACCGGAGTCCCGCCCGTTGACGACGCCGTCGCCGTTCGTGTCTGCCGCTTCTTCCACGATTTCAACATCCCATTCCGCAAGATACTGCAGAAGCAGGCCGGAATCCCGGCCGTTGATGACGCCGTCGCCGTTGACGTCTCCGGAAATAAACGCCTCCTTTACAGAAACCTCGAAAAACGCCGTTTTTCCCCCGAATGCCACCGTCACGGTTTTCGTCCCGGCCTCTGAAAAATCGTATTCGCATGTGTATCCGCTGAATATCGCTTCCTCGGCGCCGTCCTCATATCCGGCAATCACGATCAGTCCATCCGTGTTCAGCGAGTCGCCCACCTCATATTCCGTTATGTAAGGCAGCGATTTCAGAGAGAGCCTCTCAACCTCCGGAGGCGCGGCGGAAACGTCCCCAAGGTTGACGGTTATTTCCGCAATATCGAAGAGACCGTTCTCCGCAGTAACACCGCGCAGATAAAATGTATGCGAGGTATTGCCGGGGAAAGAGGTAAAATCCGCTCCCCCGCTGAAGGCATTAAAAGCCGGGCAATGCAGCGCGATCGGCCCGCCGCCCTGATAAACATCTGCTCTGAAATCCGTTTCCACCGGAAGCCAGAGGCCGTCGTCGATTTTGTACTCGAACTGCACGACACCGTCGCTGTTCACGGCCCAGCCCTGATAAGAAAGCATCGCCGCGGAAGCGTCCGCAAACGTATACGTTTTCCTGTATACCGTTCCCGGAACACTGAAATGCCGGTCGCTGCCAAATTGCTCAAAATACCCCGTAAAGGAAGCATCAGCAGCTTTCACTGCGATCTGAAACTCCGCCACGGTATACGATTCGCCCTCCGGCAGGATCCCCCGTACCGTAACTGCATGCGTTCCTGCCGCAGGAGTCGGTACGTCCGCATAAAACGTATTGAGCGTGCCCTTCCGGAGCGTCTGCAGCGGGAGCCATTCCCCGCCGTCGATCCGGTATTCAAAGGAGTCGCAGCCGTTTTTATGGAAGGACCAGCCCTCAAGTGCAAACGTCTCGGAAGAAGACAGCACCGTGCCCGTTCCGGAGGCCGGCCCGTCGCTTACGCGCGAGCTGATGGGGCTGGCAATTCGGTTCACATGCTCCGCGCCGTCCAGCGGTACGGAAGCGTATTCCTCCAGGCCTACAGAATCGATTTCAAGATTTTTAATGATCATATATCCGCCGCTCGTAATTTTTGCCTGGAGATCGGCAATCGAGCCGTAATTTCCGCCGACGCCCCACGAGCGCTTCCGTACGATGGGCGGCGTCTGCTCAATCGTAGTCACATGAGAAATCGTGCCGTCAAGATCGTACGCTACGTCATATACAAGAATGATATGCCCGGATTTGTTCAGCGCCTGTCCGGGAACAAGCAGACTGACGCTCGTACCGACGTTCGCATACTTCGTGCCCCTGTCGCCAAGCGTTTTAAAATCGGACGTGGTAAAACGCGTTTCCGAATCCCAGCAGTAAGAAACAAACGCGCTGCAGTCGTTGGAATAGGTCGGCATGATATTCCCGTTGTAATTTGCGGCTCCGGTGTACAGCTCGCTGTCCGGATCCGCCGCTTCCGCCGCAAACTCGTCGATGGTAATCGTTTCACCGCCGTTTACAAACGGACCAACATATTTTCCGTTATAAATCGGCTGACCGTACGGAATTCCGTAATACGTCACGCCCGCTTTAAAATATTCCTTGTTTGCCTCGCTCTGCGACTGAAAAACAGGGAAATCCGCCAGCGCCGTCCATTTCACCTCTGCCATCTGCCGCGCCCGCGCGATACAGTTCCGGACTCCCTCGGAAAGCTCTCTGCGCAGCAGCGCCGCTGTGTTCACATCCTCCTCCGGGGCGATCATCGGCTCCAGAAGGCCGCTCGCATCGCCGTCCGCATCCGCAAGCACATCTGCAACGTCACCGCCGCCGTAAAGGGCAAACGGCTCCGGCTCGCTCTTCTTATGAAGCTCCGTAACGGAAATCATGTAGTCGCCATCCGTTCTGTTCAGGACAAGCGTATCCGCCTCCACATACCACGTTTCCGCTTCGCTGACATAGGAAACGCCCGCGTCTTCTTCATACAGCCAGACCGTATCATTCAGGATTGTCCCCGTGGAGAAAAGATATCCTCCTTCGATCGGGCAGAAGAGACGGATCTCCTCTTCAAAGGTAAAATCCCTGCCGCCGTTTTTATAAATCGCGCCGTTTTCCAGCGTATAGAAATCGCCTGCCGGCGAAATAAGAAACAGTCCGATTTCGTTTTCCGAAACGTATGCCGCAGACCGCGTCAAGGACGCTTTGTCGATCCGGACGATTTCGCGGCCCTGTACCGCGTAAAACGCATTCTCCGTGACGTTCAGGAATTTTGCGCCGGCAAGACCGTCCGTCAGGATTTCCGTGTAGACTGCATCGTTCTCGTCCACCGTCTTTTTTGTCAGATTGCCCGCTTCGATCGCATAGACCGTTTCCTCATAAACGCAGATCGTATTGCTGTAGAACAATCCCGCCGTATCCGGCGCGCCCTTGCTTTTCTTTTCCGTTTCCCCTGCGGCAGCGGAGGTCGTTCCGCCGGAGAAGCCGCTCTGAAAGCCGGTGAGCAGTACGGCGGCCGCAATAAAAAGCATTCGGATTCTTAACCATTTACTTTTTCTCAGGCTTCTCATGGGTTTCCTTTCCACACCTTTCTTTTCTGTCTTTTCCGTCCTCGGGCGCACGCTCTCCCCGTTTCTGCGGAACCGCGTGTTCCGTGTTTTTTTGGTGCCTCCGCTTTCTGCCGATCGCGATCAGCACCGCAGCCAGAGCAATCAGCAGAACGAGTCCTCCCACAGCCGCGAGGAGCACGGCGCGGGATATTTCCAGTCCAAAAATCTGATACATCCTGGCGCCAAGCTGCACTTCAATCTGCGCAATATCAAATACGTCGTTCGTATCCGTGATTCCCCGCATATAAATCGTATGGGTGCTGTTTTCCGCAAAATTGGAAAACCCGAGTCCGCCGGAAAATTGATTATAAACGTCGCAGAACTCCTGATAGTTCTTCATTGATCTGTATACGTCCTGACGGAATCCGGCCTCCAGCGGGATCCACAGACCGTCGTCAATTTTATATTCATAGCCCTTGACGCCTCCCATGCTGAGCGCCCAGCCGCTGAAGGTAAGCGAGCTTTCCTCGGGAGAACCCAGCGAGAATTCGGTTATGATCGGTTCGTTCAGCGTAGAAGAAGGAATTAACGTGCCCAAAAGGTCGAAGCAGGAAATATAGGATACCGGTTCCGTACCGATGTTTACCGTGAACTGTGCAATATCATACGTTCCGCCGGAGCTCGTTCCTCGAACGGAAATCGTATGTGCTCCGGATCCGGTGAGTTCCGTCTCTGCACAAAAACGAAGCAGCTCTCCGCAGACCTCCGTATCCGCCGTCTGCCACGCTTCTCCGTCAACGCAGTACTCTACAGTGGAAACGCCGTTTTTGTGATACGTCCAGCCTTCGATCGGAATGACACCCGCCGCAAGAGCGGCGCTGCCCGTTACCGCCTCGTCGGAAACAGAAGCGCTGACCGGCTCGCTGATGCGATTAATATAATTTTCCGAATCCAGCGGCACGGCGGCAGACGCTTCGAACGTCACCTTTTCCATATCTTTGTATCTGATAATTTCATACGGGGCGGTATCGATTTTGTTCTGAAGATCCTGCAGGCTTCCCGCATTTCCTCCCGCTCCCCAAATGCGGAGGCGCATGATCGGAGGCGTCTGCTCCAGCGTTGTAACCTGCAGAATCTCTCCGAATCTGTCATATACGATATCGTAAATCAGAATAATATGCGAGGAGCCCTTATTCAGTGCATATCCGACCTGAAGGTCCGATACGCTGCTTCCGACATATTGGAACTCTGCATCACTGTATCCTTCCTCTCCCCTGCGAAATGTCCGCTCCGCAATCATGGACGTCGTGTAGCGGCCGGGAAGCTGCCATACATATGAAATAAAAGCGCTGCAGTCGCTCGAATAAAAGGGGGCGTACTTGATTTCTCCCAGACCTTCCGTATATTCCCAGGTATTCTCTCCCAGTTCTGTATAAAATTCGCTGTCCGCATCTGCAGCGGCTGCCGCAAACTCTTCCAGTGTGGCATTAAAGCCGACGTACTTGCCTTTATGTACCGGTTGTCCGTATGGAATTCCCTGATATGCGGCGCCCTCCCGGAAAATCAGTTCCTGCCCCGTTCCGGGATAGCTTATGATATCGCCCAAAGCGGTCCACGTGATTTCATACATCTGTCTGCCGCGCTTCACAATATTTGCGGCTCCCTCCGAAAGCTCCGCACGGCCGGCGCCCGGATACTCTGCAAGATCGGAAACAGAAAGCCCATACGCCTCCGAGCCGCCCGAAGGCGTTCTCAGGCCGATCTGTCCCACAATCAGCACAACGGCCGCAAGCCCCGCGGTAAGAAGCCGCATGGGAAATCCATATATTTTTCTGCCAGATTGATTCATTCTTTCCACCATACTGTAAATAAATTAACTATAATTTATCCTATCATAAAAACATACGGCTTTCAATCATTTTGCCGGTATTTTTTCTTCCTGCCGCTCATATAAATGAGATAACCGCAGCTTGTCACAGGAGGAGGTAATCGCGTGGTTTTCAGTAAGATCCCCCCGAGGAAAAAAGTAAAAATCGCCGCCTACGTTTTGGTGATCGTGATCGTTCTGGTTTATATCGTATCCGCCTATATCACCACAGTTACAGGGGCTAAGGAAAAATTTACCGGCGACAGCACAGCCGTACAGACTACAGAGGCGGATGTAGAACGACGGATGGAAAATCTGATTGCTTCTAATATTGGCATTAATACGGGAGCCGGCAGCATCACAGATAACGCGCCGCCTGAGCTTTCCGCTTCTCGGAGCATCGTGCTGGATCAGTCGACAGATCGTGTGCTTTTTTCCAAGAACGCATATTCCAAAGCGCCGATGGCAAGCACTACAAAAATTATGACGTTTCTTGTTGCAATAGAAAATTGCGAGGATTTGTATGAGACCGTCACGGTCAGCCGCGTAGCGGCATATACCGAAGGCTCTACCATGCATCTTGCAGAAGGAGAAACCATCAGTCTGCACGATCTTCTCTACGGCCTTCTGCTGAATTCCGGCAACGACGCTGCCGTTGCCATTGCAGAGCATATCGGCGGAACTGTAGAAGATTTCTGCATCATGATGAACGATAAAGCGTCCAGGCTCGGCGCATCCAACACCAATTTCAAGTCGCCGCACGGCCTCGATATGGAGGGACATTACACCACGGCATACGATCTGGCCCTGATCGCAAAGGAAGCATATAAGCAGCCGCTGTTTCGTGAAATCATATCGACCTCCACCATCACGCTGAGCGGGCATTATTTAAAAAATACCAACCCCCTTCTTGGAAAATACGAAGAAGTAACAGGCGGGAAAACCGGTTACACCGGCGGCGCCGGCCGCTGCATTGTCTATTTCATCGACAACGGCGACATCCAGGCGGTAGCCGTGCTGCTCGGCTGTCCGACCTCAAACGACCGGGTAAAAGACGGCGTCAAGCTGCTGCAGTACATAACCGATGAATTTGAGACGTATACGCTGATTGAGCGAGGTACGCTTGTCGATTATTTTGCCGTAGAAAAAGGACGCAGGCTAAGCGTAAACGCAATTGTCGACAGCGATGTGCGCGTAACGCTCAAGAAATCGGAGCGCGCCGAAATTCGTACTTCTTATACGCGTTCCACAGAGGCGGAGCTTTCTGAGGAAGGATTTCCGCTCCTGCAGGCGCCGGTCAGCTATTCCGACGTGCTGGGAGTTCTGTGGATCAAATGCGGAACTACCTGTACGCTCAGCGTCGACGTGACAGCGGAAGGCTCCGTACTCCGGAAAACCTATACGGATCACCTGGGAGATCTGATCAATACGCTGCCTTACGTGTTCGGATGACAAAAGCATCAAAATTTTACGGAAATTTCCTCTGTATCATGGTATAATCACGTGGGTGATTTTATGGCTGTTGCAAAAAACAGAATCTGGGAGCTGGACGCGCTTCGAGGCCTGTTCATCCTGTGCGTCGTTCTGGTCCATACGATATTTGATCTTCAGCTCTTCGGCTTTGTCGGCGAGGATACGCCGGTGCTGTTCAACATCATTCGGGATTACGGAGGCATCCTGTTTGTATTGATTTCCGGAATCTGCGTCACGCTCGGCTCGCATTCCTTCCGGCGGGGAGCCATCGTCTTTCTTTGCGGTATGGTCATTACCGGCGTCACGTACGCGCTGTATTATATTGATCCGGCAAACGAAAGCCTTCTGATTCACTTCGGCGTGCTCCATCTGCTCGGGCTGTGCATGATTCTGTATCCCTTATATAAAAGGCTTCCGGTCTGGGCGATTGCCGTGCTGGGCGTTCTGCTGATTGCCGCGGGCTTTGCGCTGCAGCCGCTCCGGTCGGATTTTCCTCTTGCTCTTGTCATCGGCATTATTCCAAGAGGGTACGCCGCCGCAGATTATTTTCCGCTGCTCCCCAATTTAGGCTACTTTATGATCGGCAGCGTGCTCGGCCGCACGGTCTATCGGTCCAGGCAGTCGCTGCTGCCCCGATTCCCTTACACTGCGGCGCCAGTTCGGTTTTTGAGCTTCTGCGGGAGACATTCCCTCTGGATTTACATGCTGCACCAGCCCGTTATTTACGGAACCGTTTTACTGATTTACACGATCGCGAATAAATAAGAATACAGAGGAACGTCAGCAGCGGAAATACAGCCGACACCCCCATGCCGGCCTTCAGTCCGGCACGGTCGGCTACCGCGCCCGTAAGCCACGGGCCGAACACGCCGCCAAGATCGCCTGCGATCGCCAGATACGCAAAAAGCCATGCGCCCGCCTTCGGAAAATAATCCGCCGCAAATACCAGCGTGCCGGGCCAGAGCATCCCGGTGGCAAATCCCGTGAGCGCGCAGAAAAGCAGCGACAGCAGAGGGACGTTTGTAACCGATACGATCAGATAACAGAATACGGCGCCCAAAGCGCCCAGGAGCATAAAATGATGCAGCCGGATTTTCCGGTCCAGCGCCGCGCTCACGACTCTGCACAGGCCCAGCATCAGCGCAAACATGCTCATGCCCGCCACGTCTCCAATCACCTTTTCCAGGCCGACGGCCTTCTCCATAAATGCGGAGCTCCATTGCGTCATTATGGTTTCCGAACAGCCGCCGAAGAAAATCATAAGGATAAAAAGAAGAAAAACCGGGTTCCGGAAGATTCGGATTCCTCCCTGTCCGTGCTCCTCCGCCTTCGCGGCCGGCACCGGCATGACGCACGCCAGAAGAAAGCCGAGCACAGGTACAATCATCCATCCTGTAACGATATATTTCCAGTGATTTCTGCCGAAAACCGAAAGCAATACCGTCGTCAGCACTACCGTCAGCACCTGTCCCCATGCATAAAAGGAATGGAGAATTGCCATATTTTTCCCCTTTGCCCGATCCGGAAGCGCATGGATCAGCGGGCTGATCGTAATTTCCAGAAAGCCGCCTCCGACGGAAAACAGTACGGTTCCGATAACGAGCCAGAGATATGGGCTTCCCAGAAGATCCGGCGCCCACGCAAAAACGGCGTATCCGACAAACGCCATTGCCGCGGAAAATTGCAGCGCGATCCGGTAGCCATGTTTATCGACCATTTTGCTCAGCACAACGTCCACGACGAGCTGCGTTGCAAAGTTTACGGAAGCCAGCGCGCCGAGCTGCGCGTAGGACAGCCCATACTGCTCCATCAGCGGAATAAAGAGAACAGGCGTCAGGTTGACGAGCGTCCCCTGGAGGATGTAAAACAAGTAGCAGGTGCATTTCGTAAGGCGGTAATTTTGCTCCATATATGTGTCCTTTCGGCATATGCCGTAAAAATTTCGTTCAGCGTGGCATTTTATGAAAAAATGCGGCCCGTGTCAATCCGTATCGATTCCGGCTTTTCGCGCCTGCGCATGCTGGAGCCGGCGCGGGATGCGATAAAGGCGTCCGTCCTTTCGAAAAAGCGCTCCGGTTTGCCGGAAACGGAAGGGAACGCCGGCCGCAAGACACTGCTCCCGCAGTGACAGGATCCAGCCGTAATCACAGATACGCGCATCGTTTCCGCTCTCTCCGCCGCAAACAAGCTCCTGAATCATCGGAATTCCGCCCTTTTCCCGAATCGCCAGATACCGGCGCAGATCGATCGCGCCGAGCAAAGGCTCACAGATAATGATTTTACGACGAATGGGCAGCGATGCATAAATTGGCAGGCGAAGGTCCGCCATCTCCTGATTTTCGCACGTACAGCAGACGGTGACATTCTCGTAGCCCTCCCCCCAGTCCTCCGGGAGACTCACAAAAAAACGGTCCACCCGCTTTGTGATGAGCAGGAACTCCAGGTCCCGGCGGATCTGCATAAAACGCCACGCCTCCTTTCTCCATTCATCGGCGGCAGGATGAAAAAAGTCGGAAGTAAAGCAGGTATACACATAGTCTCCGTCCGGCTGCAGCCGATACGCGCCGCTTCGTTTTTTGTCGACGGGCAGCGTAAATGAGACATTCTTTCGAACCGCCGAAGGATCTCTTCCGTGATTCGGATCGCTTCGATATACATAACAGTTGGCGCAGCCGGCGCTGATTTTCGTGCAGCCGTGCCACGGATTCCAGGAAGCCAATGGATGTCCTCCCCTCCTTCAGGATCCGCTTCATTTTATCACGGAAGCCGCTTCTGTCAACATTGCCGCGGCGCGTCTTGTATGCTATACTTGCTTGCGAAAAAAGAAGGGAGACAACAGGGGATGAAACGCAGCGTCAAACGAGTCGATTCGAAATACATCACGATCCGAGGAGATCTGTGCCGCCGGATCCATTTAAATTACGCACGTCTGGAATCAAAGCATTACAGGCCGGAGCATATTTTCGGAGCCGATCAAAGCGGCTGGCCCGGGGATTGGGAGGGCCGTACGATTCTCGCGCTTGTAAAGCTGAAAGCCGCGACAGGCAGAGAGCCGGCGTATCTTGAGCGGATCCTGGAGCTGCTCCCTGCGAGGCTGAATGAAAAGGGGTATCTGGGCCCCGTTTACGAGCAAGACGCCGAAAGCGCGCTTCCGGTTTTTAACGAGCAGCAATTATCCGGTCATAACTGGCTGCTCCGCGGTCTGCTGGAATACTGGCTGATTTCACGAAGCGACGCCGTAAAAAGTATGGCAGAGCAGATCGTCCGGAATCTTTATCTTCCTCTGACGGGCCATTATTCCACATATCCGAAGGATCCCGCCGAGCGAAGCGGCGGAGGCAGATACGACGGCAATATCAGCGGCCGCGTTCGCAACTGGTATATTTCGACGGACGTCGGGTGCGCATTTATGTGCCTTGACGCCATTTCACAGGCATATGAAATTTTCGGAGATCCGGCCTGCAAAAAGCTCGCGGACGAGATGATCGCCTCGCTCTGTACGATCGATCTGCTCGGCGTTCAAATGCAGACGCACGCCACGCTCTCCGCCGCGCGGGGAATCCTGCGGATGTATGGCGCTACAGGCACTCCATTTTATCTTGAAACTGCGGAAAAGCTTTTCGGAACCTATACGGCCTGCGGCATGACGGAAAATTACGCCAACATCAACTGGTTCGGCCGGTCCGACACCTGGACGGAGCCATGCGCGATTGTGGATTCCTGCCTCTTGGCGATGGAATTGTATCGATATACGCTGCGGTACGAATATCTCTCGCTTGCAAACAGGATCTACCGGAACGCACTCTGCTATGCACAGCGCATGAACGGCGGCTTCGGCTGTGATACCTGCGTCACAGCTCCCGATCAAAAGCTCCTGCACCCCCATGCGGGCGGTCTGAGCGAAGCGTTTTGGTGCTGTACCATGCGCGGCGCGGAGGGATTATCTTATCTCGGACAGAACGCGCTTTTTTATTCGGAAACGGAAAACGGAAGCGTGGAAACCATCTATATCAATCTGCTGGAGGATTTCGACGCCGAGCCGGACGCATACGAGCTTCATGTCCGCGCCGCGTACCCGGAGCAGGGCGGCGTTTCCATCCGATTCTTCAACAAAACCGCGAAAGCGGTCAATTTAATCGTTTACAATCCTGTAAAAGGATCTCCCTTGACATACTCCGCTGAACCCGGAGCCTCTCTGTTTCGTCCGGAAATCACGGTTTCTCCCGTTTATGACGGAAAACGACTCTGGTTTGGCGATCTGATATTAGGAATAAAAGGAATCTGTAAAGGCCATGAAATTGACGCTCCGAGTTTAAAACAATTGGAATATCTCGGCGCCGGAAAGTATAAATATAGGGGGACGGAATATTTCCTGGAACCGCTTGGCGACATGGCAGATCTGGAATATGAAGAAACGGCAAAAGAAAGCAGGCAGATTTTATTTTGAAAAAACGCCGGTTCCTTATACATGCGCTATTCTGCATTTATTTGTTCATCCTGGCAGCACTGGTCAGGCCGATTGCCGGCTCTTATGAAGTGAAAGGCGTTGATGTCGCCCGCTATCAGGGCGAGGTAGACTGGAACGCATTCTCGGAGCAGGGCATTGCATTTGCCTTTATCAAAGCGACGGAGGGAAGCAGTCACGTCGACATGCGCTTTCAGGAGAATTGGGAAGCTGTGGCAAAGACTTCCATCCTGGCAGCGCCATACCATTTTCTGAGCTATGACAGCAGCGGCGCGGCGCAGGCGGAGCATTATATTACAACGGTGGGCAAACGCCGCGGCATGCTGCCTCCGGCGGTAGACGTAGAGTTTTATGGAGATTATTACGATACGCCCATGGAGCCGCGCAAGGCGCGTGAAATTTTGGGAGATCTTCTGGAGGCTCTGGAAAAATATTACGGAGCAAAGCCCATTATTTATGCGACTCGCTCCGCTTATACTTTATATATTAAAGATTATTTCACCGACTATCCCCTTTGGATCCGCGGCGTTTATTATCCTCCGTTTCTGGACGGAATCTTCAGCTGGACATTTTGGCAGTATTCCGACCGCGGCAGACTTCACGGGCACGAGGGAGTTCATATTGATCTGAACGTATACAGGGGAACTTTGGATGAACTGCAAGGCCTTGTAATCAAATAAGAATCCCTTCTGAAAGCGGCGGCTTACTCCCGGATCTGGCCGCTGCCATTGACGACGTATTTCACAGTCGTCAGCTCCTTGAGTCCCATGGGCCCTCTGGCATGCAGCTTTTGATTGCTGATGCCGATTTCCGCGCCGAAGCCGAATTCAAATCCGTCCGTAAACCGTGTCGAAGCGTTGACGTATACGCACGCCGCGTCCACATGATCCTGGAAATACCGCGCTTTTTCATAATTTTCCGTCACGATAGCCTCGGAGTGTCCCGTACCATACGTATTGATATGCGCGACCGCTTCCGCACAGTCTCCGACGACCTTTACCGCCAGGATCAAATCATTGTATTCCGTTTCCCAGTCGGACTCTTCCGCATGCTTGAGCAGATTTCTGTTTTCCGGCACTCCGCTTCGTGCCAAAATACGGTAGGCCTCCTCACAGCAGCGCAGCTCCACGCCCTTTTCTGTAAGCGACTGTGCAGCCGCGGGCAGGAACGTCTCGGCAATCCCGCGGTGTACAAGCAGCGTTTCCGCCGCGTTGCAGACGGAGGGACGCTGCGTTTTTGCATTGACGATGATTTTGCGCGCCATCTCAGGATCCGCATCACAGTCCGCGTAAATATGGCAGTTTCCGGTACCGGTCTGAATGACGGGAACGGATGCCGTCGTTACCACGGTGTTGATCAGGCCCGCGCCGCCTCTGGGAATCAGCACGTCAATGTACCGATTCAGGCGCATCATCGCGGAAGCGATCTCCCTGCCCGTGTTATCGATCAGCTGCACGCACGCTCCGGGCAGTCCCGCGTTTTCCAGCGCCTCTTTAAATATGGACGCAATGGCCAGGTTAGAACGAAGCGCTTCGCTGCCGCCGCGCAAAATACAAGCGTTTCCCGATTTGATACAAAGCCCTGCGGCATCGGCGGTTACATTCGGTCTGGCTTCGTAGATGATCCCGATCACGCCAAGCGGCACGCGTTTTTTTATGATTTCCAAGCCGTTGGGACGTTTATAGCCTTCCAGGATCGCTCCGATCGGATCCTCCATGGCTGTAAGCTGAAGGAGGCCCTCCGCCATGGCTTCGATCCTTGCAGCCGTAAGCCGCAGGCGATCCTGCATCGAAACCGACATCCCTTTTGCCGCCGCAGCTTCCACATCGTTTTGATTTTCGCTGAGGATCCGTTCCGTATTCCGGACGAGCAGCTCGGCGGCATTTGACAGCGCGGCGTTTTTGACGCCCGCCGGGGCGACGGCAAGCGCCGCGGCCGCATTCCTCGCCCGCAGGCCGTATGCTTCAAGATAATTTAAAATTTCATTTTCCGTCATTTTGAAGGTCTCCTTTCCCTGCGCTCTCACATTTCTTCGGATTTGCGATAAACAGCGTGCCTACCTCGGCGCCGTCCAGTATGTCATATATGATCTCGGGATTGCTTCCGTTGGCGATCACCGCATTTGTGCCCTGCTCCGCCGCAAGGCGCGAGGCGTGGACTTTCGTCAGCATGCCGCCTGTGCCGAGCCGGCTGCCTGCGCCGCCTGCCGCGGCCTCGATCTGCTCGGATAAATCAGAAATGTTGTGATACAGCACGGCATCCGGATTTTCATGCGGATTTTTGGAATAATAGCCGTCGATATCCGTGAGGATGATCAGCAGATCGGCCGCGATTAATTCTGAAACAATCCGCGACAGATTATCGTTGTCGCCGAATTTGATTTCGTCGACCGCTACGGTGTCGTTTTCGTTTACGATGGGGATGATGTTCATGTCCATCAGCGTGTTGAAGGTATTGATCGAATTCCGTTTCGACTCTTCCCTGCTGATAATATACTTTGTAAGAAGCAGCTGCCCCGAAGAATATCCATAATCCTCAAACGCCCGGCCGTACGCCTGCATCAGGCTGACCTGCCCCACTGCGGCGACGGCCTGCCTGCCCGCAACCGTGGAAGGCTTTTCCGCAAGCTTGAGCTTATCCACACCGAGCCCGATTGCACCGGACGAAACCAGAACGATCTTCCTGCCCTCGTTCATCAGATCGGAAATTACGCGTGCAAGCGCCTGGATTCTCCGCAGGTTTGTTTTCCCGTTCGGATACACGAGTGATGAGGTACCGATTTTTATTACGATTTTCTTTGCGTCCTTCAGCTTTTTTCTTGCTTCTATCATATGCAACGATTCCTTTTCCGCTTCCGCCGTTCATTCCCGAACCATTCCTTTTACAAGTCGGAAGTTCAGTATATCAAATGTTTCTGCAAAACGCAACCGCCCGCGCAGCTTGTCTTTTTGCTGATTGCAGCGCTGCAAATCAGCGGCGAAAAAATGGCCGACGGCACTTGACATTCGCTTCGCCGCAAGTATATACTGAGGGATATTCTGGATTTTGCTTTTCCTGCTCCTTCTGCGGCGGCCGCCGGGCCGGAGCATACCGGAGAACCAATAGAATAGGAGGGCCCGGATGTACGAACAAACCTTTTTAGAGAAATTGAACAGAAAATTCGGCAGGTTCGCAATCCGGAACCTGATGGCGATCATTGTATGCGGGATGGCAGCTGTTTTCCTGTTGGATCTGTATCTTACATACGAAAAAGGCATTTATTTTTCTTCTTATCTGACGTTCGATCGCGCCGCAATTCTAAGCGGACAGTTCTGGCGGATTCTTTCTTTTATTTTTCTCCCGCCTGATTCCTCCGTTGTTTTTATTGTTTTTTCTCTTTATTTTTATTGGCTGATCGGCAGCGCTCTGGAAAATCAGTGGGGATCATTCCGGTTTGATCTGTTCTATCTCTGCGGGATCCTTGCTACCATCGCCGTTGGATTCATAACGGGATACGCTCTGAACGACTATTTAAATCTGTCGCTGTTCTTTGCATTCGCACTGGTCTATCCGGATTTCCAGATCATGCTGTTTTTCCTGGTTCCGATCAAAGTAAAATATCTCGCTTTTATCGACGCCGTATATTTTCTGTGGATGCTGGTCACAGAAGGCTGGCGGAATAAAATCGTACTTCTGATTGCGATAGCAAATGTGCTTTTGTTTTTCGGGCGCGACTTCGTTTCAAAAATCAGAAGCGTGTACAGACGATATAAATACCGCAGAGATGCAAATCAGAGATGATGCCCGGAAAGGATCTATATGGATAGCATAACAGAAACCGTCATACGCAATATTACTGAAATCCGTTCTCATCAGGAAGCAGCCCTCGTCCCCGTTACGGGACAGTCGCGGCTTGCAGACATACCGCTTGACAAAGCGCAGGAGGCCGAGCTCCGCCTGCGTCTGGAAAAAGAATACGGAATCCGTTTGTCCCAGCCGCTTCCCTGCACGGTTGGGGAAATTGCGGAAGCCGTCCGCAGCTGCTGTGAGGAAAAGAAGCGAAAAGCGAGACGTATCATAACGATCCCGAACCTTTTGAGCTTGTTCCGCCTTTTATTGATCCCGGTCTACGCGATGCTGTACGTGCATGCGGAAACAGCAAAGGATTATCTCCTGTCCGGAGCAATCCTGGCTTTATCCTGCATAACCGATCTGTTCGACGGTCTGATTGCCAGGCGCTTCGACCAGATTTCCAATCTCGGGAAAGCGCTTGATCCAATTGCCGATAAAGCAACGCAGGGCGTGATGCTGCTGTGCGTTGCCGGCAGGCACCCCATATTATGGTGGCTCTTTGGATTTTTCGCATTAAAAGAAGGCTTTCAGCTGGTAATGGGCTGCTGGTATCTCAGAAAGGGACAAATGCTGCCCGGCGCGCTGATGTCCGGCAAGGTCAGCACCGTCGTGTTATTTCTCTGCATGATTCTGCTTGTGATCTTCCCTGGAATGCACGCATGGTCCGTCACTCTGCTGCTGATTCTCTGCGCATTTTTTATGGCAGTTTCGTTTGTATCATATATTAAAGCATATTTCGGCAGAAACAAAAAAGTGGAAAAATTGTAAAAACCTTCCGGAATTAATTCCGATTTTCTGCGTCCGCCTGACGCAGCCCGAGAAGAAACGCGTTTGCGACTTCCTGAAACCGTCTCTCATTTTTCAATATTTCCAGAAAAACCAGAGGTACGTCCATATTCAAAGCCCCGTACTGTTTTACCAGAACTGTAACAAATTGATTGACATTTTTATTCTGCAATGCGGTAAGCAGGCGATCGGCCGTTCCGTTCAGCTTTTTTGCTCCGGCTCCTGAGCCGAATTGTCTGCGCATCGCCATCCCGGCTTCCTCTGCCTCGTTGATGTAACTCATTTTACATCGCTCCTTTATTTACGTGGTTAAAATCCGAAAAACGCCGAATCCGGAAGAGCAGCGGCTTCCGATGCCATTATCGTATAATTCCTGCAGCAAGCGCGGTTCTCCGCATAATACGGCAGAGCCCAGACTGCATTCCAGCTGCTCCGTGTAAAATCTTGCGACCGTTTTTCTCATTTGATGCGGATAAATCCGGAATCCTTCCAGCATATTGTCCGTAATCCAGTCCTTTTCTGCCAGCTGATAAGAAACGACCCTGCGTACCTGTTCGTAAAAATCCGGTTCTTCAACGGAAAAATAGCGGTCTTTCCGGTCGGCGTGTTCCCGCACGCACAGCGGCGACATAAAATCCACAAGAATTTTATCGTTTTGTACCGGAGGCTGAGAAGCCGGCCGTACAAATGTCACCCGTCCGGAAACGCCTTTCATAAAAAGCTGCTGTTTGCCCTTTAAATGACGGAATGCATTATATAATAGAATATAGCAGGAAGGATTCCCTGTCGTGAGCGTGGCGACAATTCCGTCTTTCCCCAAATCGAAATACTCTCCCCGGCAGACGGAGCCCTGCGGAAGTCCGACGGCAAATGCGTATTCCTTACGCTGCGGACGTCCCCCCGGAAAAAAATCCTGAAAATAAATCCCGTTCATATATGTGCTCAATGCATTCTTCATTAAATGCAGAAACGCCCTCCGGTAATCGGCAGGAAACCGCTTCTCCGAGAGCTCAATTGTAATTTTGATACGCATAACACGCAACATCCTTCCCTGTGATAATGCGCCCATTCTGCTGAGCTGGCGCGAACGGGCTTTTATGCAAATGAATGTCAGCTGAACAGAGTATAAATGCAGGCGCAGCGCACGAGATTTTATTTTCAATCAGATATATTTTCTGTTCCCAGAATTCGTTCCGGAACATAAAATACGATTCATTTCGCAATGAATGTATTTTAGCATATTTTACAAATTTTGTCATTCTTTTATAAATTATTTTTTTAGATCTCCCCTTCGCACTTTTGCGGGTGCTGTTTTGTCATGTCCAGAATCGGGAAAATACAGAAGAAGCCGCAGAAAAGGCAGAAAAAAACCGGCGCTGGAGAGCGCCGGCTTATTTTATTTTTCAACAAGATACGGGCATTCCTGATGCGCTTTATAAGCCGCGATATATTGTTTCATCCACTGATAATACTGATCGCCGTGTCCGCCCTTCATCGGCTCGATGTCTCTGCTGTATTCCTGATTATAATTATCCGTAAACGAATTAACGCCGTTTACGACAAATCGCTGCGCTGCCCATTCGTTCCACCAGGTCAAGGTGACAACCTTGGGATGGTACTGGAAGGCCCGCTTCCATTGCTTATAAAACGTCTCGCCGCCCCTCCGGCCAATCGCTGTTGCCGTGTTCGACATATAAGTGCTCTGGCGCGCTACATATACGCTGATCTGCTCGTAATTTCCATCCGCATCCTTGCAGGGAACAGAGCCGTCATACAGGAACGTCCATTCGTTTTGCGCCAGAGGACCGGACAGAATCGCCACAGTTTGCTGGCGCAGCGTAAACTCGTCCCGATAGGCAAATTTCCGCACATCCGTGCTGCCGCTTTCATTCAGCATATTAACCAGCATCAGGGGCGCGCCGTCCCAGTATACCCAGCAGTCCCGGTATTTTCCGCTCTTGTAAAATTCCTGATAAATCCGCGTGGGCGTAGCCCAGCCGAATTGGTCGTCGACACGATTCCAGAAAACGACATATGGCGTCTGCTTCCCTTCCGCGCGCATCTGCAGGATCGTGTCCAGCAAAGCCTTGCAGGACTGCGATACCATTTGATCCCAATAGCTTCCGGAGACGCCGGCGCCCCATGCCGTCGCCTGGGCGTTTGTATTGTCAATAATAATAAAATCCACGCCGGCCTCCGCAAGCTGCGTCATATGTGTCCGGATTACGGACTGATCATCGCTTCGGTAATAGCCGACCGCCGGCTCGCCCCAGAAATGGAACGCATTCACCGGCCCCCATTCGGCATTCCCGGCCAAAATTTCTGTAATGTTGTAAATACCGCTGCTGCTTCCGCTTTTTGCAACAATGGGATTGAACCAGGTGCTGTAGCAGATGCTGACAAGATCGCTTTTATTTGTGATATCCAGACCGTACGATGCGGGCGCGGGCGTCTTCTGCGGTGTCGGTGTACGGACAGGCGTCGGAGTTGACGCAGGAGTTCTTGTCGTTGTGGGCTTCTGCGTCGGTTTTTTTGTCGCCGGCGTCGGGGAAAGCGCAGCAGAAGTCGGCGCCGTCGTACTCACAGTATTTGACGCCGGAGCCGGCGTCATCGTATGTATCGCCGATCCGGACGGCGCCGAGGGAGAAGCCGCAGCCGTCTGCGCTGCCGGCGCAGAAGATGCCGCCTCTGGCGCCGGTTCCTCCTTGCCGCAGGCGGCGAATAAAAAGAGAAACAGCATGACGATCCACAAGAGCGCCAAGCAAATTTTGCTGAGATGTTTTTTCATACTTCGTTTCCTTTCACTGCTTCTGTAATGGAACTTGACAGATTGTTATATTAAAATTACTAAAATTTCATATTGATCATATCATTTTTGCCATTCTTTTGCAAGCTCCGGTGAAGCCGCAGACATGCAAAAGCGCATGAACTCTCCGGGCAGCAGGAACGGGGCACGCAGCAGTTGGATTTCTCAGAAACATAAAAAAGCAAAAAGAAAACTGCAAAACGTGCAAAAAAATACAAACTGCGTTATACTGTCCTCCGGACAGCGAAAGAATGGAGAAATGATATGCTCGCATATTCGTATATCTCAAAAGATCATTTTGAACTTACGGAAAAACCAAGGCCGCAGATAAAAGATCGCCGTGACGCAATTGTTAAGATCACTCTGGCAAGCATCTGCTCCAGTGATTTACATATCAAGCACGGTTCTGTGCCCCGCGCCGTTCCCGGCATCACGGTCGGACATGAGATGGTCGGTATCGTAGAAGAAACCGGCTCCGATGTTACGAACGTCCGCCCGGGAGACCGCGTGACGGTCAATGTGGAGACCTTCTGCGGAGAATGCTTTTTCTGTAAAAAAGGCTTTGTCAATAACTGTACTGATAAAAACGGAGGCTGGGCGCTCGGCTGCCGCATTGACGGCGGACAGGCAGAGTATGTGCGCGTGCCGTTTGCAGATACGGGACTGAACCGGATTCCCGACGGAGTAACCGATAAACAGGCGCTGCTTGTCGGCGATGTCCTTGCCACCGGGTTCTGGGCTGTTCGTATCTCCGAAATTACGGAAGATGATACGGTCCTGATTCTCGGCGCAGGACCTACCGGAATCTGTACGCTGCTTTGCGCGATGCTCAAAAGGCCAAAACGGATCATTGTCTGCGAAAAGGACGAAACCCGAATCCGTTTTGTTAACGAGCATTATCCAGATGTTTTGACGGTTACGCCCGACACTGTGGAAGCATTTGTAAAAGAAAACAGCCGTCACGGCGGCGCGGACACGGTGCTGGAGGTTGCAGGAGCCGAAACAACCTTTGAAACCGCATGGAAATGCGCCAGACCGAATGCGGTCATTACAGTCGTTGCTCTGTACGATCGTCCGCAGATTTTGCCTTTACCGGATATGTACGGCAAAAATCTGACCTTCAAGACCGGCGGCGTCGACGGCTGTGACTGCGCGGAGATTCTTCGCCTAATCGAACGGGGCGAGCTCGACGCTTCCCCGCTGATCACCCATACCTACCCGTTAGAAAGAATCAGAGAGGCGTATGAATTATTTGAAGAAAGGCGCGACGGCGTCATAAAGGTTGCCATCATACCGTAGGCGCAGAAAAGCGTCTGCCGCCGATGAAAACGAATGTTGCAAGTATTTTATTCCTGTACGGTCAGTTTTTTGCACATCCAGACATGCAAGCAGCGTTCCTCCAAATATTCATCTCCCGTCGGGGTATACCCCTGCTTTTCATAAAAGCTTCTGGCCTGTATCTGTGCAGCCAATAACAGTCTGTCGGCTCCCAGGTTTTGTATCTGCCGCTCTGCTTCCCGCAAAAGCGCCGCTCCAAAGTGTTTTTTGCGAAATTCCTTTAGTACCGCAATCCTGCCCACGATATAAGCTTTGTATTTTCCATCCCAAAAATACCGGCAGGTTGCGATCGGCTTATTTTCCTCATTGTAGAGAACGATGTGCGCGGCGATCGTATCCGTATCGTCAAATTCATCGGAGAAGCCCTGTTCTTCCACAAATACTCTTTTGCGAATGTAAGCGGCGTCCTCCGGCAGCAGGCGGCAGGTTTTAAAATATGTCATCTAAAGCCCTCCAGGTATAACAGGGACATGATATCGTTCCGGAAAAGCAGTCCGGACGAAAGGAATTTCAATGTCCCCTGTCCCCGCCCCATAGGGTAAGCGAGTGCATGATAGGGACCGGTTCAGTATAGCATGACAGTCTGCGCTCCGCAACAGACGGGAGGAGGAACGCCCATTCGAGTTTCCGTATCAGGCTGGCGTCCCTGATGCTTTAGGTGCGGCATTCATGATAGATTTGCAGAAATGCGTTCCCGCAGCTCCTGCATTTTTACATCCGTCCGGGCAATAATGTCGGCGCATTCTTTTAGCTCTTCTGCCAGCCTCTGAACCTCTGGGGAATCGTTTTTATATCGGATCCGATGCTCCAGGCTGGCCCAAAAATCCATTGCCACCGTCCGAATCTGAATTTCTACTCTGACGTTTTCTTTCCCCTTGGAAAAAAAAACTGGAATTTCCACGATCAGATGGAGGCTGCGATACCCGTTGGGCTTAGGCTTCTGGATATAGTCTTTGATTGTGATAAGCCGGACGTCGTCCTGCTTCTGAAGCATCGCTGAAACAGCATAAATATCGCGGATAAACGGGCAGATCACGCGAATGCCGGCCACGTCGTTCAAATTTTCGGCAATCGCCTCTACCGTCACCGGAAGGCCTCGTTTACTGAGCTTGCGGGCAATGCTGGACGGGCGCTTGATCCGCGACTGGATACTTTCAATGGGATTCTGTTCTGATGCATCCGACAGCTCGTCACCCAGAATTTCCAGCTTGGTGGTGAGCTCCCGGATGGCGGAGCGATATTTGAGCATCAGTTCCTCAAACTGAAAAATTCGTTTGAGAAGCTCGTCCGAAAGCTCTTCCCGTTCGTCTCCGCCAAAGAAGTCTTTCAGTGTTTCCCGGCGCTGTTCCAGCTTACTTCGATAGATCTGTTTCATATACAGTCGTTCCTCTTTCTCTTCAGATGCAATGAGCCCAGGCAGGAAAGCCGCTTTGCCTCCATTTCGTTTACTTTCTTTTCCGTTATGCCCGACGAATTTCAGACGCAGGCGCTGTTGCTTTCACAGGTTCGAATGGATCCTTACTCATTCAGCAGCGCCATAAATTCCTCTCCGGTGATCGTTTCCTTTTCCAGCAGATGGGCGGCCAGCTTATGCAGCTGCGCTTCGTTTTCGCGAAGAATTTTCCGTGCCTTTTCATGGGCGGCTTTGACCGTTTCGACAACTCGCTCGTCAATTTTTGAGGCAGTGTCTGCCGCACAGGCCAGGGAGACATCCCCGCCCAGATACTGGTTCTGTACCGTTTCTAACGCCACCATGTCAAACTCCTCGGTCATGCCATAACGGGTAATCATCGCGCGAGCCAGCTTGGTAGCCTGTTCAATATCATTAGAAGCGCCTGTCGTCATATTGTCCTCGCCGAAGACCAGCTCTTCAGCGCTGCGCCCGCCGGTCAGCGTAGCGATCTTATTCAGAATTTCCATCCGGCTCATCAGCACCCGTTCTCCTGCCTCGACCTGCATGGTGTAGCCCAGGGCGCCGGAGGTCCGGGGGACGATCGTAATCTTAGTCACCGGAGCCGAGTTGGATTGTTTCGCTGCCACCAGAGCGTGCCCGATCTCGTGATACGCCACAAGCTTCTTTTCCCCGTCTGAAATGACAGCGTTTTTCCTTTGCGCGCCGGCAATGACGGTTTCCACGCTTTCCTCCAGATCAGCTTGAGCAACCGCTTTTCTGCCTTCCCGAACGGCGCGCAGAGCCGCCTCGTTGATGATGTTCGCCAGCTCTGCACCCGAAGCGCCGGCGGTAGCCCGGGCGATTACATCCCAGTTGATATTGTCCCCGATTTTGACGTTCTTGGCATGGACTAATAGAATGGCCTTGCGTCCCTGCAGATCGGGAAGCTCTACCGGCACGCGGCGGTCGAACCTTCCGGGCCGCAGCAGAGCCGGATCCAGACTTTCCGGACGGTTGGTCGCCGCCAGCAGAACGACGCCCCTTTGCCCGTCAAAGCCGTCCATTTCCGCCAGCAGCTGGTTCAGTGTCTGCTCCCGTTCGTCGTTGCCGCCCAGGCCTGCGGCATTTCGCTTCTGTCCGATGGCGTCGATCTCGTCAATGAATACGATGCAGGGCGCTTTTTCATTCGCCTGTTTAAACAGATCCCGCACCTTGGCGGCTCCCATGCCCACAAACATTTCCACGAATTCACTGCCCGAAATGGAGAAAAACGGAACGCCCGCCTCTCCGGCTACAGCCTTAGCCAGCAGCGTTTTTCCGGTTCCGGGAGGCCCCACCAGCAGCACGCCCTTCGGCAGCTTCGCGCCAATCTCCGCATACTTTTTCGGATCGTGGAGGTAATCTACCACTTCCATCAGGGATTCCTTGGCCTCGTCCTGTCCGGCAACGCTGTCGAACTTCACCCCGGTTTTCTCGTCAGCCACATAGATTTTCGCGCCGGATTTTCCGAAGGACATGGTATTTCCCAGGCCGCCCGGCGACTGATCCCTCATCTTCTTTTTCATCCAGCGGTAGCATACTTCCCCGATGATAAAGAAGAACAGTATTGGCAAAATCCACGTTAAAATAAAGGATGTAAGCGGATTTGCCTGTGTCGGGATGGCGGCGGAAAATTGAATGTCGTCGTGTTCCAGCAACTGCTGCAGCAGCCGCTGCCCATCCTCCGGCCAGATGCCGGTCTTATAGATCTGTTCCTTCTTTTCTTCGCCCGCGAGGAAGACAAACTGACCGGAAGATTCGTCATAAGATACTTCCTTGACCTCTCCGCTGTCAATCATATCCAGGAACTGATCGTATCCGACTTCAATCACCGAACGCTGCAGCATGGAAGGAAACACCAGAGCATTGAGCAGCATGATAATGAGCAGCGCGATGATCGCGTAAAAGATAAACGGTTTTTTGGAGGGAGAACGTTTCTCGTCTACAACCTCGTGCATAGTTCTTTTTCTCCTCGTATTATAAAGTAGTAGTGATTATAGACCCTCTCCAAGGTCTGTATG
>ERZ1673695.1088-NODE-1088-length-31447-cov-15.523637_pt1 | contig 31447 bp, 25 predicted proteins | sample MGYA00580225_ERZ1673695 | MGnify/ENA primary metagenome ERZ1673695 (study PRJEB41218, sample SAMN15661739) | gut metagenome | host: Homo sapiens | place: Canada: London | collected 2015-08-20/2019-03-30 | study: EMG produced TPA metagenomics assembly of... | reverse complement strand
GCTGGTTTTGTGCGCCCTTTTTCGGGCCTGCTCGACTCATTTCTTTCACACTAATTCTCCTTTTGAATAATTTTGTAGCTTTAAATGTCTATTACAACGAACTTTCCAACTTCCTCCTTTCGGCAAACCATAAGATTTAAATCATTTTTAATGCTTGCTCAAACGCAAAAAGCGACACAAGGCGCAGCTAAATACTGCGGCTCGTGTCGCTCAAAAATCTTATAGAAAATGAACAGAATAAACTTAGGGTACTATGCCCCCCATACTTATTCAAAAATAAGTTTTGAATATATTTCTGACGCCCCATTTGTCGCCACATCCTTTGTCTATTTTGTTCGCCTTCCGTCAGAATATCAAGTATAATATATTCATTGTTTGTGTAAAAATACCACATATTTTTTCGGATGTCAATAGTTTTATTTAAAATTTATGTATAAAATTTGTTCTTGCTGTAGGATTTGGCATAATCTACAGAAAAAATTTTTGACTATGTTCGTCCTCTATAATATGTAGTAAAGATACAATTCCCAACTAGTCGAACAATAACATTAATAAACTTTTTTTCGTTACATGCAAAGCATTTATTTTAATCAATCGTTATGTCACGGTTCCCTTCTATCAAAAATGATTCATTTAATCGTATAAATATATCGTGTGAATATATTTCATAAGAAAAGCCGTGAAACCCTCTGATGCCTCAAATCCATAGATTTCTTCTAACGTCTCTGATATTTGACGCGTTGTCATTCCTTTTGCGTACATGGATATGATTTTCTGATCTATTTCGGAGATGTCTTTCTGGCGCTTCTTGACTACCTGCGGTTCAAATGTGGACTTTCGGTCTTGCGGAACTGATATGTTCATGTTTCCATAGCTTGACTATATCCGCTTCTTTTTGTATCCGTTGCGATAGTTGTCACTGTCTGAACGCTCAGATTTTCGATATCCCAGATGGTTGTCCATTTCTGCTTCCATCATTTCTTTGATCGTCCCGCCCAGAATATCTTTGAGCGCTTCCTGGATGTCTTAGGCACTCTGGATGTCATACTCTTCCAGCAATTGACGGATTATATTTCTTTTTCCTTCCGTCATTTCCACTCTGTGTACATTTTTCTTGTCTCTTGCCATTTTTTAGGCCTCCTATGTTTTTATTTCATCATAGATGACCTGCTTTTTTATTTACAGAAATTATTTCTTACGCTCGGATACGCCTTGCCAAGCAGCGCTTCACATAATATACTAAGTATATAATATGTATTATATTTGGAAGTAAGATGCGAAGCATGAAAAAACTCCGAAAAACCGTAATATTTACTAAAAGAACATATGCCAGACCGATTTACACGCATTATATTTTCGATTACGCTCCTGCTGTTTGTCTCTTCCCTGATTTTTGCGGCAATTTCCGAAGAGCCTGCGCAGATAAGCCGAATGGTCTTTAACGCGGTCTCCTGTTTTTTCATGCTGCTGCTCCTGATCCTTCCGGTATTCGTCAGAAAATTTTTTAAGGTTAAAATACCACGCTCCTTTCAGATCATTTACGTTGCGTTTGCGTTCTGCGGAATCGTCCTGAGAGACGTGATCAACTTTTTCGATCGATTTAAGTATTGGGATTCGCTGCTGCATTTCTTTTCCGGAGTATTGCTGGCCAGCCTGGGCTTCGTATTGATCAATATGCTGAATAAGGCAGATTCGGTGTCGCTGCAGCTGAGCCCGGTTTTTGTTGCCGTTTCTGTTTTTTGTTTCGCCCTGGCGGTCGGTGCGATCTGGGAAATTCTGGAATACACCTTCGACGATCTTTTCGGAACGAGTACGCAGACTTATCTGGAGTCCACGGGCGGCTCGGTCGGGGGAGCGGACGCCGTTCCGCTGGTAGGACATGAAGCATTGAAAGACACCATGTGGGATCTGATTCTGGACGCCGCTGGCGCGGTCATCGTGGCGATCTCCGGATTTTTTCAGCTCCGGCACGAGAAAAAGGGGATCGTGATTGCGGCGTTTGAAAGAGAAAAAGCGTCGAAATGACTCACACCCAGGCCTGAAATTCCAGCAGTCTGGCGGCGTTCCCTTGGGCTGAGGGATTCGTTATGTATAGACGAAAATATCGGTACGGCCGACCATCTAAATAATAAGAAGTAATTCCATCGTGGTTGTCCGTCTCTCTGCACAAATCCTTCCACTGCAGAGAATCGCGGCTTCCCTGTATCGTGTAGTCAATCAGTACATTGCATTTTATATGATAAAGCACAATCTTCTTGACCGGATACGCCTGGCCCAGATCATATGCAATCCAGTGGATCCGGTCTGTGTCATTTGATACCCAATGATTTTCCATCATTTCTTCATCGCTGTATTTGCCGTTTACGGTTTTGTCTCCGCTGTATGGGATATCCCCCGTTACCATGCTGCTTGCCGTTACCGAGCAGCCGAAAGCAACATTTTTTAAAATATGCTGATCCTGCGATAGTCTTCCCAGCAAGGAAAAAAGCCGGTAATCCAGAGCTTGCAAAGCTGTCGCTTGTTTTTCCATTTTATCTTGGTGGATCGAGCCTGTCATCATATTTTTGATTGCTTTATTAATGAACAGATTTAAAAATTCCGCATAGCGTTCCCCAAACGCAATAAGTTCTGCTTTCAAATACGCGGATGACACAAGGTTCCGAATTAATTCAAAAAAGAACACCGTTGCGTCATATTGTCTTCGTAAGAAGAAACCGTCTGTTTCTGAAAATTCTTTATTATATTTTTGTATATAATCAATAAGACAATTCCGTCCATCGGATCGGTAAACATATTGCAGGATCGCGTCTGTTTCCCGGTCTGCATAATTTTCATTTTTCTTAATATAGTATACTATATGGTCGGATTGCAGGGACGTGCAGGAGGCCTGCCACATATCATATACCATATCTTCCGTCAACTGCAGATAATAAAGCCCGTCAGGTTGAATGATAATCCGCTCCCGAAGAGCGAAGGTATTATTTGTTTCATCATATCCGGTAATAATAACGCCGTGCGTAATATGTTGTTTTTTATAATATGCTTTGTTATAAAATATATTATAATAATCCAAAAAAAGAAATACCGGCTCATCGCGATCGATATGCTTCTGCACAGCGTTTACAAACGAAGCTTTGGTGTTGCAGCGCTCCTGCTCCATTTCCAGTCCCAGAAGAGAAAGAATTGCGTTCTGCCTTTCGAGAAAAGGGCGCTCATCTCTCCCCCAGGTGTTATAATAATAGGCGGCCAGAAAATATTTATTGTAATGAGCTGGCCGAAACGCGCTGGCAGCGTAGGCGATAGGATTATCAATACAATTCAGTACATTTTTATCTTCTATCTTTAACTGCCGGTAGGTTTTTAGCTGGATATCCTTCATAACAAAATCTCCTCATTGCTTTTGTTGTATAAATTTTTCGACATCTTTGCTATATTTTATCAAAGCAGGAAGATATTGACAAGCCTCCGATTTCACTTTCTTTGAAAGAGCAGTGTAGGATGTACAATACATGTGTTGCAGTAGAACCTAGAAAAAATAGCGATGTTCCGTTTCTTGTGTTATCTTTAGTTACTGTAGAAAATTTCGACACAGAAAGAAACTACACTATGCATAGTGATAACACAAGATATGCGCTTTCGTCTATCCCTTATTTAATATACCGAGAAATTCGGTGCTGCGAAAGTTGCCATCAAGTCCAAAACGAACAGCCAGTATCATCTGTCGCTGGGAGGAACGTCGCTACAACGGCTCTATCGACTCTCTTCGCAACCGCTCCGAAAGACCTCGCCTTCACCCCAATCGGCATACCCCTGAGGAAATTTAGCTTATTTCCACACTTTATCGTTTCTTACGAAAACAAAACCTGATACCCGTAAAACCTCATAACCCCAAATCTGTTCCGAAACCTTATGAGTAGATGCCCTGTCCCGGTCAACGCATTCAAGTTGATGTGAAATTTGTCCCTCCTGCCTGTCTGTTTAACGAACCAAAATCTCAGAAGTTCAATCAATACTCGGCAATCGACGAGTTCTCGCGCTGGCGCTTTGTTGAAGCCTTTGAGGAACACAGCACCTATTCCTCTGCCTAATTCCTGGTACATCTGCAGCAGCACGGCATTCAGCACAAGTGATCCGTCCTTTAAATTGGAAATCTCCCTTGCAGGCTCTTCATGAGTTTCTTCAGGACGAGATGTAACACATGTTTGACAAACCTACAAATATATTAAATCGCATTCAGAGTCTTTATTGACATTGCTCCGCGCGCGCGATACAATAAAAAACCATTGAATCAGAACAATAAAACGGAGGCGCAGAAATGGAACGCATGAAAAAGGTACGCATGATCCCGACGCCGAAGCGTGTCAGCGAGACGGGTGGACGGTTTCCGCATAAAACGGCGCTCTGCCTGCTGCATCGGGAATTTGAAGAGGCAGCGGAGGCTTTTGTCGAATATGCCCGCAGACTGGGTCTGCATTTTACCATAAGCGAAGCTGCTCCCATACAGATTGCACGCGACGCCGCGCTCGGACCGGAGGAATATCGGCTTTCTGCGGGAAACGGCAAAGTGAAGCTGTTTGCTTCGGACCTTGTTGGAGCAAACCATGCCTTTGCATCGCTGCTGCAGCTTTTTGAGCGTGATGCGGTGAGCCCGGAGCTTGTTTGGATTCCGGACTGCGAAATTTCCGACGCGCCGGACTGCGCGTATCGCGGCATGATGGTCGATCTGGCGCGCAACTGGCATGATTTTTCCTATTTGCTCAGCTACGTGGACTTCTGCTATTTTTATAAGATCTCGGTGCTGCATCTGCATTTTACCGACGATCAGAGCTATACGCTGCCAAGCGAACTGTTTCCCAGGCTTCCTACACGGGACCGCAGTTATACGGAGCAGCAGATTGCGCAGTTGAACCGGTATGCAGCGGCACGCGGCGTGCAGCTGATGCCTGAGATCGATGTGCCGGGTCACTGTGTCTCTTTTCAGCAGGAATATCCCGAGCTTTTCGGAACGGACGGCATTCTCTGCCAGAACGAGCAGTCTGTTTCGGCGATGCAGTCGCTCTTCGGCGAGCTGTGCAGGATGTTTCCTGCCTCGAAATATATTCATATCGGCGGAGATGAGGCACAGATTGAAAACTGGCTGAAGTGCCCGCGCTGTGCGGAATATGCGCAAAGCGTCGGCATAGATTTTCAGACGGAAGAGCAAAAGCTGACTGCCGAGAAGCTTTATGTGAATTTTATTGGAAAAATGGCGGAAGCCGTATTTGCCGCCGGGAAAATCCCTGTTGTATGGGAAGGCTTTTCAGAGCAGGTAAATGATCTGGTATCCAGGGAAATCCTTGTCATGAGCTGGGAAAATTATTATCAGGTTACGCCGTCCTTGCTCGGCGCAGGTTTCCGGATTATTAATTGCTCTTGGAACCCGATGTATATCGTAACGCCGGAGCCTGCCTGGCCCCCGCGCGAAATTTATGACTGGTCCGTTTATAAATGGAAGGCGGTGCATCCGGACTCTCCGTATCGTGGGAAAGAGCTGGAAATCCCGCCTGCGCGCCAGGTGCTCGGCGGCCAGCTGCTGGCCTGGGGCGACCGGATCGCAGCCTCCTATCCTACCGTCGAAGAAGGCGTTGCCGCGGAGCGCAGGCTGCTGCTGGAGCGGCTTCCGTATTTGGCGGAAAACACCTGGAACCGCAACAAGACGATTTCCTGGGAAGCGCTTTCGGAAACAGCCGCAGCGCTTGGCGCCAGGCTTGAGGGCTTGTATTAGAGCTCGTCAAACAAAGAAAGCTGCCGCGGAGCCGGTTCGGGATCAAACGAACCGGCAAAGGCAAATATTTTACCGGCGTCGGTTGTCAGCCCGCTTTTCTTACATTCCTCCCGGAAGAATGGCATCAGAGCGTCGCTGTCGGGGCTGAGGCAATGATACGCGTAACCAAAGGTTTTTATGTATTTATTTTTCAGCCCGGGAAAATGTCTGTCCAGCGCCCGGTAAAAATATTCGCGATCACCTTCCAGCAGGGTGACGCCGATTCCGAAGCAGAGAACGCCGTAAACGCCGGCCTCTTTGCAGTATGAGACAATGCCGCGGATGTTTTCGCGCGTATCGTTAATGAACGGCAGGAGCGGAGAGAACCATACGATCGTAGGAATGCCGTTATCCCGTAAAATTTTCAGCGTTTCAAAGCGTCTGTGCGTTGTGCAGACATTGGGCTCTATTATCCTGCAGAGCGTTTCGTCGCAGGTTGTCAGCGTCATCTGCACGACGCATTTTGTCTGTCGGTTGATTTTGACCAGCAGATCGAGATCGCGCAGGATCAGATCGGATTTTGTCAGAATGGATATGCCGAAGCCTCTGCGCGCAATTGCCTCGAGGCAGGCCCTCGTGTAATGGAGCGTTTTTTCGAGGGGAAGATAGGGATCGGACATTGCTCCTGTGGCGATCATGCCTTTCCTTCGTTTCCGGATCAATTCGGCTTCCAGCATGGCGGGCGCGTCTGCTTTGACCTCGACGTCTTCGAAATCATGCGCCATTTCATAGCATTTGCTCCGGCTGTCGCAGTAGATGCAGCCGTGCGTACAGCCTCGGTAAAGATTCATACCGTTTTTGGGGGATAAAATCGTTTTATATTTCTGAAAATGCATTGTTTTTTATAAGAGCTGCTGCCATTCCGCTTCCCGGAAGCCGACCAGAACCGCAGGCGCGGCGCCCGTGCCGCCGATTAACAGCGGGCGTTTTACCAGCATACCGTCGGAGGCGAGCAGCGCAAGCTGCCGGTCCTCCGGCATTTCCGGCAATTTGTCTTTTAAGCCGAGCTCTTTGTATTTCAGACCGCTGGTATTGAAAAATTTCCGCAGGGGAAGCCCGCTTGCCGCCTGCCAGGCGGCAAGCTCTTCTTCGGAGGGCGGGGCGGCTTTGATGTCGCGGACACGGTATGCAAGGCCGTTTGCATCCAGCCATTTCTGCGCCTTTTGGCAGGTGCTGCATTTGGGATAACAGATAAAGTCAAGCATGGTCGTACTCCTTTGATAAATATTTTTTTCTCCTGCTGCAAAAGGAGCGGCTTTTATTTGTGCTTCTGTACTTTGCCCGATCAGCCGGCAGGTCCGGAGGATTTTTGCGTTCGGATATTTTTCCGCACCCATAGACAAAATTGCTCCGATGCCGGGAGTCAATGTAATAATTGAAGTTTATCACAAAACGTAAGGATTTCCAACAGAAAAATTGCGTATTTCAAAGGAATTGACAGAAAAAGGCGCAGCAGATATACTGAGCCGGATGGGAAGGTGGCTTATACATGTGGTTAAGAATCAGAGAGATTACGCTCCCGGCGGCCTCTGCGGAGCAGCGCGAGGAGGAGCGGGAGCGGCTTTTTCAAAAAGTCTGCAAAATGCTCCGGATCGAACGAGGCCGTATAAAGGAGCTTCGTGTTTATCGTAAATCGCCAGATCTGCGGAAGCGGGAGAAGCCGCTGTTTGTATATACGGTGGATGCGGAGCTCTCGGGCAGACTTCCCTCGGCAGGCTCGGCGCAGGTTACGGTCATCCGGAAGCCGGAGGACGGTTATGCGGAATATATTGGACGCCTGCGGGAGAGCGTAAAACCAGAATGCCGCGCAGTGCGCCCTGTCGTGGCGGGCTTTGGCCCGGCGGGAATCTTTGCAGCGCTGCTCTTGGCGGAGGCCGGGCTTTCCCCGATTGTTGTGGAGCGCGGCAGGCAGGTGGAAGAGAGGATAAAAGACGTCGCGCTGTTTCAGCAGCAGAACCGTCTGGACCCGGAATCCAACATCCAGTTCGGCGAGGGTGGAGCGGGCACGTTTTCCGACGGGAAGCTGAACAGTCTGATCCGTGAAAAGGATACGACTGGCCGCTTTGTGCTGGAAACCTTTGTAAAATTTGGTGCGCCGGAGGAAATATTATATCGGAATAAACCGCATATCGGGACGGATAATCTGCGGAAAATTGTTAAAAATATAAGAGAATATCTGATCGGACTAGGCGCGGAGATCCGTTTCGGAACGCGTCTGGATGGGATTGCCGAGCGGGAATGCGAAGGCGGCCGCCGCGTCAGCGGCGCATTGCTTTGCGGTCCGCAGGGGCGCTGCGAGCTGGAAACTGATTGCATTATTTTGGCAATCGGACACAGCGCGCGTGATACATTTGCATGGCTGAAGGAGCGGGAAATCGCCATGGAAAGAAAAGCCTTTTCCGTCGGCCTCCGGATCGAGCATCTTCAGTCGGATATCGATGCCGTGCAATATGGCACGTCGGCACGGCTTCTGCGCGCCTGCTGGGGCCCCGCGGATTATAAGCTGTCGCACCAAACGTCGAACGGAAGAGGGGTATACACGTTCTGCATGTGTCCGGGCGGCGTGGTGGTCGGTGCTGCATCCGAACAGAACGGTCTGGTGACGAATGGGATGAGCAATTACGACAGGGCGGGACGGAACGCGAATTCCGCATTGCTTGTCAGCGTATTTCCGGAAGATTTTCCCGGAACAGATGTGCTCGGCGGCGTGGCGTTTCAGCGCAGGCTGGAGCGCGGAGCGTTCGCACTTGGCGGGGGAGACTGGAAAGCGCCGTGCCAGCTTGTGGGTGACTTTTTGGCGGGACGCGAAACAACGGCGTTGGGAGAGATCGAGCCGACGTTCTCAAATGGGTGCCGTCCTGCGGACCTGCGCGAGATTATACCGGACGCAATTTACGAATCGCTGAAAGAAGGCCTTGCCGCATTTGGGAGAAAGCTTGCCGGCTTCGACCGGCCGGACGCTGTGCTGACCGGCTGCGAGACGAGAAGCTCTTCTCCCGTCCGGATTCTCCGAGACGAAGCGGGACGTTCGATCAGTATGGCGGGGCTGTATCCTGCGGGAGAGGGAGCCGGATACGCCGGCGGGATTCTTTCGGCAGCAGCCGACGGAATAAAAGCGGTTGAAAAATGGCTGGATACTCTGTAGAATAAAAACGCTCTGCCTGAATGGCAGCGGCGGAAAGGTTGGAGTACATGGAAGAGATCAGAGCGGAAGTTAACAGGCGCAGGACCTTTGCGATTATTTCGCATCCGGATGCGGGAAAAACGACAATGACGGAAAAGCTGCTGCTGTACGGCGGCGCGATCCGCCTGGCAGGATCGGTTAAAGCGCGAAAGGCCTCGAAGCACGCCGTTTCGGACTGGATGGAAATCGAAAAGCAGAGGGGAATTTCCGTTACGTCATCCGTGCTTCAGTTCGAATACAATCATTATTGCATCAACATTTTGGATACGCCGGGCCATCAGGACTTTTCCGAGGACACGTACCGGACGCTGATGGCCGCGGACAGTGCGGTCATGCTGATCGACGGCGCAAAGGGCGTAGAGGCGCAGACCATAAAACTGTTTCACGTTTGCAAAATGCGCGGCATTCCGATTTTCACTTTCGTTAACAAAATGGATCGTGCCGCAAAAAATCCATTTGATTTGCTTCAGGAAATTGAAGACGTTCTCGGGATCACATCGTATCCCATGAACTGGCCGATCGGAACCGACGGAGATTTTAAGGGGATTTATAACAGGCAGAACCGGTGCGTGGAGCTTTTTGAAGGGGGAAATCACGGTCAGAGCCAGGTTAATACGATCGAAGGGAGCGTGGAGGATCCTGCGCTTGCGGAGCTGCTTGGCACATATTATCATGATCGTTTGGCGGAGGAAATCAATCTTCTGGATCTGGCCGGTGAAGAGCTGGATCAGGAACGCGTTCTGCGCGGCCGGCTGACGCCTGTTTTTTTTGGATCCGCGATGACGAATTTCGGCGTAGAAACCTTTTTAAATGCATTCATTCAGATGGCGCCCTGCCCGCAGCCGCAGCTGGCGGGAGAGGAAATCATCGATCCGGCAGAAACGCCTTTTTCCGGGTTTGTTTTTAAAATACAGGCGAATATGAATCCCGCGCACAGGGACCGGCTGGCTTTCCTGCGAATCTGCTCGGGAAAATTTGAAAAAGGAATGGAAGCCTGGCACACGCGGCTCGGACGAAAAATCCGCCTTTCTCAGCCGACGCAGTTCATGGCGCAGGAACGCACTGTAATCGAAACGGCGTATGCGGGAGATATCATCGGTTTGTTTGATCAGGGGCTTTTCAATATCGGAGACACGCTGAGCCTTGATCGGCCGGATCTGAAATTCGGGCAGATTCCCTCGTTCCCCTCGGAGCATTTCGCGCGGATCCAGTTTAAGGATTCCATGAAGCGGAAGCAGTTTCAAAAGGGGATTACGCAGCTGGCGGAGGAGGGCGCAATCCAGGTGTTTAAACAGATCGATATCGGCGTGGAAACGCTGATCGTAGGAGCTGTCGGCGTTCTGCAGTTTGAGGTGCTGGAGCACCGCCTGAAAAACGAATATGGGGTGGCCGTCGCCATGCAGCTCCTTTCTTATCATTACGCGAGATGGATTACCAGCCCGGGCGATCCGCGCGAGCTGACGCTGACGAGCTCTACGCTGATTGCGGAGGATCGGGAGGGGGCATATGTGCTGCTTTTCGAAAACGAATGGGCAATCGACTGGGCACTGGACAAGAACAAGGGACTTACGCTGCTGGATTTGAAAACGAAATAGCCTGCACCGATCGATAGGAAAAAACTGGATTTTGTTTTTAGTGAAAAGAGCGTTGCTTAATTGTTGACAAAATGAAACGGAATGTTATAATGATTCTGTATCTGCCGAACAGAATTCGAACAGAATTATTATAATGGGAGGAAGAAATATGAAAAAAGCTTTACTTATTACATTGATCGCGCTGATGAGCTGTATGCTGATGACGACGGCTCTTGCTGCGGACTTTACGACGCCGGGGGAATACGTCAAGCATGTGAGCTTTGACGAAATTCGGCCGGGTATCGTGGTCGCAGGAGACGACGCGCTGAAGAACACGCCTACGTTTGCAAGCGGCACGACGGAGCTTACGTTCTGGGGCTGGGCCGTTGTCGGGGGATCGAATATCTCCGGATTCTCTTACAGTGTCAACGGCGGAGAGAAGAAGACGGATGCTTCCTTTGTGGTGGCGGCCGGAGCCGACGTTGAAGCCGCAGCAGCCGGCGTTGCAGGAGGAGAGGATGTTTCCCGCTTTGAGGTGAAGGTTCCTGTTTCTGAAGGGACGCAGCTCGTAAGAGTGTTCGTTGATCTGGAGAACGGCGATTCCGAAGTCTTCTGGATCGCGGAGGCGACCGTAGGCGAGCCGTCTGAGTATGAGGACGCGGCCGGAACGCCCGATCCCGAGCCGACGGATCCGGAGGATCCCGCTGATCCTGAAGATCCGACGGAACCTGAAGATCCCGCCGATCCTGAAACACCTCCGCAGACGGGCGATGCGAACGCAATTTTTGCGGTTGCGGCCGCCGGAATCGTACTGACGGTGCTCATAAAAAAGAAAGCCGCGGCATAAGAAAAATCTTATTGTGAAAGATGCCGCGTGCCGGAGCGGTTCGAAGCTTGGCACGCGGCATCTTTTAATATGCAAATCACAAAATTTAAGAGATGCAGAATTGTAAACTAAAGCATTTTAGAATCAAACATGTCAAAAAATGTCCGATTTATGCAGCAGTGTGATCTTGTTGCCGCGCCGGGAGGTTATTACAATCATGATAATATATTAATCGGGAGGCACATCATGAAAAAGAAAATTGTACGCAGAATGTTATTGGCAATCCTGGCGCTCGGTCTGCTGTTGGGAAGCATACCGGCAGTCTTGGGTGCGGAAAATCTGTTTGATCCGGAGAATGCGTTTGATGAGCTGTATCTGGAGGAGGCGGAGGATCGTCCTGGCGTGTTTACGAATCAGAACAGTGCAAACGGCAGCACGGGCAGCGAGACCTTTTGCCTGCCGGGGCTGACAAAAAATTACACGTTTTCCGGGCATATTAAAATTTTAGAGATTGGACAGGAGTCCTGGACCGGCGTCCGCCTGATTATAGGCAGCGACCAGACGGGACAGTGCTCACTTGTGATTACCAAGGACTGGGGCATCCGTTTTGAGTTTATGGGTTTCAACATGAACGACCAGTTCTGGGACAATGCACAACTGCGTCTGGCAAAGGACACGGAATTCGACTTCGAGGTGACGCGTGCAGGAAATCGGGTCTCGCTCAGGTTGAACGAGACGGAGGAAGGCACCATAGAAATTCCGGAGGAATACGATGCGTTTGATGAGGAGAACGATTATAATCTCGGATTCAAAGCGGAGCAGTGCCTATTTGAGGTTTCGGATATTGCGGTGTATTGCGATGAGACGGAGGCAAACAGGCCGCCGGAGTCTACCGCTGCGCCCTCGGAGCCGCCGACAGCTACGGAACCTGAAGATCCCGCCGATCCTGAAACACCTCCGCAGACGGGCGATGCGAACGCAATTTTTGCGGTTGCGGCCGCCGGAATCGTACTGACGGTGCTCATCAAAAAGAAAGCCGCGGCATAAGAAAAATCTTATTGTGAAAACGGCTGAGAACGGCATGTCTCAGGCTCTGCAAGGAGCGGCGGGGCATGCCGCTCTTTTTTAATCCTTGCGGTACGAGGCCCTTTATGCTATACTGAATCAGGTTGCTTTTCCGCGGGGCGGGCGGAAGAATTACAGTTCAGAGTGGGTGTTGGTTTTGTGTAAATTCGTAATTACAGGGGGACAGACGCTTCGGGGAGAGCTTACGGTCAGCGGAAGCAAAAACGCTGCGCTCCCGATCGTTTCCGCTGCGATTTTGGCGGAGGGCCCCTGTACGATTGAAAATATTCCGGACATCGCCGATGTACAGGCCATGCTGGATATTCTCAGAAAGCTTGGCGCGGTTGTAGAAGAACTGGACAGAAATACAATCAGAATTGATGCTACGAAGGTATCCTCTCACGAAGCGACGTTTGACCTGGTCAGCAAGCTGAGGGGATCTTATTATTTGATGGGGGCCTTTCTGGGCAGATTCGGGCAGGCTGTAGTTTCTCTGCCGGGGGGCTGCAAATTGGGCACTCGTCCGATCGACCAGCATTTAAAGGGCTTTCAGGCGCTTGGCGTCGATATTGAGGAAGCTTATGGCAAGGTTACGGCGAAGGCATATGACGAGAGCGGACTTCTGCATGGGAACAATATTTATCTGGACGTGGTTTCTGTCGGCGCTACGATCAATCTGATGCTTGCGGCATGTAAGGCGGCGGGACAGACGGTAATTGAAAACTGCGCCCGGGAACCGCACGTGGTGGACGTTGCCAATTTCCTGAATTCCATGGGCGCCAAGATCCGCGGCGCGGGAACGGACATCATAAAAATTACCGGAGTTCCAAGGCTGCACGGCGTCGAGCTGTATTCCATTATTCCGGATCAAATAGAGGCCGGTACATATATGATTGCCGCCGCGGCAACGGGAGGAGAAATCACGATTAAAAATATTATTCCGCGCCATCAGGAATCTCTGACCGCTAAGCTTCAGGAGATGAGCATTGGCGTAGAAGAGGGCGAGGACTGGATCCGCATTTATAGTAACGGCTCGGTATCGGCAGCGCATGTCAAAACACTGCCGTATCCAGGGTTTCCGACGGACATGCAGCCTCAGATTACGGTTCTTCTTTCCCGGGCGGACGGTACGAGCAAAATCACGGAGGGCGTTACAGACTTTCGCTTCCAGTATACTGAGGAATTGAAGCGTATGGGTGCGGATATCACCGTAAACGGAAAAATGGCCATGGTATCCGGACCGAAACGCTTAAAGGGCACGATTGTGCGGGCGCCCGATCTTCGCGGCGGCGCCGCGCTTGTTATTGCCGCGCTTATGGCGGAGGGCGATACGGTTATCCAGGACGTACAGTTCATCGACAGAGGTTATGACAACATTGTCGGGAAGCTCCAGAGCGTCGGGGCAAGAATCGTACGAGTAGAGGATGATAACTGAGCATGGTAAAATTTTGCAGCCTGTACAGCGGCAGCAGCGGAAACAGCATATATATTGGGACGGAGCGCACAAAGCTTCTGATCGACGCGGGTGTCAGCGGTGTGAAAATTGCCGGCGCGCTGCGCGAAATCAGCGTAAGGCCGGAACAGATCGACGGAATTTTGATTACGCACGAGCACTCTGACCATGTCAAGGGTGTCGGTATTTTTTCCCGCAAATTTGATGTGCCGGTATATGCCCGTGAAAAAACGTGGGCGGCCATGCGGCAGGAAATCGGCCCGATTAAGGAAGAAAATGTCAGAATAATTGACCGCGGATATTTTACGGTTGGAGACATCGACGTCTGCAATTATTCGATTCCGCACGATGCCGCGGATCCGGTTGCATACACGTTTTATATCTATAATCGCAAAATATCCGTGGCGACGGATGTGGGCTGCGTTACGGAAGCGGTTTACGAAAACGTCATGGAAAGTGATCTTGCGCTCATCGAGTCGAACCACGATGTAGAGCTGCTGAAGAATGGGCGCTACCCGTGGCCGCTCAAAAAGCGGATCCTGGGAGATCGCGGGCATTTGTCGAACGAGCATGCGGCTGCTCTTGCGGCGGCGCTTGCGCAAAGAGGAACGAGGTATATCTGCCTGGGACACCTGAGCCAGGAAAATAATGAGCCGGAGCTTGCCCTTGCGGCAGCGCGCAGCGCGCTGGCGGAATGCGGGATCCGTACGGGCCGCGACGTATTCGTAAATGTGGCGCCGCGCGGATATTCCAGCGAGGTAACGGAGCTGTGATACATTTTACCCTGCTTTGCGTCGGGAAATTGAAGGAAAGCTATTTGCGGGCGGCTGTGGCGGATTATGTGAGCCGCCTTTCAAAATACACGAAAATCGATATCGTGGAGGTCGCGGAGGACAATCATCCCGTCCCTGCAAAAAGAATTGATGCGGAAGGCGCTTCTCTTGTGAAAAAAATTGTGCCCGGGAGCTGCGTCATTGCGCTTGACCTGCACGGCCGCGAGCTTTCCTCAGAACGCCTGGCGGAATATATCGCGGAAAAAACCGTAGCCGGAAATTCGGATTTTACATTTGTCATCGGCGGCTCCGACGGCATCGGAGCCCAGGTTACCTCCCGTGCAGATCTGCGGCTCTGTCTCTCTCAGATGACGTTTCCGCATCAGCTGACACGGCTGATTCTTGCCGAACAGCTTTACAGAGCAATGAAAATAAACAACGGGGAGCAATACCATAAATGAGACGGGATTTTGTAGAAATCAGGGCATACTGTAAAATTAACCTTGCTCTTGATATCCTGCGCCTGCGTGAAGATGGATATCATGAGGTGGAAATGATTCTGCAAACGATTCCGCTCTGGGATACCGTAACGCTTCGGCGCACGGCGGGATCGGAGTGGAGAAAACCGGTAACAATTACGTCAAATGCGCAATGGCTCCCGCAGGATGAGAAAAACACGGCTTACCGTGCGGCGTATCTGCTGGCAAGGGATTTTTGCCGGGTGGATACGGGAACGGAGATCCATATTGATAAGAAAGTGCCGCGATGCGGAGGCCTTGGCGGCAGCAGCGCCGATGCCGCGGCGGTACTGAAGGGAATGAACCAATTATACGACCTTGGGCTTTCCGACGAAACGCTGCTTTGGTATGCTGCGCAAATTGGCTCGGACGTTCCGTTTTTGCTCCGCTCCGGAGCCGCCGTCGCTACGGGAACGGGGACGGAGCTGCGCTATATCGAACCGTTTCGGGACGGGATTCTGCTCCTGGTAAACCCGAATATCGACATCTGCACGCCGGAGGCATACCGGGTATATGATTTTCTGGAGGCGCGCGGCGAAATACCGCCCGGAGCGCATCCTGATATTTTGGAAACGGTGCGTTCCATGCAGCAGAGCATTGAAAAGCTTTCCGAAAAAATGAAAAACGTATTGGAATATCCGGCGTTTTATCTGCATCCGGAGCTTGCGGAGCTGAAGGCCTCTCTTCTGGAGCGTGGGGCTTCGGCAGCGCTCATGTCCGGAAGCGGCGCAACTTTTTTCGGATTTTTTCGAAAGGGAGAGGCGCAGGCGGCGCAGCGAGCGGCGGAATTTTTCCGAGAAAAAGGATACTTTACGTTTGTAAGCGGGGAGCTGACCATGTGACGCCTTCTTTTATTGGACACTGCAATGAAAATAGATTATAATTACTGATATATCTTTTACAGACGAGGGTGCGGAGCCGATGGCGGTAAGAAGGAAAAAAGGAGGGAAGAAGATCGATACGGGAAGCACGGCCAGGCAGCGCCGGAAGCGCCTGCGTGGGAAACGCCGCGATGAAAAACGGACGGACAGGACCGCGGATATCAGGGAAATCCAGCAGCGCCTGCGGAAACGGCCCAAGAGACGGAAGGCGAATCTGGGAAGGCTGCTGATCGCCGCTTTTCTTATGCTTCTTCAGCTTGCCATCCTTATATGGGGCTTATATAAAATGAAAGCGTTTGTGCTTTCTTCTTATATTGTTTTTCAGATTGTGGGAGCTGTCGCCGTAATCCGGATTGTGCTCAACCATAAGAACCCTTCGTATAAAATTGCATGGATCGCCGTAATTCTGCTGATTCCGATCCTCGGCCTGGTTTTCTATTTGATGTGGGGTCGCGGCAGCTATCCGAGCCGGATCAAAAAACATATTCCGGTCCTTTCAGAGATGACGATCCCTTTATACGAGCACAGCCGCGAGACCGAAGCGCTCCTTGCGGAGCAGTACCCGGAGCAGGAGCGGATCATGAATTACCTCCACAGAGCGGGATTCCCGATTTACCGCGAGACCTCTGTTCGATATTTCGATTTGGGGGACAAGTTTTTTCCTGCGCTGATTGAGGATATGCGGAAAGCGGAAAAATTTATTTTTCTGGAATTTTTTATTTTATCAGAGGGAAGCCTGTGGCAGCAGCTGCTTGAGGTTTTGCAGCAGAAGGCCGCCGCGGGGGTAGATGTGCGGCTTCTGTATGATGACTTCGGCTGCATCACCTGTCTGCCGAAACGGTTTGAACAAATTACAAAGGAGGCGGGGATCCGGACGGCGGTGTTCAATAAAATCAAGCCGATCGTCAACAATTTTTATCTGAATTATAGAAATCATCAGAAAATCTGTATCATAGACGGAAACATCGGCTATACGGGCGGTGTAAATATCGCGGACGAATATGTCAATATCGTGGATGCCTTTGGTCATTGGAAGGATTCTGGAATCCGGCTTGCGGGAAAAGGCGTCTGGAGCCTGACAATTATGTTTCTGCAGATGTGGGAATATGCGACGTACCGGAAAAAGGACGTCAAAAAAAATAACGACTACAGAAGATACGGCCCGGACGAGGCCTATTGCTCCAAATTCAGGAATGCCAGAGGCTTTGTACAGCCGTTTGCGGACGGTCCGCTGAACACGCCGAATGAAACGGAGGCCGAATATTTGTATATGCAGATGATCAATTCTGCAAAGGATTATATCTATATCACAACGCCATATCTTGTACCGGATAACGAAATGCTGACTGCGCTGCGGCTGGCGGCGCTCAGCGGGGTAGATGTGCGGATCATAACGCCCGGGATCCCGGATAAAAAATATGTGTATCTGGTAACAAATTCCTTTTATGGCGCCCTCATTCAGGCAGGGGTGAGGATCTATGAGTATGCGCCGGGCTTTATCCATGCCAAAAATATCGTTTGCGACGACGAGACGGCGATCGTCGGGACAGTAAATATGGACTTTCGCTCGTTTTACCTTCATTTTGAAAACGGCGTTTGGATGTGCGGGAATCATGCCGTTTCGGAGGTCCGGGAGGATTTTCTGAAAACACTGGAATACTGCCGGGAAATTGACTTGAAAAAGTGGCAGAAGCGGCCGCTCAGGAGAAAGCTTGCGCAGGCAGTGCTGAACTTTTTTGCCCCGCTTCTGTAAAACATGCGAAGGAATTAAAAAGGAGCTGAACGGAAAGTGGATTTGAACAAATTGATTCGTGCCGCCGCCAAGGGGGAACAAGATGCGCTGAAGGAAATTTATGAAGCATACAGAGTTCCTTTTTATTTTATTGCGCTTTCTGTCACGCAGGATGCTTCGGCAGCGCTGACCGTGGCGGCAGAGGCCTTTCGCAGGATCCGGGATTCCGCTTACCGTTTCGAGGAGGAATTGGATGCGGAATATTGGATGACAGACGTTCTGTATACGCTGAGCTGCAACTATAATCATTCTTTATCAGGAGACAAAGCCCCAAAACGCGGAGCGGGCCTGCTGCCGGAAACGCTGAAGCAGAATCCTGAGATTTTTGTAAAAGCGTTTACCAGCTTGGGCAATAACGAGATTGCTGCGCTTTGCGGGAAAAAGAAATCAGAGCTTTCACGGCTTTTAGAAGAGAAAAAGGCGACTGTGAAAGCTGTTCGCGAAACGGCGGCGCAATACTGTCCCGATTATTGGGAACGGATTGCCTCCGACGCGCCGACGGGGGCGGAGGCGATTCCGCATAACGTGCGGACAAAAACAGCGGAGCAGGAACGGAAGCAGAAACGGATCGGCCATTATAAAGTGCTCCTGGCGGTCGTACTGCTGATCGGCTTTCTGGCCGGCGCGGCGGCGGGGATCATACAATTGATTCGCAATAATTACGGCAGCGATATTGACAAAAATGAATTGGGCGAGGATATCTCTCTGCAATTTAATAATAATATCGCCATGACGGAGCTGAACGGCGTGATTTATTTCCGCGGAAGCAATAATGCTTTTTATATGCGGAATATGGAAACCGGCGCGTCTGCCAAGCTTTCAGATGATTATCCGAAAGAGCTGCTGAATGACGGCACTTATATTTACTATAGAAACAATATCGACGGATACATGTACCGGATCGATCCGGACGGCGGGAACAGAACGCGCCTTTGCGACGTGCCGGGTTCCGCTATGGCGCTTTACGAGGGATATCTGTATTTTTCTACGACGGGGGGGATCTACCGGATTCCTTCCGGCGGCGGCACGCTGGAAACGGCAGAGCTGATTCTGGATACCTCCAATGATGCAAATCTGTTCTGCGTGGATATGACGCTGGACGCCAGCGGCAACGTATACTTTGCCAGCGGCGTGGGAAAGGGGATTCACCATATTACGGACTACAAGGGGGAGCCTTCAGTAGACGGAATTTTTACAGAAGAGGCCTATACGCTCCAGATTGACGGCAGCCAGCTGTACTTTGACTATAAAGAAGCATCCGGGGAAATTATTTTATACAGCTTTGACCTGGAAGCCTACCTTTCGGGAACCGGGGAAGGGCGCGTTTTGCCCAAGGTCGTCTCGAATGCAGACGGCATCAACATTACGCTGTCAACAGGAGCATTCTATGTTAAGGATGGCTGCATCTATTACGCGGGCGTTTCGGAGGGAAAATCGGCGCTGATCATGCTGGATGAGGCAAGACAGGAATCCGTACTTCTGACGGTTCCTTCCGGCTCCCTGAGCGCCGGGAAGCTTTCTGTTACAGATATCTATATTTCCGACGAATGGGCGTATTGCTTTGCCTCCGACGGAAAGGCGAATGGAAAGCGGATCTTTTTTGCCGGTGCGCTGAATAAAGATGAAAGTGTAACGATCTATGAAAGCTGAGAGGTGTTTGTGTTATGAGAGGTTTGTTTATTATTAATCCGTCATCAGGCAAACAGACGAATCAGGGAAAAGCATTGCAGGCGATGCATGAGCTGCTGAAGGACCAGGTAATTGAAGAAGCTGTTGTTTTCTATACAAGAGGGAAAGGAGATGCGCGGAAACAGGCATATGAAGCAAAACGGGAGGAGTATGATTTCGTAGTGGCCGTCGGGGGAGATGGAACCGTAAACGAGGTTGTTTCGGGACTTCATCTGCGCGGCAGCGGGATTCCTCTGGCGATCTTCCCCTCGGGAACCTCGAATGATTTTGCCCGATCCGTTGGAATTTCTCCGACGGCGTATTGCCTGTACCACCTGATCAAAGACTGTCATGCGGTAGCGGCTGATATTGGACGGTTTAATGACCGCGATTATTTTCTGAATGTTACGGCAGGAGGCATTTTGTCGGACGTAGCGCACAGCGTGAGCGTAGAGGCAAAAACGCTTTTCGGGAAGACGGCCTACGTGGCAGAGGCGCTGAAAAAGGTCTCGGAGAACTGGTTCCGCACGACGCCGCTTCTGTTCGAAATGGATGGAGAGCGCGAGGTATTCGACGTATTTTTCTTTATTCTGGCAAATTCGAAAAGCGTAGGGGGGTTTCCGAAAATTTGCGTGGACGCAAAGATTAACGACGGGTATATGGATCTTTGTGTCGTTAAAAATGTAGATGCGCTAACGGCGCTTCCTGTGCTGACGCAGATTCAGGCGGGAACGCATATCCATAACAAATTAGTCGAATACCGGCAGGTACGGGATTTGAGGATTTTTCCGACGGAGGAAACAACCGAATTCCATTTGGACTGCGACGGCGAATATGCCGGCGAGCTTCCCCTGCATGCAGAGGTGCTGCAGGGCGGCGTGCAGCTGCTGCTTCCCGTGGAAAATACGAAAACAAAGAAAATCGTTATGGAGGATCAGGGCGCTATTCCGCAATCCTGATAAGATGATTGCCTGTATAATCGCAGGAAACGAGACTGTAGCGCGTCCCGTTTTCCCGGAGCTGTACGCCGGTACGGCGGGCTTCCGCCCGGTCCGCGTCCGTAAAACCGTGGATATGGCCGTAATAACAGTTTTTTATGTTGTTTTCTTCAATGCATTGCGTGAAAAGCGTATCTTTCTGCTGCTGGCCGTACGGAGGATAATGCAGAAAAACGATGATTTCCCCGCGCTCTTCTTCGGGAACCGCGTCTAAGAGTCTATTTGCCTTCTCCAGAGAGCCCCGGAGCCGGCCGGCTTCACGCAGATAGATTTTCTCATCCGTCTGGGCTTTATACTCGCTGTCGCCCGGGCAAAGCCAGCCGCGCGTTCCGGCGATTGCGCAGATCCTGCCGGAGGAGCGTACGGCAATACTGTCGTTGTAAAGAAAGATCAGGGAAGAAAACCCGCAGTGCTGCTTCCATTCTTCCATTTTCTTCGATGTAGTCCACCAGAGATCGTGATTCCCTTTTAATAATATTTTTGTCCCCGGCAGCTCGTGGAGAAACCGGAGATCGGCGGCGGCTTCCTCCGTATGGAGCGCCCAGGAATGATCTCCCGGCAGAACGACGAAGTCCTCCTGCCGCACCTGAGAAATCCAATCTGCTCTGATTTCTTCCTCGTGATTTTTCCAGGCGCCGCCAAAAATATTCATCGGCTTGTCCGCAGCAAAGGACAGATGAAGATCGGAAACCGTGAAGATTGCCATCAGGTCTCCTCCTTATGGAAGTATGCATATATGCTCGCGGCGCTTGCGGCGCTGATTCCCTTCACCTCTGCAAGCTGCTCTGCGGTTGCCTTCCGGATTGCGGCAAGGGAACCGAAATGCTTTAGAAGCGCAAATTTGCGCTTTTCTCCAATGGAAGGAATCTGATCCAGCTCCGAGAGGCGGTATCTTTTCTGCGTCATTTTCCGGTTCTGCTGGATGGCAAACCGATGCGCCTCGTTCTGGATGGCGCTGATCAGTCTCCAGAGCTCAATATGATCCCGGAGCACGAGCTCCCTGTAGCCGCCTCTGTTTTCTATCAGCGGATGCCTGCGCTCAGTGAATGCGCCTACGAGGGAACGCGTCCGATGCTTGTCGTCTTTGACCATCCCGTAAACCGGGATACGAATTCCCTTTTCCTGCAGCACGGTTTCTGCGGCGGCGACCTGGCCCGCCCCGCCGTCTACCAGGATCAGATCGGGAAGCGCTTTAAAGCCCTCGCGGTTTTCTTCATAAGCGGCAAACCGCCTGCGGAGCGCCTCCTGCATCGAGCCGACGTCGTTTCGCTGCCGGATTTCCTTCATATTGAAATTTTTATATGCCTTTTTATATGGAAGACCGTTTACAAACACGATCAGCGACGCGTTGATTTCGCTGTCGCCGGTATTTGAGATATCGTAGGCCTCGATCCTTGCCGGGAGCTTTTCCAAAGCAAGCGCTTCCTGTAGAATTTCAAGCGCTTTCTGTTCCCTGCCGTCGCCGCCGGGCGCGGAGGCCTGATTTGCCAGCGCGATTCCGGCGTTCATTCGAACCATTTCAACGAGTTTTTTTTTGCTGCCTCGCTGCGGAGTGATGAGCTCGCATTTCGCACCGCGCAGACCGGAAAGCCACGTCTGCAGAAATTCCTGCTCTTCCCGTTCTGCGTCGCTGTCCAGGCGGCACTGAATATAGATTCTGGGCGGAATCATATAATTTTCCGCGTAAAATTGCTTGATGAAGCTGCCCATAATCGCCTCGTCGCTGTCTGCCGCCGCCCCTTCGAAAATAAAGTATTCTCTTCCAACAACGCTGCCTCCCCGGATAAAAAATACCTGCAGGCAGGCGTCGACATCATTTTTTTCGATAGCGGCCGCGTCGAAATCGTCCTCCGATACGGAGACGATTTTCTGCTTTTCTTCAATCATGCGGACGGCTTTTATTTTTTCGCGGTATACGGCGGCCTGCTCGAAATCGAGCGCGTCTGCGGCCTCCAGCATCTTCCCGCGCAGCTTTTGCTCCAGGTCTTCGAGATGACCGTTCAGAAACGCGAGGACGTCCTGTGTCATCGCGGCGTATTCTTTCTCTGAAATTTTACCGCAGCAGGGGCCCTTGCAGAGCCCCATATGATAATTCAGACATGGTCTGAGCACGGCTCCGGGCCGAAGCTTCTTGCTGCAGGGCCGAAGCGGCAGGATCGCTTTGATTGCCTCCAGCGTGGTGTTTACGGCCCAGGTGCTGTGATATGGGCCGAAATATTTGCTGCCGTCCTTCTGGACGCTTCTTGCAAGCGTAACGCGCGGAAACGCCTCGGAAAGCGTGATTTTGATATAAGGATATCCCTTGTCGTCTTTCAGCAAAACGTTATATTTGGGCTTGTATTTCTTGATGAGATTATTCTCTAAAAGCAGCGCTTCGTATTCGCTGTCGCATACGATATATTCAAAGCGTGCAATTTGCGAAATCATAACCGTGATTCTGTCGCTGTGCGGCGTATTCTGGAAATAAGAGCGCACCCTGTTTTTCAGAACACGCGCTTTTCCGACATAAAGCACGGCATCTTCGCTGTTTCGCATGATATATACGCCGGGCTTTTCCGGCAGCTTTTTTAAATCTTCCCGTATGGTATCGTTCATCTTCGTCCGTTTGCCGCATTTTGCTCCCTTTCACGGCACAGTATAACACAAATTTCCGTATAAGAAAATGTATATTGACATTCAAGCCGTTATCCTGAATAATAAGAGTAATATTTTACCCGGAGAGGATTTTGGGAATCGATGAGAAAAGTAAAAACTGCCGCGTTTTTTTTGCTTGTCTGCATGCTGCTTGCAGGAGCTTCCTGTACGGAGAAGGAGTCTGGTCTTATGAAAAGAGAAGAATACATAGAACATCTGGCGGAAAAGTATAAAGAGTATACGGAAGTGGAGTATGGACTTGATATCACGAAAAAAACCGACGTGATATCGATCTGCTATTCAACCTGGTTTACGAGAATTCTGGGGAAAGATACGAAAAATCCCAATCCTCCGAATATAACGGAGATCCTGGCGGGAAATCAGGAGTGGGGAGGCTTATATCAGTTCCATTATTGGGCGAAGCCCGCGCTCGGATATTATAAAAGCCATGATAAAGACGTGATCCGGACGCATATGACGCAGCTTGCCGACGCGGGAGTGGATTTTATTATAATTGACAACACCAACGCGTCCGCAGGCTGGCTCGAAACCAACGATTGGGAGCTTTTTATTACGCTTCCGTGCGAGGCGATTCTGGATACGATTCTGGAAATGCGCTCCGAGGGATTGAAAACGCCGTATGTGGTTTTCTGGAGCGGCGTGAAGCCGGAGTTCGGCTGGACCGTTGTCAACGAGACGTATGAACAGTTCCTGTCGCAGGAAAAATGGAAGGACTGCTTCGTATATTGGGAGGGAAAGCCGTTTATGATCACGACCGATCTGGCAGAAAATGCTCCGGAGCATCTGACGCTCCGGAAGATGTGGGGCCTGAAGGCACAGCCGGAGGAAGGCGTCTGGAGCTTTTTGGACATTAAAAACATGCCGAATCCGGACGCGGATGGATATACGGAGCAGATGTGCGTCTGCACCGCCGCGCAGGAAACCTATATGTCGCTTCCGACGGCGCATGGCAGGAATCACGGGATCTTCCTGTATACGCAGTGGTATAACGCATTTCAGAACAGACCGAAGGTCGTTACCGTCACATGGTGGAATGAGTGGGCAGCGCAGCGCTTTGAAGAAAATGGAAATAATCTTTTTGTAGATAATTATACGCAGGAATACAGCCGGGATATCGAGCCGATGGAGGGCGGACACGGAGATCAGTATTATCAGTGGCTGAAAGAATATATCCGGGCGTACCGCGCTTTGGAGGAATGCCCGGTTCTGGTGGAGCCCGGCTATGAAAACGAAGCGGCCGCGGCCGTGGAACCGGCACAGCAGGATTGATTTTGAAACAGGCGGACGTTTATGTTATAATGATGGCAGAGCTTTTGCGGAGGTGTGCTCGCAGTGGATTTCCTGATAGATAATTTATGGGTTTTGTGGCTGATCGTAGGCGCGGTTATGCTGCTGATTGAGGTCAGCACGGCGGCGCTTGTATCGATCTGGTTTGTATTTGCAGCAGTCCTCACCGCTGTCGTCGCATCGTTTTGGGATAACTTCATTGCACAGGTAATTCTTTTCTTTGTCCTTTCCGGAGCCTTCCTGCTCCTTTTTCGAAATGTGTATAAAAAGAAGCTGCAGAATGGGAAGGCTTCAGACGTGTCGGATTATTCGCTGCTCGGGAAAACAGCGACCGTTTCGGAGACCGTTACGCCGTACGAGGGAAAGGTGCTGGTCGGAGACGTTTTCTGGCGCGCCGTGAGTGAAGACGGGACAGAGCTCCCGAAGGGCACAGTCGTCTCGATTACCGGACAGGATGGCACCACATTGAAAGTGAAAGCAAAATGATTTGATTTCAGGAGAGAAAAGGAGTGTTTTATATGGGACCGTTAGGTTATATTCTCATTGCGGTCGGCGTTGTCGTCATTATTGCGCTGATCTGCAACATTAAAATCGTTCCGCAGGCAAAGGCGTATGTTATCGAGCGCCTTGGCGGATACCATGCGACGTGGAATACGGGAGTACATTTTACGGTGCCGATCATCGACCGTGTCGCAAGCAAAATTTCGCTGAAGGAAAACGTCGTGGATTTTCCTCCGCAGCCTGTTATTACAAAGGACAACGTTACGATGCAGATCGATACCGTCGTATTCTTCCGGATCCTTGATCCGAAGCAGTATACGTACGGCGTGGAAAGACCGATGATGGCCATTGAGAACCTGACGGCGACGACGCTCAGGAACATCATTGGGGATCTTGAGCTGGACGCCACGCTGACGTCGCGCGACGTGATTAACTCAAAGATTACACACGTACTGGACGAGGCCACGGATCCGTGGGGAATTAAAATCAACAGGGTGGAGCTGAAAAACATCATGCCGCCCAAGGAAATTCAGGATTCCATGGAGAAGCAGATGAAAGCGGAGCGCGAGCGCCGCGAAAAGATTTTACAGGCGGAGGGCGAAAAGAAATCTGCGATCCTGGTTGCGGAGGGGGAAAAGGAGTCGGCGATTTTAAGAGCAGAGGCGGAAAAGGAATCTGCGATCCTGCGTGCGGATGCGGCAAAAGAGGCTCTGATCCTCGAAGCGGAGGGAAAGGCTGAGGCAATTCTGAAGGTTCAGGAGGCAACTGCGAAGGGAATCGCGATGATTAACGAGGCGGCGCCGTCTGATGGAGTCATCCGACTGAAGTCGCTGGAGGCGTTCGAGAAGGCGGCCGACGGACAGGCGACAAAGATCATTATCCCGTCGGAAATTCAGGGGCTTGCCGGTCTTGCTTCCGGGATCAGCGAGGCGCTGAAATAGAAGCGGAGTTCTCCTGCTGCGCGGAGGAAAATCCCGCGGAATAAAGAATGGACAGAGAACGCGGCATGGCAGTGCTTTCTGCCCTGCCGTTTTCCTTGACACGCTGTCGGTTTTGCTATATAATTTGCACGTCTTGGCCGCTGTCTGCCGAGACGGCGGAAGCGGAAATATAATATTTTGGAAAGATGGTCGAGCTGGTTTAAGGCACCGGTCTTGAAAACCGGCGTAGGTTTGCGCCTACCGTGGGTTCGAATCCCACTCTTTCCGCCACGTCGGAGCAAAGTCTGCTTTGCTTCGACTTATTTTTTGTCTGCGGCAGAAAATAAGCCGTACGCCCGCGCCCTTGCTCCTCCTCTTTCGTAAAAAGTCACGCTCGGCTCGCTGTCATTACCAGCTTTTTGCGAGTTCGAGAGTTCAAATTCCACTGCCGAAATACCGAAAACGCCTTTTTTCTGTGGCTCTCACCGAATTTGTCTGAAAGCTCCGCTGAAATCGAAATTTTCGGCGTTTTATAACACGCTGAAACGCATCTGAAAATTCCGGAACCTTCGGTGAGTAAAGTCAAGTTTTTTTTATCTGATATTATCGTTGAGAATGAAAAACAGCGTGCAGGCAGTTAGACAAGCCTCACAATTACGATATTTTTTGATATAGAATATATTTATTTGTATAATTTATTCATCTGATAAATAAAAACAAAAATATTTCAATTATATATTGACATATATAATTGTAAATTTTATAATTAGTACAATTTAAAGTCGTATAAATAATATATTTGTGAACGAATAGAAACGTAGGAATATATTATATATTAATTGGAGGAGGATAATATGAGAATTAAAAACTGTTCATTGCTTGCAAAATCAATATGTGTGTTGATGTGTCTCTTGTTGCTGACAACAGGATCTATGGTATAAGCACACGAATGTAGTCCGCCACGCTATCCGACAGATATACGGTATCACAATTATATGAAAAAAATGGTGGCATGTATTACTTACAACTGGTCGAATGTGACAAACGAAAATTTAAGATTGAGATTGAGAGATGCAATTGGAGATTGGGAATGGCTAGATAATGGGCACGTTTCACTTAGTGAGGTATCGTCAGCATCTGATGCTTATCTTGTTGCCTCTGATGCATGGAACACAAGCCTTTCTTCTAATGTTTCTGGAGTAACTAATAGCTATGTTATATCTGCAAATATATATGACTGGGGTTTTAATGGCTCACAGTTATACGGTCCTCCAGCATCGATTCACGATGTCTACAAAATTGTTAAATGCTATGTATATATCAATAAACCGGCAATTCAAGCGGGAAACTGGCAAAATCATGACATACAAAAGGTTTGGTCTCATGAAATTGGGCATACTTTAGGTTTTAACGAAACAAACGATGGAACGCAGAGCGTAATGAGACAGGGAAGAGGATCTTCTTTGGGCTGGGAAAATTATTGGAAGCCGCAAGCTCACGACACCGCTGATTTGGAAAGACTAAATTATAAATCTTGGTCGATTGGTAGCGTACCAGAAATGGGCTAAAACATATTAAAAAATTTCGGGAGGTTTTTGCGCATGAAAAAAGCATTTTTGATTTTTATGATTTCGATTATGGCGGCAGCGGCTTTTTCCGGCTGCGCCCAAGAAGAAAAATTTGTAGGTTCCAAAGACACGCCGGGGTTTGGCTATGACATGCAGATATACCAGACGGTTGATGAAATAAAAGACAGCAGCGCTGCGATCGTGATTGCGTCCTATTCTTCGGATCCGACGGAATGTTACGAGAAGGATGAGGGAACCGGGATGGAGCTGTATGCGACACGCTATACGCTGGACGTAGAAAAGGTTTTGAAAGGCGATCTGGCAGAAGCGGATCAGATTACGTTTATGCAAACCGGAAAGCCGGACAGCGACGAATATGAGACGAAAATCAAGAAGGGTAAGAAATACCTTCTGTTTCTGGCGCAGAAAGACGTATCCTTAACGGGCGGAGAAATCATTTATGATGCAGTAGGTGTAGAACAAGGAATTATCGAGATTAAAGAAAATAATAAACTGTATTCTTATTACGATGAGGGAATCATGACCAAATATGATGGGGAAAGCTTAAGCAAATTAGCAGCGGAAATCAAATAGAATTTTTCAAAGAAAAACTTAAATTATGTCCTTATAAAGAGCCGAGCCCCGGCTCTTTTTTATAACAGCGGAGTGTGCCGTATCACAGGAAGCCCTGAAAATTTTCTTTTGACCGGAGAATCGGCTCTGATATATAATGAATTCCAAAAGAGGCTTCCCATCTGCAAAATCCGAAATGTCTTATCTGCATTTTTGACTGCCTGTAACGATGTGGGGAAAAATCCCCACCTGAGCTATATTTTTCTATGGCGCCGGCATGTGGCAGACGGGAACTCGCTGGCAAAGAAGGGAGAATCCTATGTCCAAGCTTTGGTATCAAGAGCCTGCGGCTGACTGGAACCATGCGCTGCCCTTGGGAAACGGCTCTATGGGAGCCATGTGTTTTGGCGGCACCATTCAGGACCGGTGGTCGCTCAACGACGATACAATCTATTCCGGCGGCTTCATGGACCGCGTCAATCCTGATGCGCGCGAGGGCATTGAAGCCGTGCGCCGCCTTCTGTCCGAGGGGCGTCTCGCGGAGGCAGAAGAGCTTGCGGAGGAGGCCGTGATGGGCGTCCCGGAGGGTGAACGCGCATATGAGCCCCTGTGCGAGCTGGTCGCCCAGTTCAAGACGCCCCGCCGCACGCGGTATCACAGTCCCATTCAGGCTCTTTGGCTGGACGGACGGGACATGCGGGGCTTCGAGCCGGGCGAGGGTGTTTCCGGCTACCGCCGCAGTCTGGATCTGGACCGAGGCATTCACCGTGTGACTTACACACTGGATGAGATCGCATTTGAGCGGGAGAGCTTTCTCTCGTATCCTGCCGGGGTTCTGGCGATCCGTATGGAGAGCGGGGAATGGCGTGCCTTCCTGCGCAGAGCGGGACGGGTGACGGCGCATCGGCAGCTCGATCGTCATACCGTCTCTTTGGAAGGCTGTACCGCCAACGGAGGTACAGCCTTTTGCTGCGTTCTTCGTGCCATTGAAGGAGCTTGTACCGTTATCGGGGATATGATCAAGGGCCGGGGGCACGCTGTCCTTCTGGCGGCTTCGGCAACCTCCTTCCGGGACGGAGATGATTTCCTGCAGGCGGCGCTCGGCCGCCTGGATCGGGCAGAGCGGAAGGGATACGCTGCGCTCCTGGAGGAGCATGTCTCCGACTTCGCGCCCCTCATGGACCGATGCCGTCTGGAGCTGTCCCGAAACCCCGCGCTTGAGGAGCTTAGCCACCGCGAGCGCCTGCGCCGTGTACAGGCCGGGGAAAACGATCTCGGACTTGTTGAAGATCTTTTCGACATGGGCCGCTATCTGATGATCTCAGGCAGCCGTCCCGGCAGTATGCCGCTGAATCTCCAGGGCATCTGGAATCAGCACTACACGCCCCCGTGGGACAGTAAATATACAATCAATATCAACACAGAAATGAACTACTGGCCGGCCGAGGTCTGCGGCCTCCCCGAGCTGCATATGCCCCTGCTTGCGCATCTCAAGCGTATGGTACCCCACGGACGCGAGGTGGCCCGGCGCATGTATGGCGCGAGGGGATGGGTTGCTCATCACAACACTGATGTATGGGGGGACTGCGCTCCGCAGGACAACTGCCTGACCGCCTCGCTCTGGCCGATGGGAGGGGCATGGCTGTCCCTCCACATCTGGGAGCATTACTGCTTTACCCTTGATTTTGACTTTTTGAAGGAATATTACCCCGTTTTAGCAGAAGCCGCTTTATTTTTCGTGGACACCCTGATCCCCGATCGGGACGGCCGGCTGCGCGTGTCACCTTCGCTTTCCCCTGAGAACGTCTATCGTCTTCCCGATGGACAGACGGGCAGTCTCTGCGACGACGCGGCGATGGACCAGCAAATTCTCTTTGAGCTTTTTACGGCGGTTATCCGAGGCGGCGAGCTTCTGGGCAGGGATGTAGACGTTTACCGGGCGCTGATCGGCAAGCTCCGTCCCGTGGAGGTCGCTCCCGATGGAAGGATTCTGGAGTGGATGTCCGAGGATAAACAGGAGATCGAGCCCGGCCATCGCCATATGTCTCATCTGTTTGCTCTGTACCCCGGCCGGCAGATCACGGGAGAAACTCCAAACGCTATGACGGCGGCGCGCCAAACGCTGGAGAACCGCCTTTCTCACGGCGGCGGTCACACGGGCTGGAGCCGTGCCTGGATAATCAATTTCTGGGCGCGCTTGCGGGATGGACAAATGGCGGGCGAGAACGTCCGGCTGCTCCTGGCGCAGTCCACCCTGCCCAATCTGTTTGACAATCATCCGCCTTTCCAAATTGACGGGAATTTCGGCCTCACGGCAGGAATCGCGGAGATGCTGCTTCAGAGCCACGAGGGGAAGCTCCGCTTGCTCCCGGCTCTGCCTCCTGCATGGAATACTGGATCAGTCAGGGGACTGCGGGCAAGAGGCGGCTATACCGTAGATTTATCCTGGAAGAACGGCGCGCTCTCTGAGACCGTCGTGAAGGCGGACTCTGACGGTACGCTCAAGCTGGCGGATGGCCGGAGCTTTGCGCATAAAAAGGGGGAAATTCTGCATATTTTGTAAAAATTTTCATTACGATCTATGGAAAGGTGGTATCTGTTCAATGAAAGTGGCGATTTTGGGAGTCTGGCATGTTCATGCTCCCGGTTATACGGAAACGGCGCTGAGACTGGGAGAGGTCGTGGGTATCTACGACGACAATCCGCAATGGAGAGCGGAGTTTGCGGGGAGATACAATATCCGCGAATTTACAACGGTTGAGGAGCTGCTTTGCAGTGATGCGGAAGCGGTTCTGGTCTGCGCCGCGACAAACCGCCATGCGGAGCTCATGATTGCGGCGGCGGAGCATGGCAAGCACATTTTCACGGAGAAAGTTCTGGCGCTGCGCGTCGAGGACTGCCTGCGCGTGAAGGAGGCAGTCGAGAAAAACGGCGTCCGGTTTGTGATTTCTTTCCCATGGAAGTGCCATCCCGGTCCGCTTGCGCTGAAGCGGGCAGTGGACGAAGGCCTGATCGGCAAGGTCAATTATCTTCGCTTCCGCAACTGTCACAGCGGCAGCATCGACCATTGGCTCCCGCCCCATTTTTACAACGCGGAGGAGTGCGGCGGCGGAGCCATGATCGACCTGGGCGCCCATGGGATGTATCTCACCCATTGGATTCTGGGCGAGCCGCTGACATATGCTTCCTCTTTTACTCATTTCTGCCGCGACGATAAGGACGCGGAGCTGAATCCTTCCCGTCTGGAGGATAACGCGGTGACGGTCATGACCTTTGCGGGCGGCGCCATCGCCGTCAACGAGACGGGCTTTGTCAGCCAGGGATGCCCGGAGATCTTTGAGATCGGCGGCGACTGTTTTTTGTCAAGTACTTTTCCCTGAAAAAAGCGTCGGAATTCCCTTTTTTCAG
>ERZ1673695.1086-NODE-1086-length-31515-cov-8.423045_pt1 | contig 31515 bp, 20 predicted proteins | sample MGYA00580225_ERZ1673695 | MGnify/ENA primary metagenome ERZ1673695 (study PRJEB41218, sample SAMN15661739) | gut metagenome | host: Homo sapiens | place: Canada: London | collected 2015-08-20/2019-03-30 | study: EMG produced TPA metagenomics assembly of... | reverse complement strand
TCCATGTCCTCCGTGGCCTCGTCTTCCATGACGTCCATGGCGTCGTCGAAGGTCACGATGCCGACCATGCGGTTCTCCGTGTCCACGACCGGCAGGGCGAGGAAGTTGTATTTCGAGAACATGCGGGCAACTTCTTCCTGATCGGTGTGCGTATGGACGGAGATGACGTTCGTCTCCATGATCTTGTCGACGGTCTCGTCATCGTCCTGCGCCAGCAGCAGGTCCTTGACGGAGACGAGACCGATGAGCGTGCGGTTCTTGGTGACGTAGCAGGTGTAGATCGTCTCTTTGTCGACGCCCGTGCGGCGGATGCGGAGGATGGCCTCCTCCACGGTCATGCCGGGGCGCAGCGAGACATACTCCGTTGTCATGATGGAGCCTGCGGAATTCTCGGGGTAGCGCAGGATCTCGTTGATGTCCTTGCGCATGTCGGGGTCCGCCTGCGAGAGGATGCGGCGCACGACATTCGCGGGCATTTCCTCCACGATATCCACGGCGTCGTCGACATACAGCTCGTCGAGCACCTCGCGCAGCTCGGAGTCCGAAAAGCCGCGGATGAGCAGCTCCTGCGCGTCCGGCTCCATTTCGACGAACGTCTCGGCCGCCAGCTCCTTCGGCAGCAGCCGGAACAGCAGCGGCAGGCGGGATTCCTCCAGCCCGTCAAAGACCGAGGCGATATCCGCGGGATTCATCGTGGATAGAATGTCGCGGATCGTGGAATACTTCTTTTCCACGAGCAGCGCCTCAAGCGTGCTCTCTACAGTTACGGTGTGATCTGCCATTTTCCGGTTCCCTCCTGATTCTTCATAGTACGGTCAGAGATTCGGAAGCGGGCACGGCAGGCCGAATATCGAATGATTAACGGGAACGCACCGCATGGACGCGGGCGTCCTTTTTCGTACTTCGGCCTACGCCAGTACCATTGCCACTCCCAGCATCCATGACGTTCCCTCCTTTTGGGCTGAAAATTTTTGAAAAGGCCCTACCTCTTATCATATTGCCGCGCGGCGCGTTTGTCAAGCGAAACCGCGGAAAAATCCCTTTTGTTTTTCGTGATCTTATGGTAAAATAGAAGAAAAACCGAAAAACGGAGTGGAAAACCTTGAACACGATCCGCATCTATGAAACGGACTCGCACGCCCGGCGGCTGCAGGCGCGCGTGCTCTCCTGCGAGGAGAGCGAAAACGGCTGGCTCGTGGAGCTGGACCGCACGATCTTTTATCCCACGGGGGGCGGCCAGCCCTGCGACATGGGCACGCTCGGCGGCGCGGACGTCACGGAGACGCTCCTGCGCGGCGAGACGGTGCTGCACCGCTGCACGGCGGCTCTGCCGGTCGGTGCAGACGTGACGGGCGAGATTGACTGGGCGCGGCGGCTGGACCTCATGCAGCAGCACTCCGGTGAGCATCTTGTCTCCGGCCTCATCCACGCGCGCTTCGGCTATGAGAACGTCGGCTTCCACCTCGGCGCGGACCTTGTGACGATCGATTTTAACGGCGAGGTGGACGAGCAGGCCCTGCAGGAGCTGGAGCGCGCCGCGAACGAGGCCGTCTGGGCCGATTTTGCGCCGCATATCTGGTATCCGGAGCCGGACGAGCTGGCGCACCTCCCATACCGCAGCAAAAAAGCGCTGACGGGCGCGGTGCGCCTCGTGCAGTTCGGGGACATCGACCTGTGCGCCTGCTGCGGCACCCATGTGGCCCACACGGGCGAGATCGGCCTCATCAAGCTGTTCAGCACGACGCATTTCCGCGGCGGCTCGCGCATCGAGATGGCCTGCGGCGGCCGTGCCCTTGCCGTGCTGAACGCCCTTTGCGCCCAGAACCGCGACATCTCCGTCCGCCTGTCGGCCAAGCCCGTGCAGACGGCTGCCGCCGTGGCGCGGCTGGCTTCCGAGCGGACGGAGGCGCAGCAGCGCGCCGCCGCGCTGGAGGACCGCCTGTTTGCCCTGCTGGCGCAGGACGGGCAGACGCTCCGCTTTGAGCCGCCCATGCCGCCGGAGAGCGTGCGCCGTCTGGCGGACGCCATGGTCCGGGCGAACGGAGCGCGCTGCGCCGTGTTTGCCGGGCAGGACGGCGCGTGGCACTATGCCATGGCCGACCCGTCGGGCGACCTGCGCGGCCTTGTAAAGCGGCTCAACGCTGCGCTGCAGGGCAGGGGCGGCGGAAAGCCCGGCTTTGTGCAGGGCTCGCTCGCCGCGTCCCGCACGGACATCGAGGCATTTTTCACGGCGGAAAGCTGCAGTATGCCTGACCCGGCGTGAGCGCCGTGCCGCTGCGCGCGGCCAGCTCTGAAACGGTCAGAAATTCATAGCCCTGCGCCTGCAGGGCGTCAATGACACGCAGCGCGGCCGTCACGCTCGAGTCCGTCAGGTCGTGCATCAGAATCACGGACCCCGGCTCCGCGTGGCGCAGGATATGTGCCGTCACGGCGTCGGCATCGTGCACGCGCCAGTCCTCCGGATCGACGGACCAGAGGATGACGGGAAGATCGGCGCAGGCCGTCTGCTGCAGCACGGCCGTGTCATACAGCCCACCGGGCGGGCGCAGCAGCGTCGGCGCGCGGCCCGTTGCCTCCATGAGCTTGCGGCGGGCCTCGGCAAGATCGCGGCAGACCTCGGCACGGCTCATGGAAGTAAAATACGAATGCGTGTCGCCGTGCGTGCCGGTCTCGTGTCCCTCGGCGGCGATGCGCGCGGCCAGCTCCGGATACAGATCGATCCGGTAGCCGCAGAGAAAGAACGTCGCATGCACGCCGCGTGCGGCAAGACCGTCCAGCAGGCGCTCCGTAAGTGCGCCCGACGGTCCGTCGTCAAACGTCAGCGCCACGCAGCGGGGCTCCGCCGCATGGCCGCGCGGGAGCAGGACGGCCAGCGCGGCAAGCAGGCATAACAGCCGTTTCATGCAGCCACCTCCCAGAACAGAAGAAATTCGTCTCCGGGGTAGTATGCGCGGAAACCGATGAATTATTGAAGAGGGCAGCACCGCATCATGCAGGGAAGATGCAAGGATGCGGTGCAGCCCTGAAAGGAAACGACAATGATCCAGGTGATCTGCCCCGTTTGCGGGGCGGCGCTCGCGCCGCAGGGCGCGGCATGGCGCTGCGTGCAGGGGCATTGCTTTGATGTGGCAAGGCAGGGTTATGTAAACCTTCTGACGGTGACGCAGAAGCACTCGCGCCATCCCGGCGACACGCGGGAGATGGTCGCGGCGCGGCGCGCGTTTCTGGACGCGGGGTGGTATGCGCCCATCGCCAAAACGCTGGCAGACCTTGTGCGGCGCTTCTGCCCGGCGGCAGAGGCCGTACTGGACGCCGGGTGCGGGGAGGGGTATTATCTCTCGCAGCTCGGCTGGATCCCGGAGCGCTGGGGGATCGATATCTCCCGCGACGCCGTGCGCTATGCCGCGGCGCGCGACCGCGGCGCCCACTGGCTCACGGCCACGGCGGCCCATCTGCCGTTTGCGGACGGCGGGTTCGACTGCGTGCTGTCCATGTTCGCCCTGACGGCCGGGGCGGAGTTCTTCCGCGTGCTGCGGCCGGGCGGCATCTTTGTGCAGGTGCTGGCGGGGCAGGGCCATCTGCCGGGGCTGAAGTCCATCATCTATCCCACGCATGTGGAGAAGGAAAAAACGCTCCACCCGGCGCTGCCGGGCTTTGGGCTGCTGCACACGCAGACGCTGCGCTTTTCCTTCTCCCTGCCGGATGCGCAGAGCGTGCACGACCTGCTGTATATGACGCCGCACGTCTGGCGCATCACAAAGCAGGGCGCAGAGGCGCTGGCGCAGACCGCGCAGCTGACGGATACGGCAGAGGTCATCTTCAACATCTACGGTAGACAAGAGGCCGGGAATCTGCTAGAATAAGGACAAGGATCAAATACGGAGAGTGGAGCATGCTGGATAAGCTGAAACAGGTCGAGGACCGCTACGAGGAGCTGTGCGCCCGCGCAGAGCAGCCGGATTTTTACGCCGACCCGAAAAAGGCGGCGGCGTGGCTGCGCGAGCAGAAGGAGCTGGCCCCGGTCGTCGCGGCCTACCGCGCCTACTGCGCGGCGCAGCGGGATATGCAGGATGCCGCGGAGCTGATGGCCGGGCAGACCGACGCTGAGTTGAAGGCCCTGTGCCAGGAGGAGCTGACCGGCGCAAAGAAGCGCGCCGCCGCACTCGAGCAGGTGCTTAGAGTTCTGCTGCTGCCCCATGATCCGAACGACGAAAAGAATGTCATCCTTGAGATCCGGCCCGGTGTGGGCGGCGAGGAGAGCGCCCTGTTTGCGCACAGCCTTTTCCGGATGTACAGTCTCTATGCCGCCGCGCGCGGCTGGACCGTGGAGCTGCTGAACTATAACGAGACGGAGCTCGGCGGCATCAAGGAGGCGGACTTCATGATCTGCGGCGCGGGAGCCTATTCCCGGCTGAAGTTCGAGTCCGGCGTGCACCGCGTGCAGCGTGTGCCCGAGACGGAGTCCGGCGGGCGGGTGCACACTTCCACGGCGACGGTCGCCGTCCTGCCGGAGATGGAGGAGGCCGATGTCGACCTCCGGCCGGAGGACATCGAAATGCAGGTCTACCGCTCGTCCGGCGCGGGCGGCCAGCACATCAACAAGACCTCGTCCGCCGTGCGCCTTATCCATAAGCCGACCGGCATCGTCGTGGCCTGTCAGGAGGAGCGCAGCCAGTTCCAGAACCGCGAGCGCTGTATGATGATGCTCTCCTCGAAGCTCTACCAGCTCGAGCAGGAGCGCATCGAGTCGGCCGTCTCGTCCGAGCGCCGCAGCCAGGTCGGCAGCGGCATGCGCAATGAAAAGATCCGCACCTATAATTTCCCGCAGAGCCGTGTGACCGATCACCGCATCGGCCTGACGCTCTATCAGCTGGATTCTATTCTGAACGGCGGGCTTGACCCGATCCTCGACGCGCTCATCGCGGCGGATCAGGCCGAAAAGCTCCGCCGCAGCGAAAGCAGTGACAAATCATGAAAACACAAATGCTCTCGGCGCAGCGTCCGGAGGACATTGCCGCCGCAGCCGGGCTGCTGCGAAACGGCAAGCTCGTCGCCATCCCGACCGAGACCGTCTACGGCCTCGGGGCAAACGGGCTCGACGAGAACGCCGTGCTGCGCATCTTCGAGGCGAAGGGGCGTCCGCAGGACAACCCCCTCATTCTGCATATCTCCGAGCCGAAGGAGCTGGAGTCGATCTGCCATGACATCCCCGCGCAGGCGTGGCTGCTGGCGGAGCACTTCTGGCCCGGCCCGCTGACAATGGTGCTGCCCGTCCGCGACCTCGTGCCGAAGCGCACGACGGCAGGGCTGGATACCGTCGCCGTCCGCTGCCCGAAAACGGCCGCGACGCGTGAGCTCATCCGGCTGGCGGGTGTGCCTATCGCCGCGCCGTCGGCCAACCGCTCCGGCAAGCCCTCGACCACGACGGCGGCCCACGTTCTGCATGACATGGACGGCCGCATCGAGGCCATTCTGGACGGCGGCCCCTGCGAGGTCGGCGTGGAATCCACGATCGTCGACCTGACGGGTGAGCGCCCGCGCCTGCTGCGCCCGGGCGGCGTTACGCCGGAGGAGCTGCGCGCTCTGCTCGGCGAGCTGGACATCGACCGCGCCGTGCTCGGTCAGATCTCGAACGACGCCGTCGTGCGCGCTCCTGGCATGAAGTACAAGCACTATGCCCCGTCGGCGGAGGTCTATATCATCTCCGGCAGCAGCGAGGCGGCCGCGCGCTATATCCGCCGCCGCTTCGGCCCCGGCGACGCCGTTCTGTGCTTTGCTGAGGAGCTGCCGCTCTATGACGGCTGCAATCCGACGGCCTACGGCTCCGAAAACGATGTGCGCACACTCTCTGCCGGGCTGTTTGCCGCCCTGCGCGACCTTGACCGGCCGGATATCCGCACGATCTATGCCCGCTGTCCCGAGGGCGGCGGCGTGGCCTACGCCGTCGGCAACCGCCTGAAGAAGGCGGCGGCCTTCCGTGTGGTCGACGCGGAGCACGAGGCATGAAAATTCTCGGCATCACCGGCGGAAGCGGCAGCGGGAAAACGACGCTGCTGCGCGCCGTAGAGCGGCTGGGCGGCCTCGGCCTCGACTGCGACGCCATTTATCACCGCCTGCTGGAGACGGATGCCGCGCTCGTTGCCGCCATCGGCGCGCGCTTTCCCGGCACGGTCCGGGACGGCCGGGTCGACCGCCCGGCGCTGGCTGCCGTCGTGTTTGCCGATCCGGCGGAGCTTGCGGCCCTCGATGCCCTGACGCATGAGGCCGTTGCGCGCGAGGTACGGCGGAGGCTTTGGCAGTCGGAGGCACCGTTTGCCGCCATCGACGCCATCGGCCTGTTCGAAAGCGGCCTTGCTTCCCTGTGCGACGAGACGGTCTGCGTGCTTGCGCCCGAGGAAACGCGCATCGAGCGGCTCATCCGGCGCGACGGCATCTCCCGCGAGCGCGCTCTTGCCCGCATCCGGGCACAGAAGAGCGACGAGGCCCTGCGGGCCCAGTGCGGCCATGCCCTGTGGGCGGACGCTCCGACGCCGGAGGCATTTCAACAACAATGTGAGCAATTTCTGAAAGGAGTTTTGATGATGGAAGAAACCAAGAAGTTCGCAAAGGAGCGCGAAGCGCTGCTTTCCAGCCCCAAGAACGGCTATGACCGCATTTCCGAGGCGGACCTTGCCGCGATGGAGTCCTACTGCAAGGAGTACATGAAATTCATCAGCGACTGCAAGATGGAGCGGGAGGCTGTCAAGTGGACGATCGAGGCCGCTGAGAAGGCCGGCTTCCGGGAACTGAAGCCCGGTATGCAGCTGAAGCCCGGCGACCGCGTCTACGGCAACAACCACAACAAGAGCGTTATCTTTGCCGTCGTCGGCAGCGAGAGCCTGAACGAGGGCACGCACATCTGCGCGGCCCACATCGATTCCCCGCGTCTGGACCTGAAGCCGAATCCCCTGTATGAGGATGCGGGCATGGCCTATTTCAAGACGCATTACTACGGCGGCATCAAGAAGTATCAGTGGACGACGACCCCGCTGGCCATCCACGGCGTCGTGGCGAAGAAGGACGGCACCGTCGTCACCGTGACCGTCGGCGAGGAGCCGGGTGATCCCATCTTCTGCGTGACCGACCTGCTGGTCCACCTGTCCGCCGACCAGATGCGCAAGACGCTGGCCGAGGGCGTGACGGGCGAGAACCTGCGCATCCTGCTCGGCAGCCGCCCGCTGAAGGACGACGAGGGCGCCGACCGCGTGAAGTTCGCCATCCTGATGCTCCTGAACGAGAAGTACGGCCTGACGGAGGAGGACTTCCTCTCCGCCGAGCTGACCATGGTCCCCGCAGGCCCTGCGCGTGAGGTCGGCTTCGACCGCAGCCTCATCGCCGCCTACGGCCATGACGACCGCGTATGCGCCTATGCCGCCTTCAAGCCGCTGCTGGACCTCGGCACCCCGGTCAAGACGGCCGTGTGCGTGCTGGCCGACAAGGAGGAGATCGGCTCCGTCGGCATCTCCGGCATGCAGAGCCAGTATTTCGAGATGTTCATGGAGGACCTGTGCGAGGCGGCGGGCGCAAGCAAGCGCCGCTGCTTCGAGCATTCGTTCTGCCTGTCCGCAGACGTCAGCAACGCGTTTGACCCGCTGTATGCCGAGACCTGCGACCCGACGAACAACACGAAGATCAACTACGGCACCGGCATCTTCAAGTATACCGGCGCGCGCGGCAAGTCCGGCAGCTCCGACGCAGCCGCCGAGGTCATGGGCTATGTGCGCCGCATCTTTGCGAAGCACGACGTCATCTGGCAGACCGGCGAGCTCGGCAAGGTCGACCAGGGCGGCGGCGGCACGGTCGCCTGCTACATGGCAAACCGCAACATCGAGACCGTCGATGCCGGCGTCCCGGTGCTGTCCATGCATGCCCCGATGGAGATCGTCTCCAAGCTGGATACCTACATGACCTTCAAGGGCATGAAGGTCTTCTACGAAGAAAACTGATCTGTCCTGCCCCGCTTTGGAGCTCCAAAGCGGGGCAGTGTTTTTGCACGATGAGTAGCCCCGCCCGGCTCTGCAGGAACAATCGGTACAGGTTGGCGTTAAAATGGCACCAGCCCCGAATTGTCATTGCGAGGAGGCCGCAGGCCGACGCGGCAATCTCGGGAAGGCATTGCCGATTCGCACTGGCTGCCGATAAAAACGCATTGACCAATTGCGTGCGTCTGTAGCGGCGCTCATTGAGCGCCATGCAGGCTGGCGATGATCACGGCACAAATTCAGCGGCGCAATGCCCCCGGATTTGTCATTGCGAGGCCCCGAAGGGGCCGCGGCAATCTCGGGGAGGCAGTTACGATTTCGCCGAGGCTGCCCTGTTATCGGACTGGGCACTGCGAGATTCCCACGTCGCTTCGCTCCTCGGAATGACAATTCGGGGGCATTCACCATTTTAACGATGCCGTGTACCGGCTGTTAGTGCTTACCAGGCGGTCACTGACCGCCGCTACAGACGCAATCGGTGCATGCTGTTTCAACGGCGGCCTGTACAATCTGCGAGTGCCTTCCCGAGATTGCCACGTTGCTTCGCTCCTCGCAATGACAAATTTGAAAGCCTCATGCCGCCGAATTATCGTCCCAATACTTGCAGCTGCCAATGGCGCTCAGGGAACGCCCTACAGACGCAATCGGCTTGTACGTTTTTATCGTTGCCCTGTACGAGCTGCAAATGCCTGACACCCCATTTTACGCGGATTTTACGTCCTGCGGGCGGGAAAAATACGGCGCTGTCCGGGAAAACCCATATTTTTCCGCATGTTTTGCGGCCAAAACGGCGTACAATGGGCGGAAAGCCTGCAAAAGAATAACATCGCAGGAAAAACCGACAAACGCGCCAGAAATTTTTCGGAACAGTTGAAATTTTTGTGCAATGTTGTATAATAAGCATGGGCGGATGATTGGAAGGGAGCACTGCCGCGATCAGGGCTTCCCGTATCCCCGCAAGCTGAGCAAAGAAGGAGATCACCATGGAACAGACGCTGCATAATGCATTCAAACGTTTCTCTCTCGGCGACGAGCTGCGCGCCTATACCTTCCTGGGCTGCCATGCCGCAGAGCGCGACGGAGTCCACGGCTATGTTTTCCGTGTCTGGGCCCCGCGGGCGCAGGGCGTCAGCGTGACCGGCGACTGGAACTTCTGGAACACCGAGGACCTGCCGATGACGCTCGTCGAATACGGCATCTGGGAGGCCTTTTCCGCCTATGCGCGCGAGGGCGACGCCTATAAATTCTATATCCGCCGCCGCGACGGCTCCGCCGTCTATAAATCCGATCCCTATGCCTTCCGCAACTGTGCGCTGCCCGACACGTCGAGCCGTATCTGTACGCTGGACGGCTATACCTGGGGCGATGCCGACTACCGCCGCAAGCAGGGCAAGCGTAAGCTGCTCAACTGCCCGATGAACATCTATGAGATGCACTTCGGCTCGTGGCGGCGCAAGCCGGACGGCAGCCTCTATACCTACGACGAGCTGGCAGATGAGCTCGTGCCCTACCTGAAGGACATGGGCTACACCCACATCGAGCTCATGCCGCTGTCCGAATATCCCTATGAGCCGTCGTGGGGCTATCAGGTCACGGGCTACTATGCTCCGACGTTCCGCTACGGCGAGCCGAAGCAGCTCATGCGCTTTGTGGACAAGTGCCACGAGGCCGGCATCGGCGTGCTGCTCGACTGGGTCCCGGCCCACTTCCCGAAGGACGAGAACGGCCTTTATGAATTCGATGGCACCTGCTGCTATGAGCTGGAAGACCCGCTCATGAACGAGCACCCCGACTGGACGACCCGCATCTTCGACTTCGGCAAGGGCGAGGTGCAGTCGTTCCTCATCTCGAACGCCGTGTACTGGCTGGAGCAGTACCACATCGACGGCCTGCGCGTCGACGCCGTGGCCGCCATGCTCTACCTCGATTACGGCCGCCGGGAGTACCACCCGAACAAATTCGGTGGCAAGGAGAATCTCGAGGCCATTGCCTTCCTGCGCAAGCTCAACCGCGCGGTGTTCTCCGTGCGGCGCAGCGCCATCACGGCGGCCGAGGAGTCCACGGCCTTCCCGCTCGTGACGAAGCCGGATTACGACGGCGGCCTCGGCTTCCTGTTCAAATGGAACATGGGCTGGATGAACGATATGCTGCATTATATGTCGCTCGATCCGCTGTTCCGCAAGGGCAGCCACAACGACCTGACGTTCTCCATGACGTATGCCTATTCCGAAAACTTCATTCTTCCGCTGTCGCATGACGAGGTGGTGCACGGCAAGTGCTCCCTCATCAACAAGATGCCGGGCGAATATGACGATAAGTTCAGCAATCTGCGCGTTTTCTACGGCTTCATGATGGGCCACCCCGGCAAGAAGCTCAGCTTCATGGGCAACGAATTTGCACAGTTTATCGAGTGGAATTACGCACAGCAGCTCGACTGGCTCCTGCTCGACTATGAGCGCCATCGCCAGATGCAGGACTATGTGCGCGATCTGAATCATTTCTATCTGGATCACAGCAGCCTGTGGAACAACGATTCCGACTGGAACGGCTTCCAGTGGATCTCCGCCGACGACCGCGACAACAGCGTTATCGCCTTCCGCCGCATCGATCGCCGCGGCTGCGAGCTGATCGTGATCTGCAACTTCTGCCCGGTCACCCGGACGGACTATCGCCTCGGCCTGCCGAAGCCGGGCGAATACGAGGCGGTCTTCAACAGTGACGAGGTCCGCTACGGCGGCAAGGGAACGGAGCTTCCCGTTGTGACGGCCGAAAAGGAGCCGCTGCACGGCCTGCCCTTCTCCGGCAGCTTCACGCTCGCGCCGCTCTCCGTGGCCTTCTACCGCAAAAAGACAGCCCCGCGCAAGAAAACGGCAAAATCCTGAATGATGAGAAGGAGAAATGACCATGAACTTCCAGAAAAAGCACTGCGTCGCGATGCTGCTGGCGGGCGGGCAGGGGAGCCGCCTGATGGTGCTGACGGAGAACACGGCAAAGCCTGCGGTCCCGTTCGGCGGTAAGTATCGCATCATCGATTTTCCTCTCTCCAACTGCGTGAACTCCGGCATTGACACCATCGGCGTGCTGACGCAGTATCAGCCGCTCGAGCTCAATGAGTACATCGGAAACGGCCAGCCGTGGCGTCTGAACCGCAGCCACTGCGGCGTGCAGGTCCTGCCGCCCTATGCCAAGAGCAAGAAATCCGAGTGGTACAAGGGCACGGCCAATGCGATCTATCAGAACATCGCCTTCATCGAGCGCTATGATCCGGACGATGTCATCATCCTCTCCGGCGACCACATCTATAAAATGGACTATGCCGCCATGCTGCGCTACCACGAGCAGATGGAGGCCGACTGCACCATCGCCGTGCGCACGGTCCCACTGGCCGAGGCCAGCCGCTTCGGTATCATGAATACCCGCGAGGACGGCTCCATCTACGAATTCGAGGAGAAGCCGAAGCATCCGAAGAGCACGAACGCATCCATGGGCATCTACATCTTCAAGTGGAGCGTGCTGAAAAAGTTCCTCATCGAGGACGAGGAGAACCCGCGTTCCGAGAACGACTTCGGCAAGAACGTCATCCCCGCCATTCTGAACGAGGGCTACCGCCTGTTCGCCTATGAATTCCAGGGCTACTGGAAGGACGTCGGCACGATCAGCTCCCTGTGGGAGGCCAACATGGACCTGCTGGGCAAGAACCCTGCCTTCAACCTCTACGGTGAGAAGGGCAACCGCATCTATGCCCGGAACTACGCCATGCCGTCGAGCATCATCGCCCGTGAGTCGAAGAATAAGAACTGCTTCATCGCCGAGGGCTGCGAAATTTATGGCACCATCACGCACTCCATCATCTCTACGGGCTGCACGGTCGACTCCGGCGCCATCGTGGAGGACAGCGTTATCATGCCGAACGTCCATATTGAGTCCGGTGTCATCATCCGCCACGCCATCATCGGCGAGGACTGCCGCATCTGCCGCGGCGCGGTGATCGGCGGCTCGTTCGCCCCCGGTGAGGAAAAGAAGATCAGTGTGGTCGGAAAGGCCAAGACCATTGCCGAGAACACCGCCATCAAGCCGGGCGAGATCTATTGAGAGGGAGGACAAGAACCATGACTACGATGGGCATCATTTTTGCGAACATCTATGACAGCTCCCTCGGTGAGCTGACGAACAAGCGCACCATGGCGTCTTTGCCCTACGGCGGGCGCTATCGTCAGATCGATTTCTCCCTGTCGAACATGACGAATTCTGCCATTCGCCATATCGGTATCATCACGAAGTATAATTATCAGTCCCTTATGAACCACATCGGCTCTGGGCAGGAGTGGGACCTCGAGCTCGGTGAGGGCGGCCTGGAATTCCTGACGCCGTTTGCCATGGGCCACAACGGCAGCTACCGCGGCAAGCTCGAGGCGCTGGATTCCGCCATGAATTTCCTGAAAATCTCCACGGAGGAATATGTCGTTCTGGCCGACAGCGGCGTGCTGTGCGCCATCAATCTGGAAAAGATCGTCGAGGCCCACGCCGCCTCGGGCGCGGACGTCACCGTCGTGGTGAAGGATGGCATCTGCAACGGGCAGAAGCAGCTCGATCTGGCCGTGAAGGTCGACGCGGATGACCGCGTGACGGACGTGGCCGTCGACTACTGCGCAGGCGAGCAGTATCTTGCCTCCATGGGCCTGTTCGTCATCCGCCGCGAGCTGCTCATGCGTGAGGTCACGGAGGCCGTGGCCCACAACCGCTACCATTTCGAGCGCGACCTTGTCATGCACGGCTTCGCAGAGACCGGCATGAAGGTCAACGCCTACCGCTATGACGGCGTGGCGCTGTTCAACGAGAGCACGACGGAGTTCTTCCACAACAGCCTCGCCCTCATCCGCCCGGAGATCCGCCATGGCCTGTTCGCCCGCGAGGACCTGACGATCTACACGAAGGTCCGCGACGAGGTGCCTGCCTACTACGGCGAGCATTCCGAGATCGACGACTGCGTCGTGGCCGACGGCTGCGTGCTCGAGGGCTCCGCCGTCAATTCCGTCCTGTTCCGCAGCGTGAAGCTCGGCGAGGGCGCATCCGTGCGCAACAGCGTCATCATGCAGCGCTGCACCATCGGGGAGGGTGCCGATCTGGAGTGCGTCATCATGGATATGGACGTCGTCGTCCGTCCGGGCGCCGTGCTGCGCGGCACCATGGATCATCCGCTGGTGTTCAAGAGAGGAGAGGTCGTATGAGGATCGCAATGGTCGCCTCCGAGGCTGCGCCGTTTGTCAAGACGGGCGGCCTGGGCGACGTGATGCAGGCGCTTCCCAACGCGCTGTCCAAGCTGAAGGGAAATGAGATCTATCTGTTCCTGCCGTACTACAAGCGCATCAAGGAGGACCCGGCCATCGAGACGGAGCAGGTCGGCTCGTTCTCCATGGAGCTGGCCTGGCGTGAGAGCTATGTCGGCATCCTGCGTCTGAAGTCCCGCCGCAAGAAGCTGCAGGTCTATTTCATCGACAACGACTACTATTTCGGCGCGCGCAGCACCGTCTACGGCGATTTCGACGACGGTGAGCGCTTCGCCTATTTCTCAAAGGCCGTGATGGCTGCGCTGTACTTCCTCGACTTCAAGCCCGATATCCTGCACTGCCACGACTGGCAGGCGGCCATGACGCCCGTGTACCTGCGCGCGCTGTACCATGACTGGTGCCCGCAGACCAAGCTCGTCTTCACCATCCACAACGTGGAGTATCAGGGCTGGGCCGATGCGTCGTTCTTCGACAATATTCTCGGTCTGCCGGATGAATACCGCGCGAGCCTGACGTTCGACGGCGCGATCAACATGATGAAGGGCGCCATCGAGCTTTCGGACATCGTCACGACGGTCTCCAAGTCCTATGCCGAGGAGCTGCGCTATCCGTATTATGCCCACCGCCTGGACGGCGTGCTGCGCAACGCGTGGCTGTGGGGCATCACGAACGGCATCGACACCGACGTCTTTGACCCCAAGACGGACTGCGCCCTGAGCGCGAACTATTCCGCCGCCGATATGAACGGCAAATGGGTCAACAAGCGCGCCCTGCGCGAGGAGATGGGCCTGAGCACCGACACGGACGCCCCCATCCTCGGCATGGTCACGCGCCTGGCCGGGCACAAGGGCATCGACCTGCTGTGCTACATCGGCCAGCGCCTGATGGAGCGCGAGGTCCAGCTCGTCATCGTCGGCACGGGTGAAAAGCAGTATGAGTACGCTCTGAGCGCACTGGCCCGCCAGTATCCCGGCCGCATCGCCGTCCGGCTGTGCTTCGACCCGGCGCTCGCCTCCCGTGTCTATGCGGGCTGCGATATGTATCTCATGCCGTCGAAGTCCGAGCCCTGCGGCCTGTCCCAGCTCATTGCCATGCATTACGGCACCGTGCCCATCGTCGCCTCGACCGGTGGCCTGCGCGACACCGTCCCGCCCTACAATCCCGAAACGGGTGAGGGCCGCGGCTTTACCTTCCAGAGCTACAACGCCGATGATTTCCTCGGCGCCATCGACCGCGCAGCGGGCCTGTATTACGGCGACCGCGACGCATGGAACAGGCTGGCCCGCCATGATATGGAGTGTGACTTCAGCTGGCAGGTCCCGGCCAACGAATATATGCAGCTGTACAGCGAATTGCTCTACGGCAAGCAGTAATAAATCATGATTTCAAACGCTGATTCCGGAATTACGGAAAACTTTAGGAGGCCCCATGAACAAGAAGCAAAATTCCAAACAGAAGATCCAGAAGCTTGCGGAGAATGACGCCCGTCCCGAGCGCGCCATTCAGCCCACGGAGCTGCTCAACGACACGCTGCGCCGCATCTTCGGCTGCGAGCTTGCCGACGCCACCCAGAAACAGGTCTATCGCGCGCTGTGCATCAGCATCCGCGAGCTGCTGACGGAGAAGAACCGCGTCTTTGGCAACCGCTGCACCGAAAAGGAGCGCAAGGAAGTTTATTATATGTCGATGGAGTTCCTGGTCGGCACCAGCCTGCGCAATAACCTCTTTAACCTCGGGCTGGAGGCGGAGTTCCGCAAGGCACTGGCTGATGCAGGCTTCGACATCGATGAGATCTATGCCATCGATCCCGATGCCGGCCTTGGAAACGGCGGCCTTGGCCGTCTGGCCTCCTGCTATATGGATGCCGCGACCGGCATGGACTACCCGATGACCGGCTTCTCCATCCGCTATGAATTCGGCATCTTCAAGCAGAAGATCGTCGACGGCTGGCAGATGGAATTCCCGGACAACTGGCTCGAGATGGGCGACGTGTGGCTGCAGGCCCGCGAGGACGACGCCGTCGAGGTCAAGTTCGGCGGCGAGGTCCGCGAGTGGATGGACAACGACCGCTTCAAGGTCGCACAGGTCGGCTACAGCTCCGTTATGGCCGTGCCGTATGACATGTATATCTCCGGCTATGACAGCGATGCCGCCAACCGCCTTGTCCTGTGGAGCGCCAAGCTGCCGCAGAGCTTTGATATGGCCGCGTTCTCCCGCGGCGACTATGTCCGCGCGCTGGAGCGCAACGCCATGGCCGAGACCATCTCGAAGGTCCTCTATCCGGCAGACGACCACATCCAGGGCAAGCGCCTGCGCCTGAAGCAGCAGTACCTGCTCGTCTCCGCCTCGCTGCAGAGCATCCTGAAGAAGCACTATAAGAAATACCGCACCTACACGAACCTGCCGGAAAAGGTCGCCATCCACATCAACGACACCCATCCGGCTCTGTGCGTGCCGGAGCTCATGCGCCTGCTCATCGACGAGCACGACTTCGGCTGGGACGAGGCGTGGGATATCACCTGCCGCACGCTGTCCTATACGAATCACACCGTTATGAGCGAGGCGCTCGAGCGCTGGAACGTCGACCTGTTCCGGGAGCAGCTGCCGCGCGTCTACTCCATCTGCCAGGAGATCAACCGCCGCCTCATCGAGCACCTGTGCGCCGTCTACCCGAACGACTGGGGCAAGATCAACTACATGGCCGTCATCGCGAATAACGAGGTCCGCATGGCGAACCTCTGCCTTGCCGCCTGCCACAAGGTCAACGGCGTTTCCAAGCTGCACACGGACATCCTGCGCAACGGCATCTTCCGTGACTACTGCCAGATCACGCCGGAGCGCTTCCTGAACGTGACGAACGGCATTGCCTATCGCCGTTGGCTGTGCCAGTCCGATCCGCTGCTGACGGATTATCTCAAGCAGCTCATCGGCGGCGACTTCCTGCGGGATGCCCGCGCACTCGAGAAGCTCCTGCCGTATCAGAATGACGAAAAGGTGCTTGCGGACCTCATGGCCATCAAGCGCAAGAACAAGGAGCGCCTCGCCGCTCTCATCGAGAACCAGAACGGCGTGCGCGTCGACCCGGATTCCATTTTCGACATCCAGATCAAGCGCCTGCATGAGTACAAGCGCCAGCTGCTCAACATCCTGCATGTTCTGTATCTCTACCGCCAGATCAAGGCCGATCCGCACGGCGATTTCATGCCCCGCACGTTCATCTTCGCGGCCAAGGCCTCCGCGGGCTATATCCGCGCCAAACAGATCATCAGCCTCATCGTCGCTGCGTCGAAGCTCATCAATAACGACCCGGACGTCAACGACAAGCTGAAGGTCGTCTTCCTCGAGGACTACAAGGTCTCCCTTGCGGAGATCATCATCCCGGCCGCCGATATCTCCGAGCAGATCTCCATCGCGGGCAAGGAGGCCTCCGGCACCGGCAACATGAAGCTCATGATCAACGGCGCCGTGACCATCGGCACGCTCGACGGCGCGAACGTCGAGATCCACGAGCAGGTCGGCGACGAGAACATCTTCCTCTTCGGCATGAAGGCCCATGAGGTCGAGGAGCTGTGGCAGCGCGGCTACCATCCGACGGAATTCGTCACGCCGGAGCTGCAGGCCGTGCTCGACATGCTCACGTCCGGCGTGCTCGGCCAGCGCTTCGACGATCTGGTCGATTCGCTGCTCACGAACCGCTTCGGCACGGCTGACCCCTATATGACGCTGGCCGATTTCCAGGATTACGCCCGCGCGCAGCGCGATGTCGCCGCGGTCTATCAGGATAAGCAGCACTTTGCCCGCATGTCCCTCATCAACATCGCCAAGGCCGGCATCTTCTCCTCGGACCGCGCCGTCAAGGAATACGCGGACGAGATCTGGGATCTCGACTGAGATGCGCATCCTGTTTGACAGCCGTCAGACGCAGTACAAGACCCCGTTCGGAACGCTCCGGACGGGGGAGTGCTGCGTTCTGCAGATCCGCATCCCGACGGAGGTCGGCGCCTCCGGCGTCCGCCTGATGCTGGAGGACAGCGAGCACGCTGTGTGCGCCGAGCTGCCGTTTTCCTTCGCCTCGCGCGGCGAGGACGGCTATGAGCTCTGGCGTCTGGAATTCACGCGGCAGGAGACCGGGCTGCATTTTTACTGGTTCCGCATCGACAAGCGCGACGGCGGCAGCTTCCGCCTGTTCCGACAGGGGCGTGATACGAATATGGAGGCGGGGGAGAAGTGGCAGCTCAGCGTCATTCCCGCCGATTTCCGGGTACCGGACTTTGCGCCGGGCGCTGTGATGTATCAGATCTTCCCGGACCGCTTCGCCCGCAGCGGGAGCTGCGACCTGACCGGCAAGCTCCAGCCGTTCTGGGTGCACGAAAGCCCCGATGAGCTGCCGGAGTACCGCCCCGATGCGCAGGGCGAGGTGCGCAACAACGATTTCTTCGGCGGAAATTTCGCGGGCATCCGCGAAAAGCTGCCGTATCTGCAGGAGCTGGGCGTCGGCGTTCTCTACCTGAACCCGATCTTCATGGCGTGGTCGAATCACCGCTATGATACGGCGGATTATCGCCGCCCGGATCCCATGCTCGGCACGGAGGAGGACTTCCGCGCCCTGTGTGACGCTGCTCACGCGCGCGGCATGCGCGTCATTCTCGACGGCGTGTTCTCCCACACGGGCAGCAACAGCGTCTATTTTGACGCGAAGCATGTGTTTGGCCACGGCGCGGCGTCCGACCCGAATTCGCCGTACCGCCGCTGGTATCGCTTCCACCATTATCCCGACGATTACGAGGCCTGGTGGGGCATCCGCACGCTCCCGTGCGTCGAGGAGCTGGACGAGACGTATCTCCATTATATTATCGAGGATGAGGACTCCGTCATCGCCCACTGGCTGCGCCTCGGAGCGGATGGCTTCCGGCTTGACGTCGTCGACGAGCTGCCGGATGAATTTGTCCGCCGCCTGCGCCGCCGGATGCGTCAGATCGACCCGCAGAGCCTGCTGCTCGGCGAGGTCTGGGAGGACGCGTCGAATAAGCGCGCCTACGGCGTTTCCCGCCGCTATTTTGTCGACGGCGAGCTGGATTCCGTCATGAATTACCCGTGGCGCAACGCCATCGTGGCCTTCCTGACGGATGCGGATGACGGCACGGCGCTGGGCGAAAGCCTGATGACGCTGGCGGAGAATTATCCGCCCGAGGTGCTCTCCTGCGTGATGAACCACCTCGGCACGCATGACACGCCGCGCATCCTGACCGTGCTGGGTGAGCCGTTCCGCGGCACGAAGGACGAGCGGGCGCACCGCCGCATGACGCCGGTGCAGCGCAAGACCGCCCTGATGCGGCTGCGCATGGCGGCCTTCCTGCAGTTTACACTGCCCGGTATGCCGTGCATCTACTACGGCGACGAGGCCGGGATGGAGGGCTTTGAGGATCCGTTCTGCCGCGTCTGCTATCCGTGGGGGCACGAGGACGAGGAGCTGCGGGCCTATTACCGCATGATGTCCGCCCTGCGCGGCAGCAGCGAGGCCCTGCGGCGCGGCGACCTGCGCGTGCTGGCCGCCGGAAACGGACGCATCGCTTTTTCGCGCGCCTTCGGAGATGAGAGCCTGATCGTATGCGTGAACCATTCCATCGGGGAGTGGGTCCTGCCTGCAGGCCGCGTCCGCTTTGCCGAAAGCGCGGCACCGTCGCCCACGGGCGAGGTCGTCCTGATGCGCGGCGGCTTCTGCCTGCTGGAACCGTCGGATCCCGAAGCGCATATCTCTATAGAGTAGAAATATCTCCCGGCGACACCCCAAACGATACGAAAGGAGCGATCCCATGAAGTTTTCTGCAATGCCCTATTCCCGTCCCGACCTGGAAGCCATGAAGGCGAACCTGACGGCCTGCACCGAGGCCTTCCTCGCCGCCGAAAGCGCGCAGGAGCAGATCGCGCAGTACGACCGCGTTACGGACCTGTCCGTGGAGTTCAACACGATGGGAAGCCTTGCCAATGCCCGCCACACCATCGACACGCGTGATGCATTCTATGACGCCGAGTCAACGTTCTTCGACGAGAGCTGGCCCCAGCTGAGCGTCTATTTCCAGCGCCTGAACGAGGCCATGCTGGACTCGAAGTTCCGCCCGGAGCTGGAGGCCCATTACGGCAGCCTGCTGTTCCTGAAGCTCGAGATCAGCCGCCGCAGCTTCAAGCCGGAGCTTGTGGAGCTTATGCAGGAGGAAAACCGCCTGACGTCCCGCTATCAGAAGCTCTATGCCAACATGACCGTGGAATTTGACGGCAAGACCATGCCCATGCCGATGCTCGGCAAGTACAAGGTCAGCGCCGACCGCGCCGTTCGCCGCGCCGCTTACGAGGCCGAGGGCAAGGTCTTTGATGCAAACCGCGCGGAGCTGGACGAGATCTATGACAAGCTCGTCCACAACCGCAATGCACAGGGCCGTATGCTTGGCTATCCGAACTTCATTCAGCTCGGCTATGACCGCCTCGGCCGCAACTGCTATGGACAGAAGGAGCTGGCGGCCTTCCGCGACCAGATCGCAAACGATCTTGTCCCCGTCATTGCGGAGGTCAAGGAGGCCCAGCGCAAGCGCATCGGCGTCGACCGCCTGCACATTTACGACGACAAGTTCCGCTTCCCGGACGGCAACCCAACCCCGGAGGGCACGGCGGAGGAGATCCTCGCCGCAGGCCGCAGAATGTATGAGGAGCTCAGCCCGGAGACGAAGGAATTCATCGACTTCCTCTACGACAACGAGCTGCTCGACGTGCTCTCCCGCGAGGGCAAGGCCCCCGGCGGCTACTGTACGATGTTTGAAAAATACAAGGCTCCGTTTATCTTCTCGAACTTTAACGGCACAGCCGGAGATGTCGATGTGCTGACTCACGAGGCCGGTCACGCCTTCGCATTTTACCGCGCAATGAACAGCGATATCTACCCGGACCTGCGCGAACCGACCATCGAGGCCTGCGAATGCCACTCCATGAGCATGGAATTTCTGACGCAGGATTATCATAAATATTTCTTCGGCGCGCAAACGGCAAAATACGAGCTTGCCCACTGTGAAGACAGCCTCGATTTTATCCCCTATGGCTGCATGGTGGATGAATTCCAGCATTTGATGTATGAAAATGAGGACCTGACGCCGGATGAGCGCCACGGCGTGTGGGAGAAGCTCGAGAAGAAGTACCGCCCCTGGCTGAGCATGGACGGCCTGCCCTTCTACGGCCGCTACGCCCACTGGCAGTGGAAACCGCACATTTATCTCAATCCGCTGTACTATATTGATTATTGTATGGCAGGTACGGTCGCGTTCCAGGTCTGGACGCTCTCTCTGCAGGACCGCAAGGCAGCGTGGGAGAAATATCTGGCCTTTGTCGACCAGGCGGGAACAAAGACGTTCGCCGATTTGTGCCAAAGCGTCGGTCTGCGTATACCGTACGAGGACGGCTGCATCCGCGAGATCGGCTCCGGTATCCGCGACTGGCTCAAGGCGCATGCCCCGGTGGAGGCCTGAATGCTTTTGCGCGGTTCCGCTTGCGGTGGATGACAGAAAACGTGATTTTCGGCAGGTCGTGTCAGAATGCGCGTATCTTGTGAACATTTCATGAAATCAAAAAAATTATCCACCAGTCTGCTATAAAAATTCACAGAAGATTTTCAAAGGGAAAAAAATTCGTTCTTTTTTGTTGATTCTGCAAGGGAATTGTGCTATAGTATTACCAAACTTTTCAGAAAGCATCCAAGGGTTGTCCGCTGCATGCGGACACAAGTGCTCTGCTCGATATTATCTGTGAATATCACAGCATAATATACAAATTTTTGTAGGAGGTAACGCAATGAAAAAGAATCTTCTCAAGCTTCTGACTCTGGTTCTCGCTCTGGTCATGGTTGTCACCGTGTTCGCCGGCTGCAAGAAGCCAGACGAAGAAACCGATGCCCCCACGCAGGGCAGCGAAGAGACTCCCACTGAGACGCAGGAGCAGCCGGCTGACGAGTACAAGCCGTCCGCTGCACAGCTCCTGAACGGCAAGGAGTGGGGCAAGGATTACACCGAGCTGTACGACGAGATCGGCGACAAGGTCACGATCGACGACGTGCAGGAGGATCCGACCACCGGTCTGGCTTACGTCGAGTACGAAGGCAAGACCTATGAGCTCGGCATGGACTTCCTGTCCATGGCAATGGTCTACAAGACCGCTGTTCCCGAGAACTCCCAGTACGAGACCGAAGACGACGTCTACGCCGCCTGGTGGAAGTACTACATGATCCGTTGGAACTATCTCCTCCCGGAGATCCCCCTCTACAGCAACGAGTACTACGATGTTTACAACGCACAGATCAAGGGCGTTGACGAGCATCCGACCAACCCGTACTGGGGCCCGGCAAAGGCTCTGATCGACTGGACGAGTGAGAAGACCGACAAAGACATCATCATCGGCAACACCACCGACCTGTCCGGCAAGTTCCGTTATTCCAACTTCGGCGGCTCCAACCCCGGCGCTTCCGACCTTGACGTTGACAACCTCATCAACGGCATGGAGACTGTCGCCACCACCAAGGAAGGCGTCTTCGAGGTCAACAAGACGGTCGTCAAGCAGCTTGATAAGGTTAAGAATGAGGATGGCACCCTCACCTACACCATCACCCTGAACGACGGCCTGCTCTTCAGCGACGGTACCCCCGTCACCGCGAAGAACTATCTGTACTACACCATGGTCTTCTCTACCCTCGTTGCTTCTGAGGCTGAGGGCAAGGATCGCCAGGCCGGCCTGACGGTCGTCGGCTTTGAAGAATTCAACGCTTACGACGGCACCAACGAGGGCGACGGCGTCTCCAAGACCTTTACCGGCCTGCGCCTGCTGGCCGACAACCAGTTCTCCGTCACCGTTAAGCCTGAGTATGCGAACTACTACTATGCCATCAGCTATGCCGGCTTCTCCCCGTTCGTCAAGGAACTGTGGTGCGGCGACTTCGACATCGCTGACGACGGCGAAGGCTGCTACTTCACCGACGGCTTCTACAACAAGACCGGCGACAGCTTCGACATGGCTGCTCATCTCGTTGCTTCTTCCAACAACACCGACACCACCTATGCGTGCTCCGGCCCGTATGTCGTGGAGTCCTACGACGAGGCCGATAAGTCCGCGATCCTGACCCTGAATCCGAACTTCCCCGGCAACTACGAAGGCGCAAAGCCCTCCATCGCGAAGGTCATCTACAAGAAGGTCGTTTCCGCTACCCAGCTCGACGATCTGAAGTCCGGCGGCGTTGACGTCCTCATGGGCATCACCGGCGGCGATGAGACCGACGAGGCTGTCGCTGCCTGCGACAACTCCAACGGCGCTTTCGTTTACACCCACTACAGCCGCGCCGGCTACGGCAAGCTGCAGTTCCGTAACGACTATGGCCCCGCTCAGTTCACTGCTGTCCGTCAGGCCATCACCTACTGCCTGGATCGTGCTTCCTTTGCGAAGACCTTCACCGGCGGCTACGGCGGCATCGTTGACGGCGCTTACTACGCCGGCTCCTGGATGTACAAGGAAGCTGCTGCCAACGGCATGCTGCTGAACGCGTATGACACCTCTGCCGATACCGCCATCGCAGTCCTCGAGGCTGACGGCTGGATCTACAACAAGGACGGCGAGGCTTACACCGAGGGCGTCCGCTACAAGAAGATCCCGGCTGAGTATGCCGACGAGAACGATATCAACTACAAGTCCATCGACGGCGCTTATGTGACCACGAAGGTCAGCGACGATTACTACATGCCGCTGGTCCTCAACTGGTACGGCACCACCGATAACCCCTTCTCCGATCTGCTGGTCACCGACTTCGAGCAGGGCGCTAACATCGCCGCTGCAGGCATCGTGATCCAGAAGACCACGGGCGACTTCGCTCCGATGCTCGACGAGTTCTATCAGCAGGCTGTGTACGGCTTCTATTCCGGCACCCCGCTGTACAGCTGCTTCAACTATGCAACCGGCTTCACCTCCGCTGCATACGACTACGCTTACAACTGGTCCATCGATCCCTCCTTCTATGCGAACTACTCCTCTGCTTATCTGATGGACGAGGCCGATATCTACTGGCTGAGCTAATGGCGGCAGGCCCTTAGGCCTGACTGACGCATCAAGTATCCGAGATCACGGGATGGGGGTTCGCCCCCGTCCCGTGATTGTGGATTCAAAACCCTGTGTATCACGGCGCACTGTCAAATAACTTCTTTTCACAGTTATCACCTCTGGCGCGCATGTTTATCCATAGGGTGTATCTGAAAGCCCGCCCTGTGGTTCAGCCCGGTAAAGTGCCGCATTCTTCCCGGATCCGCTCTTGCGCAGAAGCGGCTTTTCAGATACACCCTATCCCCGCGGCTTGCGGTCCCGCCGCAGCCTGATCCTGACCCGCGCAGAAACAGATTGCCCCGGCATGGCACCGGGGGCGATTCTTCCACCCCGCGCTGCCAAATCTACTGTCGTGCGGGCGACAGACTGGAGAGTACCTTATGTTCAAATACGTTCTCAAGCGAATCGGCTACATGTTCCTGGTCCTGTTCATCCTGTCGATCGTGATTTTCATGATCTACAACCTGACCCCGAGCAACCGCGCCTATACCGATGCCAAGGCTGACCAGGTCGCCATGAAGCAGCAGCTCGCCGGCTTGTCGGCAGAGCAGCAGGCAGAATGGTTCGACAAGCAGTACAAAATGTACCAGATCAGCTATGGCACCGAAACCAACAACATGATTCTCCGCTATCTGCGCTGGGTTGGTCTCTACCCCTATGCAGACAATCCCTTCAATGGCAAGGAAGGCGAGCTCAACGGCCTTCTGCAGGGCAACTTCGGCTATTCCTATCAGTACAAAAAAAATGTAGTCAACGTTGTCGCCGCTCCGATGAAGAACACGATCTTCATCAACATCTTCGCCACGATTCTGGCGCTGGCCATCACCATTCCGCTTGGTATCGCCTGCGCCGTGCGCAAAAACAGCAAATTCGACCGCTTCACACAGGTCTTTACCATCATCGGCTACAGCTTGCCGAGCTTCATTATCTGTATTCTGTTTATCTGGGTCTTCTGCGCTCTGCTCGGCTGGTTCCCGGCCAGCGGCATGAAGACACCGGGCAGCAGCTACGAGGGCTTCAAGTGGTTCACCGACCGCATGTACTATCTGGCCCTCCCGCTCATCACCATGACGTTCTGCTCTCTGGGCAGCATGACGCGCTACGTCCGTGCCTCCATGATCGATGCTCTGTCCATGGACTGCATCCGTACCGCGCGCGCCAAGGGCGTCAAGGAAAAGACCGTTATCTATTCTCACGCATGGCGCAACGCCCTGATCCCCATCGTTACGATGATCGTCGGCTGGTTCACCAGCATCTTTGCGGGCTCCCTGATCTTTGAAGACATGTTCGGTCTCAACGGTATGGGCAAGCTCATGATCTCGTCCCTGCGTACCTCGGACTACGATGTTACGATCCTGATGCAGTTGTTCTATGTCGTCGTCGCGCTGCTCGGCAACCTTGTCATCGACATTGTCTATGGCCTGGTCGACCCGCGCGTCAGAGTCAACAAGTAAGGGGGTAAGAGCATGAGCAAGAAGAATTCCTCCGCGAAGCGCAGCTGGCTCGGCCGCCTCTTCTTTGGCGGCAGCAAGGGCCTGGCCGATGATATCGAGGCCAAGCGCGCAGCCAAAAACGACGTCGAAGAGATTGTCAGCCCGGTCAAGCAGATCGTTCGCGGCTTTATGGAGCGCAAGCTCGCCGTCGGCGCCCTCTGCGTGGTCATCGCCATGTTCCTGCTGGTCTTCATCGGCCCGCTGTTCATGACGACCTACACTGACACCTATACCGAAGTCACGCAGGCCAACCTGCCGCCCACGATGTCCATGCTCTCCATCCCGAGCGAGCTGAAGAACGACATCAAGATGATCGACAGCTACGGCAGCTTCTCCGTCGGCCTTTCCAACGCGGGCAAGGTCTATGTCTGGGGCGCAACGGGCCTCGGCACGACGGGCATTGACGTCGCCGATATCCCGGAAGAGGTTCAGAATGAGAAGATTGCCTGGGTCGCTGCCGGTATCGATCACATCGTTGCTGTCGGCGAGAACGGCAAGGTCTACGCCTGGGGCGCAAACAAGCTCGGCCAGTACGGCTACTTTGACCCGGCGGTGAACCCCAACATCGCTCCCGAGCCGGACGAGCTCCTCAACGGCACCATCGATGCCTCCAACATCAAGAAGATTACCTGCGGCTATCAGGCCACGGCCATCCTGATGAACGACGGCACCCTGTATATGTGGGGCAACAAGAACACCTATCAGAACTTCGATACCGTAGCCACGCTGGACGGCAAGCTCACGGATATCGACTTCACGCTGAACTATGTCGTCGCGGTGACGGACGGCAACTCCGTCTACACCGGCAAGCGCGGCTTGTATGATCAGATGCGCGACAACATGGGCACCGCCACGGTTCCCCTGCGCGAGTTCCTGAACGGCCGCAAGATCACGAGCATCTATGCCACGAGCAAGACGGTCTGCGCCCTGCTCGATGACGGCACCGTCGGCTTCGTCGGTGACTTCGATACGAGCAGCAAGGCGATGCCCAAGCTGCATGAGGGCGAGGAGATCGTTAAGATTGTCTCCGGCACCTACCACTACACCGCGCTGACGAGCGAGGGCCGTGTGTTCTCGTGGGGCAGCAATACCCTTGGCCAGTGCAAGGTCCCCGACGACGCACAGGGCGCGTCCGACATCTTCGGCGGCGCGTTCCAGAGCTACGCAGTCGATTCCAACCACGAGCTCATGGGCAAGTGGGGCCTGAAGGGCTATCTCTTCGGCACGGATAACTACGGCGCGAACGTTGCACTGCGTATCATTCAGGGCGGTAAGATGACGATGACCATCGGTGCGATCGCCGTTATCATCTCCACGATCATCGGCATCATCATCGGCTGTAGCTCCGGCTACTTCGGCGGCAAGGTCGATATGTTCCTGATGCGCTTCACCGAGATTTTCGGCGCCATTCCGTTCCTGCCGTTCGCAATGATCCTGTCCGCACTCATGGCGCAGATGGACATCAGCGAGAATGAAAAGATCTTCATCCTCATGGTCATCCTTGGCCTGCTGAGCTGGACCGGCCTGGCCCGCCTCGTCCGCGGTCAGATCCTTCTCGCCCGCGAGCAGGAGTATGTCACGGCTGCCAAGGCCATGGGCCTGCGCGAGTCCCGCATCGCATTCCGTCATATCCTGCCGAACATTGTCTCGGTCATCTTCGTCACGCTGACGCTCGACTTTGCGACCTGCATGCTGACGGAGTCCACGCTGAGCTACCTCGGCTTCGGCGTCACCTACCCGCGTCCGACATGGGGCAATATGCTCAACGGCGCAAACAACTCCACCGTCATCAAGAACTTCTGGTGGCGCTGGCTGTTCCCGGCGATCTTCCTTGCGATCACCTGTATCTGCATCAACATCGTCGGCGATACGCTCCGTGACGTCATGGATCCGAAGTCTGACCGCGATAAATAAGGGAGGGAAGAGATATGGCATTACTTGAATTAAAAGATTTGCATACTTTCTTCCGCACGAAGAAGGGTATTGTCAAGGCGGTCAACGGCGTTTCCTATTCCGTTGAGGCAGGACGCACGCTCGGCGTCGTCGGCGAGTCCGGCTCCGGCAAAAGCGTCTCCGCCATGAGCATCCTGCAGCTGCTCGACGGCAACGGCTATATCGACAGCGGCGAGATCCTTTTCGAGGGCCGTGACCTTACGAAGCTCGCCGAGAAGGAAATGTATTCCGTCCGCGGCAATGATATCTCCGTCATCTTCCAGGAGCCGATGACCAGCCTGAACCCGGTCTTCACCGTGTCCCGTCAGGTCAGCGAACCGTTCATTATCCATCAGGGCATGACGAAGAAGCAGGCTGCCGCAAAGGTCATTGAAATGCTGGCCGATGTCAAGATCCCGAATCCGCACATCGTCGCCAAGCAGTATCCGCACCAGCTCTCCGGCGGTATGCGCCAGCGTGTCATGATCGCCATGGCACTGGCCTGCAAGCCGAAGCTGCTCATCGCGGACGAGCCTACCACGGCTCTGGACGTGACGATCCAGGCGCAGATCCTGAAGCTCATGAACGATCTGAAGGAAGAGCACGGCACCTCGATCATCTTCATCACCCACGACCTCGGTGTTATCCGCCAGATCGCGGACGACGTGGCCGTTATGTACTGCGGTCAGGTCGTGGAGATGGCGCCCGCCGGTACAATCTTCATGGACGCTGAGTTCTCTCATCCCTACACCGAGGGCCTGATGAACTCCATTCCGCGCCTGAGCACCCCGACGCATACGCGTCTGGACGCCATCCCCGGCGCAGTGCCGCACCCCCTCAAGCTCCCGAAGGGCTGCAAGTTCGCCCCGCGCTGCAAATACGCCACGGAGCGCTGCCTCAATGAGGAGCCCGAGATGATTCACGTCAGCGAGACGCAGCAGGTTCGCTGCTTCTACCCGCGGAAGGAGGACCGGCATGGAAAGAAATAATGTTCTTCTCAAGATCACGGACCTGCGGCAGTATTTCCCGGTCGGCAAAAAGAAGGGCTTGTACGTCAAGGCGAACGACGGCATCAGCCTGAATATCTACGAAGGCGAAACGGTCGGCCTCGTCGGCGAGTCCGGCTGCGGCAAGTCCACGTTCGGACGCACGCTGCTGCAGCTCTACCGTCAGACCGACGGCAAGACGATGTACTATGGCGCGTCCCGTGATGAGCTGGCCCCCGAGTATATTGAAAAGACCATCCGCCATCTGCCCCACGGCCTGCATGAGCTGGCCGCGCTCGAAAAGAAGCGCGACGAGATGCAGAAGGTCTATGATGCTGCCGATGAGCAGAAGCGCCTGCACATGCACAACGATCTCACGGCTGCGAAGAAGGCTGCAAATGATGCCTATCTGAACATCGTGAATGTCATCGGCGGCTTTATCACCGCCAAGGACCTCGGCCCTGTCATGAAGATCTTCTCCGAGCGCCATGACCGCTGCTGCGATCTGCACAAGGCCATCGAGAAGCGCGCCCTCGTCAAGCTCAACTATGACGAGGAGGCCTTCAAGCTCTCGAAGCTCAAAGCGCGCGAGAGAGGCTATGACAGCCGCAAGGGCAAGCTTGACAAGCTGGCTGAGAAGGTCGCCGCGCATGACAAGCTCGTCGAGGCCGCCCGTGCCGAGATTGCAAAGGTCGACGCCCGCATCGACGCCATGCGCGCGAAGTACGCCGCCGATCCCGAGTTCCAGAAGCACGAGGCCCTGCTCGATAACGGCATCGACCTTGCGCGCCTGACCTATCCGGAGGTCCGTACCCTGCGCTGCCAGATGCAGTATATCTTCCAGGATCCGTATTCCTCCCTGAACCCCCGTATGACCGTCGCTAACATCATCGGCGAGGGCCTGCTGGCGCACAAGTACTGCAAGAAGGCCAACGAGCGTATGCATGAGGAGATCCTGCAGACCATGGAGGACTGCGGCCTGGCTCCCTACTTCCTGCATCGCTATCCGCATCAGTTCTCCGGCGGTCAGCGCCAGAGAATCGGCATTGCCCGCAGCCTTGCGGTGCATCCGAAGTTCGTTGTCTGTGACGAGGCCGTTTCCGCTCTGGACGTGTCCATCCAGTCGCAGATCATCAACCTGCTGCAGGATCTGAAGGAGCAGCAGCACCTGACCTACCTGTTCATCACGCACGATCTGTCGGTCGTTAAGTATATCTCCGACCGCATCGGCGTTATGTATCTGGGCAATCTCGTCGAGCTTGCCGACTCACAGGAGATCTTCGACCACCCGATGCATCCGTATACCGAGGCTCTGCTCGAATCCATCCCGACGACGGAGGAAAAGCGCGACCTGGCGGTGCTCGAGGGCGATATCCCCAGTCCGGTCAACCCGCCGAAGGGCTGCAAGTTCCACACGCGCTGCAAGTACTGCACCGAGATCTGCACCCACGTCGTCCCTGACTGGGAGGAGGTCACGCCGAACCACTTTGTAGCCTGCCACCACAAGCTGCACACCAATGAGTGAGCGCAAGACGGGCAGTGGGGAGCGTCAGGATGCCGAGCAGCCTGAGGCCGTCGAGCAGAACGAGCCGCAGGGAAGAACACTGAAGTTTCCGGAGCTGCCGGAGCGCCGCAGTCTGATGGGCGGCGTGATGTTCTGCAAAAAGCTCGCCCGGGCCCGCGCCTTCCAGAAGGAGCGCAGCGGTGAGTCCGAGGAAGCGCCGGAGGAGGGCATCCCGCTGGAAAAGCACGATATCTCCACGATGATCTTCAGCGCCCTGCTTACGATCGTTCCGATCTGCTTGGGCATTTTGCTGCTGATGGGCTTCCTGCTCCTGCTGATCTTTCGCGCCCTCTGATCCAAAATTCAACAAACCGCTGCAAAATGTGCTCCATTTTGCAGCGGTTTTTTGCGCATTTGCGGCCGTTTGCAGGTTGACACACGGCTGGAATTACGCTTTAATAATGTATGAACACACAGAAGTGAGGAAACAGACTGCAGCCTGGCAGAAAAAGATCCGGAAGGACATTTTTCAACAAGCTGAAATACCCTAGAAAGAGAGGGAAAACATGAAACAACAGACCCGTTTTTATGTCAGCCGGAAAAACCCGCTGACATGGATCGCCGCGGCCCTGTCGCTGGCTTCCATCGTTCTGCAGATCCTCGCGCTCTGCCTCGGCGAGGGAGCCGTGATCAGCACCGTGAACATCTGGTTCCAGAAGGTCCTGCCGATGGCGGTGAGCCTTGGCTTTGCGCTCCAGCTCGTGCTGGAAGGGGAGACGCGGTTCTATCGCACGTCGAAGCCCATTTTCTGGGCCTGCGTCTACTTCGGACAGGCGGCGCTCGACCTGCACCTGCACGGCGGCTACGCCCTGGTCGGCTATATGCGCTATGTCGTGATGTGCTGGATCCTGTACCTGCTGCTCTACCTGATCTATCGCCTGACCATCACCGGCAAGATCCCGGTGTCCTATCCGCTGCTGTTCACGCTGCTGGTCCCGCTGGCCATCCTCATCTATGATCTGGCGATGGCCGGCTGCACGATCCCCGTGTGGTACCGCCTTGTCAAGATCTCCAACATCGCCATGGCCGGCAGCGCCGTCGTCGCCGTGCTCGCGATGCGGCCGTTCACGGACGGGGCTTACCACCCGACGTGGGGCGACCGCAAGGACGGCCGTCTCATCCGCACGCTCAGCCCGATGAACATCGTCGCGGGCTACATCATGCCCACGCGCAACGATGCCTGCAACTCCATCCAGACAACGTTCGAAATTTCGAAGGTCGAGCGCTACATCCGCCAGAAGCGCGCGGAGGGCATGGAGTCCTTCGGTCTGACGCATGTGCTGCTTGCGGCCTATGTCCGCTGCATCGCAAAGTACCCCGGCGTGAACCGCTTCTTCTCCGGCCAGCGCGTCTATCAGCGCGATGACGATGTCCAGTTCACCATGACCATCAAGAAAGACATGCGCACGGACGGCGAGGAGACGACCATCAAGCTCCACCTCAAGCCGACGGACACGACGAAGGAGGTCTATGAGAAGCTGAACGCCCTCATCGACGAGGTCAAAAACACCCCCCTTGACAGCTCGTTCGACCATGTCGCGGCTCTGCTGGCCAGTATGCCGCGTCTCCTGCTGAAGTTTGTCGTCTGGTTCCTGAAGACGCTGGACTACTTCGGCATGCTGCCGACGTTCCTGACGGACCTCAGCCCCTTCCATGGCACGGTCATCTTCACGTCCATGGGCTCGCTTGGCATTCCGCCTATTGTCCACCACCTCTATAACTTCGGCAACCTTCCCGTCTTCGTCGCCTTTGGCCGCAAGTACCGCAAGGTCGAGCTCGATCTGCAGGGCAAGCCCGTCACGCGCCGCTATGTCGACTTCGTCATGAATACGGACGAGCGTATCGTCGACGGCTTCTATTACGCGACGGTCATGAAGTACTTCGAAAAGCTCCTGCGCGAGCCGGAGCAGCTCGATCTTCCGCCCGAGGAAGTCCTGCGCGATATTCCCTGAACCCAAATATCCAAAGCTCCTGCGTGTGCACTGCATGCGCAGGAGCTTTTTGCGTCTCCGTGTCGCGGACAGCTGTACGCCTGCGGCTGAAATGAGAGACGAAATGTAATACTGATTCCTGATTAAAACATTTCATCAGGAATCCCGTGTGCTACGCACA
>ERZ1673695.1079-NODE-1079-length-31698-cov-8.285750_pt1 | contig 31698 bp, 18 predicted proteins | sample MGYA00580225_ERZ1673695 | MGnify/ENA primary metagenome ERZ1673695 (study PRJEB41218, sample SAMN15661739) | gut metagenome | host: Homo sapiens | place: Canada: London | collected 2015-08-20/2019-03-30 | study: EMG produced TPA metagenomics assembly of... | reverse complement strand
TTTCTACACAAATTTAGCAATTTTTTATTCGTATACAAATAATTCAGGTACTTTTAACACCCTATGCAATGGATATTGTTTTTATAGCTCCGATCGCTGTATTTGTGAACCTGAAAATCGTACATCGAAAACCACATTGATTTTTAGGCGGGTGATAGACAGTGGCATTGCCGTTGCCGGGACGTGAGCCGCCGGATACCTGCCTGTAAAAGCCTTGGATACAGGACAGGCTGCACCGGAATCGGGTGCAGCCTGTCTTTGCGGAGGGCGGTTCGGGTGAAATTCCCCGCCGTAGTCTTTTCCCGCCTATTTCAGGATGACGAACCTGTTTTCATAGGGTTTCAGCGCCAGCGAAGTGACGCTTCGGCCGTCCAGCGGACGCCCTGTCGCATCGGCCGCCGTAAAGGGCAGTTCGCGTCCCGAGGCGTCGAGCAGGGTAAGGGTGCCTGCCTGCCCGTCGGTTTCCCGCAGGTTGATCAGGATGCCCTCTCCGCTGGCCGCGGGGGGGCATGACGTGATCAGCACATGGCTGCATCCGCTGCGCAGGAATGAGCGGTCGCGGGCGTTGCCGTTGGCCGCAGTGGCGGCCGGCATTACGCGGGTGCAGAGCGGGATGCGTGCACTCCAGCCGAACTGTGATGCGGCCGTGTTGGAGGTGTCCCGGGTTGAGCTGATGACGAATCCGCACTTGAATTCCCCTTCCTGCGAAGCGCGGAAATTCGTTGTCCAGTAATTGTTCATCAGCCACGGGAAGACATGCGGCTTTTCATAGGTGCGGGGCTGGCGATAAGGGTCGTCGAGCAGTTTCCCGAGCAGGTAGAGCGGCACCTCGCTGCCGCTTACGAGAATCTGGGCGTCGTCGTTGCGTGCCGCGACGAAATTCTGCACGGTGTTCCACGAGGCGCTCGTGCCGGGGATCTGGTCTTCGCCGGAACGGACTACGCCGCCCGGTACGTCGAACGTGAGTTTCGCATTTTCCAGCAGCCACGGCATGGCGACGTAGATCGCCGAAGGATCGGTTTCGGGGTTGCGGATGAAATCGTAGCCGAGCTCCACGCGTTTCACGTCGTTATACAGGCGTACTTCGACCTGCACGCCGAATTTTTCGTCGCATCCCTCGGCTTTGCCCGTGAAGCGGACGCTCTGGTAAATATCGCCCGACGTAACGCCCGGGCAGTGTACGTCGGAGAGCGAAGAGCGCCGGTAATTGTCGAATACTTTGCGTTCCATCTGGTGGCGGTCGCCGTTGAGCGATTCATAGATGAAAGCCCCCAGCTTCCATTCCGAGTCCGGGTCGACCATCTCCCGTCCCAGCTCCTTGTCGTAGAGCGAGGCGATTGTCCCCGAAGCCGGGTCGAAGACGATCCGGTAGAAATCGTTTTCGAGGCTGTTGTCCCGGAGTTCCGTGCGGCGGGGTGCCGCGGCCTTGCCGTCGCCGAGTACGATTTCGAAGGTCTTGTAACCCATGGCGGGGATTCCTTCCGCCCAGATGGCGTAATAGCGTCCTTCGCGGCGCGAGCGGATGGGCTGTACGCGCAGGGCTTTCCCGGCTGCATCGACGATCCGGAACTCGCGGTCGGCCGGGATCAGTTCGAAGTCTATGTAGACTGTCGCCAGTTCCGAGCGTTCCCAGCCGAGCGGGTTGAAGAACGTGAGCGTCGGGTGCGTCGAGCGGTAGAGGGTGCCTTGCAGGCGGCCTATGGCATCTTCATAGAGCAGTTGGGTGCTTTTGAGCGCCTCCCATACGTAGGAGCCCTTTTCAGCCCATTGTACCTGTGAATTTTCGCATCCGGGATTCCAGATGCTTTCCGCAGCCCCGAAGGTGTGCTCGTCGTAGAAGAGCAGGTTTTCGTGGATGCGGCGCAGTTCTTCGTGTGTCCCGCCGCTCTGGCCTGTCCCCTCCATTTGGGCCATCGAGAGCATCGCTTCGATGGCGACCAGGTCGGATTGCGTTTTGCGTGAGGCCGCCGTCTCGCGTGCCGCCGACCCGAACCCGTCCGTCCACCAGTCGGGATAGGCGGCCCGGTATACGGGCAGCTTGTCGCCGTACTGGGAGTCGATGCGCCCGAGGAATTCGTGTGCCGTGGCGCTGCGTAGCTTCGGCCATGCGTAGCGTTCGTTCCATGCGCGGATCAGGTCGCACTCGCGCATCGACGGGGGCGAGTTGTCGGTCAGGTATCCCGAGTATTGCACGGCGATGACCGGGAACGGGTAACCCGTGCGTTTGAGGTTGCGGATGTACCCGAATACGCCGTCTTCCAGGCGGGCCATATCGCCCGTGTGGATGCCCCACGAGTTCCCGGTATGGTAATGGTCGCTGCGGAACATCAGCAGTCCTTTGCCCGACGGGGACTCCCAGCGGTAGAGTGTCGGACGGTCGAACGGGACGAGGGCGCGGTGGTTGTTCGACCCGATCGAAAAATATTTCACGCCCAGGTCGGGCAGGTAATCCGCCAGGCACCATGCGATGCCGTTCACGTCGTTCTGCATGGCTGTTTCGACCGGCAGCCCCAATTCCCGGAATCGGGCCACGGGCTCGAGGAACGTCTTGTAATTGTTCTCGCCCGACAGCTCGGACATGTTGAAGAACATGGCCGTCACCTCGATCTGCCCTGCCTTGACGTACCTGATGAATTTGTCCACCTGTGCCTTGGGACGTATGCGCAACCATTCGCGTACGGGCCACGAGGCTTCGCATGTCCAGCGGAACTTCGCGTCGTCCGGGTAGTCGGCCGTCAGGTCGCAGTATTCCACGGCATAGTCGATATAGCGCAGGTGCTCGGTGAGTATTTCGGTCTGCGGTTTGGTATAGCCGATGTCCGTGTGCGTGTGCTGCACCAGGTAGACGGTGTATTTGTCCGCCGGGGCGATTTCCACCGCCGCCGACAGGGCTTTCCCGCGGTTGGGATGCACTTCGAAATCCACCGTGCGGCCTTCGTACCCTTCGGGAATGTTGACCTCGACGGTGTTTATGCCGCGTGACAGTGTGACCGTCCCGCCCGGTTTGCCGTCGTAGTTCCATCCGGCACGCTGGGGCTTGCCCCAGTTGACGAGGGTCAGCGTCACCGGGTGCAGCAGCTCCCCTTCGGTGCGGCCGTAAATCAGCCCCGGTTGCGAGTGGCTTCCGATGAGTGCGATGCCGTCGCCGGGGCGTGTGCATTTCACGCTGCGGTCGGCTTCGAGGACGATGGCGTCCCAGACGAGCCAGCTGCCGCCGGTATTGCGGATCGTGAGGAGGTTTTCCCCGGCGCCGAATGTCCCGGCCGGCAATAGGGCCTCGATCGCAAGGCCGCGTGCCGAGGTGCGTTTGGTATCCGGGTAGTTGATGTCGTCCCCGGCAGGCGCCTGCACCGAGGTGCGGAACCCGCCTGCGGAGATTTCGATCGTCGGGGGTGACGAGGCCTGCGATTCGACCAGGTAGAGTGTCAGCCGCATCTCCGCCCGGGAGGCTTGCGCATCGGCCCCGAAGCGGATCAGCAGCGATCCGTTGCCGTTGCCGGCCCATCCGTCCTGGGGCCCGGGCAGGATATAGGGGATCTCTCCCGGTGTGCTGCGCCCTACGTCGTACGCGGCCGCCGCGCCGGGGAACCGGCCCAGAAGGTCGGAATACGCGCCGTCGTACAACGCGAACTCGGCGGCCGAACCGTCTTTGCGGCCGATTTCCCATACGGGCCTGTAGGGTGTTGCCGACAGGCTGCCCCATAGCAGGGCCGCCAATACGGCGAGGATGGAATGCTTGTGTCTTTTCATATCGGAATTTTTGGGTTATTCGGGGTCAGTCCATTTTACGTCGGTCATTTTTGCCACATGCCTGCCGGTCATGTCGGTGATCTCCGAGCCGACGTTGAGCGTCAGCGGCCAGTAGGCTTTCAGCCCTTCCTCAGTCCCGGAGAAGTCGCATGCCACATCGGCTGCGGCCTCGGCCTCGGTGCGGACGTCCGCCCAGATCGAAACGTGCTGGATGTTGCCGCGCATGTAGCGGTTCGAGTAGGAGGGGGCGGTGCCCAGCTGCAGGTTGCAGGTCGGCTCCACGATGGCCTTGCCGCACGCGAAGCTCTTTACCAGCCGTCCGTCCAGATAGAAGTGCATCTTGTCGTTGGCCTTGTACGTGGCTGTGATGTGGTACCACTTGTTCAGCTCGATCGTGCAGCAGGTGCCGCCCTTCCAGCTCCCGTCGTTGACGTAGAACTGCAGGTTCGCGCCGTTGTTGCGGATCATGATGGCACCCTTGCCCTGCTCGCACGAGATGACGTTCTGGTCGCCCGCTGCGAATTCGTCGAAACGTATTTTCATCTCCCAAGTCAGCTCTTCCGTGAGATCCCAGTCGCCTGCGGGCCCGAGGTTCATCTTCGACCCGGCGTTGAAATAGGGGATTCCGGCCTTGACGATGTTCTCCCGGAAGGCTTTTATCGCTTCTTCGAGCTGTTTGCAGGCGTTCCGGTAGCCTTCGTCCCGCGAGGTGTTGTTCATGATGTAATAGGCCTGGTCGATGCGGGCCTGCAATGCCTTCTTCGATCCGGGGGCCGTGTCGCCCTCTTCGATCCCTTCCGTCGACTCTTCGACGAGCGATTCCGCCTGGCGGATCAGCGCCATGAGTGACTGGTGCGCTTCGGAATAGTCATCGTCGCTGCATGCGCACAATACCAGTGCCGCGCAGAGGAAGGTCGCGAATTTTTTCAGTATGGTTTTCATGGTCGTTTTACTGCGTTAGGTGTTTAATATCCTTCGTTTTGTCCCAGGGTCGTCCAGTCGGGCATACCGTCGAACTGCGTCTGCGGGATGGGGCGTACGACGTGGTACTCCTTGATGTTGTCCTTTGCGTCGGGGTTGTAGATCCTCACCTGGTCGATGAGCCTGCCGAAGCGTTTCAGGTCGAGCCGCCGCTGCCACTCGCCGAAGAGCTCGCGGGCGCGTTCCTCGAGGATGAAATCGAGCGTCATGTCCTCCTCGGTGACCTTCATGGCCTCTTCGTATTCGGGCTTTTCGTGGTTGACGGCGCGTTTGCGCAGTTCGGTAATATCCTCGGCGGCGCCCTTCAGATCCTGGTTCGTCGTGCTCCGGATACGCGCCTCGGCACGGATCAGGTAGAGTTCGCCCAGCCGGATCACGGGGTAGCTGCGATCCGACAGCTCCGACATGTTGCCTGGCCGGGTGTGGTCGTAGAACTTGGTCATGCCGATGAACGTCCAGCGATCCTGCGGGATGCCGTCGGCGTCGAACATGTCGTTGCGGTCGAATACCGTGAAGGTCTTTTCCATGCGCTTGTGTTCCTCGACGGGCAGTACGTCGGGACAGAGGTAGAGTGCCGTGTCGATGTATTCGCGCCACTGGTTGAGCGGGAATGCCGAACGGTCGTCGGCCGGGTCGTTGTAATACCATACCCATTGGTGCAGGTCGCTCCAGCGTTTGTCGGCGTCGCGGTCGAACAGATCCATGAAGTAGGTCGAGGGGATCGCCTGGCAGCCGCCGTAGCCCGTCCATTTGAGCATGGTCTGCACGCCCGGAAAACGGTCGATATACATGGCATACCACGACCAGTAGCCGTTGGCCTGGCGGAAGGCGTCGTCCTCGGTGAATTCCGTCGTCCAGATGAATTCGTTGTTGGTTTTGTCGTCGGCCCACAGGTCTTTGAGCGAGGGGCAGAGCTCCAGCCCGTAGTGGCCGATCACCTGCGATGCCATGTCGGCGGCCTCGTCCCACTGTTCGTTGTAGAGGTACATGCGTGCGAGCAGCGCCTTGGCTGCGGGCATGTCGATGCGCCCCGATTCCGTGGTGCGCGTGTCGGGGAATAGCCCGATGGCTGCCTCGAGTGCGCCGATGATCTCTTCGTAGAACTTCGCGCGGGGCGAACGGCGGGCTTCGGTGCCCTCGGTCTCGTCGGTTGTCATCGGCAGGTAGCTGTCGCCCCACGTCTCGGTGACGATCCACAGGAACAGAGCCCGCATGACATACATCTCCGCTTTGAACTGGCTCTTTTCGTCCTCGTCGGCAAAGGGCGTCTGGTCGATCGTTTCGAAGAACAGGTTGATGTTGAACAGCGCCTTGTAGCAGTGGTTCCACAGCCATGCCACATTGCCGTTGGTGGCGTCGAGCCCGTAGTAGTCGCACAGGCCCACATCGCCCTGGTTCTTGCCGCGCAGGTAGATGTCCGTCCCCAGCTCGGTCATCAGCGGCCACTGTCCGTCGCCGCCGTAGAGGTTGTTGATCTTGGTGTAGCTCTGGTATACCAGCGCCTTGATGCCGTTTTCCTCCTTGAATATCTCGGTCGTCGACCCGTAGGTTTCTTCTTCGAGGAAGCTCTGGCATCCGGTCAGCCCTATCGTAAGTGCCGCCGCAAACAGGATGAATATCTTTTTCATGGTCTGGTTTTCGGATTTTAAGTTAGAACTGGACATTCGCGCCGAAGATATAGAACGACTCCCACCACGAGATGCCGCCCGTGTTCTGGAACTGGCTGTAACGCCACGGGGTGTTCATGGTCACATAGAAGCGCGTCTTCTTCACCACACGCCCCATCCATGCCCGGGGCAGGGTGTAGCCGAGCGTGATGTTGCGGATGTTCACGTAGCTGTTCTTGTAGTAGCCCGTGGCGTCGAGGTATTTGATCGACTGTCCTTCGACCGGGCGTGGATGTCGGTCGGAGGGTTTTTCGGGTGTCCAGTAGTCGATCTTGTAGGTGTTCCAGCGCCCGAGCTGGTTCGCCCATTCGCTCGTGCTGCGGCCGTCGTGGGCCAGCGAGCCGAACTCGCCGTATACGTCGACCGAAAAGTCGATGTTCTTCCACTCCGCATTGATCTGCAGGCCGCCGACCCAGTCGGGGCGTGTCGTGCCGAGGATCGTGCGGTCGTTGCCGTCGATCTTGCCGTTGCCGTCCAGGTCGGCGACCTTGACCTCGCCGGGTTTCTGTCCGTAGATCGCGGCCAGGTCGGCTTCGTTTTCCTGCCAGATGCCTACCTGTTTGTAATTATAGTGTACGCCGTTGACCGGATAGCCTACGAACAGGCCGTTGTTGATGTCTTCCTTCATCTTGGGATACTGCAGGCGTATGAGCTCCTCCTTGTTGCGGTAATACGAGAGGTTCACCCCCAGGTGGAAGTCCTTCGTTTCCACGGGGACGGTCGAGAGGCTTACCTCCCAGCCGCGGTTGCGGGTGTCGCCGATATTCGTCCACGCCCGGTTGAAGCCCGAAGTATAGGGCAGCACCTTGAGGTAGAGCAGGTCGTAGCTCTTCGAATCGTAATAGTCGATCGTACCGTGGATACGTCCCTTGAGGAACCCGAAGTCGAGGCCGATGTCGAGCATTTTGTTGCGCTCCCACTCCAGGTCGGGCGTCGGGCGGGTTTCGGGCTCCAGCCCCGGGCGGTGCAGCTCACCGCCGTTGAAATTGGCGTATTTGCCGTGCAGCGTACCTGCCGTGGCATAAGCCGCGATCGAGTAATTGCCCGTCATGCCGTACGAGGCGCGCAGCTTGAGGTTCGAAATCCACTCCACGTCCTTGAGGAAGGGCTCTTCCGAAATGCGCCACGCGATGGCCCCCGAAGGGAAGAAAGCCCATTTATGCCCCGGCGAGAGCTGCGACGCACCGTCCTCGCGGAACGACGCGGTGACGATGTACCGGTCGTCGTAGGAGTATTGCACGCGCCCGACGACCGAAACCATCTGGCTGCGGACGAAGCCCGAGGACAGGCTTTTCGAATCGGTCAGGCGCCCCATGTTGTACCACAGGTAGGCGGGCGATTCCTGGTCTTTGCCCGACATCGAGGCATTGACCGTCTGGCGGTTCTGCATTTCATAGACGGCCGTCAGGTCGATATTGTGCCTGCCGAACTGGCGTTTGTAGCTGAGCACGTTGTTCCAGACCCAGTCGGCCTTGCGGTTGTTGTGCATGAAGGCCACGTTGCGCTCGTCGGTATACGATACCGAGCGGTTGTCGTAGTAATAGCCGCGCGACGAGAAGGCGGGGCTGTATGCGAAGTTGGTATTGAACGTGAGCCCCTTCGCCAGGTCGATCTGGGCGAAGAAGCGCAGGAAGAGTTTCCACTCCTCGGTCTTGTCCTTATATACGTCGTCGCTCTCGTTCATGTAGGGGTTCTTCACGAACGGGTCGCCGAAGGGGTAGACGTTGTAGCTGCCGTCCTCGTTGCGGGTCTGCGTGAGCGGGGACATGTGCAGGAACTGGTTGAACATGTCCGGCTTGTCGTTCTTGACGATGTAGTATGCGCGGCTCGAAAGTCCTACCTTGAGGAACGGCAGCACCTTGTGCGAGAGGTCTGCGGTCAGGTAAAAGTGGTCGTGCCCCGCGTTTTTGTAGCGGCTGTCTTCGTTCTTGTAGTTGAATGCGATTTTGTAGGCGCTTTTGTCCGTTGCCGCCGAAATGGTCAGCGAGTGGCTTGTCCACAGGCGTTTCTTGTTGAAATACTTTCCCATCCAGTCATTGTCGACCTTGCCCATGTTGGCCAGTTCGATCCCGAAAAACGCCTTTGCGTCGTCGGCTTCGCTGTGCCAGGTGCCTGCCGCGCGGCTCGCCTCGCGCTGAAATGCGATGTATTCGTCGGCGTCCATTACGTCGAGCGAACCCCGGTTGTTGACGCCTGCACCCACGAACCCGTCGTAGGTTACCGTCGTCTTGCCCTGTCTGGCCTGTTTGGTCGTAATCAGGATAACGCCGTTGGCGCCGCGGGCGCCGTAGATGGCCGTCGAGGACGCGTCTTTCAGCACGTCGATCGACTCGATGTCCCCGGGGTTGATCGAGGACAGCGTTTCGTCGTAGGGAATGCCGTCGAGGACGATCAGCGGGTCGTTGCTGGCATTGCGCGAGCGGGTGCCGCGTATGCGGATCGAACCCCCGTCCATCCTAATCCCGGCGATGCCGGTCAACGCCGTGGTGATGTTGTAGGCCGGGATACGCTCGATACGGTCTGCCGAGATCGAGCTGACGGAACCTGTGATGTCCTTGCGTTTCATCGTGGTGTAGCCCGTCACGACGACATCTTCCAGACCAATCATGTCCTCCGACAGGACTACGTCCACCGAAGTGCGTCCGGCTCCCACCTTGACGGTCTGCGGCAGCATGCCGAGGAACGATATTTCCAGCAAGTCGCCGTCTTCCACCCCCTCGAGTGCGTAGTGTCCCGCGTTGTCGGTCAGCGTGCCGCGTGACGATCCTTTTATTACGACAGAAGCGCCCGCAACGGCTGCCCCGTGCGTGTCCTCGACGATGCCCGATACCGTACGCCGGATTTCCCCCCCCCTGTATTTTGGGGGTTGACAGTTGCTGTTGCGGAACTTTCCGCGGCCGCATTTGCCGCCGCCGGCAACATCAGGGCCGACAGCACCAGGACAAAACCGCCTCTCATAATGCCCGATAGCCTGTGCCGGGGTCGCCGGCCGGCATGGATGATTGGATAGAAATGTTGCATGGTTCAGTAGTTTAGGTTAGTGTGGTTTGGGTTGGTTGATTAATAGTTGAACATTTTTAATAATGTATGAACATTAACGCCTACTGCAAATTTATACATAGATTTTTAAAATACAACTTTTTTCAGCTCTTTTTTATGATAATTTGTGAACATCCGCTGTATTTCCCTTATTCGGAGGATTTCCGGTATCTCTGTGGATAGTACCTGTTTGCCTGCATGATTTTTGCCGGAGCCGAGTCTGCACGGTTCCGAAGCGATCTCCGATTCCCTGTGCCCGGGGCTGCCGCCGTGCCGGTGTGTGCATCGTGCGGCCGTTGCGGGCTGTTTGTATGTACATGAAATCTTCTCGATGCGCGATGCTACAGCCTGCCCAACGGATTGCTGCCCGCCCGCCGCCCGCTTTCTGCCGTGTGCTGCCCGCTGCCTGCCCGGCAGGTTGCCGCCGACTGCCGGTTCGCGTGGCGGGCGGCGTTGTCTGGCATTTCTGGCATTGCGGCACCCGCATTGTTCCCGGCTCCTTCCTGCTGTTCCTGCCTCTTCCTGTTGCTCCCGGCTTTTTCGCGTTGTTCCCGCTCCCCCCCCCCTCCCCGGGCGGGGACGCCCCGAAAAAGTAACGGCGCATCCGTTGTCCGGATGCGACGCCGATGGGGAATATGCCTGCCGCTATTCGGGGAGTTTCCCGGTTCCCCAGCGAGTGTTGGGCTTGGGCCCCAGCCATAGCTCGAGCAGGCCGCCGCGTGCGAATTCTTCGTGCGGGAACCAGAAGTTGTTGAGCACCCGGCCGTTTAGGCGTGCGCGTTGGATATAACAGTTCTTGTCCGAATTGCCGTAGGTGCGGATGACGAACCGGTCGGAACGGTCGGCCGGGTAATAACGCTTGTCGAGACGGATCGACACCTCGTCGAAGACCGGCGAGGTGATCTCGTATACGGGGCGGGCAGCGGCCGTGCCCCGCGTACTGAACAACCCGATCGACATCAGTGCGCTCACGCCGCCCATTTGTCCCTGGTCTTCGTCGTGCCCGCCATACCCCCGGTCGGGCGTGGTGCCCCCGTAAGCCTGTTCGTTCACCCGGCGAACCCAGTATTGCGTGAGCCAGGGTTTCCCGCCCCAGCTGAATACGTGCGCGTTGGAGCATCCGGGCTGGTTGGCGTAGCTGACGTAGCCTTGTCCGTAGCCGAACACGAAATCCTGCGGCGCGGCCTGCTCGAATGCATAATTGAGCTTCTCGCAGAATTTGTCATAACCGCCCATGAGCGTTGCGAGGGTCGGTAGTTCGTGCGAAACGCCCCAGGTGGCCTGCCATGCATTGGCCTCGATCCAGCCGGTGCCCCTGAGCGGATCGTCGTGCAGCCATTGGCCCTGCTCGTCCTTGGGGAAGAGCAACTGCTGGTCGGGGCGGTATAGCTTGCGCCATCCGTGGGATCGGTTGCCGAAGTAGGCGGCCTTATCCTCCAGTCCCAAACGCACGGCCATTTGCGCGAGCGCCCAATCCTGGAAGTTCGACTCGATCGTCATCCCGGCGTTTTTCGGCTGGTAGCCGTGTTCGAGGTAAAATTCCCCGATTCCCTGCATGCCGCCCGGCATATGGTTGCGTTGCATCGTCCGGAAAGCGTGCATCGGGTCGCATTTGCGCATCAGCCCTTTGTTATAGGCCGAGACGATGAGCGGCGTGGCCGGACATCCGGACATGATGTAGGTATATCCTCCGGCGCAGGGCCCCCGGGGAATCAGCCCGCCGTTGTCGGCATAGCGGATGAGCGAGGCCGACATTTCGTCGGGCATTTCGGGCCATCCCAGCCCCCACAGGACGTTGAGGTTCCACTGCGTGAGCCAGAAGGCGTCGGAATTATACATGTGATGCACGACGCGGCCTGCCGCATCGCGCGGGAGCGTGCGGGTCTTGACCCGGATGTCGCGCGTGAACGAACCTGCGCGCTGGCCGTCCGTCAGGTCGGGGTATTCGCCGTTCACGTCGTCGATCTTGTGGCGGCCCAGCAGGACATGCCACAGGTCGGTGTAGAATTTTGTCCGTTGTTGCTGCGTGCCGCCTTTTACCTCGATGCGTCCCAGCCATTCGTTCCATTCGTCCTGTGCCGCGCGGCGCACGGCGTCGAAGTCCCAGGTCGTGGCGTCATGCGTGAGGTTCTCCCGTGCATTTTCCGTACTGACGTACGATACGACCGTGCGGACATGGATGCGGTCGCCCGTACGGACGCCGTAATATGCCGCGACGCCCGATGTGGGGGAGTCCAGGTAACTCAGTGCTTCGCGCGGGTGGCGCCTGGTGATTTCGGAGGAGCCTTCGAGCGAGTCTATTCCGGAATAACGGCGTGTGCCTGCCCATCCGTCGAGCCGGTCGAACGGCCGGTCGAAACGGACGACGAAGTAAACCCTGACGTTCTCGGGGCCGCCCCAGTGGCGGCCGTAGGTGTCGAAGCTGCCCTCGATTTCGTGCTCCCCGACCCGCCGCACGCGGGCGTTGCACATGGTCGTCGACGCCAGGTAACCGCCCAGGTTCAGGAGTATGCCGGCTTCGGCGTCGCGGGTGAAGGTCAGGCGGTAGAACCCCGTGCGGTCAGTGGCCGTCTGCTCGACCCAGATGCCGTAATCCTCCAGGAAGAGGCGGTGGTAACCCGGCTGGGCGATTTCGCCCTCGTGCCGGAAGTGCGATTTCCAGTGCCCTTCGCCGAGGGTGGGATCGACGTTGCCGGTCGTCGGCATGAGCGTAAGCCCGGCCAGCACCCAGTTGTGTATCTGCGGGAAGCCGAGCACCTCGGTCGAATTGTAGTTGTAGCCCCCGCCGTACTGGTTGCGGTTGCGGGTCAGCGGTGCGGCGCCGATCATGCCGAACGGCTGGTTGCCCGTGATGAAGAAGAAATAGCGCCCCTTGGTCGTTTCGATGAACGGGTTGACCTGCGAGACGAAGTCGCCTCCGGCCCCGGCGGGCGGGAATGCCTCGATCTCGGAGAGCCCGACATGGGAACCCACGGCGTCGTTGACCTCGAATTTCACCCATCTGACCCGTTTGGGCGCGAATTCCACGACCTTGGGCTCCCCGTTGTCCGGGATCCCGACTACTCCGATACGTGTACCGTCGCTGAAAAAGAGGTCGCCGCCTGCCGTATGCGCATCGCCCGTCGGCCGGTCGTAGAGGACGATGCGCGAGAGGGTGACCTCCTCGTCCCAGTCGAGCCGGATCCAGGGGTAGGGTAATTGCTGCCAGTAGGGCATCTGCGCTGCCGATACCCATTCGCCCGCATTGTCGAGGCGGATGTAGCCGTCGTTGACTTTCGAGGCATCGCCGTCGGCATTGAGCGATGACGATGCCGTGGCGCGGGCCTTCGGGGCGATATTGTAGGTGCCGCCGAGTGCCGGGAACGAGATTCCCGCCACGCAAAACAGGGTTAACAGCTCTTTTTTCATCGCGATGTGCTTACGTTAAGGTTCGTATTGCATGAATATACGAATAATATCGTCTCGCCGGTTCCTGTTCCGGCCCGCAGCCCGGGAATATACCCGTTATTTCATAAAAGCCTTCACGACCATGATCTCGCGCCCCGAGGTGTTGACGATGCGGTAGGAGCCTGCCGCCGCCGAAATTACCAGCGTTTCGGCATAGCTCAGACGGAAGCGGCTGCCGCCCGCGGTTTCGACCTCGGCGCTTTCGCCCTCGACCAGGTTCAGGACATGGCATTTTCCCTGCGTTGCGACCTCCACCGAGGTGTTGAGCTTGTAACGGTGCACGTCGTAGGAGTGGTTGCGGTGCGTGGGCAGGTGCCACAGTTCCCAGTCCGCCCCCTTGTCAAGCAGCGCGGGGTGCGACACCAGCTCCCGTTTCACGGTTTCGCCCTTGCGGTCGAAGCAGAGGTTCTCCATTGCGCGGCGGATGTTCAGCGGGCGCGGTTTCCCGTCGAGGTCGAGCGCCAGCCAGTCGTACATCTTGAATGTGAAGATGTAAGGCGTGGTGCTGATCTCCAGCACGAGGTTGTTGCGTCCCGAGCTGTGGAGCGTGCCCGGCGGTATGAGGAACAGGTCGTGCCGCGCCGACTGTTCGGCGTTGATGTAGCGCGGCACGTCGAGTTCCGTGCCTTTTTCGAAGCTTTCGGTCAGCGCCCGTTCGAACTTCGCAGGGTCGATATCCTCTTTGAACCCGAGGTATACGACCGACCCGGGTGCCGTGTCGAGGATATAGTAAGTCTCCTCCTGAGTCAGTACCTCGCCGAAATTCTTGCGGATATATTCCCGCTGCGGGTGGCACTGGATCGAAAGGTTGCCGCCGTCGAAGTTGTCGAGGTAGTCCATGCGGATCGGGAATTCGTCGCCGTATGCGTCGTAGCACGCGCTGCCGACGACCTGCTCGCCGCCCTGGAACATCACCATGTCGAACGACACTTCGAGCATCTTGCCGCCGCTGCCGAAGATCAGCCCGTTTTCCGGTACGATCAGCTCGAACGACCATGCGTAATTGGGCACGTCGTGGGGCAGTGCGCCGATGTGTTCGCGGATCCATTGGCCTCCCCACGCCCCGGGTTCGAACCACGGCCGGACGCGGAATCCGTTTGCGGCGAGGTGCTCCAGGCCGCGGCGCAGGTCGGTGCCCTCGGCCCAGGTGATCTCCCCTTCGCGCTGCCCGTCGACGATTATGCCGATGCGGGGCAGCAGCTCCTTCTTGTGGCGGTTCAGTACGACCCAGTCGACGAAATAGAATCGCTTGTACATCTTTTTCGGGGGCTCGGGCTGCGTGGCCCCCAGGTTGGCGATGCTGCCCGCACGCGAGCGGAACTGGATCTCGTTCTTCGGGATGTCGATATAGACCAACTCGCCCTGCCAGCCGGCCAGCGCGGCGCCGGTGCCGACGAGTATGTTCATCTCCGCCTCGGGGTCGGGTGCGATCGCCCGCAGTTTTTCCCCGTCGAAGAACTCCTCCAGCCGCAGCGGGGTGCGGAAGCCGAAGATCGGGTCGTCGCCGCCCAGATAGGGGGCGACCAGGCGTTCGATCTCCTCCTGCGGCCGCAGGGCCGCGTCGACGCTCCACCACACGGGGCGGATGCCCAGCTGCGTGAGCGCACGGTTCAGCTCCTGCCGGAAGAGGTCGAAGCGTACGCCGACATAGCCGTCGACGACAACCTGCTTCTGCCCGGCCAGCCGCCGTGCCAGCGACGTGTAGTCGCAGAAAATCTTATCCGGCCCGAGGTCATGTGTCGGGTAGATGTCGTATTGGTTTTTTCCGGTTTCCGGTTTGCATACCGGAAGTGGGTTCTGTGTTGTTTTCCTTAAAAGAGACATGACTATTGTTTGGTTATATGAATAACGATGCTGCGCCGATCAGGGCGGCATGGTCGGGCCGGGCCGGGAGCCCTATCCTGATCCGGTGGCCGTCGGCTTCGAGCCGGCGTTCCATGGCTGGCCCGAACAGCGGGTAGGCCCGCGAGATATTCCCGCCGAGCACCAGCATGTCGGCGCGGAAGCGTTCCGCCACGGGGGCTGCGAATGCCGCCAGCCGCTCCCCGTATTCGTCGAACAGGCGCCGTGCCGCGGGGTCTTCCGCATGGCGTTCGGCAGCTTCGCGTGCGCCGCTTATCTCCTGCCCGGTCAGCTCCCGGTAGCGGCCGCATACCCAGCGGGTCGAGAAGGCCTCATCGACGATGCCCCCTTCGAACGGCAGGCAGTATACCCAGCCGTTGGCGGGCACCTCGTCGCCCGAGGTCACCAGCCTGCGGCCGGCCACGAAGCCCGACCCGACGCCCGTGCCGAGCGTCAGCGCCACTACGCGTTCGGCGTCGTCCGCGACCCCGCCGAGGCATTCGCCCAGCGCGAAGGCCGCCGCGTCGTTGACGTAGCGGAACTCCTCCGTGCCGCACTCCCGCAGCAGCGGGTAGAGCGTCGCCGCGACGTCGAGCCCGTAGATGCGCTCGAACTTCCGCACGCCCCGGATCAGCGAAATGCCCCGCTCGTAGTCGAACGGCCCGGGGAAGGCGAAGCCTGCGCACCGGATGCATCCGATGCCCGATGCCGCGGCCGTGCGCCGGATGTTCGCGGCCCAGGCCCCGGCGATCGTGCGGGCCCCGGCCGCCGCGTCGACTTTGTCCGTGTGCGGTTCCCCGCACAGTTGCCCCGTGGCGAGGTCTACCACCGCCGAGCAGACATGGCTGCCGCCGATGTCCACGCCCAGGGCGTAGCGATTATGTGCCGATTGTGCCATGACGGTATATTTTTCGTAGTTATTTGTTCAGCTGGGTGTTGGGCTCCGCGGCGAGGTTCACCCGCAGCGTGCCGCCGCCGACCACTTCGGCGAAGGGAAGCTGTACGCTCTGCAAGGGTTTGCCGTCCAGTTCCAGCGAACCGATATAGTAATTCTCCGGCGTGTTGCCCGTCGTTTCGATCACGAACTCCTTGCCCGTGTAGTAATCGGGGTTGAGGCGGATCGTCACCTTGTCGAACAGGGGGCTGCCGATCTGGAACGTCGGGTCGGGGGCGGTGAGCCCCTTCGCGTCGAAGAGCCCCATCGAGGCCATGACGTACCATGCCCCCAGCTGTCCCTGGTCTTCGTCCTGCCCGTAGCCGTAGCCGTGGATCTCCTCCGTGCCGTAGAATTCGTTGCAGATCGTGCGCATCCATTTCTGCGAGAGCCACGGTTTGCCCGAGAAGTTGAACAGCGCCGAGATGTGGAGGTTCGGTTGGTTGCCGTGGTTGTAATAGGCATGGACTCCCGCAAAGGCATTGATCGTCTTGCCGCCGCCGAAGACGCTCTCGCGCGAGATGAGGAACGTGCTGTCGAGGCGGTTGTTGAACTCCTCGCGGCCGACCATCTCGACCAGCCGGTCGATGTCGTGGGGCACGTAGTAGGTGTACTGCACGGCATTGCCCTCCTGGAATCCGGCCCATGCCGCATAGGGGTCGAAGTCGGCGATGAATTCACCGCTGCGATCCCGCGGCCGGATGTACTTGGTTTCGGGGTCGAAAAGCAGCTCCCACCCGCCCGAGAGCTTCTTGAGCTGCTCGTAATCGGCCTCATGGCCCAACTGGCGGGCCATCTGTGCGACGGCATAGGCGCTGAACGAGTATTCGAGCGTATGCGATGCCGCGAATCCCGAGCCGTCGGGCGTGGTCTGCATGCCCAGTTCGGGCAGGTAGGGCGAATAGCCCTGACTGACGAATTTTCCCACGTCCAGTTTGCCCGCGCCGGCCGGGCGGCCTTCGCTGCCCAGCTCGTTCTTGCGGGCGGCCTGGTAGCCCAGCGCCACGTCGAAGTTGCGGATGCCGCAGTTGTAGGCCGCGGCAATGGCGAGCCCCGTGAAGTTGGTGCCTACGCCCGAGACGTACTTGCTGCATGCGATGCCGTCGCCGAGCCATCCGGCGTCCTTGTAGACCAGCAGCTGGCTCGCCACCCAGTCGGCATAGTATTCGGGATAGGCGATGCTCCACAGCTGCGTGAGGTTCCAGTAGGCGCCCCAGATCGCATCGGTATTGTAATAGTGGTGTTCCGGCTTGCCAGCGCCGTCGAGCGCAATCTGCCCGACCGTGCCGTCGTTGGCGGGGTAGGCCCCGTTCACGTCGCTGGCCAGGCCGCGCCCCAGCAGGGCGTGGAACAGCCCCGTGTAGAACTTCACGCGGTCATCGTGCAGGCCGCCCTCGACGCGAAGCCGGCCTAGCGCCTCTTCCCACGTGTCGTTCGCCTCGCGGCGCACCCGGTCGAAATCTTTCCTGGCGGCCTCCTTTTCGAGGTTCAGCCGCGCGTTCTCCACCGACGTGTACGACAGGCCGATCTTCAGCCCCACCTGCTGACGCTCGCGGGTGTCGAAACGCAGGTAGAGCCCTGCTCCGACGCCTGTGCGGCTGCGCTCCCCCGCGAAGGTTTGCTCGCCGCTGAACGCGCCCCAGGCCGCAGGCTCGGCGTCGAGTACGGCGCTGAAATACATTGTCACCGTGGCGCCTTTCTGGTAAATGTCGACATAGGCGGGCTCGGTCACCACCCAGCCCTCGATACGTCCGTCGTCGGTGTAGGTCACCGACGCGTCGCGCACCGGGCCGCTTTCGCCCATGCGCGTCCCGATGTTGAAGATCAGGTTCGCCTCCTCCGTCGCCGGGAAGGTATAGCGGTGGAACCCGACCCGTTCGGTGGCCGTCAGTTCGGCCTTGACGCCGTAATCCTTCAGCAGCACGGAGTAGTAGCCGGGGCGCGCCACCTCGTCCTTCTTGTCGAAGCGCGAACGGTAGCCCGCGTCGGGGTTGTCGAGCGGCCCGGGTACGGTCTGAAGTTCGCCGACCGTCGGAGCCACCACCACGCCGCCGACCTGGAACTCGTGGAGGTTGGCGAAGCCCTCGATCGAGGTGTGGCGTGAGTCGTAGCCCACGGCTTCCCAGCCGTTGGGATTCCCCAGGTGGCCGTCGGTCGTCGGAGCCAGTTTGGCCATGCCGAACGGTACGGCCGCCGGGGTGAAGAAGAACCACCGCGAATGTGCGGTGCCGATGCGCGGGTCGACGTAGTCCGTCAGCGGCTCCTGGGCCGTACATGCCGACAGACAGGCCGTCGCGGAGAAGAGGATCAGTTTGTGCAGGTGTTTTTTCATCGTTGATGTTTGCCGGCGGCCGTTGCGGCCGCCTTTGGGTTATATGGTTTTCTGTTTAATGTATATACATGAGGTGCGTGGCGTCCGTCTATTTCGCGGCGAACCTGCGCAGGGCAAGGGCGCAGCCTGCCAGGTAGAGCATGCAGGCCGAAATGACCAGCAGCGAACCGGTCTGGCTGCCCAGGAGGTCGGTCGTGAAGCCCATCAGGGGCGGGATGACGGCGCCGCCGCAGACCCCCGTGATCATCAGCCCCGAAATCTCGTTGGCTTTTTCCGGATGGCATTTCAGCGCCGTCGAGTAGATCACCGAGAAGATGCTCGAGCAGGCGAAGCCGATCGCTCCGATGAGCGCCAGCATTCCCACGGTGCCCTGCACGAAGTAGAGGACGGCCATGGCGGCGATGGCCGCGAAGATGTGGATGCGGAAATAACGCACGTCGTTCATGCGCACCAGCAGGATCGAACCGATCAGCGCACCGACCGTGCGGCAGACGAAGTAAACGCTCGACCCGAGTCCGGCCTGCTCGACGGGGTAACCGCCGCGTTCGATCAGCAGCTTGGGCGCCACGGTATTCATCCCCACGTCGACGCCGACGACAAAGACGATCCCGAGGAAGAGGAGGAGCACCGTGCGGTCTTTCAGCAGGGCGAACGTTGCACCGACGGGCGAGGCCTGCGGCGCTTCGGCCTCTTCGCGGATGGGGGTGCACATGAGCCATGCGGCCGAGAGCAGCGTGATGAGCGCGAAGATCGGGAAGAGGTATTGCCAGTTGCCCAGCGTGCCGGCGGCGAATGCGGCGATGAAGGGGCCGCAGAACGACGAGACCGCCTTGACGACCTGGCCTGCGGTCAGCGAACTGGTCAGCGCGTCCCCCTTGACCACGTTGGTGAGCAGCGGGTTGAGCGACACTTGGAGGATCGTATTGCCGATGCCCAGCAGCACGAATGCCGTCATGCACGTGGCAAGGTTGTAGTGTACGAACGGGATCAGCATACCGATGGCCGTGATGCCGTTGCTGATCTGTACCATGTTCTTGCGGCCGAGGCGGTTCATGGCGAGGGCCGCCGGAATCGAAAGCAGCAGGAACCAGATGAAAACCATCGAGGGGATGAATCCGGCGAGGGTCTCGCTGAGCCCGAAATCTTGCTGGACATAGCTGGTCGAGATACCGACCACGTCGCAGAAGCCCATGACGAAGAAACCGAACAGGACGGGCAGTAATTTGTGGAGTGACTTGTTCATTTGGGTTGTGGTGTTTGTCAGCCGTTGATGAATTCGATCGAGTAGGTGAAGCTGTCGGCGCGGTAATAGCCGATGTTATATTCCACCGGGGTGTCGTTTACGTCGAGCACGAAGCGTTTGCGGACGAGGATCGGCTCCCCTTCGTTGATGTCGAGCTTTTCGGCCAGCTCCGCGTTTGCGCTGCGGGCATATACCATCTCGCGCGAGGTCTTGACGACGATGCCGTAATTCTTCCGGAGGTTTTCGTAGAGCGGGAGCGCCATGTCCTCTTCTCCGGTCATCGGGATCGCGGGGTTGAAATAGGAGATGAAATAGACGAACGGTAGGTTCGGGCGTCCGCGCAGGCGCTCCAGGCACAGCAGCCTGGCTCCTTCCGGGGCGTTGAGAAACTCGGAAGCCTCGGCCGGCGGCGTCTTGCGGCTGATGTGTAGTTCGAAATTCTGCACGACCATGCCCTGGGCATGCATCTCCTGCGAAAAGCTCATCCAGTTGCGGGCGTTGCTCATCACGTTCTGGGGCGCCACGGTCGTCCCGTATCCTTTCTTGCGGATGAGCAGCCCTTCGAACACCAGCCGGTTGATGGCCTGCCGCAGGGTGTTGCGCGAGATGTTCAGTTCTTTGGATAGCTCCACCTCGTTGGGAAGCAGTTTGCCTTTGCGGTACTCTTCCTGCTGGATCATCTGTCGCAGCAGATCCTCGGCCTGCTGGTGCAGCGGTTTCGAAGAGTTCGGGTCGAGTTGTAATTTCATGTCGTTCGGGCTTTTGTGTTATCCCCGGATTATAGCCGTGCCGGGATCGGCGTATAGCATGGCGCGTAGGGCGGTTTGCTGCGGGCATCGGCGCAGGCCTTTCCCGGGGGGCTTTCCCCTGAGTCATTCCTGAGGGGAATCTTTACCCTGTTCGACCCGCTATGTTCACTTTTGTGTCTTGTATATGTTCTTATATTTATCAATATGTTCATGCAAATAAACGTAAAATATCCGAATTGTCAAAATCTATGTTCCCGATAATGTCGGTACAGGGCGGATATTTTTTTCAAAAGCCTCGTTCGTTGCCTGTCATTGTCCTGTATTACTGGTGATTGCGTTTTTTTTGCGGCCGATTGCCGTTTTTTTTGTCGCAGGCAGCGCCCGCCTGCGGGTTTGTCTGCACCTGTGTGGTGCCTCGCCTTGCCTGCGCCCGGTTGCTGTTGGAGGATAGAGGGGGCGTCTGTGGATGCGGGGGGATGGATTCCGATAAAAAAATAAGGATGGACTTGTGTCCATCCTTACCGGGGTTGTGGAGAATACCAGGGTCGAACTGGTGACCTCTTGCATGCCATGCAAGCGCTCTAGCCAACTGAGCTAATCCCCCGTTGTGGGTGCAAAGATAACGGAAATTTTTTTATTTCCAAATAGCGGCCGGAAAAAATCGACCGCAGGATTACCATTGCTGCCGTTCGGAGGGGGGGGGTAGGGCGGGGCGTCCGGTATCGTTTTTTTGTCCGCCATGCGGATTATAAGGCTGTTTCCGCATTTTCGCAAGCATCTCCGCTGTCCGGGGGGCTTTCGTACCGGCAGGCGGGGGGCATACTGGAGGCCGCCGGGCAATCCTTCCTCCGGGGTGCCGTTTGTTTGTCCCGCCCCAAGGAAAAAGCCGGCGCTTCGAGCGCCGGCTTTCCCGTATGCCGGGATGCCTCCCGGATCAGTGTCATGCCTGTTAAGTTATTCGATTTCCCACGTGGCGCCCGAATGCAGCAGCTCGTCCACCGAGCGGATCTTGCTCTGTGCCTTGACCTCCTCGACCTGCCGGGCCACCTCGCGGTCGTAAACCGTGGCGTCCTCGACGGCGCGGATCACGCCCAGGGCAACGGGGTATTCGGGATATTTCATCGCCGCCAGCATCGAGTGCAGCGTCGTGTCGCGCTCGTGGGCGTCGTGCGTCAGCACATCGTCCAGCGTGTAGCCGTCCTGGCCGACGGTCACGACCTTGAGCTTCATGTCCTCGAAGACGATTCCCTTCTCCATGTTGGCCCCGAACAGCATTTTCCCGCCGTGGCGCAGCGTGATCGTACGTTCGGCGCGCGTAGCCTTGTCGGCGGCGAATGCAGCGTGGGTCTTGTCGTTGAAAATCACGCAGTTTTGCAGTACTTCGATCACCGACATGCCTTTGTGCATCGCAGCGGCCACCATGCACTCCTTCGAAAGCTGCACCTCCATGTCGACCGAGCGGGCGAAGAACGTGCCTTTGGCGCCGATCACCAGTTCGCCGGGGTTGAACGGCTTTTCGACCGTGCCGTAGGGCGAGGTCTTGGTGATCTTGCCCAGCTTCGAGGTGGGGGAGTACTGCCCCTTGGTGAGGCCGTAGATCTCGTTGTTGAAGAGTATGACGTTCAGGTCGACATTGCGGCGGATGGCGTGTATGAAGTGGTTGCCGCCGATGGCCAGCGAGTCGCCGTCGCCCGTGGTGACCCAGACGCTGAGGCGCGGGTTGGCGACCTTGACACCCGTGGCCACGGCGTTGGCGCGGCCGTGCACCGAATGGAACCCGTAGGTCTTCATGTAATAGATGAACCGCGACGAGCAGCCGATGCCCGACACGAACGTGAAAAGGTTGTGCGGCGTGTCGGTCGCGTCGGCGATCTCGGGCAGCGCGCGCTGTACGGCGCTGAGGATGGCGTGGTCGCCGCATCCGGGGCACCAGCGTACCTCCTGGTCGCTTTTGAAATCCGCGGGGGTGTATTTGTATTCTGCCATGGCGTTATTTCAATAAGGATTCGAATTTTTGGCAAAGCTCTGCAACCGTGAAGGGCAGGCCCTCGCACTTGTTGTACTGTTCGTAGCGGAACTCCTGCAAACTTTGGCGCAGGTAGTTGGCGAACTGCCCTTCGTTCAGCTCGCAGACGACGATCTTGCGGAATTTCGAGAATATCTCGCGTACGCCGTGCGGCAGCGGGTTGATGTAGTTGAAATGGCACAGCGAAACGCGCTTGCCTTCGGCGCGCATCTGGTCGACGGCGTTTTGCAGGTGTCCGCGCGTACCTCCCCAGCCGACCACCAGTAGGTCGCCTTCCGGGGCGCCCCATACGGCCTGTGCCGGGATGTCGTCGATGGCTTTCGCCACCTTTTCGGCGCGGGTGCGTACCATTTTCTGGTGGTTCGACGGGTCGTGCGAGATACAACCCTTTACGCAGTCCTTTTCAAGGCCGCCGACACGGTGTTCCAGCCCCGCCTTGCCGGGGAATGCCCAGCCGCGGGCCAGGTTTTCGTTGCGCACGTAGGGCATGAAACCGCCTTCGGGGGCTTCGTCCACGATCGGCGGGGTGATGGCCGGGTAGTCCTTCATCGCGGGGATGCGCCACGGCTCCGAGCCGTTGGCGATGAACCCGTCGGTCAGCAGGATCACGGGGGTCATATGCTCCATGGCCAGGCGTCCGGCCTCGAATGCGTAGTGGAAGCAGTCGCTGGGCGACGATGCCGCCACGACGATCACGGGGCACTCGCCGTTGCGGCCGTAGAGCGCCTGCGCCAGATCGCTCTGCTCGGTCTTGGTCGGAAGTCCCGTCGAGGGGCCGCCGCGCTGTACGTCGACCACCACCAGCGGCAGTTCGGTCATCACGGCCAGTCCCAGCGCCTCGCTCTTGAGCGACAGGCCGGGACCCGAGGTGGTCGTCACGGCGAAGTTGCCTGCGAAGGCCGCGCCGATGGCGGTGCAGATGCCCGCGATTTCGTCTTCGGCCTGGACGGTCTTCACCCCGAGGTCTTTGCGCTTGGCCAGCTCTTCGAGGATTACGGTGGCCGGGGTGATCGGGTACGAGCCGCAGAAGAGCGGCAGCCCGGCCTTTTCGGCCGCGGCGCACAGACCCCATGCCGTGGCGACGTTACCGCTGATCGAGCGGTAGGTGCCTTTTTCGAGCGGTGCGGGCGCTACGGTGTAGGTGTTTGCGAACTGGTGCGTATTGGCTGCGTAGTCGTACCCCGCCCGGATGGCCAGCTTGTTGGCTTCGGCTATGGCGGGGTTCTTCTTTGCGAATTTGGTTTCGATATATTTGATTGCGTACGCTTCCGGCCTGTCGAACAGGTAGAAGCAGATGCCCAGTGCGAACATGTTTTTGCACTTGGTTACGGCCTTGTTGTCGAGGCCGGTCTCCCGGAGCACTTCGCGCGTCATCGAGGTGATGTCGGGAATGACGACGTTGTACTCGTCGAGTTGCAACTCGGCGATGGGGTCGAGCGTGGCGAAGCACGCCTTTTTGAGGTGGTCTTCGGTGATCGAATCGCCGTCGATGATGACCGTCGCACCCGGTTTGAGCCATTTGCGGTTGGCCTTGAGCGCTGCGGGGTTCATCGCCACCAGCACGTCGCAGTAGTCGCCGGGGTTGAGCTCCCGGTGGCTGCCGAAGTGAACCTGGAATCCAGATACGCCCGCCACGGTACCCTGTGGCGCGCGGATTTCGGCAGGGTAGTCGGGGAAGGTCGAGATCCCGTTCCCGAGCAGTGCCGAGGTGTCTGAGAAAAGCGTGCCCGTAAGCTGCATGCCGTCGCCCGAGTCGCCTGAAAAGCGGATCACGACATCCTGCAACTCCCGTACATTGGTTTTGTCCATGTCTTGTTTCGGATTAGTAGGGTTTTGAAAACAATATCACAAATATATAAATTTATTGTCAGATTGTTCACGGCGGATGACTTTTTTGCGGCTCTAATCCGGCGGTTTTTTCTCTTTGTGCCTCCGTATTGCTGATAATCGCGCATTCAGAGGCTTGTTTCGCTGCTTGATCGTTACCGGATTTTGTAATTTTAATTGCGATTTGATAGTAGCGGCGTTATTAAAAAATTTTGCGAATGCTGCTTCCGGATTGTAAGTGCCGCTCCGGTTTTTTCGAGGTTATTCGCCTCCTGACGTTCTCTCTGCCGTTGCTTCCTCCGCTGTTTCTGCCGTTGTTCTTTCTGCTGTTTCGGCTGCTCCTGCGCTGTTCCCGTGCAGCTCCTGTGCCGGGCGCGCAACCCGGATTGGGGGCTATGCGAAAGGCCGCTGCAAGATTGCGTTGCAGCGGCCTCGTTGCTGTAACGTGCTTGTCGTTGCTGTAACGTGCTTGTTATGCCGCATCCGGCCGGGAAATCCTGCAGGGATAGTGCCCCGGAAAATCTTGCGGGGGGGCCTGTGCTGCGTATTTTGCATGGGCGTCCGTGGTTCCCGCGTGGCTCGGTTGCCGGGACGGCAGGCTCGGACGTCTACCGGGTACGGTTTCGGACGTAGACGAGTTTCAGCTCTCCGTTTTCCGACGGACGCTCTTCGATTTCGACTATTTTCGAAAGGGATTTTACCAGCAGCGACAGTTTTTTGTACCCGTAATTGCGGGGGTCGAAATCCGGCATCTTCTTGGTGAGTACCCCGCCCACGATTCCGAGGAAGGCCCAGCCGCTGTCGTCGGCGGCGTCTTCGATCGTGTTTGCGAGCAGTGTCTTGAAATCGTCGTCGATCGGACGGATGATCGGCTGGGGCTGTGCCGTATCCGGAGCCGGGGCTACCTTTTTCTCCGCAGCGGCGGGTTCTGCGGGGGCTGCCTCCGCAGCAACGTGTTCCGCGACGGCTGCTTCCGGCATGTCTGTTTCGGGTGCATTGCGCCCCTGATGTTTTTTCGCGGTTTTTTTCGGCGTCGCAGCCTTTGCTGCCGGCACAGCTGCCGCTGTTTGTGCCGGTGCCGATACCGGAGCCGGGGCGGGTGCGGACTGCCCGAGTATCTCGACATAGATGAATTTGTCGCACGATTTGATGAACGGCTTGGGGGTCTTCTTCTCCCCGAAACCGAGTACTTCCCGTCCCGATTCGCGGATGCGGCTCGCCAGGCGGGTGTAGTCGCTGTCGCTCGACACGATGCAGAATCCGTTGACCGACTCTTTGTGCAGGATGTCCATCGCGTCGATTATCAGCGCCGAATCCGTCGCGTTCTTGCCTGTCGTGTAGGCGTATTGCTGGATCGGGGTGATCGAATTCTCGAGCAGCACGCTTTTCCATGCCGCGAATTTCGGGTCTGTGAAATCGCCGTAGATACGCTTGATCGTCGGCGTGCCGTAGTTGGCGATTTCGTCGAGTATGTCCTTGATTTTCCGGTGCGAGATGTTGTCGGCGTCGATCAGCACCGCGAATTTTTTATCGGATAGTTCCATGTCGGGCGGTTTTATTTTCCGAAAGATAGGAAATTTTTTCGGAATCAGGGTGCCGGTTCATCTTCTTTCGCGGCAGGTTCCCGGCTGCGGGTTCCGCCCTTCGCGCTTCAGCTGTGCCGTTTTTGCAGTACAATGTCCGGCAGCGGGGTTGCGGCGGACATCGGGGCGCTGCCGCCGGGATCGTTTCCCGGGAGATACGGGCATACGGGCGCCCCGTCCGGGCCGCTACCGGATCGAGTTCATCCTGATGCTGGCCTTGACCAGCGCGATTGCCCTTATGCGGTTGATTGCCACGTCCTTGTCTGCGTGGTGCGGGTTCTGGCTCACGAGTTTCACATACCCCTCGCGGTCGGATTTCTGAATGTATTTCACCGTCACGTACTCCTCGCCGTCGATGTCGATCGACAGCAGATACATATCGCCCCAGAAGATGTCGTTGATGTCGCCCAGTTGTTTGTAAAGTACGATGTCGCCGCTTTTGAGCAGCGGGTACATCGAATCCCCTACGATATATATGGCGCCGTCGCATTTGGGCAGGTTGGGAATGTGGATGAAATTCACGGGTTTGGCCTGCGCCTGGTCGGCGAACAGCGGTACCAGCCCCGCCGTGCCCTCGATCGAGTAGAGGGGCACGCTCTGCAACGGCAGCGAATTGTCCGTGCGGTGCATGTAAGCTGTCAGGTCGGGTTCGGCGTTGAACATGTTGCCCTTGCCGCTTTCGAGCCATTCGGGATTTACGTTCAATTCCTGAACCAGGATGTTCCGGTTGCGTGCCGAGAGCCCCGCCTTGCCGGTCTCGATCATCGAGAGCGCCGCCTTGCCGATGCCAAGCCGCTGTGCCAGTTGTTCTTGCGTCATCCCCAACTGTTTCCGTATCAGTTTTACCCGTTCGTTCATAACTTTTAATCGGAAAATTTTATATTAAAAAATTGAATGTTTTATTTGGAAATTCAATATTTGAACTTATCTTTGTCCTGCAAAGTTAAACAACTTATTTCTGCCTGCAAATTTATTTGCAAAAATCTTGCTAATTATCAACTATGTATTCGGTTTCACCTGAACTTTACCATGAGGCGGCGGCACGGTTGTCGGACGCCATCGACGGCGGGAACTATTTTTCGGGTTCGCTCGCGTTCCGCTTCGGCGATACGGACTGCCGCCTCACGGCGTCGGTCATCGTCTACCGCGGCCGCCTTTCGCTGCCCGAAGGGGTGCAGCACCCTGTTACGGATCTCGTGCCCGTCTGGTGGGAATTCCACACCACGCAAGCCGGGGGCGAAGTGCTCAACGACTTCGACTTCTCCGAGCTGAAGCGCTGCGTGTAATCCGCTTCATCCGTTCCGGCCATCCCTCCGGGCCCGGCGCAGCCGCCGGAACGGCATTTTCTTCCGAACCTCCCGCCGCGGCGCCGCGCATAGGGTTCAAAAATCAAACCAATGTCTGTTAAAACCGACCCGGCCTCTGCGGAAATTCCTTCCGCAGAGGTTTTCGTACCTGCCGCCATCCTCGATCCCGATTTCCCCGGCCTTCGCGCCGCGCCCGGCCAGCCCGCTATACCCGGCCAGCCCGATCCCTCGGGATCTTCCGTTCCCTGCGCCCAATCGGTTCCCTGCGATCAGTCCGTTCCCGGCGATATTTCCGTCGCCTCCGGTCAGCCCGTCACACCCGGCCTTCCAGCTGTGCCCGTCCGGCCTGTTTCCCCCGCCCAAGGTGCCATTGCCGGCCGGCCCGCCGTGCCCGGGTACGGGGCGATCTGCACGGATGGAGCCGGGCCGTCCGGGGCTCTTCCCTCCGTCGCGGGTGTGCCCCCTTCGTTCGGCGCATTCGCGCTGGCGGTCTATCCCTTCCTCGAGCTGCAACCCTTCCACCGGGCGTATTACCGTGTGCTGGAGGCTTTTGCGGCCGGGCGCATCCGGCGTCTGATCGTCACCATGCCTCCCCAGCACGGCAAGAGCGTCGGCGCGACGACACTGCTTCCGGCCTACGTGCTGGGGCTTGATCCCGACCTGCGCGTTGCGATCGCCTCCTATTCCGGGGCGCTGGCTTCGAAATTCAACCGCCGCGTGCAGCGCATCGTCGAATCGCGCGAATATGCCGCGCTTTTTCCCGCCACGACCATCAAACAGGGTGCGAAACCGCCCGGTTATATCCGTACGGCCGACGAAGTGGAGGTCATCGGCCGCCGCGGCGGACTGCTCTCCGTCGGGCGCGAAGGCTCGCTCACGGGTAACCGCGTCGACTGCTTCATCCTCGACGACCTCTACAAGGATGCCCTCGAAGCCAATTCGCCCATCGTCCGCGCCAACTGTTGGGAGTGGTATACCTCGGTCGTGCGGACGCGCATGCACAACGCCTCGCGCGAACTGATCGTCTTCACACGCTGGCACGAGGAAGACCTTATCGGCACGCTCGCCGCGCGTGAACCCGTCGTTGAGTTCACCCGCTGGGCGCAGCTCGACGGGCTGTCCCCCGACACGTGGCTGCACCTGAATTTCGAGGCGCTCAAGGCCTCGCCGCCCACCGAGGTCGACCCCCGTGTCCCGGGCGAGGCGTTGTGGGAAGGGCAGCAGGGGCGTGCGTTGCTCGAAGCCAAACGGCGGCTCGACCCGCTGCAATTCGAAAGTATGTACCAGGGGCATCCCTCGTCCCGCGAGGGTTTGCTCTACGGGCTGAACTTCGCCGAGTACGACCAGTTGCCGCACGAGATCGTCCGCCGCGCCAACTATACCGATACGGCCGATACGGGCGACGACTACCTCTGTTCGCTCTCGTATGCAGTCGATGCCGACGGGGTAGTCTACATTACCGATGCCGTCTATTCGCGCGAACCGATGGAGGTCACCGAGCCGCTCGTGGCCGGGATGCTCCTGCGCTCCGATACGCGGCAGGCGGCCGTCGAAAGCAATAACGGCGGCCGCGGTTTTGCACGCTCGCTGCAGGCTTTGGCACCCTCCGTGCGCATCGAATGGTTCCACCAGGGCGCCAACAAAGAGGCGCGCATCCTCTCCAATTCGGCCACGGCGCTGCACCTCGTGCGCTTTCCCCGGGGCTGGAACCTGCGCTGGCCGGAGCTATACGCCCACCTGACGACCTACCGCCGCCGGTTCCGCGCCAACCGCTGGCACGATGCCGCCGACGTGGTGACCGGTATCGTCGAGCGCGAAGCCCCCGGCCGCAACCGCGCCCGGGTGAGAGGTGTCCGGTTCCTGTAATTCCCGCTCCCCGGCGGCATGACGGGGCGCTGCATCCTCCGCCCGTGCCTTCCCGACGGTTCCGGCGCCGCCCGGCAGAGAATTAACAATTAATTCGTATGGGATATGGTGTGTTCCGTTTTGTTTTTCGTACCTTTGGTGCGGTTAATTAGGTTTGCACTAATCCACAACAAAATGAAAGCATTGAAAATCGGAAATTTGCTCGCTCCCGTCCCCATCGTGCAGGGCGGTATGGGCGTAGGCATATCGCTCGCAGGGCTGGCTTCGGCCGTTGCCGACCAGGGCGGCATCGGCGTCATTTCGTCGGCCGGCCTGGGAGTGATTTACAAAGACTATTCGAAAGATTACCGTACGGCCTCGATCTGGGGGCTGAAACAGGAACTGAAAAAGGCCCGCGAGGCCACGAAAGGCATCGTCGGCGTGAACGTCATGGTCGCCATGTCCAATTTCGCCGACATGGTCAGAACCGCCATCGCCGAGAAGGCGGACATCATCTTCTCGGGCGCCGGGCTGCCGCTCAACCTGCCGTCGTTCCTTACCGAAGGAGCCAAAACCAAACTGGCACCCATCGTATCGTCGGCGCGCGCCGCGAAACTGCTGTGCCAGAAATGGTTTGCAGAATATAAGTACATTCCCGACGCCATCGTGGTCGAAGGCCCCAAGGCGGGCGGCCACCTCGGCTATAAGGAGGAGCAGCTTGTCGACGAGCACTATGCGCTCGAGAGCATCGTCCCCGAAATCGTCGCCGAAGTACATGCGTTCGAGGCCGAGCACGGCTGCCATATCCCCGTCATCGCCGGCGGCGGTATCTATACCGGCGAGGATATCTACCGCATCATGTCGCTGGGCGCCGAGGGCGTGCAGATGGGCACCCGCTTCGTCACGACCGACGAGTGCGATGCCGACCCGGCCTTCAAGCAGAGCTACCTCGACGCCACGCAGCAGGATATCGAGATCATCAAGAGCCCCGTGGGCATGCCGGGGCGGGCCATCCACAGCTCGTTCCTCGACCGGGTGAAGGAGGGGTTGAAACGCCCCAAGAACTGCCCGTTCGACTGCATCAAGACGTGCGACGTGACGCACAGCCCTTACTGCATCATGCTGGCGCTCTACAACGCCTTCAAGGGAAAATTGCAGAACGGCTATGCCTTCTGCGGCGCCAACGCATGGCGGGCCGAAAAGATCCAGTCGGTGCGCGATCTGATGGCTTCGCTCAAAGCCGAGTACGACAATTTTTCGCTGAAGGGAAAACTCTTCGGCGTAAAATAATCCGGTCTCCGGAAAATCCGGGGATGCCCGGAGGAAAAAAGGCTCCCGACCTTTCGAGGTCGGGAGCCTTTGTGTTGTCCCGAACTGGCCGGATGCTGTCCCGGAATACCCGGGAGCGCTCCCGAATCGATCGTTGCCCTCCCGAAATAACCGCGGGCGGCCTCCCTGCGCAGTGCTGAGGCTTCCGGGCGGCTATTGCTTTTTCTCGAAATGCTGGTAGTCCTTCAGGCTTTTCCAGTGGCCGCCCCAGGTGAACCCGTGGCGCAGGAACTCCCGGCAGCAGGGGTCGTCCTCGGCGATCTTGTAGGGGAAATCCCGCTTCCGTTCGGCATATGGGGCAGCTTCCGCGGGGGCGACGACCGTGCGGCCGCCGTTCGTTTTGACATAAGGGTTGTAGAGCGGGTTGATGTCGACGGCCATGCCCCGGCTGTGGTTGGAGAGCACTCCGGTTCCCGCGATGAACCGGAAGTTGAATGCCGAAGAGTTGTTGGCCCGCATCGAAGGGCCGTCCTGTGCGTCGTATTCGTCGATCAGCACCATGCGTTCGATGGGGTAGGCCGCGTCGTAGAGCATCCGGAAGATTTCCAGCAGGTCGCCGCTTATGGCCTCGTTGCAGACCAGTTCGCCCAGCAGGGTTTCGCCTGCGAGGTTGCGGTGCAGCACCCGCAGGTAGCGGAGCTCCGAGCGGGGGACGGTGCAGTCCGGCTTGTAGGATTTGCCGTACATGCGCGCGAAGAGTGCGTCGCCGATCTCCGAACTGGCGAAACAGCGGTCGATGCCGTATTCCGCCACCGCTTCTTCCGAGACCTTTTCCCCGGCGCGCCATGCGCGAAGCCGCTCCGCATCGCCGTCGCCGGCGTATGCACTGCCGATCCCCGCCAGGAGCAGCACGAATGCCGCGAGCCGTTTCATCTTCCCGGCCGCATTACAGCTCTTCGAGCCGTGCCACGGGCGACACGTCGAGCGACGAGAAGTCGCCGTGCTGGTAGTGGTAGTAGCCTGCCATGGCGATCATCGCGGCGTTGTCGGTCGTGAACTTGAATTCCGGCAGGAACGTGCGCCAGCCGCGCTTGAGGCCCTGCTCGACGATGCCGTTGCGCAGTCCCGAGTTGGCCGATACGCCCCCGGCGATGGCGATGTCGCGGATGCCCGTGTCCTTCGACGCCCGTACCAGTTTGTCGAGCAGGATCTCCACGATCGTGCTCTGGAGCGACGCGCAGAGGTCGGCCTTGTTGCGCTCGATGAAATCGGGGTCGCCGGCCACGGCGTCGCGCAGCATATAGAGGAACGAGGTCTTGAGCCCCGAGAACGAATAGTCGTAGCCGTCGACATGGGGGTGTGCCAGGCGGAACGCCTTGGGGTTGCCCTCCTTTGCCAGGCGGTCGATCACCGGGCCGCCGGGGTAGGGCAGGCCCATGACTTTGGCGCATTTGTCGAACGCTTCGCCTGCGGCGTCGTCGATCGTCGTGCCGATGATCTCCATATCGAGCGGCGAATCCACGCGTACGATCTGCGTATGCCCGCCGCTGACCAGCAGGCAGAGGAACGGGAAGCCGGGATGGGGCAGTTCGCGGTCGGGCAGGTCGATGAAGTGCGAGAGGATATGCCCCTGCAGGTGGTTGACCTCGACCATCGGGATGTCGTGCGCCACCGAGAGCCCCTTGGCGAACGATACCCCGACGAGCAGCGAACCCAGCAGCCCGGGGCCGCGCGTGAAGGCGATGGCATCGATCTCCCCGACGGTGAGCCCGGCCTCTCGGAGTGCCGTGTCGACCACCGGTATGATGTTCTGCTGGTGCGCCCGCGAAGCCAGTTCGGGGATCACGCCGCCGTATT